>Ga0105248_10006267_pt1 | contig 13043 bp, 13 predicted proteins | sample KBSS34metaG_FD_81524 | JGI IMG/M metagenome (GOLD analysis project Ga0105248, IMG submission 81524) | Switchgrass rhizosphere microbial communities from Kellogg Biological Station, Michigan, USA - KBS S3-4 metaG | ecosystem: Host-associated > Plants > Roots > Rhizosphere > Soil | place... | reverse complement strand
CGGTGCGCCCGACCGTCGGCGGCGTTGAGATCGCCGTGCGTTACGTGACGCGGGCCTCCGAGCGTTACGCGATGCGCGCGCGCCTATATCAGGCCGCCGTGCAGCTGCTCGCGGTGAAACCGGCGCCGTGACCGCCCGAAATTGGTAGCGGGGGCCCGCTTGTGGCGTTGTTTGCTGCGGCTCCCGCGCCGCAGAACGTGACAGCGGGGCGTGCAATGGACTTGTTCAATATTCCCACTTTGGTCCCGAAACGCGTCCGGGGGACGCTCTTGCCCCCAAGCCGCCGCGGAGAAGGCCACGGGCTGATCGCCCGATAACCTGGTGGCTGCTGAGCGCCGCACCTGCTGGCGCTGCCGCCAGTACGGGATGGATCGTGCCGCTGGGCAGCTACATCTTTACCGGCGAGTCTTGCGATGAGACACACTGCCACTTCCCGTTAGGCATCTTCACCCATACGTCAGTGTAGCGAGTATGTTCGTCGATGGGCTTGCCCGACGCAGACCCTTTTGCTTTGAATGTGCCTGTCACTATGACCGTATCACCGAATGCAGTTGCTTTGACATCTTCGTTTTCCACACCGGCCCATTTGGTCGCTTTTAGCTCAGCCAGAAACGCGGCCCTATCGCTGAATTTTCCGTCGGTCCCTGTGTAAACGAATTTGTCGGCAAGCAGCGGGGCAACTAGGGCGACATTATTTGTCCTTTCCGACTGAGCCCATTGATCTTCCAGCGCCAACACAGCTTTCTCGGTTGCGCCGCTCGTCTGTTGAGCTTGGGATACCGCTGCGCCTCCCAGTGAAAGCAAACCGAGCAAACACCACACTTTGGCATTCTTCATAGTCCTCCCCTTATTGTTTGAGATTACTAAGTATCGGCCAGAAGAACAAACGGCCGAGGTAATCGTTGAGTAAGCGCGCGATGCACTAGAATGTCCACGATCACTGCCATGATGCTGCTTAGAAGCGGTCGCTCGTGAATGGCAGGTCAGGGTCAAGATCCGCAAGCTGAGGGACAACCGAAACCAGCAAACGATCGCTTCGCGGAGTGCGCTTCAGTGCGCTGACAGGCCGGGTTTGGCCGCGTGCCGTCGGATTGTCGTGGCTGCCGCCTTTGACCCGTTGCCGAAGTTGAGTAGCGGCACACGTGCGTCTTGACTGCACGAGTACCTCCGGAGGACCTGCGTGGCCGACTCCGCTGCCTGTGTGACAGCGATCACACAAACAGCTAACACGGGGGGAAGCCCGGCGGCCGGGACGCTAAGCTGACAGCGGTTTGGTGCCATATGCCTCGCGTGGACGCGAGCATTTTCGGCGAGGAAGCTCAATGAGCGACGCCGCCCTGATGATCTGGATTTCTTGTGGCAGCCTGCTTGTATCGGCCGGCAGCCTCATCGTATCTGTCGCAGCCTATAGGCGATCCGACACGCTCCGGCGGCTCGACCGCCTGAGTGAGCTTAGTAGGGAAATCGCCGACCTTCGGCCGCGACTTGACCAGCTCGAGCGGACGAGCCCTAAAGCGGTGCAGGTTCGTGTCCCCGCATCAGCCGCCCCGGGTCACGGGCTTCGGGCTAGCGCGGATGCCGACGCCGTTCGCGAGCCGAGAGGCCAGCTAGACGGGGCCGCGTCGATACCGAAGCGCGTTGACTATGTCGGCATTGAGACCAAGTCGGTGACCGCCCGACAGGTCAGCACTAGACTCGAGCAGCTTGTGCACTACATGCGGGAAAGAGGGGGACGCCCGAGGTAGCGATCCGCAGTTCAGTGCGCCGGCTTCACTTCCCGCCTCATGTGTAACTTTGCAGGGGACGAAGCGGCGTTCAGATTCCCGGCGCGCTAGCTCATCGACATCGGCCGGCCACGTAACGCATCGACGTAGGGGTCATCGCCGGCCCGATTTGGGACCTACTTTCAGCCTAAGGAGACGGAGAGTTCGACTTCGATAGGTCGTGCGCTGACGGGTCTGCCCGATGGTGAGCTGCGACGGCTCAGCTAGCTAGGACGGAAGCTGAGCTGGAGACGGGCGGCGTAAGCGCCGAAAAGCCTGGAAGTAGCCGGAAACAAATCGATGTCCGCGCGACGATGTTAAGCGGGCTGCGCCAGAAGATCTGGCTTGGTTGGAAAACGCGAACACGATGCAGGCTCTGGGGTTGGTAGGATCGGGAACGGCCCGGTGATCTGGTTTGAAGGGACGGAGGTGCCATGTCGACGGGGCGTACCTTTGTCATCTCCACGGTTCTTCTCGCCCTAGCCGTAGTTGCGATGGCTTTCCCGGGTCAGCAGGTCAAGCGATCCTGTGCCAGCGACGCGCCTCAAATCCGGCGTACGACGCCGGCGGATGCCGCTGCCCTTGCGGCGCGACAGCGCTTCCTAGCGATGTTCGCTCGGGCATACTTTCCCGGCCGAACCGGCCAACTCCTGATCGTGCCACGTGAGGGCACCTTCATCACGCGGCCCGACCCGGACGCGGCGTACATGCACGGTTCGCCGTGGGCCTATGATGTCTCGATTCCGCTGATGTTTGCGGGCCCCGCGGTGAGAACGGGAATATACAAGACGCCCGCCGTGCAGCAGGACATTGCGCCAACGCTTGCGACAGCGCTTGGCGTACAGATGCCCCCGACTGCGACAGGCCGTGTACTGGCGGTTTTGCGGACAGGTCTTGCTCGACCGCGGGTGGTCATGCTGCTCGTCTTGGATGGCATGCGCCGCGATTACTTCGATCGCTACGCTGCGTACTTGCCAACGCTCACCGCCCTGCGCCAGCGGAGCGCCTGGTTCACTCAGGCGCGGGTCAACTTTCTCCCGACGAACACGGCTGTTGGGCACTCGACCATCTCGACCGGAACCGATCCCCGCGTGCACGGAATTACAGGCGTCAGCGTGTACGATCGCATGCGACGCCGGCGCTACGACCTATTTGCTGGAGCAATGCCGCAAGATCTGATGGCATTGACGCTGGCAGACGTCTGGCAGCTTGCGACGGCTGGCCGTGCGATCATTTTGGCGCAGGGCAGCATCGACCGAGCGGCGACGCCGCTCGCGGGGCATGGAGCCTGTCAGCTGAATGGAGCGGCAGTCGTGCTTGCAAGCTACGATCAGCAGACGGGTGACTGGCACACGAACACCAACTGTTTTCGGCTACCTGAGTACTTGAAGGATCGAAACGCGCGAACGCTGTGGCCCGTTGACGGCGAATGGATGGGTCACAGAATCGACTCGCCCGCCGCTGTGAGGTATTCAGCTTTGTTTCCAGCATTCGAAGCCGATGCGATGACCGCGATGATTGAGCGCGAGCCGGTGGGCGAAGACAACGTTGCGGATCTCATTCTGCTGAATTACAAGGGTGCGGATTTCGTGGGCCACAAGTACGGTCCGGATTCGAACGAGCTCCGCGCCACGCTGGGCGAGATGGACCGTCAATTGGCGCGGATGCTAGGTGCGCTAGAGGCAAAGGTTGGCAATGACTATCTTCTCGCGGTGACCGCGGATCATGGCATGCCGTCGGAACCTTCGTCGCCAGATCGGCGGCACTTTGCGCCGGCGATTGTAGACCTGTTACACGCGAAGTTTGATCCGGAGGAAAAGCAGCTGATTACGTCCTTCGAACCGGAGAACGGCCAGATCTTCGTTGATGAGGACCGGCTGTCGTATCTTGGTTTGACGTTGCGCGACTTGGCTCACTTCCTCGAATCACAGCCGTTCTTCTTCGCGGTGTTCACCGAGGACGACGTGAAGCAGGCGGCTGAGGCGGCGAAGACTGTCGCACCGGCGCGCATGCACACGACGTTGCAGCGTCACGCTAAACCGGACTGGTTGCTGGAGGCCGAAGCGAGGGCCGGCGGCCGTCTCCAAATTGGTAGCGGGGGCCCGCTTCTTTAATTGCCTACTGTCACTAGCCCCCGTGAATTCGGACGGTATCTGCCCCGTCGTTGCCCTCGCCTGGATTCACTGCCCCGGGAAGACAGAAGGTTCGGCTCGGGTATTCGCCCGGACCGAGCTTGCCAAGGTCGTCACAGCGGCCGCGCCTCCCTCTCCAGGCCCCGTATGTCACGCCAACGGCTGAAACCGGCCAAGGGCAGTCGCTCTTTGGATCGAACTACCTTCCCGAAAGCGGCCACTCCCTGCGCGGCGGGCAGGCAAAAGGCACGCATGTTGACGCCTTCACTAAGAATTTCGGTAGGCTCTAGAGGGTTCGGCGCAAACTAACGAATCGAAACCATAGTTGAGCGCAAGGCGGACAACAGGGGCAGGCATGATGTTGAGTAAACTTCTGCTGAACGCTTTGGGATTGGTCACGGTCGCGTTGCCGGTAGCAGCGTATGACTTGCCCAAAACGGTCGCCGAGGCGGAGGTCATGGAGCGTGCCGACGCACTACCCTCGACAAGCTTTTATTCGGCACCAACCAACCTCGAGACTACAAAACCAGGGGACCTGCTGCGGCGGGAATCCTTTTCGGGCTACACGCTGCCCGAGGGGATAAGAACCGTTCGCATCCTGTATCACTCGCAGGATGCACATCGTCGCGATCTCGTTACATCCGCGGTAGTTCTCATACCCGGTGGGACTGCACCCGTTGGCGGATGGCCGATTATTGCCTGGGCGCACGGAACGAGTGGAGTGGCCCAACAGTGCGCGCCCTCTCTCATGAAGGACCTGTATTACGGGGATGAGGGATTGTCAGCGATGGTCAAGGGAGGGTTCGCCGTCGTGGCGACTGATTACCAAGGACTCGGTACGCAAGGACCACATCACTATGTGAGTAAGACGGCTCAGGCGTTTGACGTGATTTATTCAGTCCCCGCCGCGCGTGCGGCCGTGCCGGAGCTGGGACGTCGCTGGGTTGCCGACGGGCATTCGCAAGGAGGACTCGCCGCCTGGGGTGTCGCCGAACTGGAATCCGGCATGACGGATGTCGATTATTTGGGAGCCATCTCTGTCGCAGGTGCCGTCAAATTGGATGACTTCATTCAATTCATCAACGACACGCAAGGCGGCAGCCACTATCTGGCTTATCTCGCTTCGGGTATTCAGGCGCTTTTCCCAGCATTCAAGCCCGAAGACATGCTGTCGCAAGATGCAATGCGTCTCTATTCGAAGTCGATAACCCAAGGCTGCTGGTTTTATGGATATGCAGCCTTCAAGGACATGCCTAAGGGCACGACGTTGAGAGGAGATTGGAAGAAGAATCCGTCACTTCAGCGATTCGTCAGGGAGAACGAGGAGGGCGCGGTTCATGTGAACAAGCCTCTGTTGGTCCTCGCCGGCGAGGCGGATCTGACGATTCCAATCGAGGGGGTGCGCCAAATCGTGCGACGCGCGTGTCTGAAGGGCGGCGACGTCGCCTTCAAGAGCTACCCCGGGCTGGATCACGATCCGACCATGGTCGAATCCACGCCCTACCAACTCGCCTGGATTCGAGATCGACTGGCTGGGAAGGAGTCGCCAAGTACCTGTCCAGCCCGAGCCAACCCACGATAGTGAGTTGCAGCCTGGCCTGCCCGGAAGCAGTCGTTCCTGAGAGTCAGCTTAGGAGTCACAACCGGTAGTGCGGCCTAATCCGTCAGCAGGCGGCCAAAAGCCGAAGTTAATGTCCTCGAAATGGCAGCCCAAAAGGAGCCATTCAACCGAGAAGCAGGGCGTGCGGCTGGTGGCCGTTCTGGCGACCTAGGCTCGTCCCCACCGCACCTTCGCGGTGGCATAGAATCGACTAGTAATCTTTCCGCGAGACCGGGTCGAGTCCTGGACGTCATTCGGTTCACACAGTGGGGTCTCACTTGCACGACATCTTCCTGTCGTACAGCCACGACGATCTTTCGACCGCCAGCCGCTTTGCGGAGGGCTTTGAGCGCGAGGGGTTTACGGTCTGGTGGGACGCCTCGCTGCGCTCCGGTGAGGCGTTCGATGCGGCCATTGAAAGCGCGCTGAAGAGCGCCAAGGCGGTCGTTGTCCTGTGGTCGGGGACCTCGGTGCAATCGCGCTGGGTGCGTGCGGAGGCGACGCTGGCAGACCGCAACCGCACACTTGTTCCGGCGATGATCGAGCCCTGCGACCGGCCGATTATGTTTGAGCTCACACACACGGTGGATCTTTCGCGCTGGAGTGGCGATGCGTCTGACCGAACGTGGCAGGGCTTCCTAGGTGACGTGAGACGGTTCGTCGGGGCCGGAGGCGCGGCGTCGAGCGCGGCGACATCGCCCAAGGTTGCGATGGCCGGCGTGGCGCGGCCAACGGTTACCAGAGACAACCGACCGTCGCTCGCCATCCTGCCTTTCACCAACCGATCAGGCGAACGGGCGGACGATGTGTTTGCCGACGGCATGGTGGAGGACCTCATCTCGGCCCTGTCGCTGGGCGGCGGCCTCAAGGTGATCGCGCAGAGCGCGACCGTTGTCTACCGTAAGAACGTCAGCGACCTGCGCAGCATCGGACGTGATCTGGGCGTGCGTTACCTGCTCGAAGGCAACGTCCGGCGGGTGGGCGCTACGCTGCGCGTCACTGCGCAGCTGGTAGAGGCAGACAACGGCGCCATCCTGTGGTCGCAGAAGTTCGATCGGCCGTTGACCGAGCTGGCTGACCTGCAGGAACAGCTGGTCATCGAGGTGGCCGGCCATCTCGGTGTCCAGGTGGAGCGCGTCGAGACGGAAAAAGCGCTCAAGAAGCCCGGCGACCTTACGGCCTGGGAAGCTGTGATGCGTGCGTCAGCTACTTTTGCAAACGACGTGGGCTTCCAGGTAGGTAGCAGATCCATCGCTGACGCGCGCAAGGCTGTTACGATCGAGCCCGACTACGCGCTCGGCCACGCAACTCTCGCGTCAGCGCTTGCGCACTACTACATGGCGGGAGGCGGCAGAGACCCCGCCATTGCGCGCGAAGGACTCGCGCATGCCGAACGGGCGTTGGTGCTCGCGCCGAACGATCCGATGGTCCTGAGTTCAGTCGCCATTGCCATGGGCTATTGCGGTGCGTGGCGCGACGCGCTGAAGTACGCGCAACGATCGGTCGACATGAGCCCAAACAGTGCATCGGGCCACGCGGCGCTGGCCATGATGTTGGTTCGATTCAACAAGCCGGATGACGCGATCATGCATTTGCATGCACTGGAAATCTTGGCGCCGCGCGGTCCCTCCAATTACCTGGCCGTGGGTGCGCGTGGGTTGGCTCATTTCCAGGCGGGTCGGTACCAGGAGGCGCTGCAGGCCGCGGAGCAATCGCTCTTGGACCATCCAAACTTCATCTATGCGCTGAAAGACAGCGCCATATATCTAGGGAAGCTGGGGCGACACGAGGAGGCGCGCGAGGCGGTGCGTCGCCTGCGCGCCGCCAATCGGGCCATAACATTGGACGACGTTGAAACGGCCAATGCGGCTAGCTTTTTCCCGCCGGAGATGGCGGCGGACATGAACGCAACCTTCCGCAAGGTGTGGCTGGAGACACCGTTGGAGGTACCGGGGGCATGAGTATCTCGCCCGACACCGTGTTTCCCTAAAACTGTCAGGCCGATCGATCGTCCGGCGACTTGCTGGGAGTTTTGCGCGCGAGGCGGAGAGCATTCTGAACGCGCTGACGCCGATAAAGGTCGACTACTCGGCGCAGATCAAGAAGCTAGAGACGCAAGAGCGCAATCTGATGGAGGCGATCAAGGCGGGCGGCGATATGCCAGCGCTGGTGTAGGCTCTGCAGGAGGCGCAGGCCGAGCGGGCGCAGCTGGAGAAGGCCGCGGGAGGGGTGCAGCGTAAGGCGCGCCACGCGTCGGCTATGGAGCCGGTAGAGCGCCGCGTAGCGCGGGCCCGGGCGGCGCTGGCCGAGTGCGGCGAGGCGGCACGAGCGATGCTGCGGGAAATGTTCCCTGACGCGATACGGCTCACGCCAGACGTCAGCGGGCGCTATATGTGGGCGATGTTCGACGCTGACATTGCGCCGCTCTTGGACGCGGAGGAGCGCTTCCGCGCCTGCGGCTTCCAGGATTTCACCCGCGAGGATCTCGCGGGGTCGATAGACAGTAAGCGATTAATGGTAGCGGGGGCGTGCTATGCGATGTCCCGCATGTCCCTCAGCAAGCTCGGCTGAGATAGCCCGAAGGGACCACAAGCCTTAAGTCGGAGACGTCCTGGTGCGTCCTTACGCACAGAGTTGGCAATAGCCAGTACCCCAACAGGCGTGTGCCTAGGGAAGACCTGCGCCAGCGAATTTCCACAGATCGTTCTCTGCCCCATTCACTCCGTCGCCGCCGAACAGGAAGAGATCTCGGTCCGAGTCAATCCAAAGGAATGTTGCCGCACGCGCCGGCGGCACGTTGCCCGGCGCCGCCACGCCCTGCGTGCCATACGTGCGTGCGCCGTCGGGTCCCTGCGAGCCACTCATCCAGGTCCACTGGTCCGTGGCCGGATCGAACCGCCACAGGTCGTTGAACACCCCCGGGCCGTCATCGAACGCGCCGGGACCCGCTTGGAGGCCGTAACCACCGAATAACCAAAGTTTGCCCGCTGGATCGACCGCGACCCGGGCATCGTTTCGCGATGGGGGATTGTTGCCGGCTGCCGCCGTCCCCTCGATTCCGTACTCACCGGGGTCGTTATCACCGCCAGGCGCGTTCGGGCCGCCCATCCAAGTCCAAAGTCCGGTGTGTGGATCGAATTTCCACCGATCGCTGTAATAGGCCAGCCCCGGGGTATTGTCAGCTCTTCCGCCAAACAGCCACAGACTCCCCGAGGCATCGATCCAGCCCGCAGCGCCGCGGCGCTCGCCCGGCACGTTGGCCGGTGCCGCCACGCCGCGCGTGCCGTAGACCCCATCACTCCGGTTCGCGCCCATCTGACCGCTTACCCACGTCCACATGCCGCTCGCCGGACTGTACTCCCACAGGTCCTGCAGCAGTCCGAACTGGCCAAGGTCGACCGGCCCGACGATGCCCCAGCCCCCGAACAGCCAGAAGTTGCCGGACGCGTCGAGCCAGGCGGTGGCGTCATCGCGTGCCGGGGGCACGTTGGTCGCGGCGGCCACACCGCGCGTGCCGTACACCCCCGAAGCGTCAGAGGTATTGGAACCGCTCACCCACGTCCAAAGGCCGCTGCTGGGCGAGTACTTCCAAAGGTCGTTGAGGTCAGGCGCCGCGCGCACGGAATCGAAGCCCGTACCGCCGAAAAGCCAGAGATCTCCGTCGGCATCCGTCCAGGACACGGCACCGGCGCGTGCGCCCGGCATGTTGACTGGGGCCGCTACGCCCTGCGTGCCGTACACGCCGAGCGCGTTGGGTGTGTTGGCACCGCCTACCCACGTCCACTGCCCGGTGACGGTCGAGTACTGCCACAGGTCGTTGAAGTAGGGCTGGGCAACGGAAATATCTACCCCGCCGAACAGCCAGAAGTTGCCGGAGGCATCATTCCAGGTCACCCCCCCGTGGCGCGCTCCGGGCAGGTTTTCCGGCGCGGCGATGCCCGGGGTTCCATAGACGGCGGTGCCGTTAGGCGCGCTCGGCCCTCCGATCCAGACCCACGGCGAGGGGCATGCGATGGCAAGGTTGGTGACATTGCTGGTGCCGATGGTGCCTGCCGCGTTTGTGACGGTGCAGGTCTGTCCGGCGGGTTGCGCCTGGATCGTGACGGTGTAGGCAGCGCCGCCCTGGAGGGAGACCGGAAAGGCGAACGAGGTAGCGTTCGCGGGCACGACCAGCGTGGCACCCCCGTTAGCGAGCACCAGCCCGGGACCGGACAGCCCTGCGACCGTACCGCCAAGAGTGTAACTCGGCATGCTCACTGTGCCGCCGCTGCCTCCGCCGCAGGCCGCGAGCGCAACGAGCAGCGAGGCCACCTGCAACAGCATGCCCGCACTGCGTGCGCTGATGAGACCTGCAGTCATGGCGGCTTCCTCTGCCCGGCGAGCCCTGGCGTCATGAATTGTACGCGGAGTGCTTTGCGCGGGCGGCCCCTCAGCCCACTCTAAGCGTGTTCCCGATACAACTACTCACGAAAACGCAGTGGAAGGTATGAGCAGCGCGCGCAGCGTGCAGGGAGCGGGGTCGAGATCACTGGCGCAGCGCGAGGCGGGTATCGACCGCGGCGTGATCTTCCTTGATGCAGTTGCGGTGGGTGCTTGGGGCTGGATGGGGCATTAGCTCTCTAGCGCTGGGATCGAGGGACGTTATGCGACAGAATTGGGTAATTCAAAGACGACAGTTGGGTTAGTCCGTGCTCGTATCTGCCTGTGACAGGAACAGTCACGGCGGTCGGCCATGCTCTGTTTATCGAGGCTGCCCTTGAGGTCTGTTGGGCGGGTTACGGTTATGTCGCCTTGGCTTGCGGCGACGGTGCCGCACGCGCACAGTGCCTTCTGGTTCGGTGACTTCTGACCATCGTTGGAGGGTCCGTGAGGCTCTGCAGGGAAGACGTGGTGCGGAGTACCTGCAATTCCATCCGCAAGGCTGCAATTCCGCTCTGCGGTCTCTTAATGCTGGTTGAAAGTGGCTGCGGAGGTGGTGACGGTGGCATTACCGCCCCACCGCCCAAGCCGTTGACTGTGACCGCGGAGAGCCTTTACTCCTTCGGGGGCAGTTCCACCGACGCAATGGGACCAAGCGGGGTGCTAATTCAGGGCAGCGACGGTAACTTCTACGGTACGACGCCTCGCGGTGGACTCGCCACGTGCAGCCCTGGAGCCGGCACCAGCGACCCTTTCTACATCGGCTGCGGAACCGTGTTCAGGATCACTCCGACGGGCGAGGAGACGGTCCTGCACTTATTTGACGGGACTGCGGCCGATGGCGAGATACCACAGGCTCTGATTCAGGGTAACGACGGCAACTTCTACGGTACGACCGGCAGCGGCGGAGCGAACAACCTCGGAACAGTCTTCAAGCTCACCCCAGAGGGCGTGGAGACCATCCTCTACTCCTTCGCCGGAGGAGCTGACGGTGCTGGCGGACAAGGCCTGGTCCAAGGAACGGACGGAAACTTTTACGGGACGACCGGCGGCGGGGTGAACAATGCTGGAGCGGTCTTCAGGCTCACCCCAGAGGGCGTTGAGACGATCCTGTACTCCTTTACGGGATCGTCTTACGCGGGGCCTGACGGTGCGTACCCCGTCGGCCAGCTGCTCCAAGGAAGTGATGGCAACTTTTACGGCGTGACCGAGCTAGGCGGCCTGCCTTCGCCTGTCGTCATGGACACTACGACATGCGGCACCGTCTTCAAGGTAACCCCCGAGGGGATCGAGACGATCCTTCATAAGTTCTCCGGGCCGGATGGTTGCTCGCCCCTGGCCGGTCTGATTCAGGGCAATGACGGTGATTTTTACGGAACAACTTCCGGCGGCACCACCAGCGCAGCTAGCGCAGGTACAGTTTTTAGGATCACTCCCGAAGGTGTCGAGACGACTCTCTATACCTTCTCCGGTTCGGGCGGTGCTAACCCCTTTGCCAGTCTGATTCAAGGCAGTGACGGCAACTTTTACGGGACGACTAAGGGCGGTGGAAAGAATTTTGGCGGCACGATGTTCCAACTTACTCCGGCGGGCGCCGTTACTGTGCTGTATTCCTTTCCGAATACTTCCGGAACGTCCGAGGGCACCCAGCTGCCGGGCGCCGGGCCGGATACCAATCTGGTCCAAGGAAGCGATGGCAGCCTCTACGGTGCCACCCAGCAAAACGGAGCGTACAACCGCGGCTATTTTTATAGGTTAGTTCTGAAATGAGAGGCTGAGGCCACGCGGCAACCAGACAGCCTCTGTATCGCAGGCCCGTCGTGGCTGCTGCAGTCATTCCGTTGGCGATATCGGCGATCGTCGCATGCGCGATAGTGCTAGATACGGCCGCTGAGCTTGACCCTTAGTGGGATCAAACGGGTGTTATGCGACAGAATTGGGTTATTTCAAAGGCGACAATTGGGTCGCCTAATCATCGTTAGGCGCCCATGACCTCATTTCCGTACTTCACAACGCTCATCCTCGGTAGCAGCTTCACGGCATCGCTGATCTTGCTTTGGCTTCAGGTGTCAGCCTTTCGGCGTAACCGTCACTCTAGCTTCCTTCTACTCTCGATCGCTACGGTCTTCGGTCTGATTTATTTGGTCCTAACCGTTCTTGGCGGTTTCTTCCTCACTTCTCTAACGCTTCGTAAGATCGTTTTCTACTCAGCGGGGATGTCGTTGCTAACCCAATTCGTAGTTGGTGTGTGGGGCACGGCGTATTTGTTTCGCTCTTACGGTCAACTGCATGATGCGACGAAGGCCAATGCGCAGGCGCCTAACCAGCGCTTGGAGCGGCCGTGACGGGTAAGTGGATTGGCGCCGCGGCAACATTGTGCGCCCGCGTCGCCTACCGAAGTGCTGCGGGCGGCCGCTCAAGCTGATCGTTAGCTGCCGCCGTGGACGCTCAACAGGTCAGTGACAACTCCGGAAGAAGCGGATTAGTCACACCCATTGGTTGGACTTATGTTGTCCTTGGCGTTGCCCTTAGCGTAGGCGCGCTGCTTCGCGTCACGATTGGCCCAGTGCACATGGGCCCGCTGGACCTAGTCTCAACTATTTTGCTGGTTCTTGCCGGGGTCGGTGCCATTCTTCGTGTACCGTGGGGCCGTTGGTTGGCCTATGCGATGTCGGCTATTCTTTTAGTTGGAATTCCTATCGGCACCATACTCGGCGCCCTAATGATTTATCACCTTACGATTCATCGTGATCAATTCAGTGCCCAGGACCAAAAACGTGTCGTCGGCAGCTAACCAATCGCTCCAGGCGGCGCCCCGGCATTGGCTTTGCATGCCGGGTACCCTCGCTCGAAGAACTCGCTCGGCGCGCCTGAGCGCGAACGTTATGAGGCACGAGGACATACAGTGCCATGGCTAAGAAAATTGGACCCACTACGATTCGTGAGACGCACACGGCTTCTTGCCACTGCGGGGCTGTAGTCCTGGAACTTCACCTACCAGACGGAATTGTCGATTTGCACCGCTGCGATTGCTCGATGTGCCGAAGGAAAGGGACCATTATGGCCGCGTTGCCTTTGTCTGGTTTACGCATTCTCAAAGGCCACGAAGTTCTGACGCTGTATCAATTT
>Ga0105248_10006264_pt1 | contig 13045 bp, 14 predicted proteins | sample KBSS34metaG_FD_81524 | JGI IMG/M metagenome (GOLD analysis project Ga0105248, IMG submission 81524) | Switchgrass rhizosphere microbial communities from Kellogg Biological Station, Michigan, USA - KBS S3-4 metaG | ecosystem: Host-associated > Plants > Roots > Rhizosphere > Soil | place... | reverse complement strand
TTCGTTGACGATCACGGCGTATTTCTTGCCATGCGGCTCGGACAGGATTCGGTTGAGCAAGGTGGTCTTGCCGGCGCCGAGATAGCCGGTCAGCACGGTGACGGGGAGCTTTTCAGTTTGAGCCTGTTCGGACGACATAAAAGGAAACCTCCAGAGCACGATCCCGAAAAAAGGATCGGTTTTCGGAACAAGATCATGCTCGTTCAGCACGCTATATAGGCGATCCCGGCGTCGGCAAAAACCCTCTTGAACCGGCTTTGCGCCACACCGTGTCCCGCCCGGCGGCTCTAGGAGCCTCTTGCCCCCTCCGCTATCGTCAATCGTTGCAATGGGAGGTCGCGATGACGAGAGACCGGGGATCGTTCGCCGCAATCGCCGCAGCCACACTGGCGCTCGCAGGAAGCGCCGCCGCGCAGTCCTATCCGGACCGCATCATCGAAATGGTCGTGCCTTCGACGCCGGGCTCATCGGCGGACATTTTGGGCCGCATCCTGGGCGACAGTATGGGCGGTCAGCTCGGCCAGCGCTTCGTGGTGCTGAACAAGGCCGGCGGCAGTGGAATTCTCGGCACCGCCGAAGTCGCGCGCGCCAAGCCCGACGGCTACACGCTGATGCACGGCGCCGCCTTCTCGGTGACGGTGCAGCCGCTGACCGAGCGGCAGACCGGCTACACCGCCGAATCGTTCGAGCCGATCTGCCAGACCTTCAAGAACGATCAGGTCATCGTGGCCCGGCCGAACAGCTACAAGTCCGTGGCCGACCTGATCGCCGCCGCCAAAGCCAAGACCGGCGGCCTGAACTACGGCAGCCCGGGCCTCGGCACAATTCCGCACCTGTCGATGGCCGAGCTTTCGCAGATCAGCAAGACCGAGTTCAACCACGTCCCGTTCAAGGGTCCGGCCGAGGCAATCCAGATGGCGCATGCCGGGCAGATCGAATTTTCCGTGGTGCCGCTGACCGCCGCGGCCAACAGCGGTCTCGTCATGCCCGGCCTGTTCGCCGAAAAGCGCAATTCGTCGATCCCCGACGTGGCGACCGTGAAAGAACAAGGCTTCGACGTGGCGCCGCTCAGCATCGGCGGATTGCTCGCGCCGAAAGGACTGCCGGCCGACATCAAGAAAAAACTTGAAGCCGCCTGCATCACGGCCAAGGACAGCGAGCCGTTTCAGCGCATCGTCAAGACCACGTTCCAGCCGAGCGATTATTTCGCCGACAGCGCGGGCTTTGCGGCGAACCTGAACAAAGACGTCGCCGATAAGCGGAAGCTGCTGACGGCGCTCGGGATGGTGAAGAGCTAGGGCGCGCGCCTGAAATCAGGCTTCCAGATGCCGGCTCGGCAATGCCCGCCAGACCAGTCCGTTGACTCGCCCGAACAAGACCGAGGCGATATAGAGCACGCCAGCCACCAAGGTCACGGCGGGGCCGGCCGGAATTCCGACGTGAAAGGCAAACAGCAACCCAACCCAGCCTGACAGCAACGCGCTGGCCATGGCGAGCACGATCATCACCGAAATATCGCGCGTCCAGAACCGAGCGATCGTGGCCGGAACGATGATGATGGCAATGCCGAGCAACGTTCCGAGCGCATGAAAAGCGTTGATCAGATTGAGCACCAGCAGCGCGAGAAAGGTCAGATGCGCAATTCCACCCGCGCGGCTCACCGAACGCAAAAACCTCGGATCGACACAGTCCAGCGCCAGCGGCCGATAGATCAACGCCAAAGCAATCACGCTGATCGTGGCGTTGATCGCGATCACCAGCAATTTGTCGACGTTCATCTTTGCGGCTGTTTCGCCGAACAGAAACTCCATGAGCTGCTCGACGTCGATGCCGTTGACGGTCACAATCACCACGCCGAAGGCAAGCGACACCAGCAGAAACACCGCAAGTGACGCATCTTCCTGCAACGCGGTGGCCCGGCTCACCGCGCCCGCGAGCAGCGCGATGATAAGGCCCGCGACGAGGCCGCCCATGGTCATGGCGAAGACATTGAGCCCAACCGCCAGAAACCCGAGCGCGACTCCCGGCAGGATGGCGTGCGACATCGCATCGCCGACGAGGCTCATGCGGCGCAACATCAGGAACACGCCGATCGGCCCCGCGCTCAGCGCCAGCGCCAGCACGGCGGCCATCGAGTGACGGACCGACGGATCGCTGAGCGGCTCGAAAAAAATCTGGGACAACATCACGGCTCAGACTGCCTCCGTCACTGCGCAGGCTTCGGCCTGCTCGTCGAACGCCTCGCACATCCGCCGCGCTTTCAACATGTTCTCCGGTGTCAGCACCCCAGCGGTTGCGCCCCACGCAACCGGCTCCCGGGCCAACAGGAGCGCTTCCGGGAAGTGCGCTTTCACCACATCGAGATCGTGCATAGCCGCCAGCACCGTGCGCTGCTCGGAATGCCAGCGCCGGACGAGTTCCAGAAGATCGTCACAGGTCTTGGCGTCGATCGCGTTGAACGGCTCGTCGAGCACGATCAGCCGGGCGTCCTGCAGCAGCAGGCGCGCGAACAGCATGCGTTGCATCTGCCCGCCGGATAGCGTGCCGATCGCGCGCGGCTCGAAACCAGTGAGGCCGACGGCTGCGATGGCGCCTTCGACGCTATCTCGATCCTTGCGCCCGATCCCGCCGAACAACCCTTTGCCGCGCCACAGGCCCATCGCCACCATGTCGTAGACGCTGATCGGGAAGGTGCGGTCGATCTCGGCGACCTGCGGCAGGTAGGCGATGTCCTGCGGGCGCACGCCGTTTCTCTCGATGCGTCCGGCGAGCGGCTTGATGACACCGACTACGCCCTTGAACAGCGTCGACTTGCCGGCACCGTTCGGACCGATCACCGCGGTCAGCGAGCCGGTCCGCACCGCGCCGTCGAGATGATGCACCGCGGGGTGGCGGTCATAGCCGAGGGTCAGGTTGCGGAATCGTAATTGCTCGGTCATCGGCGGTCCGTCACTGCATCGCCCAGAACGCCGCGGCCCAAACCAGCGCGATCAGTGCCGCCGCGAAGCCCAGTCGTTGCAACACCGATAGCCGCAGGATCGACGGATGCACCGACGCCGGCGGATGCACGTGGCCGGGATGATGATGGTGATGTCCGTGGTGGTCACTCATCCCGGTGTTATAATATAACATATCGCTATCGGCCAGGACTCCTAAGCCATTCATGTTGCGAGGATATTCCTGGGCGTAGCGGCCCGGCTGCATTGCCAAGCGTCGGCCAACCCACCATTCTGGCCGCGGGTGGGGTGGGCTGGATGGGCCGGAAGCTGCGGATGGCCGACGAAAAAAAACGCGTGATCGCGATCGGCGAGGTCATGATCGAAATGGCCCGCGGCAACGACGGCCGTTACGGCGCGGCGTGCGGCGGCGACACCTTCAACACCGCGGTCTACATGGCGCGCGCCGGTATCGAAGTGGCCTATGCCACCGCGCTCGGCGACGACCCTTATTCCGATGGCATCGTCTCGATGGCGACGGCCGAGGGCATCAAGACCGACCTGATCCTGCGCGTGCCCGGCCGGCTGCCCGGTCTCTACATGATCGAGACCGACAAAACGGGCGAGCGCCGCTTCCGCTACTGGCGCGGCGAAGCCCCGGCGCGCGACTTGTTCGAACTGCCCGACTGGAATCGCGTCGCCGAGGCCATGGTTGGCGCGCGGTTGATCTTCTTCTCCGGCATCACGCTGTCGCTCTATTCCAACACCGGGCTCGGCCGGCTGCTGGCGGTCGTCGAGATGGCACGCCAGCAGGGCGCCAAGGTCGCCTTCGACGGCAACTTCCGCCCGCACGGCTGGAAGGGCGATCTGCCGCGCACCCGCACCGTGTTCATGGAGGCGCTCAAGCGCGTCGACGTGGCGCTGCCGACGTTCGACGACGAAGCGGTGCTGTGGGGCGATCCTAGTCCCGAAGCGACAGTCGAGCGATTGCAAGCGTTCGGCATCGGCGAGATCGTGGTGAAGAACGGCCCGAACAGCGCCCTGGTCGCGGCCGGCGGACGGCAGGAGTTCGTGCCTTCGATCGAGGTCGCAGACCCGGTCGATACCACGGCCGCCGGCGACAGCTTCAACGCCGCCTACATGGCGGCGCGTCTCTCCGGCGAAAATCCCGCGACGGCCGCAACCGCCGGACACAAGCTCGCGGCGGAAAAAGTACGCCACCGCGGCGCCATCATGCCGCGGGACGCCGCGGCGGTGCACTAGGCACGCGGCATTGATCGCTTCACCGTTACGGTGTCGCCGATCTCAAATGACATAAGATCTTCGCCAACCTCCAGCGGACCGTCATAGGTCTGCCGGACCTCGGCGACGAGTTCGTCGAGCGTCGGCGGCGGTACCGCAATGCTCGCCAGTTGCACGACGTGGGTGAATGCCGCGAGCTTCGGCCTGGTCTGTGCAAACACACGGCCGCAATCGTACGGCGTGGTGTGATGGCCGATGATGCGCTGGATATAGGCCTCTTTCATCAGTTCAGGCCGCGCCATTGCCACCTCATGCACCAAAAGGTCGGCGCCCTTGCCGTGCTTGATGACATTTTGGTTGTAGCGCGTGTCGCTGGAGAACACCGCAACACGACCGCCATACTCGATGCGATAGCCATAGCAGGGCTTGATCACATCGCCATGGTCGACCTCGAAGGCGATCACCTTCACGCCGTTCGTCTCATAGACCAGCCCGTCACGGTCGAACTCAACCACATCCGTCGCGATGCCCGACAGCGGCAGCTTCTCATCGGCGACTCGTATCTTGATGTCGTCGGCATAGGCACGCTCAAGGTTTTCCATCAGCCGCTTGGCGCCGGTCGGACCGATAACCTTGTACGGCGTCTTGCGGGTGCCGAAGTGCGACTCCAGCCAGCCGGTGAGCCAGACATCCGGTAAACAGGAAACGTGGTCGGAGTGATAGTGCGTGAGAAGCTGCACATCGATCCTGCCGATCGGCACTTTGAGCTGGTAGAGCCGGATGGTCGCGCCACGACCGGCATCGATCAGAAATTTCTGATCGCCGGCCTCCACCAACGTGCTCGGCCCGAACCGTTCCGGGCTCGGGATCGGCACGCCGGTCCCGAGCAGAGTCACCCGAAAGTCGCTGCTCATTGCTGGACTTTGATGTTCGCTTCTTTGACGATCTTGGTCCAACGCACGATCTCGGAGCGCACCATGGTGCCGAACTCATCCGACGCGCCGCCGCCCGGATCGACACCGAGCTTGGTCAGCGCCTCCTGCACTTTCTCAGTCTTGATCGCCTTGTTGACGGCAGCATTCAGCCGGGCTGTCACATCGGGCGGCGTGCCCGCCTTCAACAGAAGACCCGCCCAGTCCTCGCTGGCAAGCTTTGGATAACCCGCCTCGACGATGGTCGGCACGTCCGACAGCGCCGCGATACGCTTGGTCCCGCTGACGGCGAGCGCGCGCAGCTTGCCGGTCTTGATGAGTTGGACCACTGGCAGCACGGTGATGAACTGGTAGGTGTTCACACCGCTGACTAGGTCTCCAATCGCTTGCGGAAACTGCACATAGGGAACGTGGGTGGACTGTACGCCTGTCTCAAGCTTGAACAATTCGCCGAGAAGATGCGCAGGCGTGCCGAAGCCGCCCGACGAAAACGTGTACTTGCCGGGGTCTTTCTTTAGATACGCGACTAATTCCGCCACCGAGTGGACCGGAACGGATGGATTAACGACCAGAACGTTGTAACCCGTGCCGAGCCGAATGAGCGGCGCGAAATCGACGTCGTATTTGAACGCCGCATCGGGAAGGAGGGCCGATGTCGCCGCGACCGGCGCGGTGACGGACAGGATCGTATGACCATCGGCCGGCTGCTTGAGCACCTCCATCGCGCCGATCGTGGTCAAGGCGCCGGGCTTGTTTTCGACCACCACCTTCCAGCCCTCGCCGTCCGACAACGCGTTCGCGATCACGCGTGCCAGGATGTCGGGCGGCGTCGAAGCGGAGTTCGGCACGACGATCCGAATGGCATTTGCTGGGAACGATTCCGCAAACGCGGATTGGAAGACGGGGGCGCCGAGACTCAGCGCCGCCGCTCCGGTCAAAAATGCCCGTCTGTCCATGGTCTTTCTCCTTGGGTTGCCGCTCGTTGGCCTGCAAAGCCCTGGCTGGTTTCAATCTCCATCCTGACGGAGAGGCTACCTCCCGATCACATTCTGGAATAATATTATTATTGGATCATCCCATAACCTCTTGGAATGATGGTTTCCGATGCCATGGAATGACCGCATCAAGCGCCGCATCAAGCTTCGCGACCTGGATATCCTGATGGCGGTCATCGAAGCCGGCAGCATGGGCAAGGCTGCAAGCCGCCTCAACATCTCGCAGCCGGCCATATCCAAGGCCATCGTCGAGCTGGAAGACGCGCTCGGCGTTCAACTGTTCGACCGCGGCCAGCGCGGCGTCGTGCCGACACCTTACGGGCTTGCGTTGCGCACCCGCAGCGTTTCGATTTTCAATGACCTTCGCCAAGGCGTCCAGGACATCGACTTTATTGCGGACCCGACCAAAGGCGAAATCCGCATCGGGACGACTGAGCCGGTCATGTCGGCCATCGTCTCCCCGGTGATCGACGGACTGTCGCGAAATTATCCGCGGATGTTCTTTCATATTGTCGCCGGCGATACGGCGGCGCTTTATACAGACGTGGCGGAGCACAACATCGAGCTCGCGATCTGCCGGATGATCGGCAAACTGCCCGACGAGCTTGCCGCGGAGATATTGTTTCATGATTCCGTTGCGGTGATGACGGCGGCCGCGAATCCGCTGACGCGGCGGCGCAATCTCAGGCTTGGCGATCTGGCGAATGAGCCCTGGGTTCTGTTTCCCTACGACAGCTTCTTCGGCGGAGTTATCGCCGAAATCTTCCGGGCGAACGGACACGAGCCACCGCGGCTGACGGTGTCCACCCTTTCGGTCCATGCCCAGAATGAGCTGCTCGCGACGGGCCGCTTTATCACGGTGCGGCCGAGCTTCATGTTGAGGCTTCCCGGCGGAAACCTGCCGCTCAAGGCGCTGCCCGTCGCGCTCCCCAACCCGTCGATGCCGATCGGTCTCATCACGGTCAAGAACCGTATGCTGACTCCCGTCGCGCAGCTCTTTATCGACCGCATCCGCGCGCGCGTGAAATCGCTGGCCCGGTCACAGCCGGCCTAGCCCTCATTGGCGTGCCTAGACGGCGCGCTGCGTCTTAGTGTGGTGGTTCAGAAATTCCCTCCACTCTCGCCCCGCGTCCGGCGAGGGAATTTCTGAACCAACCCACACTAGGTTCATATGCTTGCTAGTGTCCCTTTGATTCCGAAGTTCGCATCAGAGGTTGCCGCAACGGCTTGCGAACTTCGGAATCGGGACACTAGCGATCAATCGATCTTGACGCCGGCTGCCTTGCCGACTTCGATCCAGATCTTGTTTTGTGCAGAAATGTAGGAAGCAAACTCTTCCGGCGTGTTTGGCTTGGACTCGCTGCCGGTCCCGATGACCAGTTTCTGCATGTCCTCGGTGGCAAGCCCCTCGTTCATCGCGGCATTGACCCGCTTGACGATGTCCAGTGGCGTGCCGGCCGGTGCCACGATGCCGTAGAAGGTGTTGGCCTCGGCGCCCGGAACGCCGGCTTCGGCCATGGTCGGCATGTCCGGCAGAAGCGGCGTGTGGGTCTTGTTCTGGCCGCCGAGCGCGCGCAGCTTGCCGTCCAGGATGAGGCTGCGCGTGATGGCGATGCCCTCGATGGTGGTGTCGACCGCCTTCGACAGCACGGCCGTCACCGACTCGCCGCCGCTGCGGTAGGGCACAGCGGTCATCTTGCAGCCGCTCCGGAGCATGAACAACTCGCCGACCAGGTGCGGCAGGCCGCCCGCGCCGGTGTGGGCGTAGTTGAGCTTGCCGGGATTGGCCTTGCAGTAATCGACGAACTCCTTGAGCGTCTTCCATGGCGAGTCCGCGTTGACGACGAGAATCTGGAAGCTCTCGGTCATGCGGACGATAGGCACAAAGTTCTTGACCGGATCGTAGCCGGCGCTGGCCGACACCGCGGGAATGACCGCAAGCACGCTCGTGTTCGCCACCAGCAGGGTATAGCCGTCCGGTGCGGCGGCCGCGACGACGCGGGCGCCGAGCGCCCCGCCGGCGCCAGGGCGGTTCTCGATCACCACCGGCTGGCCGAGCTTGGGCTGCAGTATTTGCGAGGCGATCCGCGCCGGGACGTCGGTCGGCCCGCCGGCCGCCGCCGGCAGGATCAGCTTGACCGGCTTGTTGGGATAATCGTCGGCCGCCATTGCCGCAACAGACGACGACAGCAGGGCGGCAATCGAAATAGCGAGCACGCGGCGGCGTATCATGAGCCTATTCTCCAGAAGGTCTTGAGCGGCATCCTAGCGTGCCTTGCAGCGCAACGTCACGGCCGCCCAAGCAGCATCGCTCCGGCCGCCGCCAGCAGCGGCAGCGGCAGCGACGCCATGACGCGCAGCCAAACCAGCCGCTCCGGCATCACCGGCAATTCCCAGATAAACAGCCGCTGCACCGCGAAAAGCGCCCAGGCAATGGTGTAGGCGATCACCTGAGGCGTGCCGGCGCCGCCCTTGAGGGCGGCCGCTCCGATGGAGAAGCCAATCACCGGTCCGCCCGGCGTGAACGCGCCGCCGAGCATGGCGATGCATAGTCCGGTGACGCCGGAATCCGCACCGAGCCAGCGACCGACCACCTCCTGCGGCAGCAGCGCGGCAATATAGCCGGACCCGACCACGCCCAGCATGATGCGCGGCAACAGCCGCACGCAATCGACCGCGCCCTCGCGGACGCTGGTCCACAGGAGTGCACGGCTGCGCGACGCCGCGACAAGGCCGAGGCCGAGCGCAATCACCCAGAGCAGGCCATCGACGAAATAGATCATCCGCCGCCCCCTTCGCTTTTCTTGCGCGCCACAAGACGGCCGGCGATGAAACGCGCCAGGAGGCCAGCGATGATCGGCAGCGGAATGGAGATGAGGGTCCGCCAGATCACGAACTCGCCGCCGAAGAACGGCAGCTCCCACACCAGGATGCGGGCATAGCCCAGCAAGGTCCAACTGGTGATGAAGGCGATCGCGGCGCCGGTGTCGGCGCCGATGGCGACGAAGGCCGCGGCGATCGGAAAGATGGTGATCGGTCCGCCGGGGCAGATCGTGCCAGCCAGGGTGGCGATGACAATGCCGAGCAAGCCCGATTCCGCTCCGACCCAGCGCATCACCGTCTGGCGGGGCATCAACACCGCGACGAGGGCTGCAATCAGGCAGGCTGCCAGCACCTTGGGCAGGATGTCGACGAAGAGCACAAGATCACCGAACAGAATTTCCAAAAATCGCGCCTGCCCATCGCGCCAATAGACGACGACGGCCGAGACCGCGACAGCAATCGCAATGGTGGCGGATGACCAATCGAACGTCTTGCGTCGGCGGCGTTGGATGGGTGCTTCGGTCGACACGCGCGTCAGTGGCGGAGCGCCGCGGCGACGCGGGCGCGTGCGGTGATGCCAGCGAAATCGCCCGCGGCGATGGCCGCTGGCGGCGCGACCCAGGAGCCGCCGACCGCCAGCACGTTCCGCAGCGCGAGGTAGGACGCCGCGTTATCGCCGTTGACGCCGCCAGTCGGGCAGAACCGGATGTCGGGCAGCGGCTCGGCCACGGCGTTGAGCCAGCGCACGCCGCCCGCGGGCTCGGCCGGAAAGAACTTCAGCACCGGGAAACCGAGCGCGGCAAGCGTCATCGCCTCCGATACGGTGGCGCAGCCAGGCAGCGCCGGCACTGGCGCATCCGCCAGCGCCTGCGCGAGATTGGCCGGCGTACCGGGACTAACCAGAAAATCCGCGCCGGCATCGATGGCATGGGTGACGTCGAGCGGCTTCACCACGGTGCCGACGCCCACGATGATCTCCTTGACCTCGGCGAGGATGGCGCGCACGGCCTCGAGCGCCGCTGGCGTACGAAGCGTGATTTCGACGACCTTAAGGCCGCCGGCCAGAAGCGCGCGGGCCAGCGGAACAGCGTCAGCGGCTCGCTCGATCGTCACCACCGGGATGACGGGCATCGCGATCAGCGGGGTCGGATCGGACAACAGCATCAGGCTATTTGGGGCCTCCGGCCGATCCGCCGCAAGGCCTGGAATCGCTCCCTCGCGAGCCCTGTGAACAAGGGCCGAGAAAAGACCAAGGAAACGTCCAAGAAAAATGGGCGGGGCTGGAAATGCGCGTCCGGCCCCGCCCCAGTGGATCACACCACGCAAATCACTCTGCGAACGTCATTCCGCCGGAACCCCCGCCGGTACTTCTTCGATCGACATGGCGGCGGTTTCGACAGCAGGCGCACGGCTCAGCGCGAACAGGAATGCGGCGACCATCGCATAGGCGAGCGCGACGGAGGGCGTAACCGCGAATCCGACGGCCTCGCCGTGCATGAAGCCGAAGAACGTCAGCACCGCACCGGCCGCCGCAAAGTACGATGCTTCCGCGTACTTCTTGTCGATGATGAACGCGCCGGTGGCGCCGAGTACCATGCCGCCGAGGATGGCTCCGGCGCCCAACACCTCAAGTCCGTGGTAGAGCACGCCGACCTGGCCGAGTTTGTCGAGGCCGACCGTCGCCGCATTGGTCCCGGCCGCCCCGAGCGCGCTGTCGATCAGGAGCTTGCCCCAGGCCGCGATGTTCGGGATCAGCGCCAGAACGATCGCCGGCGCATGGTGCTTCGGCGTCTCCTGGAACGCCTGCGCGCCAATCAGCATGCCGATGTAGAGCAGGATCGGCGAGATCGCGACCAGCGGGATCAGCGACGACATCACCGCGATAACGCCGAGCCATGACAGCACGATCACCATCAAGCCGGTTGCGGCCGAATAGCCGATGCGCCCGCCCATCGCCTTCCAGCCGGGATGGCCGATGTAGACCGCGTTGATGAACGGATTGCCCATCAGGCAGCCGATCAGGCTGACCACGCCGTCGGCGGTGAGCACCCGAGTGGTGGGGTAGGCATCGCCCGCCGCCTCCGCGCTCTCGACGTTGTCCATCGCCTCGACGAGGTCATAGATGCCGAAGGGGATGGCGGTGACCAGAATGACACCGAGGAATTCAAAGCCGGAGAATACGGTGCCGAATGCCGGCAGCGGCACCGAGAAGCCGAAGTTCGAGAACGCGCCGGCAAGGTTTTTCAGACTCATGCCACCGTAGCCGACGCCGAACAGGGTCGAACCCCAGGCGATCAGCATCCCGACCGCAATGGCGACGAGGCCGGCCGGAATGCCCTTCGGATATTTATAGCCGCCGAACCAACTCACCAGGATGACGGCAAAGCAGATGAGGCCAATCCCTGGCGTCATAAACATTTCGAGCGCCGGGCGCATCGAAATGAAGGTGATCGAGATACCGGCCAGCGCGCCGAGCAAGGCGGCGCGCGGCGTGATTTTCCGAATGTAGGGCGCGATGAATCCGCCGATCATCAGCACGAAGCTCTGGAAGAACACCCAGACCAGACCCGCCGACCAGCCCTTGAGCGGATCGCCGGTCTTGAGGGTGATCGGCAGCATGATGACGAAGGTAACGACGAACATGTGGGGCACGCTGACGCCCGACGGCAACGCGCAGACGTCGGTCCGCCCGGTCTTGAGCGCGAGGCGATAGGCGAGCCAGGCGTAGTAGAACGTGGACAAGCACATCATCAGGCCGAGCGCCGGCAGGATGCGGCCGAACACCAGCGAGTCCGGCATCTTCAGCACGAACCGCAACAGACCGGTCAGCACCAGCATGTTGACCAGGATGTTGGTGCCGAAGCCGAAGAAGGCGTTCCAGTCCGTCGCCGTCCACAACACAGGCTTACGCGTGGTCGCTGTCATTGTCCCTGTCATGCAGGTCTCCCCTCGCAGAAATTCTGAAGTTTCGCTGCCGATACGGAGACGAACGCCTCAGTGCATGGTTTGCCGGGTATGAACCAAGCACGCGAGACGTCCGCCTCCGCAGCGGTAGGTCAGAAGCTGAAGCCCGTGCCCCCGTTGAAGATGAAGATGTCCTGCTTGGCGTTGGCAAAGGTCGTGACTACGCCCGTGCCGCCACCAAAGATCGTCTGGTTCGCCAGAAGCGCGTCATTGACGATGTGGAAATAATGGACGCCGGCCTTCACGTACCAACTGCCGAGGCGTTTCGGAATGAACGCATCCAGCATGTACTTGGCGTCGATGCCCGTCGTCACAAATCCGATGTCGCTGAGCGAGCAAGGCAGATTGTTCGTCACGCCGCAGAAGTTCGTGGTGCCGTCGTTACGATTCCAGAACTTGGAATCCGCGACCGTGATTGAAGTCGGGAATGTAAAGGACAGCGGGATCGGCTTCCACGGCGTAACCGACGGAGCGACGCCGAACGTAAAGCGCGTGCCATGGGCCTCGCCGAGCGGAACTGCCGGACCTCCCTTGGCGACGTACCAAACCGTCACGTACGGATTAAATGCGATGGGCCAGAAGGAGGAGTCATTGAACCCGAGGGTGAAGTCATAGTTGTAGACGGAGCCGCCGCCCGGAAACAGAAACTCAACGTGCTCGGCGGTCAGGCTCCAATACTTCGCAAATCCGACCGTGAAGCCGCCCCACCAGTCCATCTCGGTCCATTTGCGGGTTCTCGGCGGTGCATCCAGCCAGCTCTCGTTCCAGATACCGCCGTAGACCGAGAAGCTGTTAATAAACGCATTCGGGTCTTTGTAGATGTCCAGTTTGAGCCCAGCCGACGGCTGCATCAAAGAGGAGCTTGTCGGATACAGAAGCAATCCGCTGCCGGTGACGCGCGAGCTTTGAAAATTGATATCGAAGCCGCCGTGGACATCCAACACCCACGGTGTAGCAACCGGTGTCGCCTTCACCGGCATCAGGTCAGCTGCTGTGGCAGCCGATAAACAAACCGTAGCTCCGAGTGAGAGTACCGCCCCAACAAACAAAGCGCGCGTAGCCAGCATGACCGACATTTGAATCCCCTAACCCCATTTCTTATTCCGCATCACCCGCTGCGGTCGCGTTTCGGCAAAGGTTCGCCGTGACCCGC
>Ga0105248_10006263_pt1 | contig 13046 bp, 13 predicted proteins | sample KBSS34metaG_FD_81524 | JGI IMG/M metagenome (GOLD analysis project Ga0105248, IMG submission 81524) | Switchgrass rhizosphere microbial communities from Kellogg Biological Station, Michigan, USA - KBS S3-4 metaG | ecosystem: Host-associated > Plants > Roots > Rhizosphere > Soil | place... | reverse complement strand
GATATAGGGGCCGGGAGGTTGGCGGTGGACGAACCACTCGCCAACCGGGTCAGGTCCGGAAGGAAGCAGCCCTAACGAGCACGGATCGGGTCGCTCGTCAGCCTCCCACCGAATCCACAGCCTTCTCATCATGCGCGGGCTCGCCCGCGCATTCATGCGGCGCTCCAGCCTGTCGCGGCGTATGATGACCGCCGACCCAACATGAACGACACCCCCAAACGCGATAAAGCCGCCAAGCCCGGACCAAGTCCAGGCAATCCGGAGCAGATCGGGCTCAGCCTCGGCGCCGAGCCGTCGGCGGCGTCCTATCGCGTGCTGGCACGGAAATACCGGCCCTCGAATTTCGACGATCTGATCGGCCAAGAGGCCATGGTGCGCACAATCTCGAACGCGTTCGAGACCGGCCGCATTCCGCAGGCATGGATCCTTACCGGCGTCCGTGGTGTCGGCAAGACCACCACCGCCCGCATCATTGCGCGCGCCCTCAATTATGAATTGCCGGACGGCTCGGTGAAGGGCCCGACCATCGCCATGCCGAAGCTCGGCGTGCACTGCCAGGCGATCATGGAGAGCCGGCACATCGACGTGATCGAGATGGACGCCGCCTCCCACAACGGCGTCGACGATATCCGCCAGATCAATGACGCGATCCGCTATGCGCCAGTAAGCGCACGCTACAAGGTCTACATCCTCGACGAAGTCCATATGCTGTCGACCCAGGCTTTCAATGCGCTGCTCAAGACGCTGGAAGAGCCGCCGCCGCACGCCAAGTTCATCTTCGCCACCACCGAAATCCGCGAAGTGCCGGTGACGGTGCTGTCGCGCTGCCAGCGCTTCGATCTGCGCCGCGTCGATGCCGCGATGCTAGTCGCGCATCTCGCCGGCATCGCCGCGAAAGAAGCCGTCGGCGCTGAGACCGAGGCGCTGGCGCTGATTGCGCGGGCGGCCGAAGGCTCGGTGCGCGATGCGCTGTCGTTGCTGGACCAGGCGATCGCCCATGCGGCGGGGGAAATTCGGGCGCAGGACGTGCGCGCCATGCTGGGGCTCGCCGATCGCACCCGCGTCATCGACCTGTTCGAATCACTGATAAAGGGCGACGTCGGCGCGGCGCTGAAGGAGCTGCGCGAACAGTACGACATCGGCGCTGACCCCTTGGTCGTGCTGGCCGACCTCGCTGAGTTCACGCACTTCGTCACCCGCATCAAGATCGTACCGGCCGTGGCTGACGACATTTCCTTGGGTGAAGCCGAGCGCACCCGCGGCCGTGCGCTGGCCGCGACGCTGTCGATGCGCGTGCTGTCACGCACCTGGCAGATGCTGCTCAAGGGTATCGGCGAGGTGCAGGCCGCAGGCCGGCCACTTGCCGCGGCTGAAATGCTGCTGGTCCGCATTGCCTATGTGGCCGATCTGCCAACCCCGGACGAGGTGATTCGCTCGCTCGATGAGGGCAACGGCGCGGGTTCAGGTGCAATCCTCCGGCCGCAAGGCAATGGCGGCGGTGCAACTACCGGCCCAGCTCCAGCTGCAGTTTCCACGGCTTCCGCTCCCCGTTATGACGCGCCGCGCGGCGGCGGTCCTCGCGCCATGGCCGTTCAGTCTGCGCCCGCACCACAACAAGCAACAGCTGCGCAAAGCGTGCCGGCGCTGGTGATCAACAATTTCGCCGAGCTGGTGGCCTTGGCGAGCGACAAGCGTGACATCCAGACCAAGCTCGCGCTGGAACGCGACGTACGGCTGGTCCGCTTCGAAGACGGTACGCTCGAGATCGCGCTCGAGCCGGGCGCTGCCAAGACGCTGGTCAACGATCTGTCGCGCAAACTTCAAACGTGGACCGGCCGGTCGTGGATGGTCGTGATCTCGCGCGAGCCCGGCGCGCCGACGCTGAAATCGGTGGCCGACGTCAAGAAGGCCGAGCTCGAAGTCGGCGTGCGCGCCGATCCGCTGGTCAAGGCGGTGCTGGAACGTTTCCCTGGAGCCGAGATTGTCGGGGTGCGCGGCGGCAAGGATGCCGTTCCGGAGCCGCTCGCCACCGCCGAGCCGGAAATTCCGCTGCCGGATGACATTGGTTTTGGCGATAATTGGGAGCGCGATGACTGATGGCCGATTTTCTGGGCATGATGAAGCAGGCTGCACAGTTGCAGTCGAAGATGCAGGAGATGCAGGCCGAGCTCGACCGCATCGAAGTCGAAGGCACCGCCGGCGGCGGCATGGTCACGGTTAAGCTCAGCGCCAAGGGTGAAATGAAAGGCGTCAAGATTGACGATTCGCTGATCAAGCCGGGCGAGAAAGAAATCCTCGAAGACCTGCTCGTTGCCGCTCACGCTGACGCGCGCCGCAAGGCCGAAGAGGTTATGCAGGACAAGATGAAAGGCCTCACTGGCGGTTTGTCGCTGCCGCCGGGGCTGAAGTTGTTTTAGAATGTTCATCTCTCCATGTCATGCCCGGCCATGACGGACTAACCTGTCGTTCTCCACTTAATTGAACGCTTCATGGCCAGATCCACCGCCGGACCCGAAATCGAGCGCCTGATCCAGCTTCTGGCACGGCTGCCGGGCCTGGGGCCGCGCTCGGCGCGGCGCGCGGCGCTGCATCTCATCAAGAAACGCGAGCCGCTGATGGCGCCGCTCGCCGCTGCATTGCAGACCGCGATCGAGAAGATCGAAGTCTGCCGCACCTGCGGCAACATCGATACACAGAATCCCTGCACGGTGTGCACCGATCCGCGCCGCGACGCCTCGGTGATCGTGGCGGTAGCCGACGTCGCCGATCTCTGGGCGCTGGAGCGCGCCGAGGTGCTCAACGCGCGCTATCATGTGCTTGGCGGGACGCTATCGCCGCTCGACGGCATCGGCCCGCAGGACCTCACCATCGATGGGTTGGTTTCACGCGCCCACGATCCGGCGGTGAAAGAGGTCATCCTCGCGCTTAACGCCACGGTTGATGGCCAGACTACCGCGCACTACATCACTGACCTTCTGCATGGTTCCAATGTGTCGGTGACGCGGCTCGCCCATGGGGTTCCCGTCGGCGGCGAGCTCGATTACCTCGATGAGGGAACTTTGTCGGCCGCTATCCGTAGCCGGACACCGCTTTAACCATTTTTTAAAGATTCGGCCGGGATCATCGTTTGGCCGGCTCGGAACCGATTTTCCGACAAAATCTTGGTCCAGGACGACGCCTGGAGATTCATATGTCCTCAACCATCGGTGCGGTTCTTTTGACCGTGTCCCTGACTGCTGGCGTCTCCGAGGCCGACCGGCCGGTGTTGCCGCAGCCGATCATCCAGGCCGCGCTGAAAAAGGCCCAGTGCAGCCTTCCACCGAACGCCGCCGAGATCGTCGGCACCGAAATGCTGAGCCCCCGGTTACAGATCGTCGAGGTGAGCTGCTGGCAGGCCGACTACAACTCCGGAAGCATCCTGTTCGCGGTTCCTGTCGGCCGGCCGCAAGACGCCCAACTGCTCGCGGTTCAGAGCTGGAAAGGCGGCCACATCCAGATGGCATACAGCGTTACCTCGCCCGCCTATGACGCCAAAACCCGGACCATCAGCGCCACTTACAAGGCCAATGCCACGGGCGACTGCGGCACGATCCAGGAAATGAAATGGACCGGTTGGCATTTCCGCCTGCTCAACGTCTGGCGCAAGGACAAGTGCGACGGCGAGCCGTTCGAGTGGGATAGTCGGGACAAATGGCAGGTGTTCCCACAGAAGGGCCTCGAACCAGATCGCGAGGGGTCGCCCGGCAACGGCGGACGCGCGGAGGCGTCGCGCTAAGCCTTCCTCGGCGCAAGCCGATCGAAATGGCCGCGGGCCTGCAACCACCAGAGCAGAACCAGGCCCGGAAGGCCGGCCAGCGCGCAGATCACAAAGAACCAGGCCCAGCCGGTGGCGGTCGCCATGAAACCCGCGCCGGATGATAGAAAGGTGCGGCCGAAGGCTGCGAGCGCCGTAAGCAGCGCATATTGCGTGGCGGTGTGCAGCGGGTTCTGGCACAGCGCCGAGAGGTAGGCGACGAAGATCACCGTGCCGATCGCGCTGGTGAAGTTCTCCAGCACGATGGCGAAGGTCAGCCAGGCGACGTCATAGCCGACGACCGCCTGCCAGGAAAACGCCAGATTGGCGGCAGCCTGCAACAGTCCCCCGATCCAGAGGCATGCGGCAAGCGGATAGGCGCGGGCCAGAAAGCCGCCGGCAAAGCCACCGATCAAAGTGGCGGCGAGGCCGACGCCCTTGATGATCGCCGCATATTCATTGCGCGAAAATCCGAGATCGATGACGAACGGCGCTGTCATCGCGCCGGCCAGCGCGTCGGAGAACTTGAACAGGATGACGAACGCGAGCGCCACCACCGCAAAATCGCGCGTCAGGAAATCCGAGAACGCCCCGACCGCAGCCTCGGCGACACGCTTCAATGGCTTCTCCCCGGCATGGGCGGCTTTGGCCTGCGCCGATTTGTCCGGCTCGGTTGCGATCAAGCTCGTCACGATGCCGACCAGGATGAGCACAGCCATTGCGGCATACCCCGCGCTCCAGGCCGCGTGGCGGCCGAGCCCGAGCCCCTCGAACCCGCTGACCAGGAACAGCGCCCCCGCGGTCGAGACCAGCATGCCGACACGATAGGCCGCGACGTAGGACGCCATGCCGGCGGCCTGCTCGCTCTCGTCGAGGCTCTCGACGCGGAAGGCATCGATCACGATGTCCTGAGTTGCCGAGGCGGTGGCAACCAGGAGTGCACCGGCTGCAACGAACCCGGGCGCCGCCGCCGGATCGCACAACCCGAGAAACACGATCGCTGCCATCAGCAGGACCTGCGAAAAAACAAGCCAGCCGCGCCGGCGGCCGAGCCAGCGCGACAGTACGGGCACGTCGAGCGCATCGACCAGCGGCGCCCAGAGGAATTTCGCCACATAGGGCGTGCCGACGAGCGCGAACAGCCCGATGGTGCCGAGATCGACGCCGGCCTCGCGCATCCACACCAGCAGCGTTGCGCCGGAGAGCGCCAGCGGCAGGCCCGCCGAGAAGCCGAGGAACAGCACGATCAGCACGCGCGGCTTCAGATAAACCGTGAGCGCTTCGCGCCAGCCGGGCTTTGCGGACTTCGTCTGGGAGGTGGCTGTCATCCCGTCACTCTCCGCGGATCGGGATAAGTTCTAGCCAATGCGGACCGGAATCAAAACTCGCCCGCCCCGACCTTACGCAGCGGCGCGGCGATGACGTTGGTGGCAAGCGTTTCGTCGCCGTCGAATTCGAGCTCTTCGATTTTCGAAGCGCGCTTCTCGATCCGATTGGCCGAGGTCAGGATGTTGCCGAGGTCCTCGTTGGCTTGGCCGAAGTGCGTTTGCAGCTTGCGGACGCGTTCGCTCAAAAGCTTCACATCCTTCATCATGTGGCCGACCTCGGTGCGGATGAGATCGGTTGCCTCGCGCATCTGCGAGTCCTTCTGGATCTGCTGGATTACCTGGATCGCCAGCATCAGCAGGGTCGGCGAAACCATCATCACCTGGGCGCGATAGGCCTTCTGCACAATGTCGTCGAAGCCGTCGTGCAATTCGGCGTAGACCGATTCCGACGGCACAAACATCAACGCCGTGTCCTGGGTTTCACCAGGGCACAGGTATTTCTCCGCGATGTCGTTGATGTGCTTCATCACGTCCTGCCGCACGCGCTGGGCCGCGAGCCTGCGGTCGTCGTCGGTCTTGCCGTCGCGGAATGCGGTGACCGCTTCGAGCGGGAACTTGGCATCGATCACCAGCGGGCGCTGGTCGGGGAGCAGCACTACGCAGTCGGGCCGCTTGCCGTTCCTGAGCGTGTATTGGAATTCGTAGGCGCCCTTCGGCAGGCCGTCCTGGATGATCGCTTCCATGCGGCCCTGGCCGAACGCGCCGCGGGTCTGCTTGTTGGACAGCACATCGCGGAGCGACGTCACCTGCGAGGTGAGATCGGTCAGGCCCTTTTGGGCGTGATCGATCACCGCGAGCCGCTCGTTGAGCTTCTGCAAATTTTCCGTGGTGTGCTTGGTCGCGGTCTGGACCGAGGTGCCGAGGTGCAGGCTCACCGCGTCGAGCCGCTCGTTGACCGAATTCTGCAGTCGCCCCTGCGCTTGGTGGAGCAGTTCGCCCATCTGTTGCACGCGCGCGCTCAATTCGACGATGCGCTGGTCGGCAAGCTGCGCGGCGGCGATCTGCTCGACCGCCAGTTGCGCGGCGGCGGGATCGGTGGCCGGCGTTCGCGACCGCCCGATGAAAATGACGAGACCGGAAATGGCGAGACCGACAACCAGGCCGAGGGCGACGAGCAGTGCGGTTTCCATGAGGCGTGTCTTTACGCGATTCGCATTGGGTCTATTCGGAGCCGCGGCAATGGCCGGGGATTCTCGACAGGAACAAAGAGAGAACACATTGACCGTGGGAAGTCCAGCCCTTAAATCGCGGCCAAAGGAAGTGACATGGCGGTGCGGGACATTCTGATTTTGCCGGACAAGCGGCTGCGGCTCCTGTCCAAGCCCGTCGCCAAGATCGATGCGGCGACCAAGCAACTCGTCGAGGACATGTTCGACACCATGTACGATGCGCCGGGCATCGGGCTCGCGGCGATCCAGATTGGCGAGCCGAGGCGCATCGTCACCATGGACCTCGCCAAGAAGGACGAGCCAAAAGAGCCGCAGGTGTTCATCAACCCGGAGCTCATCTCGAAATCCGGCGACAAGAACATCCACGAGGAGGGCTGCCTTTCGATCCCGGAATATTACGAGGAGGTCGAGCGGCCCGCCGCGGTTCGCGTCCGCTATCTCGATCTCGACGGCAAGCAGCACGAGATTGACGCGGAAGGACTGCTGGCGACCTGTATCCAGCATGAGATCGATCATCTCGATGGCGTGCTGTTCATCGATCACATTTCCAAGCTCAAGCGCGACCGCGTCATCAAGAAATTCACCAAGGCGGCAAAACTCGGCAAGCCGGCGATCAAAAGCGCGGCGGGTTGAGCATGTCGCTCCGCTTGATCTTCATGGGCACGCCGGATTTTTCCGTGCCGACGCTGCGGGCGCTGGCCGGGCAGGATCACGACATTGCGGCGGTGTATACACGGGCGGCCAAGCCCGGCGGCCGCCGCGGCCTGGAGTTGGTGCCATCGCCGGTCGAGCGCGAGGCCAAGCGCCTCGGCCTTGCCGTGCATACGCCGGTTTCGCTGAAGGGCGCCGAGGCGCAAACCGCCTTCGCCGCGTATCGGGCCGACGCTGCGATCGTGGTCGCCTACGGCCTGATCCTGCCGAAGCTCATTCTCGATGCGCCGCGGCTCGGCTGTTTCAACCTGCATGCGTCGCTGCTGCCACGCTGGCGCGGCGCCGCGCCAATCAATCGTGCGATCATGGCCGGTGACGACGAGTCCGGCGCCACGGTGATGAAGATGGACGAGGGGCTCGACACCGGCGACATGGCCGTGATGGAGCACATCCGCATCGACGCCGACATGACCGCGGGCGAGTTGCACGACGCCATGGCGAATCTTGGTGCCGACCTGATGGTACGAGCGCTGAGCGCGCTGGAGCGGGGTGCCTTGCAGTTTACACGTCAGCCCGCGGAAGGCGTCACCTACGCGGCGAAGATCGATAAGACAGAAACGCGGATCGACTGGACGAAGCCATGGAAGGCTGTGCACGATCACATCCGCGGGCTGTCGCCGTTTCCCGGCGCGTGGTGCGAGCTCGCGGGTGATCGTGTCAAAATGTTGCGCACCACCAGAGGCGAGGGGAGCAGTACCCCCGGTACAGTGCTGGATGACGGTTTCACCGTTGCCTGCGGAGAAGGCGCCGTTCGCATCGTCGAATTGCAGAAAGCCGGCGGCCGCCCGATGAAGGCCGAGGAATTCCTGCGCGGCACGTCCATTCGCGCTGGCGCGTCGCTGGGCTGAACCATGCCCCGCTACAAAATCATCGTCGAATACGACGGCGCGCCGTTTGCCGGCTGGCAGTATCAGGAGAATTCACCGTCGGTGCAGCGCGCGATCATGACGGCGATCGAGGCGTTCTCCGGCGAGAAGGTGATGGTGCAGGGCGCCGGCCGGACCGACGCCGGCGTCCACGCGCTCGGCCAGGCCGCGCATTTCGATCTGGCGAGCGAGCGCGACACCGACACCGTCCGTGATGCGATCAATGCCCATCTGCGGCCGCTCCCGGTGGCGATCCTGTCGGCGGAAAAGGTGCCGGGCGGTTTCGACGCGCGCCGCTCGGCGGTGCGGCGGCATTATCTTTATCGCATCGCCAACCGGCGGCCCGATCTCGCAATCGAGCGCGGCCGCGCCTGGCGGCTGCCGCGTCGGCTCGATGCCGAGGCGATGCACGCCGCCGCCCAGCGCCTCGTCGGCAAGCACGACTTCACCACGTTCCGCTCGACCGAATGCCAGGCCAAGTCGCCGGAGAAGACGCTCGACCGGCTCGATGTGTCACGCCTCGGTGACGAGATTCACGTCACCGCCGTGGCGCGGTCGTTTCTGCACAACCAAGTGCGCTCGATGGTTGGCTCGCTGGTGGTGGTCGGCGACGGCAAGTGGCAGGCTGCCGATCTCGTCCGCGCGCTCGAAGCCCGCGACCGCACGGCCTGCGGGCCGGTCGCGCCGCCGGACGGGCTTTATCTGGTCAAGGTCGATTACTGACGGCGCGCGCGACCTTGATGCCGGCCGCCAACTGCGTGTGGGCGCTTTTCAGCGGAAATAGTTGTCGAGGATTTTCCGGTACACCGCCGTCAGCGTCTGCAGATCCTTGACCGGCACGCGCTCGTCGATGGCGTGCATGGTCTGGCCGACCAGGCCGAACTCCACCACCGGGCAATAGTCCTTGATGAAGCGCGCATCAGATGTGCCGCCGGAGGTGGAGAGCTTCGGCGTCTTGCCAGTCACCTCGGCGACGGCGCCGACCACCACGTCGGTGAATGGGCTCGGCTCGGTATAGAACACATCGGCGTTCGAGGGCTCCCAGTCGATCGTCCACTTCACTTTGTCGCCTGCTGCCTTTTTTGCGCGCTGCTCGATCAGTGCTTTCAGTGACGTATAGTCGTGGCAGTCGTTGAAGCGGATGTTGAAGCGCGCCCGTGCCTCCCCAGGAATCAGATTCACCGTCGGGTTGCCGATGTCGATGGAGGTGAACTCCAGGTTCGACGGATCGAACTTGTGACTGCCCTGGTCCAGCGGCTCGTCCATCAGCGCGCTCATTAGCTTGACCAAGCCGCGCACCGGATTGTCGGCCCGATGCGGATAGGCGACGTGGCCCATTTTGCCGGTGACGATGAGCACGCCGTTCTGCGAGCCGCGTCGCCCCAGCTTGATGGTGTCGCCAAGCGCATCAACGTTGCCTGGCTCGCCCAGGACGCAATGGTCGAATGTTTCGCCGCGCGCGGCCGCCCATTTCAACAGCTTGGGACTGCCGTTGACCGCGATGCCTTCTTCGTCGCCGGTGATGAGAAACGAGATTGAACCTTTGGGCTTGCCGTCGTTTGCAGCCAGATGATCGAGCGCCGCCGCGACCTTGCAGGCGATGGCTCCCTTCATGTCCACCGCGCCACGGCCATACAGTACGCCGTCGGCGATGTCGGCGGAAAACGGCGCGTGCGACCACGCCTTGGGGTCGCCGGGCGGCACCACGTCGGTGTGGCCGGCAAACATCAGATGCGGCGCCTTGGTGCCGATCCGGGCGTAGAGGTTTTCCACATCGGCGGTGCCGCGCTCCGAAAACGTCATCCGATGCACGGTAAAGCCCGCGCCCTTGAGCGTTGCTTCAAGAAAGCTCAACGCGCCGCCTTCCGTCGGCGTCACCGACGGGCAACGTAGCAAATCGCGGGCGATGGCGACGGGATCGGCGGGGCTGGTCATGCAGCGGCTTTATCAGGCCTTGGGCCGCTGGCGTCAATTCTGCCGTCAGGTCGGCAGACGCACCGGCGGAATGGTCGCCGGCGCGACCGGATCAGACCCATATTGATTGACGCCGATGGTGCCGCGCAGGCACCCCATCTCGACGAAGGCCCAGACGCCAATGGCAAACGCCAGGAGCCCCAGCACAGTGGCGATGATGGTGGAATCTTCCACGAACGCGCCGATCAAGACGCCGATCACCACCAGGATGCTGGGCACGAGATAGAACAGCAGCAGATACCAGCCGGACTTGTTGCGATCATGCAGTCGTTTGACGCCGACAGCGATGCTGGAAATGAGGATCACAATGCCGAGCATGCTGTTGAGGGCTTGGAAAACCACGCTCTGATCCATCACGTAACCGAGGATGGCCAGGACGACGTTGATCGCGGCAAAAATCAGAGCGGCGATCCAAAATTTGGCACGGTTCACCCGGCCGTCGAATTGAAAGAACAGATGACCCCAATTCATTGCCTGCCCCGCTTTGCGCAGCAATAAACGAATCTATCCCCCGGGACAGCCCGGTTAAAGCACCATCCAGCGCATACGGGCAATTCAGTCCCGCAGCAGTTCGTTGATGCTGGTCTTGGAGCGGGTTTTCTCGTCGACGCGCTTGACGATCACGGCGCAGTACAGGCTTGGGCTTGGCTGCCCGTTCGCCATCGGCTTGCTCGGCATCGTCCCCGATACGACAACGGAGTAGGGCGGCACTTCGCCCTGAAACACCTCGCCGGTGGCGCGGTCGATGATCTTGGTCGAGGCGCCGAGATAGACGCCCATCGCCAGCACCGAACCCTCACGCACCACCACGCCTTCGGCGACCTCGGCGCGTGCGCCGATGAAGCAATTGTCCTCGATGATGACCGGTCCGGCCTGCAATGGCTCAAGCACGCCGCCGATGCCAGTGCCGCCGGAGAGATGGCAGTTCTTGCCAATCTGGGCGCAGGAGCCGACCGTCGCCCAGGTGTCCACCATGGTGCCCGAGTCGACGTAGGCGCCGAGGTTCACGAACGACGGCATCAACACGACGTTCGGCGCGATATAGGCCGAGCGCCGCACGATGCTGCCTGGCACGGCGCGGAAGCCGGCCTCCTTGAAACGCTCGTCGTCCCAGCCTTCGAACTTGGTCGGCACCTTGTCCCACCAGGCGGAGTCGCCCGCGGCGCCGATAATGGGGCCGTTGTCGCGTAGTCGGAACGACAGCAGCACCGCTTTCTTGAGCCATTGGTTGACGGTCCAGGCGCCATTGCCACCGCGTTCGGCGACGCGCGCCTTGCCGCGGTCGAGCAGGTCGAGCGCCGCATCCACGGCCTCGCGCACCGGCCCTTTGGTCGAAGGGCTGACGTCGTTTCGCTTCTCGAAAGCATCGTCGATGGTCTTGGCGAGATCGTCGTGCATGGCTGTCCCCGGATGTGCGGTTTTTGTCGGGGTCCAGGGCAGCGATGTCAAGCGGGTCGAATTTTGACCGGCTGCAATTTGGCATGACGTTTGGGCCGAACACATAGGCCAAACGTCATAAATCCAACGTCCAATCGCAGTACCCGCATGGATCATGCTTGAATGCCATATTGCCGGACCAACACCCTGCGCTTCGCCAAGCGAGCATGAATTCAGGAGAGCGACATGCCTTTCGTGAAAACCAAGGATGGCACCGAGATTTTCTACAAGGACTGGGGCAAAGGCCAGCCCATCGTGTTCAGCCATGGCTGGCCGCTGTCGGCCGATGACTGGGACGCGCAGATGCTGTTCTTCCTCAACCACGGCTATCGCGTCATCGCTCACGATCGCCGCGGTCACGGCCGGTCCACTCAGGGCGCCGACGGCCATGACATGGATCACTATGCCGATGACCTCGCGGCGGTGACCGCCCATCTGGATTTGCAGAACGCCATTCACGTCGGCCATTCCACTGGCGGCGGCGAGGTGGTGCACTATCTGGCGCGGCACGGCGAGAGCCGGGTGGCGAAGGCCGCGATCATCAGCGCTGTGCCACCATTGATGGTGCAGACCGCGGCCAATCCAAAAGGGCTACCGAAGAAGGTTTTCGACGACTTCCAGGTGGCGCTCGCCGCCAACCGCTCGGGCTTCTACCGCGACGTCGCGGCCGGGCCTTTCTACAACTACGACAAGACCGGCAAGCCCGCCGAGGCCACCATTCAGAACTGGTGGCGTCAGGGCATGATGGGCGGCGCCAAGGCCCACTACGACGGCATCGTCGCCTTCTCGCAGACCGACTTTACCGAGGACCTCAAGAAGATCGGCGTGCCGGTGCTGGTGATGCACAGTGAGGACGATCAGATCGTTCCTTATGTCGCCTCCGGTCCGCTGTCGGCCAAGCTTTTGAAGAACGGGACGCTCAAGACCTACAAGGGCTTCCCGCACGGCATGCCGACCACGCAAGCAGACACGATCAACGCTGACCTGCTGACGTTCATCAAGTCGTAGTCGCCGTCACGGGCAGCAGTTGGCCCGCAGAAAACTGGTGAGATCGTCGGTGACGTGATCGACGTGGGCGGCCTCGCGGCCCTCCAGCTCCCAGCCTTCGCGGAACACTTCGCGCGTCGCCGGCGGCACCACCAGAACCGTGGTCATGCCGAGCGCGTGGGGTACGCTCAGGTTCCGCGCCAGGTCCTCGAACATCGCGGCCTTGCGCGGATCGACACCATGCTTTTTCAGGAAACGATCATAGACCTGCGGGAGAGGCTTCGGATCAAGGTCGGCCGCAGCAATGTCGAACACGTCCTCGAAATGATGGTCGATCTCCAGCCGCTTCATCACGGCTTCCGCGTGCTTGCGGGTACCGTTGGTGAGGATGAGCTTGCGGCCCGGAAGCTTCTCGATCGCGTCGCCCAGTTCGGCATTAGGCAGCAGCGGCGAATGATCGATCTTGTGCACGAAATCCAGAAAGTCGTCGGGCTTCAGGCCATGTTCGGCCATCAGCCCGCGCATGGTGGTGCCGTAGCGCTTGTAATAGTCCTTCTGAACCCGGAATGCCTCGTCCTTGCTGACCTTCAGGAAATTCGAGACGAACGAACGGATGCGGTCGTCGATCTGTTGCCAGAGATTAAGGTCGTGCGGATAGAGCGTGTTGTCGAGGTCGAACACCCAAGTCTCGACCGAGGTGAAGCTACGGGGCGCGGGTTTT
>Ga0105248_10006261_pt1 | contig 13049 bp, 13 predicted proteins | sample KBSS34metaG_FD_81524 | JGI IMG/M metagenome (GOLD analysis project Ga0105248, IMG submission 81524) | Switchgrass rhizosphere microbial communities from Kellogg Biological Station, Michigan, USA - KBS S3-4 metaG | ecosystem: Host-associated > Plants > Roots > Rhizosphere > Soil | place... | reverse complement strand
CGGCTGCCAGTTGATCGCCGCCGGCTTTGCAGCGCTAGTGCACGCCGCGGTACCGGGCTGGTTCTCCGAGACTGCCGGGCGCCGGGTGACCGAAACCTACCATTACATCCAGAAGATCAGGGCTGGGTCGTCCAGTCCAGAAAACTGGTCAGACTATGACATCTGACGGGCGCCTGCCCGTCGCGATTGTCGGAGGCGGATTTTCAGGAACAATCCTTGCCGCCAAGCTCGCTCGTCGCGGCATCGCCACCGTGCTGATCGACGGCAGCGGCCGGGAGGGGCGCGGCGTCGCGTACTCGACAACCGAGCCGGCGCATCTGCTCAATGTCCGTGCCGAGGGGATGAGCGCCTGGGCCGACGACCCGAGCCATTTTGCCCAGGTGTTCGAAGCCGAAGGCGGCGACCGCCGCGGCTTTGCCGAGCGGCGTTTCTATGGCCGCTATGTGCGCGAAATTCTGGAGCATTTTGTCGAGGTCGGACACACGGAAATCGAGCATGCGACGGTGGTCGGCGCGCGACGCGAGGATAGCGGATGGATTGTCGATCTCGACGACGGTCGCAGCCTTTCCGCGGCGGCGCTTGTTCTGGCGCTCGGCAATCAGGAACCAGAGCCGCTCAAGGTCCTCGCAGACGCCGGTGAGCGCGTCATCAATAACCCCTGGACTGGACCCGCCAAGGCCGCGGTTAGCGAACTGGCACAAACCGGCGGCTCGGCACTGCTTATCGGCACCGGGCTAACCATGGTTGACCTTGTTCTGTCGCTTGACGCCCAGGGCTTCCACGGGCGGATTGTCGGGTTGTCGCGTCGCGGCCAGATTCCGCGGGCCCACGCCGATTTTGAGCCAGCACCGGTCCGCCTCGGCGAGGTCCCGGTGGGCAATTTGCGGGCGCTATGGCGCTGGCTTCGGCAGCGATCGGCGCGGATTGGCTGGCGCGCCGCGGTCGACAGCCTGCGACCGCACAGCCATGCCTTGTGGCAAGGGCTGGATATCTCGGACCAGCGTCGCTTCATGCGCCACGCGCGGCCATGGTGGGATGTCCATCGCCACCGCATTGCGCCGCAGGTCGCCGACACGGTCCACAAAATGATCGCCGATGGCCGGCTTGAGGTCGTTGCCGGGCGCATCGCGGGTGCGTCAGCGGCAGCTGACGGCGTCGACGTCGAAATCCGTCGCCGGGGCAAAACGACCGGATCGACCGAGCGCTTCGATTATGTCTTCAATTGCACCGGTCCGCTGCATTCGGTCGGCCGCACCAAGGACCCGCTGTTGCGCTCGCTGCTCGATCATGGCGCCGCGCACCCCGACCATCTCGGCATCGGTCTGGAGGTCGACGAGCATTCGCGGGTCGCCGGAGATGAACGCCTGTGGGCGCTCGGACCGCTGACCAAAGGGCGCTATTGGGAAATCATCGCCGTGCCTGATATTCGCGAGCAGGCCTCATCAGTAGCGGAGGATATCGCGCGGGAGCTCAGTCGATGAACCCACCTTTCGAACATGGCGAGCCGGAGGACGGCGATCTCGTCGAGTCCGCGCCGGCCTGCGACATCCCGGACGACGTGAAGGAGTCGATCCGGACCTTGATCCGCTGGGCGGGCGACGATCCCGACCGCGAGGGGCTGTTGGACACGCCGCGGCGTGTCGCCCGCGCGTGGCGCGAATATGCGCGGGGCTATGGGGAAGACCCGGCGAAACACCTGCGCCGGACCTTTGAGGAGGTCGGCGGCTACGACGAGATCGTGATCCTCAAGGACATCCCGTTTCAGTCGCATTGCGAGCACCACATGGCGCCGATCATCGGTAAGGCGTCGATCGCCTATTTGCCGCACAACAAGGTGGTCGGGATCAGCAAATTGGCTCGGGTGCTCCATGGTTTCGCTCGCCGCCTGCAGGTTCAGGAGCGGCTGACGGCGCAGGTCGCCGACACTATTTGGGAGCATCTCCAGCCCAAGGGAGTCGCGGTCGTGATCGAGGCCAGCCATGCGTGCATGACCGCGCGCGGGGTCAACACGCCGGGCGTCGTGATGACCACCAGCCGGATGATGGGCACCTTCCGCGAAGATGAACGCAGTCGCCGCGAAGTGCTCGCGTTGATGGGCAGGTAACCCACTCGCCAACCGGCGAATGTGGCAAGCGGGGCGATCCCGCTGGCCTTGTGGATCGCCCCGCGCCCCACCCCAAAAATCGGGCGGTGGTTGAGAAGTAACGCGCGAACCGTCGAGGCGATGCGCCCGATCCGTCGAATTATGTGGGCGCTGCCGGTGATTTGCTGCCAGTTGGATGCGGTTCTCGCGACAGGGGGGTGAGTCGCCATGGCACTGACGCGTCGGAGCGTTTTGGAGCGGATCGGGGCAATCGGCGGCGTCGGCGCCGCTTATATGGCGATGGAGGCCCTGGGTCTCGCCATCCCGACGCCCGCCGGAGCCGAAAACTTCAGGCTACCACCAACCAGCGGCAACGGCCGATCGGTCGTTATCCTGGGCGCTGGCATCGCCGGTCTCGTCTCAGCCTATGAGCTGCGCCGGGCCGGCTACCGGGTCACGGTGCTCGAGGCCCGCGACCGTATCGGCGGGCGTGTGTGGACGGTTCGCGATGGCGCCACGATCGTCCAGAACGGTCGCGCCGACCAGCACGTTCGGCTCGACCCAAGCCTATATTTCAACGCCGGAGCTGCGCGCATCCCGAGTTCGCACCGCGCGATCCTCGGCTACGCCCGCCGCTTCGGCGTCGCGCTCGAACCCTTCGTCAATGCCAACCGCAGCGCCGGCTGGGATTTCTCCGGCAAGGTCCAGCCCGAGCGGCGCATGGTCAACGATCTGCGCGGCCGGATCGCCGAGCTGCTCGCCAAGGCGATCGACCAGCATGCGCTCGACAAAGAAATGCCCAAGGCGGAGCTCGACGGCATTCGCCAGTTCCTCGCGCCCTATGCCTCGCTCGATCCCAAGGGCGCCTATGTGCCGCAAGGCAGCGCCGGTTTCTCGGTCGAGGGCGGCGCCTATGGCCAGGCGCCGGTTCCATTGCCGGCCCTCGGCTGGAAGGAAATTATTCCGTCGGGCGCGGTGGTCCTGCCTCACCTGTTTGAGGAAATCTCGGAAATGCAGGCGACGATGCTTCAGCCAGTCGGCGGAATGGATCGCATCGCCTACGCGATTTATGAGCAGGTCAAGCCGGTTGTGCGGCTGCGCACGCCGGTCACCGCGATCCGCCGCGTCGGCAGCCGGGTGCGGATCGAACACGGCGGCCAGGCAACCGATGCCGATTATTGCGTGTGCACGCTGCCGATGCCGATCCTGGCTAAGATCCCCAATGATTTTTCCGCGGCAAAGAAAGCGGCAATGACCGCCGCGCCGTATCTGCCCAGCGTCAAGGTGGCGTTCGAAAGCCCGCGCTTCTGGGAGACCGACGATAACATTTTTGGTGGCCTCGCGTGGACCGACCGGGCGAATGAGAATGTGATCTATCCATCCAACGGCTTCGGCCAGGCCAAGGGCCTACTGGTGGCGGCCTATGCTGCCGGCTGGACCAACCAGGACAATCCGCAGAAATTCGCCGGCTACAGCGATGCCCAAAGGTTGCAAATCAGCCGGGATTCGATCGAGGCGCTGCATCCAGGCAAGTCGCGCTTGCTCACCCGGGGTATGACCATCGGCTGGGGCCTCGCGCCATATTCGGGAGGCGTAGGCGCACTCTGGCCCGACGGCCCTGGGGGCGGCGGCGCACGCGGTCCGGAGTATGCGGAGTTGTGCAGGCCCGAAGGACCGATCGTCTTCGCTGGCGAGCATCTGAGCTACCAGGGGCTGTGGCAGGAAGGTGCGGCGCTGTCCGCACACGAAGCGCTCAAGCTGGTCGAGGCAATGGCCGCAGAGAGGGCTGGCGCAAGGCCGGGCTAAGCCACGCAAACTCCGGCTGGCGTCTCTCGGACAAGCCGTTATCGTCGGCGTGCTCGGTCGCAGTGGAGTTTCTGGCCATGTCGATTTGGCGCATCAGCGCATTGTTCGCCGTCCTTGTCGCCGGGTCATTGCCCGCCAGCTCGCCGCGGACTCCGCTGGCACCGACCGCGCCCTGGGTGCTCGATTACGGCGAGACCCAGTGCCTCGCCTCGCGCGAATATGGGACGGCCGAGAAGCCGCTGACGTTTGCCATTCGTCCCGCGCCCAACGGCGAGACCTACGAACTGCTCGTGGCTCGTGCGCGGTACGGCCCCGAGTTTGCCGAGGAATTTGAAGGTAGTGTCGATTTCGGCAACGGCCCGATTGCCGCCTGGCTGCTGCACTATGGCGGCAAGGGGAGAAAGGTCTCGCTTGACCAATTCCGGATCAGCTCCGCGGATATGGTCCAGTCTCGCGCCAGCGGGTCGGTGGCACTGCGCACACGCAGCGGGCTCGACGTCTATGTCGCCCTGTCCGACATGCCCGCCCTCCTGAAGGGGCTGGAGGACTGTACCGCGGACCTGAAGCGTTACTGGAACATGGAATTACCGGAGAAAGCGAAAATCTCGACCCCGTCGAAGGGCGACATTCGACTGCTATTCAGTAGCGACGATTACCCCGCGGAGGCGATGAAGAATCGGCAGGAAGGGGCGGTCCAGTTTCTTCTCCTTATCGACGAGAAGGGAAAGGTTGCCGCCTGTCACGTCCTCAAGGCCAGCGGAGTGCCGGTGCTGGACGGAATGGGCTGCCAGGTCATCGCGCAGCGGGCCAAGTTTTCCCCGGCGCTCGATGATCACGGCAAGCCGGTCCGAAGCAGCGTCGTCACGCCGACGGTTGTTTGGCGCCTCGGCTAGATAGGGCGCCGGCCTGTGGCCTGACTTCGCCAACTTGCGGATCAATTCAAATCGCTTTCTGACGAGCGTTCGGTCGGTGCTGGCGCGGGCGTTGAGTGATGATAAAGAGGCCGGCCAGATATGAAGGGATATCCGATGCGCCCGTTCAAGTTCGCCGCTCTGCTCTTGACGCTGTCTTCGCCGGTTGTCGCCAAGGTCCCGCCGGCGCCGCAGCCGGATATCGCCGCAGCGGTCGCCGCAACCACGCGGACGCCGGACAATGTAAAGCTCGACGAAAGCCGCAAGCCGGCCGAGCTGTTGCGCTTCTTCGGCTTGAGCCGTGGCATGCAGGTTCTCGATCTATTCGGCGGCAATAAATATTGGGCCGAGATCATGGCTCCGACAGTCGGGCCCAAAGGTCATGTGACCGTTTGGCAGCCAACCCAATTTCTCAACGACAAGCGCAAGGCGGACTTCGACGAATTCGCCGCGCGGCAGAAGAATGTCAGCCTCATCTCGAGCCCGTTCGAGGCGCCGAAACTCCCGGCCAAGGCGTTCAACTTCGCGATCATCAATCTCGATTATCACGACACTTATTGGGAGAGCACGGAGCGCAAGATCCCGCGCCAGGACCCCAATGTGTGGCTCAAGACATTGTACGCGGCGATGAAACCGGGCGGCATCGTCGGGGTCGTCGACCATGTTGCGCTACCCAATGCCGACACTCGCGCGACGGTAGAAAAGCTCCACCGGATCGATCCCGACGTGATCACCGCCGACTTCAAGCGCGCCGGCTTCCAGCTGGTTGGTAGCAGCGACCTGCTGCGCAATCCTGCTGACGACCACAGCTTGCTGGTGTTCGACCCCAAGATCCGTGGGCACACTGACCGCGCCATCTTCCGGTTCCGGAAACCGCGTTGAGCAAGGCTACAGCTGCCGGGAAGGGCAAGGCCGGCGCACCGAGTTTCCGCGCTTATTACGCGCTGGCGGCGCTGATCGTTGGGCTCGGACTCGGTGCTTTCGCTGGAAGCCTCAGCGAAGGCGCGCGTGACAGCACGCTCGGCGTCGCGGGCTTCGTCGGCACCTTGTGGCTCAACGCCCTCAAGATGACCGTTATCCCGCTGGTCGTTGCCTTGCTGGTGACCGGCATCGCGAAAAGCGCGGAGGCGGCACTCGGCGGGCGTATCGCCGGGCGCTCGGTAATGTGGATTGTCATCGTCTGCACCGCGTCGGCGATCTTCGGGGCGCTTACCATTGTCCTTCTGACGCACCTGTTCCCGCTCGGGCGCGCAACCGCCGAAGGCCTTCAGGCAGCGCTCGCCGGGGTTGAACAGAAAGCGTCGGGGCCGCTTCCCGGTGTCGCGGATTTCTTCAAGGGTGTCGTGCCGGACAATGTGGTCGCGGCCGCGGCCAACGGCGACATCCTGCCACTGGTTGTGTTTTCTGTTCTGTTCGCACTCGCGCTCGGGAAGATTTCAGCGGCCGGCCGGCGATCGGTCGTCGGCTTGTTCGAGGCAATCGGCGATGCCCTGCTGGTGATCATCGGCTGGGTCCTGTGGATCGCCCCGGTCGGTGTCCTCGCCCTCGCCTACACCGTTGGCTCGGCTGCTGGCGGTGCCGCGTTTGCCGGCCTTAGCCATTATGTCGTGCTGATCTCGCTCGTCGGAATCCTCGTGACCTTGCTCGGATATCCACTGGCGGTCCTCGCGGGACGCGTGTCGCTGACTCGGTTCACCAAGGCCATGATTGCGCCGCAGGCGGTCGCCATTTCCACCCGCTCGTCACTGGCCTCGCTCCCGGCCATGATTACCTCCGCGCGATCAATGGGGATCCGCGACCAGGTGTCGGACGTCACCTTGCCGATCTCCGTCGCATTGTTTCGGGCGACCGGTCCGGCGATGAACGTCGCCGTGCCGTTCTACGTCGCGCACTGGCTCGGGCTCGAGCCCACCATGACCCAGATGATCGCCGCGACGGCAGTCGGAGCAGTGATGAGCTATGGTGCTGTGAGCCTCCCCGGCGAGGTGAGCTTCATCAGCTCGATTGCCCCGATCGCGATGGCCCTGGGCGTCCCGATCGCGCCGCTGGCGTTGCTTGTCGCGGTCGAAATGGTGCCTGACATCTTTCGCACCGTTGGCAATGTGACGCTTGATGTTGCGGTGACAACGGCCGTCGATCACTCGACCCAAAGCGCCCGAGAAAGCTGAACGCCAGCTGACCACCGTTCGTCGGTTAGCCGACTGACGAACGGACTTTGTCGGCGCGCCGAGTCTGGCCGCATCCTCGTCGAGCTTCCCGCGACAGGGCCGCGCTGGCGGTTCATTTGTCTCTCTGCGACGCGGGGCCCGGTCCCCTCCGATCGTTCCGCGTCGCACAAAAGGGAGACGCGAGATGTTGAAACCTCTTGTGGTGGTCGCCGCGCTCGTGGTCGCGTCCACATTGGTCGTTCCCACCGTTAGCCAGGCGGCCGAATCGCATTCGGTCCGGGTGTCCTATGCTGACCTCAACCTTGCCTCGAGCCGGGGCCAGGAAGTCCTCCAGCGCAGAATTGGATGGGCCTCGGTCGTCGTCTGCGAGATCGAGGATAGTCGCGAAATGGCGCTTGCAACGGCAACGAAGGAATGCCGCAACCTAGCCATAGCCGATGCCCAGCCTGCCTATGACGCGGCGGTTGGCGCCGCCCGCCATGGCACCGTCGAGGTGCTTGGTGCGGCCGCCATCGTGGTAACTGGCCGGTGAGGCCAATCGAGCCGTCGCGTTCCCTGAGCGGAGCGCGACGGTCCGTTCAACGCCCGGCGATGCTGCGGACGCGGTCCGAATAGAGACGCCCGACCGGCTGTTCGCTCCCGTCCGCGAGCCGGGCGATCCACCGTCCCGACGGATTGCGGGTGAAACCGGTGATGAAATCCTTGCGCACAATCGCCGAGCGGTGAAGCCGCACGAAAAGCTCGGGATCGAGCCCTTCTTCCAATGCCGCCATCGAGTGATGGATCAGCCAGCTGCGCCGCGCGACGTGGAGCCGCATATAGTCGCGCTCGGCCGACACCCGATCGATGTCGCGAGCGGCGATGCGGACCAGGCCGGTCAGGTCAGACGCCCAGAATTCCTGGAGATGCGGCGAAAGGGCCGGCCGCTCGGTTGGCCTCGTTTCGCGCCGCTCGAGATAGTCGCGGCCGCGACCGAGCGCACGCTGGAGCCGGGTCGGCTCGACCGGCTTCATCAAATAGTCGACGGCTTCGACCTCGAACGCCGCGACCGCAAACTGGTCGAACGCGGTAATGAAAATGATCGCCGGCGAGGGGCGGCGTTCGGCCAGTGCTCGTGCCACGCCGATCCCGTCGAGGCCGGGCATGGCGATATCGAGGAGGAGCAGGTCGGGGGCCAGTGCCTCGGCCATGCGCACAGTGCTGTCGCCGTCGGTCGCTGTCCCGACCAAATCGATGCCTTCGCATTTGGCGAGCAGCAACTGCAGGCGCTCGGCCGCCAGCGGCTCATCGTCGGCGATCAGTACGCGCAGCGGTTCGTCAGCCATCCGACCGATCCAGCGGCAAGGTCAGAAGCACGCTGTAGCCCCCGTCGCCCCTGGGCCCGTAAGCGCATTTGGCAAGCGAACCGAACCGCGCGGACAGCCTTTGGCAGACGTTGGCGATGCCGACTCCGGTGCCGGCCAGGTCCCCGTTTTTCGACTGTGCCGGACGACCGCCCGTGTTGCTGACCTCGATCGTGAAGCGTCCCGGGCCAGCCTCGCGTGCGACGATCGCCAGCTCGACTTTGTCGCGTGTCTGCGACACCGCATGCTTGATCGCGTTCTCGACAACCGGCTGCAGGATGAGCGCCGGAAGTCGCGCGTTCTCAAGCTCCTCGGGGATGTCGAAATCGACTTTCAAGCGGCGCGGGAAACGGACTTTCTCGATGTCGAGATAGAGCCGCTGCAAAGCGATCTCCTCGGCCAGGCTGATGTCCGCGGTCGCGTCGAGTGTCAGGCTCGAACGGAAGAAGGTCGAGAGCTTGAGGACCATCGACTCGGCCTCTTCGGCGCGGCCGGCGATAATCAGCGACGACAGTGAATTGAGCGTGTTGAACAGGAAGTGCGGATTGACCTGGTAGCGCAGCGCTCGAACCTGGGCGGATTGCGCCGCGCTCTCCGCCGCGGCCGCGCGCCGTTCCGCGCCCCGCGCCTCGGCCTGGACCCGGGTCGCCAGGTAAAATGCGCTCCAGGCGAGAAAGAAGAATAGCCAGGTGACCGAGATATCGAGCGCGATGCGCAACCGCTTCATCGGGTCGAACTCATTCATCTTCGGAAAGGTCAGCACCACCGGGTCCTGTGCCGTGCGCTCGATCCGAATCGTCTGGCCCTTCTCGACGACGGTGAAGCCCTCACGCGCCTGAAACCGGAACTCCTCCTTGCTCTCCCGCATGTAGTCTTCGAAGACGATCAGGGTCCCACCCATCGCCATAGCCCCGATCAACGACGCAACGGTGGCGATGGTGGCCTTGCGCCGGATGGTGCCGCCGGCACCGAAGGCGCCAATCGCCAGATAGATGAGTCCGGTAAGGACGATACCCAGACCGATCACGACCAGCTTGTTCTGAAGCGCGGTCAGCGGGTCGGAGCCGAGGAACGCCCGCGCCACGACGGTCAGCGCGTAAAACAGCCAGAACCCGAGGATCGATTTCAGCGCGAGCGGCCAATCGCCAAAGCGCGACCGATTGCCATATTGCGGCATGATGAGCATCGGTATGGTGTTGGCCGAAAGCGGCGCTTGTGCAAACCGCCCGCTGCCCATTTGCAGAACCGTCATGTCAGCCGGTCGAAACCGCCGCCCTCACGGGCGCGGAACGGCGGCGCTGACCGCTCGTTACAGGGGAGCAATGGCATCAAGGAACAGACTCCGGTGAGTGACGATAAAAAGCAAGAGAGCTCGCCTCCGACCCTGTCGGGTGCACCGGACAAGGAACTGGAGCGCAAGCTCAAGCGCAACCCCGACGATCTCGACGCCAAGGTCGACGTGGGCAGCGACGAGTCAATGGACGCGTCCGATCCGCCGGCCGCCGCACAGCCGGGCCAGCACGATGATCCCGTCCCCTCGTCGGGATTTCCGGAGTAGTTGCGCCGCCGTCACAAAAGCGTGATAGCGTTGCAATAAATCAACAATCCACAGTTTAAACGCGCGCCGTCAATTTCTTACCTTGCGGCGGTGACTCCCCTCTGATTCAACCTGAACGAGGGGTGGGAGTGTGGTTAAGTCAATCGAAACACATCCGGCTGCATGATCCCGCCCAGGCAAAAGGAGTCGGGTACATGATTACGCGGACCAGCCAGCCGGCAAGCGGCGCGATGCTGATCTCGGAGATGAAGGAGTTTGCGAGCTTTCCCAAAGCTACGCAGCGCTACATCCGCCGGTCGCTCGATGTGGCTTACGGTCGCCGCGACCCGATTGAATGCTGGGCCCGCGATGAAGGGGAAGCCGCATCGATCCGTGCCCAATCGCGGCTTTACAAGCAGCTCGATCATCTCCGGCTGCAGGTTCCGGACGACAGCGGTCTCGACATGATCGAGCCGTTCCTGGGCATGCTGGTCACCTTGTCGGCATTCGATCTTGGCCAGGACCGCCTGCCGAACTTCGCCGCCTTCCGTTTTCTTTATGAACGCCTGATTGGCGCCGCGGCCCGCCCGTGGCTGCCGGCCGCGTTCTGCGCAGCAGCGGCCCTGCCGCATTTGCATCCCGAGCGTCGGCGGACCCTGCTCCAGTCGATCAGCGAGAGCGCGGCGACCGCGCCCGGCTGGTCGAGCCGCGAACCGGTGTTCTGGCCGGAGTGGGTCGAGAAGGTCGACCTTCAGGCCGCCGCCTAAAACCACCTGACGCTTCAGGTCGACCCAGCGAGCCGCTCGACCAGGTCGCGCGCGAATTCGCTCAACGTGTCATCGCGCGCACCCATGATCACGATCCGATCGCCGGACTGAGCTTCGGCGACCAGCGCGTCGCCAATCGCTGAACGCTCGGGGATATGCTCGGCGTGGCGCTCGTGGGCGACGACTTGCGCCGCGAGCCAGTCGCTGCCGCGCACGCGGTCGGTCGTTCCGCCGTGGTAGACGGGGTCCGGCAGGTACAGCCGATCGTCCGGCGCCAGGCCGCCGAAAAAGCTTTGTGCGAGCTCATCGCCCATCTTGGCGAGCGGCCCGAAGCCATGCGGCTGGAACATGATCAGCAACCGGCCGGGATGAGCGCGCAGCGTTGCCAGCGTCGCATCGATCTTGTCGGGGTTGTGGGCAAAGTCATCGATCACGGTGACGCCGCCGGCGACGCCGACGGTCTCGAGCCGGCGGCGCAACCCCTCGAACCGGGCAAGTGCGTTGACCGCATCCTCGATCCGCACCCCGAGCGCGCGCGTCGCCGCAATTGCCGCGAGCGCGTTCGAGGCGTTGTGGCGGCCCGGAACCGCAAGGCGCACATCGTGACGCTCGCCTTCAGCCTCAAGCGCGAAGGCCGCGCCGGCGCCCTCGAGCTGTAGATCCTTGCCCATGAAATCGGCGCCGGGACTGTCGAAGCCGTAACCGACCCGATTGTCCGCCGGGATGACGTCGGCGATCGCCCGCGTTTCCGGGTCGTCGAGGTTCACGATCGCCTTGCGCGCGCGCAGCAGGAAGGCGGCGAACAGGCTGCGCAGCTCGGCCATTTCCTTGTGGTCGAGGCTGATGTTGGTCACGACCGCGATCTCGGGCTGGTAGAGCGAGATTGAGCCGTCGCTCTCGTCGACTTCGCTGACGAATAGTTCGGGGTCGCCGACCAGGGCACTCGCGAACGGCGTGTCCGGGGTCACAAAGTTCTTCATCACCGCGCCGTTCATCACCGTCGGCTGGCGGTGGCAGGCGTGGAGGATCCAGCCGATCATGCCGGTGACGGTCGACTTGCCGCTGGTCCCGCCGACGGCGACGCTGCGCTGCGCGGCGTTGAGCAACTGCGCGAGGAATTGCGGGCGGGTGAGGTGACCAAGGCCGAGTTCCCTGGCGCGGACGACATCGGGCACCGTATCCTCGACGGCGGCCGACGTAATCAATGTCATGCCCGGCTGGAGGCCCGACCCGTCCTGCGGAAACAGCCGGATTCCGAGCGAGCGCAGATAATCGAACTTCGCCGGCGTCCGCCCGGCGTCAAGCGAACGGTCGGAGCCGGCGACCTTGCCGCCGCTGGCGCGGACGATGGAGGCGAGGGGCAGCATCCCGCTGCCGCCGATGCCGCTGAAGAAAACCGGAGAATCGAACATCGCGCCGCCCTATTGGGCGGGACCACGAGGGGCAAGCGGAGCCGAGTCGCGAGGTCTTGCGCCGAGTCCGGCAAAGGCATGCTTGCGGGCGAGCCGGGAGAGCAGCCTGTTACCCTGAGGGGGTGGGGTGGGGGGTATGTCAACTTTGTCAGCTTTGTCACCCTGGACCAGGCGCGGAGCGCCGGCCCGGACCGCGGCGCGCCAGGCGGATGCGAAGGCGGGATCGCGGCCCTTGAGGGCGTAGGCCGACTTGCGGCTCATGCCCGCGGCGCGCGCCGCGAGGGTGACAGAGCGGGTCGCGGCGAGGGTGACAATGAAGGTAACGGCGCGCTCGGGCGACCATTCGTACGCGCGGCGCGGACGGCGGGGGCGAGAGAGAAGGTGCAACGGCTGCTTCCTGTGCTGGGGCGGCGACGCAAGCACAGGGCGGGGCCAATAGGACAGCGAAAAACGCGAGGGGCGAATGACCGCTGACGACCCATTGCGGTCATTACAGTCGCGCGTACAACCACAGCATGTTGGACCCGTACGCATCCAGGCTTGCCCAAGATTGGATTTCCACGTTCGGAAGTGACCCGGAAGGTCCTGCCGAGACCAACCCCTTCCAAGTCTTCGCAGCCATTGTCCGCGCCGAACCGTTTTATGCGTGGCACCTCATTCTTGAGGTTGTCAGGCTCGACCCGGTGAAGCGCAGTTGGGACATTCTGGCGGCTGGACCCCTAGAGGATTTACTGTCGCAGCATGGCGCGGCCATCATAGACTACATTGCTCAGGACATTGAACAGGACGAGGCATTGCGGGAACTGCTCCACGGGGTGCGGCAGTTCGACACGGCCGACGATGTTTGGGAGCGAGTTGTGGCCCTTCGCGGAGGGGAATAGCCGCTGCGCGTAATGGCAGCTTTCCACCCATTGCAGACATTAGACGTTCGAGTGTCTGGATCCTTGAACTACTGGGGTGCCGTCGAGCAAATTAAGTTGGCCTAGCGGGAATAAATCCCGCGAACGGCCAGTCATGACCAT
>Ga0105248_10006260_pt1 | contig 13050 bp, 10 predicted proteins | sample KBSS34metaG_FD_81524 | JGI IMG/M metagenome (GOLD analysis project Ga0105248, IMG submission 81524) | Switchgrass rhizosphere microbial communities from Kellogg Biological Station, Michigan, USA - KBS S3-4 metaG | ecosystem: Host-associated > Plants > Roots > Rhizosphere > Soil | place... | reverse complement strand
GAGCGAAGCGTGCAGCGTCTTGTTGAGGGCGCCGTCCACATAATGCTCGCCGGCGATCTCGACGGGAGGAAACAAGCCGGGCAGCGCGCTCGACGCTTCGATCGCACGCGATATCGGAACGTGGTCGAAGCCCGGCGCGCCGAATGCGACGGAGTTGCCGGTGTCGAGGTTGGTGGCGACGAGATACAGCTCGGCGCGAAGCCGCCTAAAGTCGTTCGTGCGGCCGGGCGCGGCGAACAGCTGCTTCAGGAAGCGATCGATCGCGCGGTTGTCGAAAAGACCCGTCGGCATCGCACGAGCGAGCGTAGCGAGCGACTCCATCACGCCCCGGTGCAGCGGATCGCGCGCGTACTGCAGCAAGGCGCGCAGGGTAAGCGCCGGAATCGCCTGAAGTCGGCGGCCGAACTCGCGGAACGCCGGCTTCAGGAACAACTCCGGCTTCAACGCGGCGTCGCGTCCATCCTCGATGAACAGCCGATACATCTGGGCCGGCGAAATGTCGTTGGCGAGCGCGGCGGCGACGAAGCTGCCCGACGAGACGCCGACGTAGATGTCGAGCGCGTTGAAGTCGAGCGCTTCGATCGTATCGGCGAGCGCGAGCAACGCGCCGACTTCGTAAATGCCGCCGAGCGGCCCGCCGCCCGCGAGCGCGAGCCCGATCCGGCTCGTGCCGCGCGCTCGCACGTTACTTCTTCGTCGTGCGTGCCGTGCGACGCGTTGTCGCGCGCGACTTCCTCGTGCCCGCAGCGGCCTTCACAGCCTTCGCGCGTTTCGGTGCGGTTGCCTGGACGTCGATCCGCGCCCGTACCGCCGGCAGCTTCTCGCGGAGGAACGACGCGACGTTGGCGAGCGATTGCATCGATCCGCGCACGCCGTTGCGGGCGTCGCGAGCGAGCGCATCGGCCCGTCGCATCGACGTTTCCATGCGACGACCGACGTAGCGAATCGCGTGCGACTCGACGACGGAACCTTCGCGAACCAGCGTCCGGAACACGCCGCCTGCTTCCTTCTCGGCCCATTCGCGCGTGACTGCCGCTGCGCCGAGGGTTGCAAGCCAAACTTGACGGGGAACCAGCATTGCGCCGGCGCGAATCGGCATGCTCAATCGGGTCGTGCTGGACATGCTAAATCTCCTTGGTAGGCGCCCGCGATCCGCGCGAGCCTTCGGTGGACAGACATTAACCGCGAAGAACTAGAGGGATCACACTAAAGACGCGGGCGCTGCCCGTTCACCTGCGCAGTGCTCGTCAGATCCGCATCGACCGCACGTGCACATTGCCCGTCATGCGCGCATCGCCCGTCAGGGTACCCGTTGGCCGTTCGCGCATGCGTGTCAGGAGCGCAAGCGTCCTGCCAGCGCGGACGCGAGCTTCGCCGTGATCGCATAGATCGAGAGCTGCGGATTGGCGCCGATCGATGTCGGAAACAGCGACCCGTCGAGGACGTAGAGGTTCGCGAGCTGATGCTGACGCCCGGTCTCGTCGACGACGGCATGAGGCGGGTCCGGGCCGAGCGCGCATCCGCCCATCACGTGCGCGGAAACGATCGTCGTCGCGCGCGGCCGCAGGTCGAACGCGCCGATGGCGGCCCGCGCCGAGCCGACGCTTGCATACCCCTCACCCTCGTCGTGGACCGGCATGACGGCCGTTGCGCCGGCTGCGAACTGAATCTCGGCCATGGCGACGAGCGCGCGGCGCACACCGTCGAACAAGTACGGAGTCAACGGGTAATCGAGCAGGGGCGTTCCGTCGCTTGCGAGCCGTACGCGGCCTCCGGCGCTGTCCGGATGAAAGCCGTCCCGCAACAGCGCGATCAGCACCTGCATGTTCGGCAGCCTGCGCATCCATGATGCATGCGCAACGCCGTGCCCGGGCAGCGTGATGGCAGCGAGCACCGGATGTATCGGCGGCGCTTCCAGCTTGAAACCGATGGGCCCGTCGACTGCCGTCGACAGGAAGTGATCCGAATAGATGGTCTGCGGCGCACCGGCGAATCCGTCGACGCGTTCCCGCATGAGCGCGGCGGAGACCACCGTCGGATGCAGGAACGTGCGCGTCCCGATGATGCCGAACGGATCGGGGACGCCGCTTCGGAGGAGCAGGGCGGGCGAGCCGATCGCGCCGGCCGCGCTTACGAAGGTTCGTGCTCGAACCCGGATCCGTCGCGCGGTCGTGCGCGTGCCGGACGCGTCCATCGCAGCGCATTCGAGTGCATCCACGAAATCGCCGCGCACGATGAAGCGAAGCGCTCGCGTTCGCGTGACGAGCGTCGCGCCACGGTCGAGCGCATGCGGAATTGTCGTCACGAGCATCGACTGCTTGGCGTTGGTCGGGCAGCCCATGCCGCAATAGCCAAGGTTCCAGCAACCGCTGACGTTGCGACGAATGGCGCTTGCGCCAATCCCCAGTTTTTGTGCGCCGCGCGCGAGCGTCGCGTTGTTCTCGTTCGGCGCGACCTTCCATGCAGCGATCGCGAGCCGTTGTTCGATCCTGTCGAACCAGGGAGCGAGCTCTGCTGAATCGAAACCGCGTAGCCGGTTCGCCGACTTCCAGTGCGCAAGGGTCGCCTCGGGCGTGCGAAACGAACTGGTCCAGTTGACGGTGGTGCCACCGCCGACGCAGCGACCCTGAAGGATGTTGATCGCCTTGTCCGAGGTTTTGCGCGCGGCCGATTCCTGGTACAGGTCGCGATATGCGTCCGCCTCGCGCATGCGGAAATCGCTCGACGAGCGCAGCGGTCCTTCCTCGATCATTAGCACCCGCAGGCCGGCGTCGGTCAGCGTCTCGGCAGCAATGCCGCCACCGGCTCCGGTGCCGACGATCGCTACATCCGCCTCGAGCGTGACGTCCTGCGTGAGCTCCGTCCCGTCGACGACCGTCCATCCCCGTGCGATGCCGGTGCGGACCGGGTCGGGGATTGATGCTCGCCCCGCGTCATTGCGATCGCCGTCGCCTCGCATCGATGCTTTCGCCGCGTCATTGCGATCGCCGTCGCCTCCCGTGGCTGCGCTTGTCATGAAAGTGTCGGGGGACCGGGGTAGCCGATCGACTCCAGGTGCGCGAATCCGCATACCACGCGGCCATCGTCAGCTGGTGCAGCGCGTCATACGCTGTGCGCTTCAGTGCCCAACGGCTCTTCTGCAATCGCGCCAGAAACGCGGCGGCTTGCGTCGCGCTTGCATCGCGCCATGCACCATCGATGCCCGCGAAGAGGAAGCGCATCGGAGGCAACGCGAGCAGCGAGAACAGCGTCGCCAGCTCTTCGCGCGCGGCGGGCGGAAGGCCGGCGATGGCCGTCGCAACACCGGCGACGGTCTGCTCGACCGCTGCCGCGCGTTCCAGTGGCGCCGCGGGAAGCGCGCCATCGAGGAAGGCCGGCACCAACGCCCGCATCACGTCGGCCGCTGAAGGCGAAAGCCCGCCGCTTTCTTCGAACGCGGCGGCGGTCATCGTCGGCTGCAGCCATCGCGCCGCCCCGAGCGTCGCGGCGCCCGTGACGGCGAGGAACAGGAAGTAGCGACGGGAAGGGTTCACGAGGCTCGTGGGGTGCGGGTGCGCGAGCGAGCGCGACGACGACGCTTGGAACGCAATCGCACGATAGTACCGGCAAGGTAGAGCAAACAATCTAATTCCAAGCGGCGTCGCGCTAGACTCGCTCGATGCGACCCCTCCTTGGCCGATGATGGACGATGCGCGGTCCGACGACGTCGCCGGTCAGCTGCTGCACGTGCTTTCGCGTGTCCACGCGCATCATGAGGAGCGGCTGCGGGACGCGGAGCTTGGCAAGGCGCTCGCCTACCTCGCCATGTGGCAGGTGCGGCGCTTGCGCAACACGTACGCGGATCTGCAGGCGATCCCGCGTTACGCGGCGGCGATGCAATTCTTCGAGAGCGACCTCTACGGCGGCGGCGATTTCGCGCAGCGCGACGCCGATCTCGCGCGCGTCGTGCCCGGCATGAAGCGGCTGTTGCCCGACCATGCGCTTCGCACCGTCGTCGAGGCTGTCGAAGTCAACGCGCTCGCACAGGACTTCGATCGCGCGATGATCGATCACCTGCCGCGGCGCGAGAAGGCGTTCGGCGTCGCCGAGTATTGCGAGGCGTATCGAGCGGTGGATCGATTCGATGAGCGGCGCCGGCAGATTCTTCTCCTTGGCCACGTCGGTGAGGCGCTGGACGCGCTCGTGCGGAAGCCGATGATCCGAAGCGCGCTCAAGCTGATGCGCAAGCCGGCTCGTCTCGCCGGCCTGGCAGCGCTGCAGGACTTTCTCGAGCGCGGCTTCGGCGCTTTCGCGAACATGGGCGGGGCGCGGGAATTTCTCGCGACGATCGAAGCGCGCGAGCTTGCGATTCTCGAGTCGATCGCCGCCGGGAGCCACGCGGCCTTTCCCGATCCGATGACGCGGCCCGCCGAGTCGTTCCGCGAATCCCGAGCGCGCTGATTACGCCCGCTTGCCCGTGAGCCTGTCGAGCTGCGCGTGAATCTCGCGCTCGATCGCGGGCTTGAGCGCCGTCAGCAGGAGTCCAAGCTTCGCTTCGAGGGTGATCTCGCCCTTGCCGACATGCATGCTGCCCGAAACCCCCGGGCGCTCGAAATGCACGTGGTCGCCTTCCCAGTTCCACGCGAGATCGAAGCGCTTCTCGAGATCGTTGGCGAGCTTCTCCGCAACGATCTTCGCCTGCTTGTGAGACAGCTCGTGCCGCCTGCTGATCGAGATTCTTGCCATGTCGCACCTTCGGCCGGTTTCGACGCGAGTGTACTCGAAGGTGAACGCGGCACGGCATCGCGCCGGTAGGACAACGTCTTACGCGAAGGGCAAGGTGCGGCCGATACGCGCACGACGCGCGATCCCTCATGCTGCGCCCTTTGTTTCCGGCGCGCAGCTCGCGAGGGCGCAGCCGACATCGCAATTCCCCCCGGTTTCGTGCGCATCCACACGTGAACAAACCCGCTTCCAAATGGGACGCCCGCGCATTGTCCAGAACGCTGCGACGCACGTTCGGCATCACGACGCTGCGCGAGGGTCAGGAGCGCGTGATCGCACGCGTGCTGAAAGGCGAGGACACGCTTGCGATCATGCCGACGGGTGCCGGTAAGTCACTTTGTTATCAGTTGCCGGCGTTGCATTTGTCCGGCACCACCGTCGTGGTGTCGCCGCTGATCTCGCTCATGAAGGACCAGGCGGACAAGCTTGCGGACGCCGAGATCGCGAACGTTCAGCTCAACAGCACGCTTGGCGAGGGCGAAGAGCGCGACGCGCTCGCGCGAGTCGCGCGCGGAGAAATCCCCATCGTGTTCGCAACGCCGGAGCGCATGACCGATACACCGACGCTCGAGGCGCTCGCCAAGTCCCGGGTCGCATTGTTCGTCGTCGACGAAGCACACTGCATATCGCAATGGGGCCACGATTTCCGGCCGGCCTACCTCGAGCTGGCGGCGGCGCTCGGGGCGCTCGGTGAGCCGCCCGTGCTGGCCCTCACCGCGACTGCGACGGGTGAAGTCGCGCGGGACATCGTGACGCAGTTGAAGCGGCCGGCGATGCAAGTGCTGCAAACGGGAATCTACCGCGAGAACCTGCACTATCGGGTCCTGCATACGACGAATGACGATGAGCGCGTCGCGCGCGTCGTGCAAGTGGTCAAGGCGGCGGGCGGAACCGGCATCGTTTATACGGCGACGATCAACGTCGCGGAGACGCTGGCCGAAGCATTGCGCAAAGGCGGCGTCCGCGCGGGCCTCTATCACGGGCGCCTGCCGGCCCGTGAGCGGCGCGAGCAGCAGGACGCGTTCATGGACGGACAGCTGGACGTCATGGTCGCGACCAACGCTTTCGGCCTGGGCGTGGACAAGCCGGACGTCCGCTATGTGCTGCATGCGCAGATGCCGGGCAGCATCGAGGCGTATTACCAGGAGTCGGGCCGCGGCGGCCGCGACGGCGAGGTGGCGCAGTGCACGCTCCTCTACGACCTGCGCGACCGGCGCGTGCAGCAGTTCTTTCTCGCTCGCCGCTACCCGGACGCCGAACAGCTGGAAGCGGTGCGGGACGCGATCGCCCGCCTTGCAGCAGAGGGCGCGGTGTCAGTCGCTGCGCTGCGCGAGGCGCTACCCGGAATCTCCGAGGTCAAGATCAAGGTCGCGATCAAGCTCCTCGTCGATGCGAATGCAGTTGTGCGCCGCGCAGGCGGCAACGTGGCGTTCCGGCAGGGCCAAGCGGCCGCCGCGGCACTGCAAGACCGGTCCCGAATTGCGGAACTCGCACGCGGATACGCCGAGAAGGCCGAGCAGGATCGCGAAAAGCTGGAGCGAATGGTCTTCTATGCGCAGACCGGACTCTGCCGATGGCGCGTCCTGCTCGATTACTTCGGCGAAAGGCTCGAGCACGAGCGATGCGGCAGCTGCGACAACTGCATCAGGATGACGCGCCGAGAGCGCGTAGCCGATCCAGACGTTCGCCGAGACTCGGGCGCAGTTGCCAAACGACGGCGCGGCTTCGCGATCGGCGACGACGTGCGCGTTCCCCGTTACGGATCGGGTCGCGTGCGCGGCGTCGCGGGTGACGAGGTGACGATCGAGTTTCCGAACGGCGATGCGCGCACGTTTCTACGAAGCTACGTGCGGCGCAACGCCCGCGCTGCGCACGCCTAGTCTGCGCCGTTGCGCGCCTCGGTCGACGGACGCGCGTCGGTCGACCGAGGCGCGTCGGCGGCCTGATCGATCTGCCGCACTTCGCCGGTGACCGTACCGCCTTCCGCCACGACGAGCTTGCCGTAGCGCACGTTGCCGGTCACCCGGCCCGTTCCGTGCACGACGAGCTTTTTCCGCGCCGTCAGTTCACCGGAGAACTCGCCGTGAATCTCGGCGACATCGATGACAGCGGTGCCGGTCAGCGTTCCGGGTTTCGAAATCTCCATCACCTTGCTGTTGATCGTGGCGTCGACCTGGCCCTCGATCACGAGGACGTCGCAATTCGAGATCTCGACGCCCTTCAGCTTGATGTTCACGCCGACGAAGAGCTTGCTGCCTGCGACTTCTTCCGGCGAGGGCTGAGGAGCGACCTCGCGCGGTGAGGGCGACGGTTCGGTCGCTGCCGGTGCAGGCGCAGCCGCCGCCGGGGCGGGCGCAGGGGTCACCGGCTGGGGTGCGGGCCGGGGAGTCGGCATGGCGCCGCTGATGACGCTGCCCGGTTGAGGTGCGGCCGGCGTGACGGCGGGCTTCGCGCCCGGCTTGTTGGGTTCCTTGACGTCGACCCAGCGGTCGTTGCGACCCAGATTGAGCATGGCGGTGTCCTAGGTGGGGTTATGCCAATGTCATCATGCGCCGCAAAGCACCGTTTGACAAGGGGATCGGCGACGATTTTTGGCCACGATGAACGAATCGGTTTGCCTGGGGCGGCCCGCTGGCACCCGCCCGGGCAATTCCTGACACTCAGCACCCGTGGCCTACCCATCCCGCCTTGACATCGCGGTGATTCAAACGTAGGATTGAAACGTACGTTTGAATGCCGACATGCGCTCGCGTGTACCGGAACTGTTCACGTGTCTCCGACTGCGTCGGCTTTTATAAACGGCGCAACGTGTCGGAATGCCGCAACGTCGCACCCGAATTTCACTTCCTGTCGATCGGTCGTATGCCCAAAGCAAAAGTGATCCCGCTGCCGGTCCCCGCCCCTCCGGCGGAGACGAAGAATCGAATCCTCGATGCCGCCGAGAAGCTCTTCATGGAACACGGTTACGAGGCAACGAGCTTGCGCGCGATCACCACGGCAGCCGAGGTGAACCTGGCCGCCGTCAATTACCACTTCGGCAGCAAGGAAGAGCTGTTTGAGGCCGTGCTGACGCGTCGGCTCGATCCGATGAATCAGCAGCGGCTCGAGCTCCTGACGCGCTTCGAAGGCGAAGCCGCGCCGAAGCCTCTCGGTTGCGATCGCATCCTGACCGCGCTGCTCATTCCGGCTCTCAAGCTCGCGCGGGATCCCAAACGCGGCGGTTCCAATTTCCTGCGCCTGCTCGGCCGCGCCTACGCCGACCCCGCGCCATTCATCCGGCAGTTCCTCTCGGAGCAATACGCGGTGATGATCGGTCGCTTCAAGGCGGCCTTCTCGCGTGCGCTGCCGAACATGCCGAGCAAGGAACTGTCGTGGCGTCTGCATTTCATCATGGGGGCGCTCTCATACACGCTCGCCGGCACCGACGCCCTCAAGCTGATCGCCGAACTGAATCCCCACGAGACGACGAACGACGAACTGCTGCTGCGCCGTCTCGGTCCTTTCCTGCTCGCAGGCCTCACCGCGCCGCTGCCCGACCTTCGCGCCGTGACGCGCGAGCTGGAGGACGAGCCCGCACCGCGTCGCCATTGACGCTCCATTGATCCGAAACCTCCGATGAATTTCTCCGCGATCCTTCTGGTTCTCGCATGCGTCGCCGTGACGCTGATCGTGCTGCCGCTCGTCGTGCTTCCGCTGCGCCGCGCGCTCATCAGCAAGCCTCTGCTGCGCGTGTTCCGCAAGGTCATGCCGCCGATGTCGCAGACGGAGCGCGAAGCACTCGAGGCCGGCACCGTCGGTTTCGACGGCGAGTTGTTCTCGGGCAGTCCCGCATGGCGAAAGCTGCTCGCGACGCGACGCACGAGGCTCACCGCCGACGAGCAGCACTTCCTCGATCACGAGGTCGAAACCCTCTGCGGAATGGTTTCCGATTGGGAAACGACGAACGTGCACAAGGACCTTCCACCGAAGGTCTGGCAATACATCAAGGACCATGGCTTCCTCGGCATGATCATCCCCAAGGCGTACGGCGGTCTCGGCTTTTCCGCCTATGCGCATTCGCAGGTGATCACCAAGCTGTCGACGCGAAGCGGCACCGTCGCGGTCACCGTGCTCGTGCCGAATTCGCTCGGGCCGGGCGAACTGCTGTTGAACTACGGAACCGATGAGCAGAAACGCCGCCACCTGCCGCGACTTGCGCGCGGACTCGAGATCCCGTGCTTCGCGCTCACGAGTCCCGAGGCCGGCTCGGACGCGGCTTCGATTCCCGACTTCGGCGTCGTGTGCTTCGGCGAGCTGGAAGGCAAACGCGTGCTTGGCTTGCGTGTCACCTGGGAGAAGCGGTACATCACGCTCGGTCCCGTGGCAACGCTCCTCGGACTCGCGTTTCGCGCCTACGATCCCCAACATCTCGTTGGCGATCGCGAGGACCTCGGCATCACCTGCGCGCTCATTCCGGCGTCTCATCCGGGCGTTGCCATCGGACGGCGTCACATGCCGCTCAACGCGGTCTTCCAGAACGGTCCGACATCCGGCCGCGACGTGTTCATTCCGATGGACTGGGTGATCGGGGGCGCGCCGATGCTCGGCAAGGGCTGGCGGATGCTTATGGAATGCCTCGCTGCCGGGCGCGGCATTTCGCTGCCGTCGTCCAACACGGGCATGGCGAAGCTCGCCGTCCGCACGACCGGCGCATACGCGCGCGTGCGAAGGCAATTCAGGACGCCGATCGGCCGCTTCGAAGGGATCGAGGAGGCGCTGACGCGCATGGGCGGCAACCTCTACGTGATGGATGCCGTGCGAATGCTCACCGCCGCGTTCGTCGACGCGGGCGAGAAGCCTGCCGTGCTTTCGGGCATCGCGAAACTGCACATCACCGAGCGCAATCGCGAGGTGATCAATGCGGCAATGGACGTCGTCGGCGGCAAGGGGATCTGCATGGGGCCGTCGAACTTCCTCGGCGCCGCGTACATGCAGATGCCGGTTTCGATCACCGTCGAGGGCGCGAACATCCTGACGCGCAGCCTCATCGTATTCGGCCAGGGTGCAATTCGCTGCCATCCCTACGTGCTGCGCGAAATGGCGGCGGCACAGGAGCCGGATCGACACAAGGCCCTTCGCGATTTCGATGCGGCGCTCGCGGGCCACGCGCGGTTCGCGGTGCGGAATACGGCACGCGCGTTCGTCCTGGGACTCACGCAATCAGCATTCGCCCGCACGCCGTCCGACGTCGCCCGGGAAACTCGCCGCTACTACCGCCAACTCGCTCGGCTCTCGGCCGCGCTCGCGTTCCTCGCCGACGTTTCGATGGTGGCACTCGGCGGCTCACTCAAGCGGAAGGAAAAGCTGTCCGCTCGCCTGGGCGATGTCCTGTCGCTGCTTTATCTGGGATCGGCCGCGCTTTGGCGCTACGAGCAGGAAGGACGGCCCGCGACCGACGCACCGCTCGTGCATTGGGCGCTGCAGGATGCGCTGTTCAAGGCACAGGGTGCGATCGAGGGATTCATCACCAACTTTCCCAATCGCTTCATCGCCGGATTGATGCGCCTCATCGTGTTTCCGTCCGGGCGTCCGCACGCCGTGCCGTCGGATCGACTGGGGCAGCACGTCGCGCGACTCGTGATCGAACCTTCCGCGTCGCGCGACCGACTCACTGCCGGCATGTTCGTCGGCGATCCCGAGCAGCCGGTCGGTTTGCTCGAGCGTGCACTCGCTGTGAGCGTCGTCGCGGAGCCGATCGAGCGCAAGGTGCGGAGCGCGCTGCGGACCCATAAAATCGATCCGCAGCTTTCGCCCGGCCAAGGTGACGCCGAACTCGTCGCTCGTGCCGTCGCCGCCGGCATCATCTCGGAAAGCGAGTCGTCGGTGCTCGCGTCGCAACGCGAGCTGACCGCGCGCGTGATTCGCGTCGACGACTTCGCGCAGGACCTCGGCGTCTCGCTCTTGCAGCCGAATGAGCAGCAGGGTGGCGAGTTGCCGCGTACGCGCCCGCAGGCGGCTCCATCCGCTCATCGGGCGGTTGCGTAGCGCCGGATGCGCCGGTTGGACAAGGCAGCGGCGATGCCCATCTAAGCGGCAGCGAGCATCGCTCCCGCATTTCACTTCGAGCCATGACCTCTCCCATCTACATCGTCGACGGCGCGCGGTCGCCGTTTCTCAAATCGCGCAATCGCCCCGGGCCGTTCTCCGCGGCCGATCTCGCAACCGACGCGGGACGCGCGCTGCTGCTGCGTCAGCCCTTCGCGCCCACCGATCTCGACGAGGTCATCCTCGGCTGCGCCGCACCGTCTCCCGACGAAGTGAACATCGGCCGCGTCGCCGCACTGCGAATGGGTTGCGGCAACAAGGTGCCGGGCTGGACGGTGATGCGCAATTGCGCGTCGGGCATGCAGGCGCTCGACTCCGCCATGGACGCGATGCGCGCCGGACGCTCGCATCTCGTGCTGGCGGGCGGCGTCGATGCGCTCTCCCGCGCGCCCCTGCTGTTCTCCGACGCGATGGTCGCCTGGCTTGCGAACTGGTACGCCGCAAAAACGGCGGGCCGGCGTGCTGCGGTGCTCGCGCAATTCCGGCTCGGGTATCTCGCGCCGGTGATCGGCTTGATGAAGGGGCTTACCGATCCGGTCGTCGGCTTGCTGATGGGACAGACGGCGGAAAACCTCGCCTTCCGCTTCGGCATTTCGCGCGAGGAGATGGACGCGTATGCAGCGCGCAGTCACCAGCGCGTGCTCACGGCGCAGCGCGAAGGCCGCTTCGCGGACGAAGTCGTGCCGATCTTCGATCGCGCGGGCAACCTCTACGCGGCCGACGACGGTGTTCGCGAAGACTCGACGCCTGCAAATCTCGCGAAGTTGCGGCCGTTCTTCGATCGCAAGTACGGCAACGTGACCGCCGGCAACAGTTCGCAGGTCACCGACGGCGCCGCGTGGCTGCTGCTCGCAACGGAAGCGGCCGTCGAGCGCTTCGGTCTGACGCCGAAAGGAAGGATCGTCGATACGCAGTGGGCGGCGCTCGACCCCGCGCAGATGGGACTCGGCCCCGTGTATGCGGCCACGCCGCTCCTTGCGCGCAACGGGCTCGCGCGCGCCGACGTCGACGCATGGGAGATCAACGAGGCTTTCGCAGCCCAGGTGCTCGCGTGCCTTCGGGCCTGGCAGGACGACGCTTTCTGCCGCGAGGAGCTCGGATTGCCGGGCGCGCTGGGCTCGATCGACGAAGCGAAGCTCAATGTCGACGGGGGCGCGATTGCGCTCGGGCATCCCGTCGGCGCGTCCGGCGCACGCATCGTCATGCACGTGCTGGACGTGCTCGCGCGAACCGGGGGTCGACGGGGGATTGCATCGATCTGCATCGGTGGCGGACAGGGCGGTGCGATGCTCGTCGAGCGCGCATGAAGCGGAATGCCGACCCCGCCGTGATCTCCGATTCGCATGCCCGATATCGGGTCGGCGCTGATCGCCGACGTCAAAGGTGCTCGAGATGAAGATGGATGACGTTCCGAAGACGATGGCGCTTGCGAACTGGAGCGTTACGCGCGACCGCGACAACCTCGCGTGGCTCGTGTTCGACCGCGCCGACGCAACGACGAACACGCTGTCGCAGGCGGCGCTCGCCGAGCTGCGCACCGTGCTCGACCAGCTCGCATCCGATCCGCCCAACGGGCTCGTGATTCGTTCTGGCAAGGCGAACGGATTCATCGCCGGCGCCGACGTCGACGAGTTCGGCGAAATCGATGATCCGGAGGTTGCGCGGGCGCTGGTGCGGCGCGGCTCCGACACGTTCGAGCAGCTTGCCCACGCTTCGTTTCCCACGCTCGCGCTCATTCGCGGCTTCTGTCTCGGGGGCGGACTCGAGCTCGCACTTGCCTGCCGGTATCGAGTCGTGGTCGATGAGCCGTCGACGCGCCTCGGCTTGCCTGAAGTGATGCTCGGCATTGTTCCCGGGTGGGGCGGCATCCGGCGCTTGCCCCGTCTCATTGGCGGCCCTGCCGCGCTCGACATGCTGTTGACCGGCAAGACCGTCGATGCGCGCAAGGCGAAGCGACTGGGGCTCGCGGACGAGTGCGTACCGGCCCGCATCATGGACAACGCGGCCCGCGGTGTGCTGCTCGCGCGCCCGGCGCCGCGCCGGTTGCCATTTCCCCTGTCGCTGACACTCTTGCCAGTATCTCGGCGCTTCATCGCCCGCCAGGCGATCGAGTGCGTCGTCCACCAGACTGCGCCGATACTTGAGATAGCGGGTCGCGATCAGTTCGCGCTCCGGGTGGGTCGGCAGCCAGTCGCCACCCAG
>Ga0105248_10006258_pt1 | contig 13053 bp, 20 predicted proteins | sample KBSS34metaG_FD_81524 | JGI IMG/M metagenome (GOLD analysis project Ga0105248, IMG submission 81524) | Switchgrass rhizosphere microbial communities from Kellogg Biological Station, Michigan, USA - KBS S3-4 metaG | ecosystem: Host-associated > Plants > Roots > Rhizosphere > Soil | place... | reverse complement strand
GGATTTATTATTAGGTAGATGCACCCTAAACGTTGGAATTTTTTGGTACATCATATCATCACGATGAGGAAAATGATTGGATATTATGATCTCGTCAATAAACGATTTATATGCACTTAAAAATCTATTATCTTGTCGTATAGTCTCATAAAATCTATTATGAAAAAATGTACCTTGATCTAATCCTGCTTGCAAATCAAGGTTTGGTACTTCCCCGGTATAAACCTTCTGATGCAAAATCAGTAAGTTATTGCAATCAAAAATATCTCGGACAATATCAATAAATTTATACTGTCTTGTATTATAATGACCGATCCAATCCATTAGTAATTAACCTCTTGTCTATAAGGTAAGTAAATATTATCTCCGTATAATTCTTTGATCTTGCTGCGTAGGATCTCCGAGTTTGTCAATCGACTATATAAATTAACGTAAGAATTAATATGTGGCCACTTCTTGTTCCACATGTTTGTCAGAAACTCTTGATTGAATCCGTTTGGCATATATATGTATCCATCGTATGTATGATTTCTCGCACCGCTTTTAACACACATACTATGTCTATGATTACAAAACGCTCCAGGATCTATGACAACACGACCGCCGGAAGCAAATATACGTAGGGCAAAATCCATGTTCTCATAACATGCTTTCCAGCGTTCGTCAAAATAACCAATAGAATCAAATACCTTATATGGCCAGAACTGTACAGTTAGTTCTTGAGCTAAACAGTCTACTAGTGTGGCATTCTCATTAGCTGCCCATCCTAATTGATGATCTAATGAAGTATTGTCGGACACTGGACAAATTTGATATATGTCAGGATTTAATTCACATTGTGTTACTAATCTAGTATCCGTGCCCTTGTGAAAAACTATATCCGATGTTACGAGTGAAACATATTTTGAACGAGCCAGATTAGCAATAAGATTGATGCCCCTACTTATGCCAACATTCTTTCGTAACAAAATAGAATGGAAATTAAATTTTCTAGCAAGCTGCTCAGTCACATCGGGCTGACTACCTTGATCAATTAAATAAACGTCGCTTTTAAAGACTGGATCACGATTGTTGTATAGCGACTCGACGGCCTCAGTATAAGACTTGGTAGCTATGGCATCCTGATTAGGATTATAGTTTAAAACACCATATGTGATATCTATCATTTTATTAGCCTGACTATCGTATCATTTGCAGCAGCCCCCGGCGTACGGATATATTCAAGCTGAATTTGACAATTTAAAGTGCTTAAAAATGAAAAGAGTTTATTGTGCGAGTACGTATTCCAAAAGTAAGTGCAGCCGTTCTCGTCTGGCTCCGACTCTTTAATAGTATCCTCAGGGGAGTCCGATAGATCTACGAAGAAAACTAGGATAGCTTCTTTTGCTGCAACCCTGAACACTTCTTTAATCGCAACTTCGTAACCCTCCCCTAGATGCTCTAAAATGTGTCTGGCGATAACTACGTCGAACGCATTGTCTATAAATGGTATTTCCTGAATGCGACCCTCTCGTAAAGAAATGCTGTCGCCATATAGACTGCGAGCGTGGGCCAAAAAGTTCTTTGTTCGATCTAGTCCCGTGTATTTGCAGCGTGCTCCAAAATTTCTAAACACTTCATAGTTGACGCAAGTGCCGCATGCAACATCTAATACCGTAGTATTAGGATCATTGAATCTATGGATTAAGGCAGCGAGTCTTTGGCGACCTAAATTATCCGTACCGGTTCTGTGATTACGCAGAAAGGAAGCTACGTGCTCCGGAGTAAAAAAGTCGTGATTATTTATTTCTGGCATGTGACGTGCATTTCCAAATTAGATCTATCTACAAATGCTTTTGGTATACCATCTAGAAATTCAATGTTTTGAAATCCCACTAATTTTAATAGCTTATTAATGACGCTCTTATCTGCTATTAATTGATGTTGGCCTGCCGAACATAACCAGTCAGAGTAATTCGCGAATGGTCCATTTGCACCATCGGCTCTAGCCCACTGAGGAAAATTATAATAAAGCCAAACAATCTTTTCAAAGTCTGGTAGTTTTAGCTCAAGCTTGCCGCCCGGCTTTAGGACTCTTCGCCATTCATTCAATGCATCAGTAGCAGTCTTAGGATTGAGTGGATTAGAGAGATGGGGTTCGTATGCATTTCCAGCCCTAAAATGTTCTAGTATGTGCGACGCATAAATCTCATCAACGCTATTGTCTTCAAATGGGAGTGCCGATACATCAGCCTTTAAATCGGCAGATGGATGATCAAAGTCTACATTGATATAGCCGGGCATATTGTCGCCATGGCTGGCAAGATTTAACTTAATCATAATTGAATGATGGCTTGTCCATTAAGCCACGGAGTAATTGTAGGAATCTTATTATTTATCTTACACCAACGATCAACGTCAGTTTTAACGGGCGAGATGATATCTAATTCGTGACCATGAAATACATTCTGTTGATCGCCCCCGTAAATATTGTAATCATCAACAATAATAACGGCATCTTTAGCAAGATACGGAAAAAACTTTAAAAGATTTTCAAACGTATGGCCAGAGTCATGATTCCCGTCATAGAAGAATACACCAATTGGAGGCAACTCACCACAGAAAGATTCTGAATGTTGTTTATATAGCGTAATTCTATCGCGTAAATTAAAGTCGCCGACAGTCTTATTCCATATGTCTTGTATAGTGCCGTTTTGTGTCCATAGATTTAATGGATCTATTACTATAGCTTTAGCATCATTGTCTTTTAAAGCAGCCGCCAAACTACGCCCACAGAAAGTACCTATTTCAAGATATACTTCGCCAGCTTTCATTTTGCTAACGGCGTTATTAAGTATCTCCATTAAAGGAACGGGACACCATCCCTGGATTGTTGCTTCATCAGTAAACGTCGCCATTTTCAATCACTTTCTTATCCTCATAGGTAGCAACCGCACGCCTGTAGAATTCTAATTTAGCACATTCTAATGTGCCGATAATCATATTATAATCTGCATACTGTTCTTTTGTATCCCTCAAATACTTAAGACACAGACTTGTAATAACATAGTTGAGATCGCCAGGACTCTCTACATATTGAAATACATCCTGAATATAAGGATCGACATCTTCGCGTAATTTTTGTTTAATATAGGGCATTATATAATTCCTACTTCCCTAAAAATATGTTCAAATCTATTCGACCACTGATGGTCCTTAATCATACGAGCGTGACCGGCGGCAGCGATTTTTTCTCGCTCATCAGAATTGGCGAGATAATACTTGGTCTTATCAATTAATTCCTGCACCGTTCTAGCAATAACAATTTCTTTATCTTCGATAAAGTACGAGTCTAGATCATCTGCCGGCGTACTAATTTGAAGACCTTGAACCTGAGGAATCTCAAAGTGCCTTCCTTTAATTTGAGGCATTGTTCCATGGTGCCATGGATTAGATAGATTAAGATTAACCTTGGATGTATTGAACACGTCTATGATTTCTTTGAAGTCTGTCTTGTATCCGTGCCAGTTTTTATACCCGTCCCAATAATTACCGAAGAGGTCTATTGATATCCCCGCCTCCATCATGGCGTCTATTACTTCACTTCTAAGGAATTTGCCATTTGGCATCTGTCCGTGCTTTTGTCCAACGAAGGATGCGTCGTACCTGTATGATTCCCTATTGGGCTTGTAAAGCGGAGAGCCAGCCCACTGAGACTTGATGACCTTCATACCATTTTGTTGATACCACGGAATGGTTGCTGAATGCGTAGTCACGAAATGTGACACGCGATCTTTACGAGGAAGGATCCAGTGTTGAAAACGCCACGAGCTATCGCAGTCCCATTGGACGACAGGAATATCTTGTTTGAGAGCTAAAGCGGCTACACTTTCTGGAAGGTCAAGAGTTTCGTTGAAAGCTACGTGGAATATAATATCGGTATGACTGCTACCACCAATAGCTTCCATATATTTTTCATCACCAGGAACATCAGGATATAGACAGGCAATTCTATGATTATTGTCATTACAATATTGAACTAAACCAGCCTCTATATTCATGTGCTCATACGAAAAGCCTTCTTCTGGCTTTCCGTAGTTATATAATAAACCTACGTATAATATTTTCATGATACTTGTACTAAATAATCAATCTTCCAAGATACGCACTCTGTCAGAATGCCGTCTTCTTCTGCGATCCATTCAGAGGCCAATAATTCAATGCGTTTGTTACAAAAATTCGCAGCCCTTTCTCTAGTTTCAAAAGGCCCAAATATTACGATCTCGTCTTTCCAAGCTGTATTATCAGAACGATCTTTTAGATTTTCCTCTATGAGGACATACATATCAACTTGTTTCTTTGTCATCTGGGCACCGATGTTCCTAATGAATAGATGTATAGGCGTTCAGGCACTTTCATAAAGATAAATCCGGCCGCTGCGGCACGTTGCCACAGATCCCAATCTTCGCGACCTAATAGAGCCTTATCGGTTCTGTACATATTTAAAGTCTCAAGAGCGGAGCGGCGAATCATCATACTGCCGTGACATAAGATGTTCTCCTGTGATAGCCTATTTACGATTTCATCGTGCTTGGAATATTGAAGTACTGAAAAACAGTTTGGATGCATAACGCCGTCTACTAGATCCCATGCGTTTGTCCCACAAAAGTCAACCTTGGTATTACGCAATAAGCAGTTTCTTTGTATTTCAAGCTTACAATCCATCCATTGGTCATCCGCGTCTAGATAAGCAATCCAGCTTGTGGTACAGTGCGAGATGCCATAATTTTTAGCTGCCGCTAATCCTTGCTTACGGGGGCGTTCAAGTACCCGAAGATTGAGAACGTCCTTATAATGATCGACTAGTGCCCGCGTGTTCTCCCAGCATTCGTCCAATACCACGACTGTCTCAAATTCACAGTATGTTTGCCGAGTGAGGGATTCTAATGCTCTTTGTAAAAGCATGTCGTGCTCATGGTCGGGACTATGGGCACAGACTAGAACACTAATTGTATCAGACTCTTTCATTTTCAATTTCTTTAATTAGGACATACATATTCGGGAAATACATAACTGAGAATTTCATGACAACGACGGGTATAAGTGTGTCTTCGTAAAAATTTCTCTTGAAAGCCAAATCGAACCGGTCGCCATCTTGAATCAAGTTCTTTGACAAGATTGAACAACTCTTCTTCGTTTCTATATTCTAAGCAAGGAATGCCTAAATCGTGTACTCCGTCGTCTTGTGGCGTAATCAAATGGGATCCTGCCGCGATTACTTCGAAGGGCCGCATGGGAATGAGACCAGCACCGCCGCCAGCGATATCATTTATAACATAATGAGATCGCATTAGCGTATCTACATATTCTTCTCTGAATACATTTGTGACATATTGTACATTGGCGTTTGGAACGAGAGACTGAATAGATTTATATAGCTGTCTGCGTTCTGGACGATCTGATCCTATAATTAGAAAGTCTATATCTTTAGTAACTGGATAAATAATATCATGCTTTAAAAAGACATATTGGCCATTGTCAAAGAAGATGGGGCGAGCGTGCTTATCGTAGTCGGCCGCGTACGGCAGATAGACTTCGCGATCTTTGACAAAGTTTTTATTGGCAACGAAGTTAAATTCACAGCCGAGATAATTAGTTTCAAGCAACCATCTTCTAGGATATAATGATAAATCAAACCACCAAGATGCTCTGGCAACCGCATTGATATTTTTCAGTTCCTCATAAAATCTATCGCCGTCGCCACACTCCATTTGAAGATATAGATCGTAAGTGCCAGACAAAGAAGCAAGAGTATTACCTTCAATCATTTCATTGGTTTGGTAATAGTTGCCATACGGAAACACCGTATGTCCTAATTCGCGAAATGCTTTGACGACAAAATCCCCAGTCGCCCAACCACGACTTTGATGTATACCCCTGTAGCTAACGACAATTCTCATATTGATATTACAAGCTCTTGATCCGGTTTTATTGTAAATAAGCTTTCATTGAATATATTAATGAGATTTTTATATATTTTATTGGCTTTCTCCGAACCAATATGGGCATATCTTTCTGCCGCTTTATGAAAACCATATCTGAACCAATTATTGTATGTAAAAAAGTCACCAAATTCTTGTGCAAGGTAATGTTGAACTTTTGAATGCATCAATATATTTTCAACATCTTTGTCCATTAATGGTTGGCATTCTATATCTGGTAGAATTCTTCTATTATAACTTACTAATGCTCCAATATTTGAAATCAAAACGTAGTCATTAAGTGGCCACAATCCAATATCGCGTGAGAATCTATCGGCTACCTTTTCTATTTTTTCTTGTTTGCCAAATCTAATCCACGCTTCTGCACCATGTGCCATGACCTCATCTTCTATTGTCTGTTGATTAAAATGATCCATGGTATCATGTGCTAATCCTCTGGCGTAATTAGAATAATCATATAGTTTTGAATTGGCATCTTTTCGACGCCATCCTAATCCTCCTCCCCATGGAGAGATGCCAGAACTAAAAACTATGGTTTCCATTATGAATTAGTTATAATAGTGCCGTCGGGCCACGCAGGAGCCGGATAGGTTTGATTGGGCACCCAGTTAATTTTTACAGAAGCATTTTCTAGCACTAAATCAAATAGCTGCTTAGTCTGTAAATCATTCAGATTCAATTCTTTGGCAAAAGCCAACGCTCTTTCAAGTTTGTTTATTAATGTCATAGTCTTCCTTCTCCGTGCGGTCTACCTTCGGCTACTCCTGCTGCCGAAATTTCTACCCAATCTGCACGCTCTCTAATTTGCTTTAAATTATTGGCCCCGCAATAGGTCATTCCACTTCTAATGCCACCCATAAGATCGCCTATCACATCTTTGATCGGGCCTTTTGCTCTCACCTTTATCTCTACGCCTTCGGCAGTTTTCCAATCCGCTTGATGACCGAAATGATCTTCGGCGGCTTCCTTTGAGGCCATACCTCGGAACACTTTGTGTTCCGAAATAATTTCTCCTGGCGTTTCATCCGTGCCGGCTAGCATTCCGCCTAACATAACTGCGTCTGCTCCCGCCGCAAATGCTTTTACGGCGTCTCCGGGTGTACGTATACCGCCATCGGCAATAATAAAACAATTCACTCTACGACACTCTCGTATTGCTGAAAATTGCGGGACGCCGAAGCCCGTCTTGATACGTGTACTACAAACAGACCCCGGACCAATTCCAACCTTGATAGCGTCCGCTCCACAACCAGCCAAATACTCGGCACCCGCGTAAGTACAAACATTCCCAGCAACGATATATACGTTATCGCGGGATTCTTTTATCTGTTTGATTAAATGACCTACGGCCTTACTGTGTCCGTGAGCAACATCGATACAAAAGTATCGAGCACCCACTTCATAAAGAGCATTAAAACGATCGAGTTTTTCATTTACGCCTAATGAAATAACCATATCAGATTGACCCGCTGTAAGATTTGGGTTATCGCCCATTTTTGCAATCGTTTCATCGTACATTGCAAGATTATCTTCTATAGAGCAGAATCTATGTAAGAATCCTAAACCGCCAAGCTCTCGTAATCTGAATGCCATTTCTGGTCCAGTAACAGTATCCATATTGGAGCTTAGAATAGGAATGTCTAATACAAGATTGCCTAATTCGACAGACGTATCAACGTCTTGTCGACTGACAATATTATTGAATCTCGGTATTAGAGAGATATCATCAAAAGATAAGGCTTTAACCATATAGTTGTTTCAACTGCGTCTGATCGATGTTATCGTTCTCGTCATAGGTCGCACCTATGAAATGTCCCGGTTCTATTGGACTTGGAAATGGAATTCCGGGCCAAAAATTAGTATGAAAATCAGCATGATTCATTGTGTCGTTCTTGACTATCGGCCACACAACGTCCTTTAAAAAATCTTGATCAACCTGCCAGCGAGCTTCGTGGCTCTGTGCCCATTCCATGGCATGTCTTGACATTTCGGAGAATAATCCTTTTTTAATACCAAACATGCCACCCAAGATCGGAACCGAATGATGAAAATGACAATGCATAGTATGAAAAGACTTGTCGCTTTGAAGCCACTGATCAACAGCTTCTTTTTCTCGTAGAGATAGACGTGAATCGCAATCTCTACTAATCATAACTTCTACATTAGCTTCGCTAATTGGCCGAAAACGATCTAACATCATACGCCAATCCCCCACCGCATCATAGAAAATTACCTTACAATTTGGTTGCTGTGAAAGATTGAGTGGTATTTTACCTGGAACATCAGCACTAACATAATACCAACATTCCCAGTCTGGATAAATGATTTTAGCTAATTCGGCGTTTTTGATGGCTCCTACGCAGTACTTAGGATTATTCCCCCAAAGACAAAACGATATTACCTTCATCGGAATTCACTCATGTCACATGGCTCTATTCTATCTTCATGCACTTTGTACCATCCAATTGGAACCCCAAACATTTCCGATACTCCGCTACTGGCGACGCACATATAATGTGGGCCGTCCCAGTCGATCGTCATCTCGTATGTGCCAGAACCGATGTTTAGATTTTGTTCCAAGGTTTAAAATTCTCCAAGAATTCCATAGTGGGGTAAACCCCACTAAAGTTGACTGCTCGATCGTCGATATAAACCGACGCACCACGCTTAACACATGAGAATGCAAGTTGATCAATTAAATGATTTGGCATTCCATGATCTCTAAACCAAGCATGAAGAGCGGCCTCTGATTCGCCATGCAACATACGACACGTAAAGATTACTACATGAAAACGTTGTACTGCTTCGCAGAGCCATTCGATAGCTCCCGGAACGGGCGGGTCCGGAAGACATATAGGATCTTCCTGATTGAATTTTGTTTTGTAGCTATTGATCACACCATCAAAATCTACGTAAATGACTTTCTTAATCATGATACTCCGGCATCAGTTGTCCAAACCGCTCCAAATAATACATAAGCCAGTCCATAATATCCAGTATAACGTGTCATATGTCTTACGTATCTATCTGTCGCACTCTGAAAATCGTTACAGTTCTTGTTCAATTCCTGTATAGTTCTTGGTTCGCGATTTTCAATCTTTATTATATCAAGCCACAACTTCTTGCGTCTATTATTTATCGCTCTTAAATGTTGAGAACGACGCTTGATTTTACGATAAAACCCAATCATAGCACTTCTCTAATTGTTTGTTTACAATACTGGCTTCGAAATATCTCATGGCTCTTCGCCGGGCAGTACGTCCAAAATAGTCGCGTAATCTCACGCGATCTGTTTCGTCTTCATTGGCAAACTCTTCGTTAAGAACTAATTGCTCAAGAATGTCTCTATATGCAACCCAGTCACCCACGGGCACAACAAAGCCGGCGTCGCCAATAATCTCTGATTGACCATTGTAGATTCCGCTTTCGTGAGATACTACTGGTAGTCCGTGCATCATGGCCTCTTGTATATTACAAGGACAGCACTCTCCATCATGACGTGCGTGAGCATAAATGTCAAGTCCCATATAGAACTTAGATAAGGCTTGGTCGCTTATAATGGGTTCGCCGAATCTTATATTTTGTATTCCAAGCTTATTGGCACAGTCGATCCAGTTCTGACAAGGATTAATTACTATATACCAAACATTAGGATATCTCTTCTCCACCTCCGCGAAAGCTTTTAATGAGATAGGATCAAAGTTATCTGGACGGCCAACGCGACCAATGAGAATTGCATCGTGCGGTATCTTAAACTTGTTCAGTAATTCTTCTCGGCATAAGTCCTTGTTATCAATAGTCATGTCTAGAACTGGTTGCTCTATTGGATTATAGATTACTGGACCGACTTCGTTGCCGCTAGAAACGGCTCGCTCTTTAATATAATCTGATATATAAATATGTAGGTCTATTTGGCTCTCTGGCGTCGTGTCGTTATAACCAAAGATATTAGTTTCGACCCACTTGGCTCTTGGAGCCATGTAACGGAATGCTGGCCACTCATTGTAACCACTTCTGTGGACATGCATAATTTGCGGATCGATTTGCTTTAAAACATCAAATAGATTATCCTTCTCTGGAAGGTACGGAGATTGGCGACCCTTCTTGCCGGGTTCCCACTGATAGGGAATCACCCGATCATTTCCAAGCCAAGAGCGTACAACATCAAGGCGTTCGTTTGCCGGATCATTATCTCTATAGACAATATATGGATCAAACCTGTCGCTTCGCGACAGGTACTTGGCGAATAGTTGTGCAGTGCGGTCTGTACCGCTGTAGCCAACCGTCTTGGAATGATGTACTACTCGTATTTTGTTCATATTTCTGGTAAGGCTTCTACTTCTTCGTCCGTCATCTCTATAACCTCAATAGTAAAAGAATCACCCACGTAGGGATCGTCTTCGTACCAATCGCGTATGCAGTCAAATAGACCGTCTAAAGTATCTGCATTTAATACGCTCCAATGATCGCCGTCTACTAATTCTGGACTTATCCTAAAATATTTAGCCATTGACAACCTCTTCGTAAATCCTTTCAAGTTTCTTGACGCAAATGCCTGCTTCGAATTCGGCTTCCGCTTTATGTCTGCCTGCCTCGCCCATTCTGAATCTCATGCCCTGATCATCAATCAGCATCTTTAAAGCCTCCGCGTATTCGTCGGGATGATTATTAACCACCCAACCAGTCTCGGCAGTATTCACTAAAGTAGTTTGTGCTTGAAATACGCCCATTCCTGGAACGCTTGCTCTGGCATAGTGCGTAATTACAGGTTTACCATGAATCATAGCTTCGGCAATATTAACTCCAAACGTTTCGCCGTCGGCTCTAGCATGAGTATATATATCTAAACTATTATAGAAAGTGCTTAAAATTAAAGGATTGGTTGTGGGCTCGACAACGTGAAACGGTACTTCGTACTTGACTAAATCGTCGATCATGTTGCTCGGCGGTGCAACTGCGATGAAACGAATATCGTATCCCTGTAGCCGAAGCAGACGAACGGCATCAATGCTGACCGAGTTATATATACCATTATCTGGCCGCCCACATCTCCCTACTATAGTCGCCCCTTCTTCGTGCCACTGGCTAGCAATTGGAAGAACTGAATCCGCGTACGGCATTTCAACTGGATTATTCACAAAGTCAAATCTTGGGTTTGCACCCCTCAAATACATTCTAAGCGAATGATTCATGAGCCATTCACTCATAAAGAGATCGCGGTCTATCGCAGAGTTAGGATCTATAAAGCCAAATACATTAGTAATAACAAAATGAGGAACGGTGACATGTATATTGGGACGCGGGAATTCCGCATAGCCCGATTGATATACGTGCAAAATATCTGGCTTAAAATTATCTATTACTTGCTGTAGTTCGTCGCCATTAACAGAACTTCTATTCTCCCAAGTATTAACTTCGAAAAGCTTGCCGCCAGAAACACGGGCGGCTTTTTGAAATTCTTCAAGCCTTGGATGTTCGCCGGTCTTTTCAAAGACCACGGCTACTTCAAACTTATCGCTATTCGCGTGTTCAAAAAATAACTGACACGTCTTCTCCGTACCACCTAGACCAAGGTGACGAAGATAATGCAGGACTTTAATTTTTCTCATGAAGCTGTCTTCTAAGATAATGAACTTCTGTCTCTAGTTCACGAATGCGTTGCTTAGAAGCTAGTGCATGAGCGGATAATATACAAGGATTCATACGCTCGCCACCTGATTGAGTGCCGACCTCATAACCAAAAGCTTTGGCACGAGATTCCCATTCTAGAGCTTTTTGTTTCTCTAGATGAATCTGAAATTCTAAATGATAGATAACGCCCTCTTGACTAGCAACTTGCTTATTAAGATCTGTAACAAGCTCCAATAAATCACTAGCAACAAAACGATACCATTTATATCGCCAGCGTGTGATTTTCTTATAGGCCACTGATCCACTCTTCGCGTTGCGGTAGGTTATTGAAGTCTCTGAATTCTTTAGCGTGCTTCAAATGACTGTCAAAGTTATGACCAAAAAACTCGGAAATGGCAGCGTATGTTTCGTAGTTATTGGCCCGTTTGTTACTATTCTCAATGGAATCAGGTCTTTGGGTATAGACTGTAAGTTGCTCCGGAATTGATAGACCATGATAGCCGTTGCTCATAAAGTATAACCAGAGCCAATAATCGAACGCTGACTTGTATTCGGCGGCTCTCTTATCCATTAACTGCCAATCAAGGTCGCGTTTAAATTCTGTGTTATTGAGCCATGCAACCTGTGGACCTCCCCAGCATTCTCGCGTCATAAGCTCAAAGTCGAACTTAGGTTTTAAGCCACGTCCAATCAGTTGTTTCTTTTCGTTAATGACCGTCATGCCACCATAACAGAATCCTATTTTGGGACCATTGTATAGTGGACTTTGAATGAACTTTAAATACTTGTGTACAATTTCTGTGGTGCGAGGATCGTGAAAATCATCTGTATTCGAATTCATAACAAACTCGCCCCTAGCACATCTCCACGCACGCAGCCAAGACGCTCCATATGGCTCGCGTTTCGGCCAATAGACATAATTGACGCGACTATCTATCGCGGCCCATTTCTGGGCTATAGGTCCGTCAGCACCGGGCGAATCGGGATTAACAACAACGATCTCGAAATCTGGATCGGTTTGTCTTTCAAGTAGGTCAGCAATATGCTCATCCAAGAAATGAGCAGAGTCGTAGGTTGATACAAGATAAGAAAGCTTAGGCATTTACGACCATTCCGTTATGATAATGACTCATGTGTGGCTGAGATTGTCGGGTCATACAGAGCCAAATGTTTCCATACTCTTCGTTTTTCAAAACCTTAGAATAGAATTTATCGTCTTCCCAACCAAGACTGGCCGCCGTAGGATTTTCACAATGTATAAATCTAGGATGCTGTTTCATGATTTCTGGATGCTCACCGCTAAAAGCTAAAACTGGCTCGGTATCTGCGAACCAATCTTTGACTTTCTGATCAAACTTTTTATTTGCGGCCCCATGGCCCGCAAGTTCTTTTTCGTAGTACTCTTGCTTAGTTTTCATTATTTCATTCATATTCGAACGTG
>Ga0105248_10006257_pt1 | contig 13053 bp, 11 predicted proteins | sample KBSS34metaG_FD_81524 | JGI IMG/M metagenome (GOLD analysis project Ga0105248, IMG submission 81524) | Switchgrass rhizosphere microbial communities from Kellogg Biological Station, Michigan, USA - KBS S3-4 metaG | ecosystem: Host-associated > Plants > Roots > Rhizosphere > Soil | place... | reverse complement strand
GGCTGGCGGCGGTGGTCATTGGCGGCAAGTGGGGATACATCGATACCACTGGAAAAATGGTCATCGAACCCATGAGGGCAATGCGCGCTGAGGACTTCCACCATGGCCTTGCGTTTGTTTCCACCAAAGACGGGAAGTACGGCTATATCGACAAAGTCGGCAAGTACGTTTGGACACCCACGCTCCTGTACAAGAATTGAGCCGGCCTTCACATCCACCGTCCTTCGTCTCTGGTGTGCAGTGCTGAGCTCGCATGCCTATCCGAGCGCATGTACAGTCTCGCAAAATATCCCTTTCGAACCCGCAACCCTCGCCCTGGATTCAACCTGTGGCAGCTCAGCTGCGCCTTGATCGCTGATAAGATGCTGGTCTGGCGAGAGATTTCAAACCAACGAAGTTTACACAGTTACTTACACAGTTTCACATCTTGCAGAATGTAAGCCTTTAATTATCAGTAGCATACAGGCACGCCAAGGGGACTTAAAGTCCGATCGCGTGAGTCGTTGTTTCGTGTTACGTTTGAAACTGTGCGGGCGTGGCGAAATGGCATACGCACCGGACTTAGGCGCAAACTTGAGTGCTCGCCGGGAAATCGGCGATGCAGAACTGCTCAAATTCGGGGAACCCTGTAACATGGCGATCCCGAGCCAAGCCCGGCTGAAACTGGCCGGGAAGGTGTAGAGACTAGACGGGCAGCACCTGAAAACCGGAAAGGTATCCGGGCCGTGGTGAAGGGATAGTCCAGACCCCAAACCCCACTGCGAAAGCGGTGGGCGGCGGCGAAAGCCGTAGCTGGGTATGAAAATCCGTTGGACCGCAAGGTCCGTGAGGGTTCAAGTCCCTCCGCCCGCACCATACGCTACATTCCCCTCGTTTTGAAGTCGCAAGGACTGCGAGTCATCATGATCCCGCTTAAGTTGAAGGAACAGGATTCGGAGACTTCGATGCGCGAGTAGGAACGGTCATCGGGTTCAGCCGTAGGCCGAGCAAGAATGGCGGCTAGCTCTCTCACTTGTATACTCACATTGAAGCGTGGCTGAGGCTGCTACCGCGCGCGGTCGGACCTCACTCCCCATCAAGGCGTGAAACTTATCCGGCTCCTCCGCGGCGGGTTCGTGCGCCGAATCTTCGAACCACACCCAGTGCTTCTGCGGCGCATCGAGCATTTCGAAATAGGCCATGCTTGTGCGCGGATCGACCACGCGATCATGCCTGCCGATAAAGAAGAAGACCGGTACTTTCAATACCGGCGCGAGCTTATGCAGATTGAGTCGCGAAACCTCGTCCCACATCGCATTCGTTGAAAACCGCGTGCCCCGAAGCATGTTCGGCAGGTCAAACAGCGAGGACTCCGGCCGCCTGAGCATGATCCGCACTGCCTTCCATAGCGATGTTCCGCGGAGGATCCCGACCCAGCGGGTGAACCACGTGCGTTGCCGCATCATTGTTTGAACATTGTGTGGCGGCGTCCCCATAGCCCTAAGTTCCTGAAGAGCTTTGTTGGTGTGCCGCCGCTCGGCTTCGGCCAGCGTGAATTCGTAGCACAGCTTTTCGCTCGCGGGCCAATCGCCGATCTGCCCGGTGCCCACGTACACAGAAACCTTTTCTGGATGACGCGCGGAGTACAGAACGCCGAGTATCGATCCCCAGGAGTGCCCGTAGATGGCCACCTTTTGCTTGCCGAAGCGCTTCAGCATGGTGTCCACCAGTTGGTCGAGGTCGGAAAGGAACTGCTCGACGGTCATCGACTCGAGGGGGATCTCACGATCAAACGATTTATCCGTACCGCGCTGCTCCCAATAGACGCAGGTAAAGCTTTTTTCCAGGTTGCCGTTGAAGTGGCGAAAGAGTTGCATCTCCGGAAAACCTGGGCCTCCGTGCAACAGGACAAGCACAGGATTCGCAATATCTTCCCCGCGAATCATCACCCACTGGTCTAGATCACCAAGGCGAAGATATCCGACCTCGGCGACACTGCGTGATATCACGCGGCCATCCGGCAGACGGAAGGGTGCCGTAGCCCCTACCATAAATCACTCTCCCTGATCCGTATACTTGCAATCGGGGGACCGCTTCGAATCTAACGTCTGGTGTTCTGCCGAGCACGCGTTAGTCCTGAGCGATCTTGGTTCTCCAGGGCAAGGGAGACGCTCCCAAGAACCGTTGACGATGCGCTTGTGGCACTGAAAATGCTGCTTTACTCAGAAGCAGACGCGCATGCACCACAAGCGAGTCATCGTCGCTCGTTACGGCGGCCCGGAAGTGATCACCCTCATCGAAGAGGATGTCCCTGTTCCGACGGATCGCGAGGTGCGGGTAAAGGTGTCGGCCGCAGGGGTCAGTCTGCCCGACGTTCTGGCGCGAGAAGGCATCCATCCCGAAACGCCGCGCGTACCCTACACGCCGGGCTGGGATCTTGTTGGAACCGTCGATCAAGTCGGCGCTCGCGTGAGGGGCTTCGAGCTGGGTCAGACGGTCGCCGCGATGCCTATCCACGGATGCTACGCGCAGTACGTGTGCGTGCCCGGGCGCAAGCTCGTCTCTGTGCCTGCGGGATTACACGCGACGGAGGCAGTCGCGGTGGTGTTGAATTACATCACGGCGTATCAGATGCTGCACCACTCGGCAAAGGCCCGGCCTGGGCAGCGTATGTTGATCCACGGTGCCTCGGGTGGCGTGGGCACGGCGATGTTGCAATTGGCGAAGTTGGCCGGGGTGGAGATGTATGGGACGTGCTCGGCAGAGGGGGCTGCAGTGGTCCGGGAACTCGGCGGCATTCCCATCGACTACAAGAACGCGGACTTTGTGAAGGAGATACATCGTCTCACCGGAGACGGCGTCGATGCCGTGTTCGACGGAATCGGTGGAGAGAATCTGTGGCGGTCCCGCAATGCGCTGCGCGAGGGTGGCCGCGTGGTGACTTACGGATTCCAATCAAAAATGCGCGGCGGACGTGTGGTTTCACGTTCCGAGGGGCGTCATCCCTTTCGTGAAGCCACTGAATTGGGTTGGTTCATTGTGCGTAACTGGTTCAGACCCGGGCGAAAAAGCATGGTGCCGTACAGCATCCAGTGGTTGATGCGTCTTAAGCCGGCGTGTTTCCGCCATGACCTGCGAACGCTGTTGGAGCTGCTCAGCCAAGGCAAAATCAAGCCACTAATCGCGCAACGGTTGCCTCTCGAAGAGGCACGCCGCGCGCACGAGATGCTGGGCCACGGCGGAGTGCTCGGTAAAATTGTGCTGGTGCCGAACGGCTAGCCAACTTCCCGTCGGCCTCGTGTTCTACTTCCGCGAACGCATTCTTAGTTCCGCGAAGTCCGCAAGCGTAGAGTGTTTAGCCGAGTGACGCGCAAGCCGGAAGCATGGCCGCCTGGTAAGGTGCAGATGTGGCGAGAGATCCTGAGCTGCGGAACTTACACAGTTACTTGCACAGTTTCACACGTTTAGACTATTAACTGCCGTTTGTGCATATGCTTACAGATATCCAGAAAAGACTTGAAATCCCTTTTTCCGTAAAGGAGAGTGTGGGTTCAAGTCCCACCCCGGGCACCCAATTTACCGCCTTCTATACTGGGAAGTTAAGGAATCTGAACTCCATTGGCCTCACTGATTGATGCGATCAATATAAAACGCCGGACCGTCTTTGAGCACGAAAACGCTCCGTTTTACTGCCTGGAGGCAGAGATCAGCACGCCCACCGCGCGCGGCGGGCAGACGCTGGTGCGCCTGAAAGTCCGCAACCTGCTCAGCGGGGCCGTGTTGGATAAGACCTTCAAGGCCGGTGAGAAGTTCAAGGAAGCGGATATGCAACTGGTTCCGGTCAGCTACCTATACAGTGACGGCGACGGTTCCTATTTCCTGGACCAGGACAACTTCGAGACCTTGAACCTTCCCGCCACTGTGATTGGGGATGCGTTGGACCTGCTGGTGGAGGGTGCACTGATCCATGCGCACAAGTACAACGGCAATCCAATCGGTGTGCAATTGCCGATGTTTGTGGAGTTGGAGGTTACCGAAACCGAACCCGGGGTGCGGGGCGATACGGCCAGCGGGGGCGGCACCAAGATCGCCAAGTTGGAGACCGGCCTTGAGATCCGTGTTCCGCTTTTTATCAAGCAAGGAGAAAAGGTGAAAGTCGCCACTGAAACCCGGGAGTTTTCCGGCCGCGCGTGAGGTGACTGCGAGACGGCGTGGTGGCGCGTCACTTGCTCCAGCAATCTCGTGGAGGCCCGTCATGCTCGAAGTCATCACCAATCATCTCGGCGCGGTTCAATTCGAAATCACTGCCCGCAAGCATAAGATTTACAGCGATCAGCCGGTCGAGCACGGAGGCTTCGACAAGGGCATGACGCCGCCGGAATTGATGCTGGCGTCGTTGGGCGCGTGTGCGGCATATTACGCAGTTGATTACTGCAAGCGCTCGCAGCTCGCGGCGGACGGGATGCGGGTGCGCACTACGGCGGAGAAGGTGCTGGGGCCGCCACGGCTCGACGAAATTCATATCGAGCTCGAATGTTCCACCGTGCTTACGGAGCCACAACAAAAGGGCTTGCTGGAAGCTGTTCGCCGATGCCTGATCCACAATACGCTGCTGCATACGCCGAACATCCGTGTAGATTTTGTGGATCGCACAATGCGGCGGGTCGCTTAGAGTTCACTCCAGGCGGCGCGCGCGCACGATGAACCTCTGGGGCGCGGGCCCCACGTAGGTGAAGGGATAGCAGGTGACCAGTGTGAGAACCGCCGACTGGGAGGGGCCCAGCACGGCGACATCATCCGGCGCCACGACGCGCGTCCATTCGACGGAATAGCGGTAGGAACCGACAGGTGTCGTCAGCGTGATCAGGTCGTCTCTGTGGATTTGGCTTAGTTTGCGAAAGAACGTATCACGATGGCCGGCAATGCCGACATTCCCAGGCTCGTCCGGGAAAGCGGTGCCGGGAATGTGGCCGGCTGCGCGCGCCAAGGTGTGCGGCCGGATGCCCTCGGACACCATCAGCGAAAGCTCCAGGCGCGGAATCGCCATACGGCTTAGCGGAGAACCCTCCGCGGCGAGAACTCTGAGTGCGGGTGGCGGTGTGAGCGTCGCCGCGCTTCCCAAGGAGGGTAAGCGGTCGAATCGCCAGTTGGTGTAAGCCTGATAGAATTCAGCGTCCAGATACACAAGAGCACAGAATCCCAACGCCAGGCATCCGGCCACGAAAAGAACCTGCGATGTCCAACCCAGGATTCTGTGCTTCTGCCAACCGCGCCAGTGAATGGTGACTGTCATAAAGACTTATCCGGCGTGGCCGCCCACGCCGGATCGTTACTGCGAACTACGAAACGCGTTTGAAACTGTATCTCAGCGCTCCTGCGAGCACCAGCGAGAGCAAGCCTCCCAGGGCGAGGTAGGGAAGCGGGCTGGCGGTCTTGGGAAGTTCCGCAGGCGCGGCTGTTACGGCGGCGGGTTCGCGGACTTGCGCGACCACTGCCGGAGCCGGTGCCGGCGGAGAGATCTCGATGGCTTGCGCGACTTCCACTTCGGTTTTTTGCGGAGTCATCGCCGCCACTGGAGCCTTCGCCAACTCCGCTGGTTGCTCGGTGGGGGTCACATCCGCGAACGGAACCGCTTGATGCGCTGCTTCCGCTAATTCCGTCGCGCGCGCCTTCGAGTACACGAATTCGTGACCGAAGAGCCTTCCTGGATAGAACCATCCGCGGATCGCCTCGGGCCGGCCAGCCGGCCGTTCCGCAAAATGGACCACTGTATCCGCGGTGGGTTTCAGGCGATAATCGGGGATGGCCAAGATGGTTGCAAAGACCTTGGTCTCTTCCGCATTAGACACCTGCACCACATGGCGATACGTGGTGGTCTCAACCAGTTTGAACACATACTTCCCGGCGGGTAGAACAATACCCGGAAGCTCAACCGGTTGACTAAACGTCAGAGTTGTTTTTTGATTTCCTTCGTCGGCCCTCACCGGCAAGCCGGTGAAAAGCGCAGCGCAGGCGATCAATGCTGCAATCGTATGCCTCATAACGATCTCCTTTTTCAGACTGCGCTTTTTGACGGGCAATTCACAAACCAATCTCATACGTACGTAAACCTACCTATTCTGCTGGTGGATCGCTCGCATCCTGCGTGAAATCCCCCACATTCTTTCGGGGTAAGGCCGACTGCGCGCATTCCACCACGAGTTTCGGCTGGCCGTAAACCTGCTCTGTCACAAACGGAAACTGAGGAGGTTTTATGCCAGAAGTCACCATTCAGAAAGTGAAAGATCCCGCTAATCAGCCTATGCCGATCTTCGCGGACATCGCGAAGCGCTTTGACGTCGTCCGGCAGCGGGCGCATGAATTGTTTGAAACCCGCGGCGGCGAAATGAGCCGGGCGCTGGACGACTGGTTCACGGCGGAGCGTGAAGTCTTTGGTTGGACCGCGGCGGAACTGCTGGAAAAAGACAACGCCTATGAAATCGATTTCACCTTGGCGGGTTTCGATCCGAAGGACGTCCAAGTGACCGCGACTCCGGGCGAGATCATCGCGCGCGCGGCCAAAAAGGAAGAGCGCAAGAGTGAAAAGGATAAAGTGTTGTGGAGCGAATTCGGTTCGAAGGATGTCTGCCGACGCTTTGAGGTCCCGAGCCCGATTGATACCGATAAAGTAACGGCCACCCTCGACAAGGGCGTGCTGCACATCCGGGCGCCCAAGGCAGCGCCGGTGAAAGAGAAAAACATCAGCGTTGCTACCACTGCCTGAAGCGGCGATGGCGATGGGGGCCCCGCATCCGCGAAATTTCTGGATATCCTGAAGAACGGCGATGCGGGGCATAACTTTTGTATTGCTAACGTCTCTGGGGTTGCCGGCGGCTGAGTTGACGGTGGATCACGTGTCGGTTGCCGGCGCGGATCTGAAACAAATGCAGGCGCGGCTAGCGGCGCTGGGGATTCCCAGCGAATACGGCGGCCCACACAGCAATCACGCTACGCAAATGGCGCTCACCGGTTTTCCGGACGGGTCGTATCTGGAATTGATCGCTCTGCAAGACCAACCCGACGCGAAAGCCGTGGCGGCGCATTATTGGTCGAAGCAGATCCAGGGGAACGCGGGTCCGGCGGCGTGGGCGGTGCGGGCGAAGAACGTTGCCGTGGAGGTCGAGCGCTTGCGAGCGGCAGGCATCGTGGTGAGTGCGCCGGTGCGCAGCGGGCGCCAGCGGCCGGACGGGACGCGGCTCGAATGGGAAGCGGCGCAGGTGGGCAGAGAACCCAACGGCACGTTCTTCCCGTTTTTGATTCGCGATTTCACGCCGCGCGAGGCTCGCGCGTTTCCTACCGGCAAGCCCGCGACGCGGAACTTCACGGGCATTCAGCGCGTGGTGATCGCAGTGCGCGATTTGAAGGCCTCTATCGCGCGCTACCGGCAGGCTTACGCGTTACCTGCCCCGGTCGAGCAAGAGGACGCGAGCTTCGGCGCGCGCGTGGCGGTGTTCACGGGGACGCCGGTGGTGCTGGCAGAACCGGTGAACGCACGATCGTGGGTGGCCGACCGCATCCAGCGCTTCGGCGAAGGCCCCTGCGCGTTTGTGCTGGGCAAGTTTGAGAAGAGCACTCCGAAGCTCGGCTGGGCGGCCATCTCCTGGTTCGATAGCGCAAAACTCGGCTGGCATTTAGGCTTCGAGAATTGAGCGCGGGCAGCACGGGCTATACTCGACAAAAGGCCCATGCAAGCAGCGAAAAGCGAACTCACGCGCACTCTTGGACTGTTTGATTCGACCATGCTGGTGGCTGGGTCGATGATCGGCTCCGGCATCTTCATCGTGTCGGCGGAAATGTCGCGCAATGTTGGCAGCCCGGGCTGGTTGCTGGCTTCCTGGGTGATCACGGGCATTCTTACGCTGACCGCCGCGCTCTCCTACGGCGAGCTGGCTGCGATGATGCCGCGCGCGGGCGGCCAATACGTGTACCTGCGCGAGGCGTTCTCGCCGCTGTGGGGGTTCCTCTACGGCTGGACGCTGTTTGGCGTCATCCAGACCGGTACCATCGCCGCCGTGGGCGTTGCCTTCGCGCGCTATCTGGGCGTGCTGTGGCCGGCCATCTCGGAAAGCAATTACATCGTCGCGCCGATTCATCTTTCGACGGGCTACGCAGTGTCGCTGTCAAGCGCGCAACTGGTGGGGATTCTGGTAATTCTATTTCTCACCTACACCAACACGCTGGGTATCCAGTACGGCAAGCGTGTGCAGAACTTTTTCACAGTGGCGAAGATCGGCTCGCTCTTGGGGCTGATCGGACTCGGCATTTTCCTGGGATGGAATCGGCAAGCGGTGGCGGGGAACTTCGGCAATGCGTGGACGCCGCGCGGCTTCACTCCCATTGCTCCGGGACTGACGCCGGAGACTTCGTTCGGACTTTTGGTGGCCTTGTGCGTGGCGCAAACCGGGTCGCTCTTTTCCGCCGACGCCTGGAACAACATCACTTTCACCGCAGGCGAAGTGCGGACGCCGCGCCGTAACGTGCCGTTGTCGCTGGCTTTCGGGACAGCGATCGTGATCGGCCTGTATTTGCTAGCGAACGTCGCCTATTTGGTGGTGCTGCCGTTCGAGCAAGTGCAGTCGGCGCCGCTCGACCGCGTGGCGAGCGCGATGGTGGGCGCAGTCTACCCCAGTGCCGGCGCGCAGATCATGGCGATCGCGATCATGATCTCGACTTTCGGTTGCATCAACGGAATGGTGCTGGCGGGCGCTCGTGCGTGCTTCGCCATGGCGCAGCATAATCTGTTTTTCCGCGCCGCTAAGAACATCAACAAAGCCCATGTTCCCGGTGTTGCACTGATCATGCAGGCGGCCTGGACTACGTTGCTGGTGCTGCCGCGCACCTACGATGCCTCCACCGGAAAGTTCGGCAACCTGTACGGCAATCTGCTGGATTACGTGGTGTCGGCGGCGTTGATCTTTTATATCCTGACCATCGCCGCAGTCTTCGTGCTGCGCAAACGCCGCCCGGATGAAGAGCGGCCGTATCGCGCCTTCGGCTATCCCTTCGTGCCCGCGCTCTACATCGCCGGGGCGTCGGTGATTCTGATTCTGCTATTCGTCTACCGCGCGTCCACCACGGTGCCGGGACTGATGATCGTGCTGATCGGCGTGCCAGTGTACTTCCTCTTGAAGCGCCGGGTCGCGTAATCTGGAGAAATGAAGATTACACTGCCCATCTGCGCGATCTTCTTGTTCGCATCCGCCGGGTTCGCGGACCAGATCACCATGAAGGACGGCGACCGCATCACCGGCGCTATCGTCAAGAAAGACGGAGACACCCTCACGGTCAAGAGCAAGAATTTTGGAACCGTAACGCTGAAGTGGGCGGACGTCGCCACGGTGAAGAGCGAGCAACCGCTCAACGTTACCCTGACTGACGGAAAAACCGTCAAAGCCAATATCGAAACCCAGGGCGACCGCATTCAGGTGGCCGCGCCGGGAGCGCCGCAGGCGGTGGATCCCAAGGACGTGGTGACGCTGCGCGATGACGCGGAGGAGAAGACCTACCAGAAGTTCCTGCATCCCCGATTGCTGGATCTGTGGACGGTGACGGGCAGCCTCAACCTGGCCGGCACCAAAGGCAACGCGTCGACGTCCACGCTCACGACGCCGATTAATTTCGTGCGTGCCTCGAACACCACGCGGACCACGGCGTACTTCAATTCGATCAGCTCTTCGGCGAAAATTAACGGCGTGGATTCATCGACGGCGAAAGCAGTGCGCGGCGGATGGGCCTACGATCGCAACCTCACTAAGAAAATATTCGCGAATGCATTCAACGATTATGAATACGACAAGTTCCAGTCGCTTGATCTGCGCGTGGTGATCGGCGGCGGCCTCGGATATCATATCTGGTCGCATGACGCCAGCCACTTGAACGTGATAGCCGGCGGCGATTGGAATCGCGAGGCCTTTGGCGCGTCCGGATCGCGCGCGGCGTTCACGCGGAGCTCGGCTGAAGCTTTTTGGGGCGACGATTTCAATTACAAACTCAGCGCGCGCACCAGCATCGTCCAAACCTTCCGCATGTTCAACAATCTTTCCGACACCGGCCGATATCGCATGAATGCCGACGCGGGCGCGACCACGCAACTGACCAAATGGCTCACCTGGAATATTTCGCTAAGCGACCGTTACTTGAGCGATCCGGCTCCCGGCTTCAAGAAGAACGACTTCCTGTACAGCACTGGGTTGGGTTTTAGCTGGGCGCGCTAGACGCTAGACGCTCTGCACTTCAAAACCTACCGCCGCCGCGGCAGCTGCAAGACGCCGGTCGTCGCAGACGAACCAGCGGCCGCGTGGACGTTCTCCACACCAGACCAGTGCGGCTGCCAGTTGCAACGCGTCTCCGGCGCGCAGCGGAAAACGCTCGAGTTGCTGGAGTGCGATCTCTCTGACGTTGTTGGAGGGCAAGATTTCCTTCGAGGTAGAGAGCAGAGCCGATAGTCGTTCGCAGGATACCCGGAATGCGGCGTCAGGCAGAAGCCCTTCTCGCTGCAGGCGGACCAACGCGCCGCGCCCTTCCACGGCCGTGGCCCACCAGGCGACCACATTGGCCTCGCGCAATAGCTTCTTAGCGCGGGGGCTTGACTGATCGCGCACGCACAGTCTTACGAGTGCGCTTGCGTCCCAGAAGGCTAACATTTACGTCCTCTCGTGAAAAATCCATGGCGCGGCGAATTGCCGCCCGGCTCACGCGAGGGATTCGAATCCCTTTGCCGATTGCGAAAAAAACATCGGCGTCGAAGGGCTTCTGGGCCGGGAGCATGAGGCCTTTGGCGATCAGTTCCTGTTCCTCAAGATCAAAATCACCGTTGCGCAGGGGCACGATCTTTGCGATGGGTGATTTACGATCGCAAATAATGACTTCTTCGCCGGTTCGGACCTTGCGCAGGTAGGCGCTCAGGTTGTTTTTGAGGTCGGCGATTTGGACAGAAGCCATACATAGCTATTATAGCTATGTTTTAGTGGCCAGCAGTTCGGCGAGAATGCGACCGGCGGTTTCCTTGCCGCGCTCGCCTACTTCGCCGATGGGGCCGACGCAGCCCGGGCAGCCGGCGTCGCACGAGCAGCCGCGCAAGAGTGCCGCCGCGCCTTCAAGGAGCGGCCGCGTCATCTTGAACAGGGGTGCGCTTTGGCCGATGCCGCCGGGGTAGTTGTCGTAGAGGTACAGATTCGGCTCGAAGGTTTGGAGGCTGCCGGCGATGGCTTCGGTGATGGAGACGCCCAAGTCGCGTGGATCGCACATGACGCGCAGAGAGCCGACGGTGCGCAGGAGCGCTCCCAGCGCTACTAGGCCGCTTTGCTTTTCCGTTGGCGTCAGGTCGGCGAAGCGCGCGAGGAACGTCTCCGGGAAGTGCAGCCAGAAGGCTGTCGTGTGCATCTCCTGCTCGGGCATGGAGAGGTGGCCTGCGCCCACGTTTTCCATGGTGTAGAACTTAATTTTCTTGAAGCCGACGATCTGCCGGTTCAGGCGCACGTCGCCGTGAGCGGCGCTGGCTCCGTTCACAGGGGCGGACTCAAAGGCTTCGAGCTCCTTCACCTGCGTGTAGTCGATGGCATCGGTGAAATAGTCCGAATCCACGTGGCGGACGTAAGCCTTGCGGCCGTCGTAGTCGAAGCGCTCGACTTGATACTGGCGGGCGTCGTGCAGATAAATCGCTTTTTCATGCAGCGTGGTGAGCGCGGCGGTGAAGGCCACTTCGCCGATCACGCGATGGTCGCCGGTGATGTCGATCACCAGGAAGTTATCGCTCGAAATACTGCGCAGGCTGACGGCGTCGGCGGGATAAGTGTCCGACGTCCAGTGCCATGCTCCGTTTGCCGCGTTGCCCGAATGATGCAGCAGCTTGAGGTCGGCGAGGAACTGGCACATCTCACCGACATCGTGCGGGCCGAATTTTTCGTTGTCGCGCACGGGCAGCTCGAAAGCGGCGCACTTCATGTGGTTGATCAGGATCTCCAGGTTGTCGGGATTGATGTAGGCGTGCTCGGGTGGGCGCTCGAAGAAATATTCCGGGTGCTCTATGATGTATTGATCGAGCGGAGCGCTCGACGCCACCAGCACCGCCAGCGCCGTGGTCTGGCGGCGTCCGGCACGTCCGGCGCGCTGCCAGGTGGACGCAATGGTTCCCGGATACCCGGCCATGACTACGGCGTCGAGCGAGCCGATGTCGATGCCCAATTCCAGGGCGTTGGTGGCAACTACGGCGCGGATATCGCCGTCGCGCAATTGGCGCTCGATCTCACGGCGTTCCTTGGGCAGATAGCCGCCGCGATAGCCGCGGACGCTTCCGCCGGGGCGGTCATCCTTTAAATAGGTGAGCAGAATTTCCGTCGCCAGGCGCGAGTTGGCGAACACCAGCGTCTGCTGGCCGCGATCCAGCAGCTCGCGAGCGATGCGCCGGGTTTCGTTCAAATATCCACGGCGGATGCCGAGCGCTTTGTTCACCACCGGAGGATTGTAAAAGACTACGTACTTTTCCCCGGAGGGCGCGCCGTTTTCCGAGACCAGTTCGAACTGCCGGCCGGTGAGGGCTTGGGCCAGCTCCCGCGGATTCGCGATGGTTGCCGAGCAGCAGATGAATAGCGGAGACGATCCGTAGAATTCGCATACGCGCTTCAAGCGGCGCAGGACGTTGGCTAGATGACTGCCGTAGACCCCGCGATAGGAATGCAGCTCGTCGATCACGATGTAGCGCAGGTTCTCGAACGCCTTGGCCCACTTGGTGTGGTGCGGCAGGATGCCGGAGTGCAGCATGTCTGGATTGGTCAGCACCACGTTGGCGCGTTCGCGGATGGCGCGGCGGGCGTCCTGCGGGGTGTCGCCGTCGTAGGTGAAGGCGCGGAGTTCGGAACCCATGGCGTCGACCGCGCCCTGGAATTCGGCGAGCTGGTCTTCGGCCAGGGCCTTGGTGGGGAACAAGTACAGGGCGCGCGCGCCGGGGTCGGCAATCAGGCGCTCCAGCACCGGGAGGTTGTAGCACAGCGTCTTGCCGGAGGCGGTGGGCGTCACCACCACCACATTGCGCCCGGC
>Ga0105248_10006256_pt1 | contig 13054 bp, 10 predicted proteins | sample KBSS34metaG_FD_81524 | JGI IMG/M metagenome (GOLD analysis project Ga0105248, IMG submission 81524) | Switchgrass rhizosphere microbial communities from Kellogg Biological Station, Michigan, USA - KBS S3-4 metaG | ecosystem: Host-associated > Plants > Roots > Rhizosphere > Soil | place... | reverse complement strand
GACGCTGGTCATGCTGACCGAGGCGCTGCGCGACGCCCGGCGGCACGTTTTGTAGGCGCCGCCCCGGTTCTCGTCCGCGGCTCGCCGAAAAGATCGGTCGCGCCAGAGTTGCTGGCGGCGGGGGCCATAAACGCGCCCCTTTTGCCCCCCTCCATGCCGGCACGCTGCGCCAGGAGGCCTGTTTGAGTCTTAAGGTCGCCTACCTGATCGCCGCCCATGCCAATCCCCGGCATTTCGGGCGGCTGGTTCGCACGCTGACGTCGAGCGACGCCGGCTGCTTCGTCCATGTCGATGCGAAGGCGCCGATCGATCCCTTCCGGCGAGAGGTCGACGAGCGGGTGGTGTTCTGCAGCGAGCGCCATCGCGTCTACTGGGGGGAATTCTCCCAGGTCCAGGCGACGCTGGTCATGCTGACCGAGGCGCTGCGCGACGCCCGGCGGTTCGACTATTTCGTGCTGCTGAGCGGCGCCGACTATCCGCTCGGCCCGCCCGAACAGATCAACGCCTTCCTGATGGCCAACCAGGGCTGCGAGTTCATCAACACCGTGCCGATGCCCAGCGCCAAGGCCAGCAAGGGCCTCGAGCGTCTGACCCGCTACAAGGTGCGCAGCGGGCAGCTCCTGACCTGGCCGGAGAAGGCGCTGCGCCGGCTGATACGGCGCACGCGGATCCTGGCGAGGGAACGCGATATCGACCATGGCCTGGAGGGCCTGGCGCCCTACGCTGGCAGTTCGTGGTGGGCGCTGACGCGGGAGTCCTGCGAGCATCTGGTCGCCTTCATCCGCGAGCGGCCGCGCTTCGTGCGATTTTTCGAAAACGCCTGGTATCCCGACGAAGCCTTCTTCCAGACCATCGTCGCCAATTCCCCCAAGCGCTCGGCGATACGCCACAACCTGACCTTCACCGACTGGGGCGCCGGCGGCGCCCATCCGGCGAAGATCAGCGAAGCGCATATGGAGCTGTTTCGGCGCCCGCGGATCCTGGTCCGGGACGGGGTCTACGGCGACGGAGAGGTCTTCTTCGCCCGCAAGTTCGATGACGCCAGCGGACCGCTGCTCGATCCGCTGGACGAAGCCATCGCCTGGAAGCGCGAAATCCTCGCGCCGCCGCCCTAGATCAGGTGCGCGCCATCGCGCGGCGACCTCGCGCCACCGTCTGGGTGAGGAAGGCGCGGATCGGCGCGTCGTAGAACACCGCGAAACCATAGGCGACGAACGGCAGCACGATGACCCAGATCAGCGGCAGGACGCCGGCCAAGGCGTCGAACTTCTTCAGCAGGCCGCGGGTCGCCCCGACGATCGGATCGTGGATGGCGTACAGGGGATAGGACATCCCCCCCATGAACTTGACCACCCGCTCGTACTTGCACTCGGCCACCGCGCCCAGCATCACCAGCGCCGGCGACACCAGCACGATGAAGGCCAGGTCGAAGAACGGCCGCAGGGCGGCGCTGGGACGGACCTCGAAGAGCAGCATCAGCACCAGGACGAGGACGAAGGCCGGAACCTTCGGCAGATGCTTCGACCACACCTCGAAGCTCCGGCTCAGTTGCACGCCCAGGAAGAAGGAGAAGCCGACGCGGGCGAAACCGACCTGGAAGGTCGTCCACTCCCAGCCGCCGGAGAGGGTGCCGAAGCCGGCGGCGAACGCCACCAGCGCCACGGCCGAGGCCCCGACCAGCAGCCACAGCAGTCGGCCGCGCAAGGGGCGGAAGAAGTAGGCGAAGATCAGGTTGATGAAGATTTCGAAGAACAGCGACCACTCGGCGCTGTTCAGCGGGAATATGCTCTTGTCGAACGTCACGTAGCTGGGGATCGCGAACAGCGAGAGCGCCGCGGAGGTGACGGTCTCGGCCGCGCTGTGGCCCTTGCCAAGACCGATCGCCAGCCCGAGCAGGGATCCCACCCAGATCATCGGCAGCAAGCGGGCGAACCGTTGAATCGCGAAGGCGGCCGGCGACAGGGTGCTGTCCAGCCGGCGATCGTAGGCATGGGCCAGCACGAAACCGCTGAGGACGAAGAACAGATCCACCGCCAAATAGCCGCTGACGCACCCCCACAACTCGCCGGCGGGCAGCAGCTTCTTGAAGTGGAACAACATCACGGCGAAGGCCCCGACGCCGCGAAGGACGTCGAGTGTCGCAAATTTCTGCGGTTTCAAGGCTTGCCCCACTCCTACCCCCATTGACGTCCGCGGCGAGGCGCAATGTCTCGCACGCACCCGCAACGCTCGGGCGACATCGCGCCGCTGTGGCCGCGCCCCGCCATGTGGCCGCATTTGCGCGCCGCCGGCGGAGGGCCGCCTCGAGTTCGAAAACCTGGCGCGCCCCGGCCCGAGGCCGGGGCCAGGACCTGGACCCGCCAAAGTCCGTCGAAGCCTATCACACGGCCACGCTCCCTCACAGACGCGCCAGGCGACCGCGGGCACCAAGCGACCGCGCGCGCGTGAAAATGCATCCGGGTCGGTGCGGCCAGGGCCGAGCCGAGATCAGAATTTCGTCTTCAGCTCGTGCTTCAACTGAGCCAGTTCGTCCGGGCGCACGTGGAAGAGGGTGCACAGGATCGCGCAGGTGGCGGCGAACAGCGGCATCGCATAGGAGCCGTTCAGAATGCTGTACTGCACCAGGCAGCCAAGGGCGAGAACCCGGCTGGTGGTCCCTTTGAACAGGGAATAGCAGAGGAAAATATACAGGGCGATCGCCGCCGGCACGCCGTATTCGGCGGAGACCTTGGTCGCCGGCCACCAGACCGTGTCGGTGACCTGCGGGATGTTCCCAGCGCCGATCCCCTTCATCGCATCGGGGCCGATCGAGCTGAGCTTGGTGAAATAGACCAGCGGCTGCACGAACCGCTGGTTGGCGCTGCTGCCCCCTTGCCCGAAGGTGCCCATCCGCATCGAGACGTTGGCCATCCAGCCGCTGGCGATCGCCACCGCCACGACGACGGCCCCCGCCGGAATGGCCGCCGCCAAGGCCTTCGGCCCCAGCCTGGGGAGCAGGAACGGCGCGACCCACAGGAGAAGCATCAGCCCCGTCCCGCCCATGGTGCCGATCTCGGCGCCAAGCAGGATGGCCAGGGCCCAGGCCCGGCGGAAAAAGATGAATTCCACGAGAAATCCGAGCGCCAGATACTGCGACAACACCGACGTCTCGAGGAAGAATATCCCGTTCGGCTTATAATAGAGACCGCCCCACACGATCTTCTGCATGTAGTTGTAGGTATGATATTGCAGCCCGACCGGAATGACCGCATTGAGGTTGGGCCAATGCGAGGCGCCAATTGTGTATTGAATGGCGTGCTGAAGACCAACGATGACGGCGATGGCCAGCATCACCTTCACGAAGGTGCGCATCATCCCGATATAGGTCGCGCTTCTCACATATATTTTGAAACAAAGAAGGGCGGTGATCGCCAGCCCGATCATCAGACTGTTCTGCGAGAAGGCATAGCCGAGCAGAAACTGGCTGCCGATGACCAGGGCGGAGAAGATCCCGAACAGCACGAAGCGTCCGACATCTATGCCAATTCGGAAGAAGATCGCCGAGCCGCCCAGCAGGGCCCAGGCGACCGGCAGGACCAGCTCGATATTTCCCGGAATCGCGACCTTCTGCAGGAAGATGATCGAGGTCAGCAGCCCGAGGAAGATGACGTTCGCCAGCCAGTCCTCGCGCCTGGCGGAGACCTCGGCGGTTTCGCCCGTCACCGGCGCAGGCGCACGGTCCCGCCACCGCGGGCGCCGCGGCGATGAACGGACCTGAGGCGAGTCAGCGTCGAGCTGAATCATTTAACCTCGCGCGAGATGCCAGGGCGGCGGCGACGCCCTTCCTTAGCGTGCTTGACCGGGCCCAGGAACCGCCTAGGCGCCATTCCGTGAGAAGGTCGCCGCGATGATGCACGCCTGCGCGCGCCGCGCGCTGCGGACGGCCAGGCGACCGGTCGCAGGACCGGGCATGGCCGCCGCCGGGCACGGTCAGCTGACGTAGTAGCCCTCATAGGCGCGGTGGTAGTAGGCCGGATCCTCGGCGGACAGCGATCCACGGGCGGTCAGGTCGACCATGTTGAGGACGACCCCGGCGATCCGCGCGCCGTCCTGCTCCAGCAGATGGATGGCCGCCGCGGACGCGGCGCGCGGCGTCTTCGACCAGCGGCACAGGAAGACCACGGTGTCGGACAGGAGCGCCACGGCGCGCGCGTCGGCGACCGCCAGAACCGGCGGGGTGTCGAGCAGCACATAGTCGAACCGGCCGCGCAGTTCCTCCAGCATGCCGAGGAACTTCGGCGAGCCGAGCAGGTCGGCCGGGCTGAAGGAGGCCGCCGACAGCGGCAGCAGCGAGACGTTGGGGACTTCGTCGGGGATCAGCGCCTGGGCCAGGGTGGCCTTGCCGGTCACGACCTCGACCAGGCCGTTGTCGACGCGCTTGCCGGTCAGGCCGGCGAGCGAACTGCGACGCAGGTCGCAGTCGACCACGGCGACGCTATGCGACGCCAGGCCGAGCACCCGGGCGAACGTCAGGGTGGTCACCGACTTGCCCTCGGCCGGCAGGGCCGAGGTCATGCAGATCACCTTGGGCGAGGCGACGCCGCCATAGGCCAGGCCGCTGCGGATCGACCGGAAGGATTCGGCGAAGGCCGACATCGGCTTGGCCACCGCATAGGCCTCCGGCCCGGCGCCGAACTGCTTGAGCACCTGGCGCGGCACCAGCGGCACGGACGCCAGCATCGGCAGGCCGAGCGCCGTCTCCGCGTCGCGGGCGTTGATGATGCCCGGATCGAAGGCCTCGGCCAGGAAGACGGCGACCAGGCCGAGGATCATGCCGAGGACGCAGCCCAGGGTCATGAACAGCGGCTTGTTGGGGAAGCTCGGATAGGTCGGCGTCACCGCCGGCGCCAGCACCACCGCGCCGGCGTTCTGGGTTTGCTGCGCCTGGGCGGCCTGCTGCTGCGCCAGATTGTACTGGTTGAAGACCTCCTGCTTGGACTGGGCCTCGCGGTCCAGGGTCGCGGCCTGGACTTCCGTGCGGCTGCTCGAGGCCAGTTGCGCCTGCAGGCTGCCCAGGTGCGAGCGCATCGACCCCACCTCGGCGCCCGTCGCCTGGGCGTCGGCGCGCAGCGAGGAGATCGCCCGCTCCATCTCCTGCTTCATCAGGTTGTCGATGCCCTCCAGCTGCTGCTGGATCTTCAGATATTCCGGGTGCTTGGGCCCATAGCGCGTGGCGATCTCATCACGCTCGCGCAGCAGGGTCGCGCGCTGGGCGCTCAGGTTCTGGATGACGGGCGAGTTCAGCACCACCCCGGCGGCGTCGGACGCCCCGGCGGCGCGCTGGCGCAGCGCCTCGTTCAGCTGCGCCTGGATCCCGGCGAGCCGGCCTTCGGCGGCGCTGAGCTGGGCGGCGATGGCCGTCGCCTGCTGCTGCAGGACCGTGCCGTTGGTGACGTCGACGAGACCGGTCTGAGCCCGGAAGTTCGCCGCCGCGGCGCTGGCGTTGCGGGCTTCGTCGGCGAGCTTGTTCACGCCGCCGGCAAGGGCCCGGGCCTGGGCGTCGGCGGATTCCATCCGCAGCTGCACGCTGGTGGCGATGTACTGCGTCGCAAACGCGTTGGCGATCATCGTCGCCTTCTTCGGATCCGTCGAGGTGAACACGAAGTTCAGGACATAGGTGGTGCCGGCGCGGCTGACGTTCAGCCCCTTCAGCACCTTGCTGACCACGCCGTCGTATTTGCGCTTGCTCGCCTGCGCCTTCGCCGCCTGGGCGCTCATGCTGGTCGGCGTCGGCTGCTTGTTGAACTCGGGATCCGACATCAGGTTGAGCTGGTCGACGACCGCTTCACCAACGCGCCGCGACTGGGCGACCGACATTTCGGTGTCGAGGAAGGAGCCGACGGCCGCCTCGCCGCCCTGCAGTCCGCGATTGTCGGTGGGGTCGCGCGTGCCGGGCTCGACCTTGATCAGGGTCGAGGCCGAATAGGTCGGCTGCATCAGGTTCGTCGCGACCCCGCCGGCCAGCGCCACCACCGCGAAAATCAGCAGGAACAGCTTGAGCCGCCTGCGGAAAATACTCAGCAGCTCGACGAGATTGAAGGCCTGGTCGAGGCCTCGCGTCGAGGAGGAGGGCCGAGAGGGCTCGCGGCTTGGCGCGCGATCCACGTCAATCTTCATAACTGGCATCCCGTATCGCCCAGCCCATATTCCATGGATCAGCGCTGAAGCACGACGCCGAGCGCGGCGCGCGTTTCATCAAATCCAAGAAGTTTGTTAACACCGCTCGAATTGCGTTGAATTTGCGCAACTGTGAAATTTAAACCGATGCCGCGATTGAGCAGATAGGTCCCGCCCACTTCGAATCGCGTGGTCCGGTTGCGGCGATCCAGGCTCTGGTACTTCTGCCCCTCGTAGTTCGCCGAGGCGTTGAGCAGAATGTTCCGCCGCAGCTCGTGATCGACCGCCAAGGTCGCCGTCGTGAGGAAGAAGCCGCCGCCATCGAAGTCGATCGCATCCTCGACCGTGCGACGCAGGTTGAGCGTCACCGTCGTGGTGCGGGTCGGGAAATACTCCACGTTCGCGGTCGCCGCGAAGCCACGGGTCCGGCTGAAACTTGAATCGTCGTACTTGCGCATGACGTAGCCGAGGCCGATTTCGCCGCGGGCCAGGGCCGTCAGGTCGAAATTCGCGCCGCCGAGCACCTGCACCTGCTTCGAGCCGTGGTTCGTCACGTCCGTCAGCCGATAGTTGGTCTTGGTGTACGAGGTGTCGAGGAAGACCGCGGAGTCGGGGCTGATCGCGTACTCCACCTTCACGTCCGGCGTGTAGAGGATGCGGTCGCGGCCCTGCACATTGACGACGCCGCCGCTCAGCGACGCGACGTTGTGGTAGTCGTACTGGCGGACGACGAGCCCGCTGCTGATGCGCACGCGGTTGAAGTCGTGGATCCCCCGCACGGTCGCAGCATAAATGTTGATCGGCAGCGGCTTGGCGGCCGAGTTCGGCGATTGCGACGAGGACCGCTCCTCATATTGCTTCTGGGCTTCAAGCGTCCCGGTGATCGCATCCTGCCCGTGGACGTCGAGCCGGCCGTAGGTGCGCAGCGCCCAGCCGTTCTGGTTCTCGCTCGGATGATCGATGTAGCGGCGCAGGCGCAGCGTCGCGTTGGCTTGCAGCTGGTGGCGGCCCCACTTGGAGACGGCTTCGACGCTCGGCGAGATGGCGAAGTAGGTGTCGGACTCGACGTTGGTGTCGCGCGCGAACAGGTTCGACGTATAGGCCGCCTGCGCCTGCAACCGCGGAAAGATCCGGAACCCGCCGGCGTCGATCCCGAGCGCCTGATAGTCGGGCCGTTCCCGCTGGGTAACGGACATGTTGCGACCGCGATCATAGGTCTGGGCGTCGGCGACGCCGATGAGCGCCATGGCGAGTCCAGCGCCCGCTACGGCCGTGCCGCCGGCCCTCTTCACGTGTCGCATCAATCCCCTCGTTCTTGTTGTTTAGCGGTTGATCATCGGACGTAGTCCGATCCGCCATATGTCGTCAGCTCCGGGCTCAGATCGCCCAGAGGTCCGTTAATTGCCGCTGTATGCCCACTGCGGCGCCAAGCCAACTGACGCAAGCGCTTGCGAAGCATTTCCAGAGCAGTCAGGCCATTGTGCGGCAGGCCTGGGGCCGCCACCGCCCGATCGATGGCCGCCAGGATCACCGGCGGCTCGGCCGAGGAGATGCTGAGCTCGGCCACGAGCGAGTCGTAATAATCGGCCACCTCGGCCTTCGCCGGCCGGCTGAACACCACCTGCAGCAGGGCCTGCGCGAGGCTGTTGGCCGTGACCTCCGTCTTGCCCGGCGAACCAGTTCCGACGCTCGTCGGCGAGGCGAGCGCCGCCCCCTGGCCGCTGGCGCAGGCCACGCTCGCCAAGACGAGCAGGCTCGCAATCCTGATCGAAGTTTTCAACTCAGCACTCCCCCCGGGGTGTCCGCGCGCAGTCGGCGTTGCTCGCCGCCCCGAAATGGCGAGCATGGCCGGAGACCTGCATGGATCGGGCCAGACGAGATCCCTGCCCCGACCGATCAGAAATACCGTTCCGCCACCCGGATGGTGTCGCCGGGCGCCACCTGGGCGTCGGGCTCGACCCGCGCCTCGGACTTGCCCGCCCCATCCGAGTGCTTGATGAAGATGCGCCGCTGGTCGGCGCGATAGGTGAACCCCTTGGCCAGCGCGACGGCGTTCAACACCGTCAGGCCGGAGATGAAATTGTATTGGCCGGGGCTGTTGACCTCGCCGTAGATGTACACCGGTCGGAAGGAGAGGATCTCCACGGCCACGCTCGGATCCCGCACGAAGCCGTCCGCCAGCCGCGCCTTGATGGCGGTCTGAAGCTCGTTGGCGGTCTTGTTCTGGGCGGGAACGTTGCCGATCAGCGGATAGGCCAGGGCCCCGTCGGCGTTGACAAGGAACTCTCCCGAAAGGGTCGGCTCGTTGTAGACGGTAACTTTGACCCTATCTTGAATGGCGAGCCGGTAATCCGAAACGTCAAACGGCTGAGTTGGATTGGAAGTCTGAGCCCGGCTCGGGGAATACCCGACAAACAGGCACATGACAGCAAGCAGCCAAACGAAACGTCCGGCTTTAATCCGCATCATCTGCACAACACTCCGCAGCATTCGTCCCCACCAGGGGTGTGCCATAGATTGAAACGCCGCGCTAGGTTATGCCCTGCGACCTGTTGACGGACGCTTACGAGTGTGGCCGCCGGGTCAGCCTGGCGTCGTCCCAGCCGTCGCCTCGTCCGTCCGCAGCTGCGCCAGAGCCTGCTCCGGGATCGCATCGCGATAGGGCCGCACCCAGGCGACCGACGTCGCATTCACCTGCCGTTCGACCCACACGTAAGGGGTCGCCGACCAGACATCGACGTAGGGCGACCGGCTGTCGAGCACGAGATCTCCCCGCGACGTCCGCACCAGCAGCACCGCGTGCAGCCCCAGCTCGGGATGGTAGGCCACGGCCAGGAACATCGCCTCGGGCGGCCACCCGGCCTTCAGCAGCCGGTCGCGCTTGGCCAGGGCGAAATCCTCGCAGTCGCCGCGGGCGAAGCCTCGCGCGGCCTTCGTCGACACGGCTTGGCCCAGAGAAGAGGTTGGGGCCAGCGGATCGGCCCAGACTTCGGCGACGCCGTAGACGACCTGATCGCTGGTCGCGACGATCTCGCTGTTCACGCCGCGATTGATCGCGTCAAGCAGCTTGCGCTTGGCATGATCGAGCTCCACCACCGTCGCCGCCTGGACGGACGGGGCGGCCACGCATTCTGTCGTCCGCTGGCAATAGTCCACGAACCCGGTCGGCGCGGCCATGCGACCGCCCTGGTCCATGAAGGCGGCCGGCGACAGCTCAGCGCGGGGGGGCTCGGCGCGGGGCGGTTCGGCCCCGAGGGCCTGGGCCTGGGCGGTGACCGCCAGCAGGCCGCTCGCCGCGACGCCGGCCGCGAGCCGCATCCACCAGGGCTGGTGTTTCGATTTCGGACGGCCGAACTGCATGGTGCAATCGTGGGTGGCACGTATTGCAACACAACTAAAAAGAATGGTGACTTTCAATTCACCTTGCCGGGAAGGCCCCCGCCCCTTTAACGGGCGCCCGCAGCGCAGCGCGCAGGCGAGGTCCACAGACTCCCCGGAAAGCTGTCCGCCGCCGCTTTTCACGCCTGGCCCGGAACCTGCACAGTGCCTCTCTGGTCCAATGGGGGCCGCGAAATGGAGGTCGACCCTCATGCGCGTCACGATGATCGGTACTGGCTACGTCGGCTTGGTGAGCGGCACTTGCTTCGCCGATTTCGGCCACAATGTGACCTGCGTCGACAACGACCGCGGCAAGGTCGAGCGCTTGCGCGCCGGCGGCATCCCGATCTTCGAGCCTGGCCTCGAGCTGCTGGTCGCCGAGAACGTGCAGGCCGGCCGCCTCGGCTTCACCGACGAGCCCGCCGAGGCGATCGCCGGGGCCGACGCGGTCTTCATCGCGGTCGGCACCCCCTCCCGCCGTGGCGACGGCCATGCCGACCTGTCGTTCGTCTATGCGGCTGCCGAGCAGATCGCCGACCTGATGGACGGCTTCACCGTGGTGGTCACCAAGTCGACGGTTCCCGTCGGCACCGGCGACGAAATCGAACGGATCATCCGCGCGCGGCGCCCGGACGCCCAGTTCGCCGTGGTGTCCAATCCGGAGTTCCTCCGCGAGGGCGCGGCGATCGAGGATTTCAAGCGCCCCGACCGGGTGGTGGTCGGCACGGACGACGAGCGGGCGCGCGCGGTGATGAGCGAGCTCTACCGGCCGCTGTACCTGAATGAGACGCCGATCCTGTTCACCGGCCGGCGCACGTCCGAGCTGATCAAGTACGCCGCCAACGCCTTCCTGGCGATGAAGATCACCTTCATCAACGAGATCGCCGACCTGTGTGAGGCGCTCGACGCCGACGTGCAGCAGGTGGCCCGCGGCATCGGCCTCGACAAGCGGATCGGGTCGAAGTTCCTGCACGCCGGTCCCGGCTATGGCGGCTCCTGCTTCCCGAAGGACACCGTCGCCCTGGTCCGCACGGCGCTCGACGCCGAGTCGCCGGTGACCCTGATCGAGACCACGGTGCAGGTGAACACCGCGCGCAAGAAGGCGATGGCCGCCAAGGTGATCGCCGCGGCCGGCGGCGACATCCAGGGCAAGCGCGTCGGCGTCCTCGGCCTCACCTTCAAGCCGAACACCGACGACATGCGCGACGCCCCCAGCCTCGACATCCTGCCGGCCCTGCAGAAGGCCGGGGCGGAGGTCGCCGCCTTCGATCCCGAAGGCCACGAGGCGCTGCACATGCTGCCGGGCGTACACATGCGCGACGACGCCTACGAGGTGGCCCGCGACGCCGACGCCCTGGTGATCATCACCGAATGGGACCAGTTCCGCGCCCTCGACCTCGAACGCCTGAACTCGCTGATGAAGACGCCGACGATCGTCGACCTCCGCAATATCTATCAGCCGAAGGAAATGCTGGCCGCCGGCTTCCACTACGTGAGCATCGGCCGCGGCGGGCGGGACAAGGCGAAGCTGGACGCCGGCCGCGACGCGCCCGCCGCGGCCGGCGCCCTGTCCTGACCGCGCGGCGGGGGCCGAGCATGGCGCTCGGCCGCCGCCAGCCCTGCGAGGCTCCCCCGCGGGACGTCCGGTGGCGCGCCGCCCACAAAGCGGCGCGGAATAGTTGCGCTATGGTCAAGCTCTCGCCATGATCGTGACGTTCAACAACTGAACACCCGCTCCAGATCGCGGAGCCCCGGCATGGCCACGTTGCGCAAAGCGCATCCGGCCACGCTCGCCTCGTCGCACAGGGACGCCATGGCCGAAACCGACGGGACAACGCTGCTTGCGTTCACCCTTCGCGAGCTCGAAACCTGCTGGTCCTGGCGGGTCTTCGACATTGGCGGGGAGATCGTCGCCGACGGCGAGGCGCCGACCAAGGACGCCGCGCGCGATGCGGTGGCCGCCGCCTATACGGCGAACGACGCCCCGGTTCCCGCCCGGGAGGAACGCGACCTGTGGTAGGCCTCCTGCGACGGCCGCCCGGGCACGGCCTGATAGGGTCCAGAGAGCAAGACACGCGCGTGGCGCAGCCTCGGTATGCACCTGTCACAAACTGATGGTCTGTCTCGCGCGATCATCTGCTCGCCTCGTGTTCAGGCGCTACCGTTCGCGATCGGCGACCGAGAGGTCGCCTTTCCGTTTCGGCGAAGCAATGGACAAGTGGGCGCGGTGGCTCCGTCGACCCGTCGTGTTTGCATCCTCGGGGACACGCGTTGAACCTGAGACTTGCTTACGCCGCAGGGTCGTGAGAGCTGGAGTGTGAAATGGCTGTTCATCCAGTAATTATGTGCGGCGGCTCGGGAACACGGCTTTGGCCTGCCTCCTCGCCGACGCGCCCAAAGCAGTTCATTCCGCTCACGGGCGATCGCTCGACCTTCCAGGACACGATCGTGCGCGTCGAACCGCTGGCCCGGGACGGCGGCAGCCTGGTGATCGTCGCCGGCGTCGCGCACGAGCAGCAGATCCGGGCGCAGATGCAGGAGCTCGGCCTCTCCGCCCAACTGCTGCTCGAGCCTGAGCCCCGTGATTCGGGACCGGCGATGGCCGCCGCCGCGGCGTGGATTTGGCGGCGCGATCCCACCGGCGTCGCCGTGTTCGTCTCGGCCGACCACCATGTGCCGAAACCTGATGCGTTTCGCGGCGCGGTGGCCGAGGCGCTGCCAGCGGCCCAGCAAGGCCGCCTCGTGCTGCTGGGCGTGCGGCCGACCTTCGCCGCCACCGCCTTCGGCTACATCCAGCCCTCGACCCTGGACGCCGGGGTCTCCCCCGTCGCCAAGTTCGTCGAGAAGCCGGACCAGGCGACCGCCGAGACCTATGTCGCGCAAGGCTTCCTCTGGAATTCCGGCAACTTCGTCGTGCGCGCCGACGTCCTGCTCTCAGAGCTGGATCGCTACGCGCCGGACGTGTCCTCGACCGTCCGGGAGGCCGTCGAGACCAGCAGCGTCGCCGGCGATTCGGCGGTGATCGGCCCGCTGTTCTCACAGGCGCCGAAAATCTCGATCGACTATGCGCTGGTCGAGAAGACCCAGCTGGCCTCGGTGGTGCCAGTCAGCTTCGACTGGTCGGACCTGGGCGCCTGGGACGCGGTCTGGGACGCCTCCGAACGGGACGCCGCCGGCAACGCCGCGATCGGCGAAAGCCTGCTGGTGGATTCCGAGAACTGCCTGCTTCGCGCCGGGCCAGGCGCGAGCGTCTCGGTGATCGGCGGACGCAACCTCGCCGTCGTCGTCGACAAGGGCGCCGTGCTGGTCTGCGACCTCGGCCAGGCGCAGAAGGTCAAGAAGGTGGCCGAGCATTGGGCCGGCCGCGCCGCCCCCGGCTTCCGCGACCTCGACGAGGCGCGCAGCTGGTGCCGGCGCTGGCTGCAGACCTCCGCCCTGCCCCTGTGGTGGACGCTCGGCGCCGACCATGAAGGCGGCGGCTTCTTCGAAGCGCTGGACGAGAACGGCGAGCCGGTGCGCG
>Ga0105248_10006253_pt1 | contig 13057 bp, 11 predicted proteins | sample KBSS34metaG_FD_81524 | JGI IMG/M metagenome (GOLD analysis project Ga0105248, IMG submission 81524) | Switchgrass rhizosphere microbial communities from Kellogg Biological Station, Michigan, USA - KBS S3-4 metaG | ecosystem: Host-associated > Plants > Roots > Rhizosphere > Soil | place... | reverse complement strand
TTGATGGCGATCGCCGCGTCGGTGTCGTGGACCGGCGGTTCCGGAAGCGGCTCCGATCTGCTGCCCTGCACAGGCGGCGGCCATTGGGTGCTCTCCGATGCGCAAGCTGTGAAGTCGGCAACGCTGGTGGTTGTCGGGGCGACCTACGACATGCAGCCCCAAGGCAACGATGCGTTCAGCGCAGATTCATCGGGCCCGATCGTGGTCGGTGACCTCGCCGTCGCGACGTTCGACGGGGGTGGTCAGCCATCGCTCTCGCTCACCGGATGCGAGGGTTCTCCATCGCCGACTCCGGATCCTTCGCCGACACCGTCGCCCAGCGATCCTCCGCCATCGCCGTCGCCACCACCCGGAACACCGGGGCACTCCGGTGGTTCAGGGGGAACCGGTTCGCCCGGCCGGACGGTAATCGTCGGCAACGGATCGGCGCACGCGTCGGACCCCTCCGCTGGGAGGGGAAGGGGCAGGACGCCCCACGACCCGAGACTCGCGCATGGACCGCTGCCCGCGGGCATCCACGGACCAGCGGCGTCTGACCCAACGCAAGCCTCGGACCCCTCGGACGCGGCGCTCGGCACGGCAGACGGCGCGGTGCAGCAGGCGTGGAACGACGGCGGCTCGGACCCGTTCCAGGACGTGCGTCACCCGCCGCGCGCGTTGGTGATCGCCGTGCTCGTCGTGGTCGCGATCGGGGTTGGCGGCGCGTTCCTCGCACGGCACCACCTGATCCACGCCGCGTCCTGATCTCACGAACGCACGGCGTCGAGCAGCATCGAGATCTGCTCCATGGTGTGCGGGTCGTCGACGAACTCCGCGAACCAGGACGCCGCGAACGCACGAGCCTCCTCGTCCTCCGCTGCTAGCCAGTCGGCACAGGCCCGGGCGCCGATGTGCCCGAGCTGCGCGATCAACATCGAGAATTCACTCCGGCGACGAACGCGCCCGGGTCCGCCGGCATCGACGTACGCATCGTGGAGTGCCCGCGCACGCGCGGGATCTGTCCGGCCGAACTCCCACAGGACGAGCGCCAGTTCCATCGACGGATCGGCGAGGCCACAGTCCTCCCAATCGATCAAGCAGAGGCCGCCGGCAGCGGTCGCGCGCAGGTTGTCGGACCAGAGGTCCCGGTGGCAGGTGCGGGTCGGTCCAGGGGGCACGATGAGGGCGTCGAGCGATACGAGCGCGTCGCGTCGAGCCGCGAGCCGTTCGGCGAACGGGGCGCCGGCGACCCGTGAGGCTCCCACGAGCGCGTCCCAGCGCTCGGCGCCGACGGGCTCCGTGTACCACTCGTGCTCGAGCTGTGTGCCGATGAACGGGACCTGATGCAACGCTGCGACGAGGCGACCGACGGCGACCGGGTCCACCGACGGGTCCGCATCCAGAAGATCGATCCAGCCCTGGACCCGAACGGGCGCTCCATCGATGTCGGTCCACCAGTTCCCGGCCGGCGTCCGTACGACGGAGGGAGCCGGGACGCCCCCAGCGACCGCGGCCTCCTGGAAGGCGACGCCTTCGGCCAGTTCGTCGGCATCCGGCCGTTCGAACCATTCCTTGACGGCCCAGGCGCCTCGCTCGGTCTCGAGGCGCCAGATCTGCCCGATCACCCCGCGCGCCACCGGTCCGCTCATCGCCAGGGCTCCGCCGACGTCGAACGCCGTCGCGATGCGCGGTGCGTCTACGGCCGAGAGCATCGGGCGAGTCTAGGCCGGGGTTCTGGCCCAGGGGGCGGAGGCCGTCGTACCATGTGCGGCAGATGAGCTAGCGGTCCTCCTCGTCGACCCGTCGCGTCCGCGTCCGTGGTCACCCCACCCGAGGAGTTCGTCATGTCCGAAGCTCGTTCCCTTAGCACCAAGCCCGGAGCCCCCCGATGATCGCGCTCGAGGCGCGCGACCTCATGATCGAGGTGGGCGGCAAGATCGTTGTCAGCGACCTGTCGTTCGACCTGCGCGATGGCGACAAGATCGGCCTGGTCGGGCGTAACGGCGCCGGCAAGACGAGCACGATGAAGGTCCTCGCCGGTGAAGCCGAGCCGGGCGGCGGCATGCTCGTTCGCCGCGGCGCCGTCGGGTACCTCCGTCAGGACCCCCGCCAGCATCGCGCGGAAGACGACGACCTCGCGCTCGAACACGTCCTCGAGGCACGAGGATTGGTCGACCTCTCTCGTCGTCTGGAGAAGGCACGCGTCGGCCTCGCCGAGTCACACGACGAGCGCGCGATCCGCCGGTTCTCCCGTCTCGAGGAGGAGTACGCGATGCTCGGGGGCTACCAGGCCGAGGCGACCGCCAAGACGATCGTCGCCGGACTCGGTCTTGCGGAAGACCGTCTCCGCCTGCCCGTGAAGACGCTGTCCGGGGGGGAGCGCCGCCGGCTCGAGCTCGCCAAGATCCTGTTCGGTGGCTCGGACGTCCTCCTGCTCGACGAGCCGACCAACCACCTCGACGTCGACGCCAAGACCTGGCTGATGAAGTTCCTCGCGGGCTACCGGGGCGCGCTCATGGTGATCAGCCACGACATCGAGTTGCTCGACGCGTCGATCACCCGGATCCTGCACCTGGATCTCGAGGGAGTCGTCGAGTACAAGGGCACCTACACCCAATATCGGACCGCGCGTGCGCTCGACGAGCAGCGGCTCACCAAACTCGCGACGCAGCAGACCGCGGAGATCAAGCGGCTGAAGACGCTCGCCGACCAGATGCGCGGCCAGACGGTGAAGCGTGCCCGGATCGCCAAGTCGCTCGACTCGCGCGTCGCGAGACTCGAGGCCGCCAAGATCGACGGCCCGGTCCGCGAGAAGCGCGTGCGCTTCCGGTTCCCCGAGCCGCCGCACGCCGGACGGACCATCCTCACCGTCGAAGGTCTGGCGAAGTCCTATGGCGGCCCGCCGGTGTTCACCGATGTGTCGTTCTCGATCGGCCGCGGCGAGCGGCTGTTGATCCTCGGGCTGAACGGCGCGGGCAAGACGAGCCTGCTGCGCATCCTGACCGACCAGACGATCCCCGACGCGGGGACGTTCACCTACGGCTACGGGGTGGAACCCGGCTACTACGCGCAGGAGCATGAGCAGATCCGCGACGGCGTCTCGGTCCTGCAGCACATGAAGGACTTCTCGATGGCTGAGGACCTGACGCTCCGCACGCTCCTCGGCATGTTCGGGCTGCACGGTGAGATCGCGTTCCAAGACGCCGGGACGCTGTCGGGCGGGGAGAAGACCAAGCTTGCGCTCGCGCAACTCGTCGCCGGTCGCAAGAACCTGCTGCTGCTCGACGAGCCGACCAACAACCTCGACCCACCGTCTCGGACCGCGATCGCGACGGCGTTACAGGAGTGGCCGGGCGCGATGGTGATCGTCAGCCACGATCCGGAGTTCGTCGAAGCGCTTGCGCCGGAGCGGGTCCTGTTGATGCCTGACGGAACCCTCGACTACTTCGGCGAGGACCACCTCGACCTCGTCGAGCTCGCGTGACCCTGCGGCGTCGCGGCTATCCTTGCGCGACGATCGAGGCCAAAGGACGGAAAGGACGCACGTGGGCACGGATGGGTCGGCCGATCTGATCTTCGTCGGCGGCGACGTCTACACCGTCGATGCGGCACGATCGTGGGCACGGGGGGTGGCCGTTCGCGACGGCGCCATCACGGCCGTCGGCACCGATGACGAGATCCGGGCTCTCGCCGATGGCCGAACCGAGGTGATCGACCTCGCCGGGAAGATGCTCGTGCCCGGGTTCCAGGACGCGCACGTGCATCCGGTGGGCGGCGGCGTGGACATGCTCCTGTGCGATCTCAACGAGACCGACTCCCTCCAGGACTACCAACGGATCATCGCCGACTACGCGGCGGCGCACCCGGATGAACCGTGGATCCTGGGTGGGGGATGGTCCCAGGACGCGTTCCCCCGGGGCTGCCCGCCGAAAGAAGCGCTCGACGTGGTCGTGTCCGACCGCCCGGTGTACCTGCCCAACCGCGACGGACACAGCGCGTGGGTCAACTCCAAAGCGCTCGAGATCGCCGGCATCACCGCCGAGACGCCGGACCCCGCCGACGGCAGGATCGAGCGGAACCCCGACGGCTCGCCGCAGGGCACGATGCACGAAGGCGCCGGCACGCTCGTGCTGCAGCACGCCCCTCAGCCCGACGAGGACCTGATCTATCAGGGCTTACTGAAGGGCCAGGCGTACCTGCATTCGTTCGGCATCACCGGCTGGCAGGACGCGATCGTCGACGCGACCTCGCACTCCCGGAACTACGGCGCGTACCTGACCGCCGCCGGCCGGGGTGACCTCACCGGCCGGGTGGTGGGTGCGTTGTGGTGGGACCGCATGAAGGGGCTCGAGCAGATCGACGACCTCGTCGCGCTCCGCGCGGGCGGGCAGGCGGGACGCTTCGCCGCCACCAGCATCAAGATCATGCAGGACGGCGTCTGCGAGAACTTCACCGGGGCGACCCTCGACCCGTACCTCGACGCCGACGGTCACCCGACCGACAACCGCGGGCTCTCGATGGTCGAGCCGGAGCTCTTGAAGCAGGCCGTGACACAGCTCGACGCGCTCGGCTTCCAGGTGCACTTCCATGCGCTCGCAGATCGCGCGGTCCGTGAGGCGCTCGACGCGATCGAAGCCGCGCGCACGACGAACGGCTACAACGACCTCCGGCACCACCTCGCGCACATCCAGATCGTTCACCCCGACGACTTGGCTCGGTTCCGAAGGCTCGGCGCGCTCGCTAACGCGCAGCCGTTGTGGGCGGCGCACGAGGCGCAGATGGACGACCTGACGATCCCGTTCCTTGGGGAACCCCGCTGGACGTGGCAGTACCCGTTCGGATCGTTGATCCGACACGGGGCGACGCTCGTCATGGGATCCGACTGGTCGGTCTCCTCGCCGAACCCGCTCGAGGAGATGCACGTCGCGGTCAACCGGCAGATGCCGCCGTCGTATCCGTTCCGCGTGGACAACACCGAGGTCTTCCTGCCGGATGAGCGGATCGACCTCGCCACAGCCCTTGCCGCGTTCACGATGGGCTCGGCGTACGCGAACCATCGCGAGCACGACACCGGCTCGATCGAGGTGGGCAAGCGCGCCGACGTCGCGGTTCTCGACCGCAACGTGTTCGCACACCCAACCGGCGAGATCGCAGACGCCCGATGCCTCCAGACGTACGTCGACGGCGAGCGTGTCTACGCCGCGACCGACGCCTGACCCGCCGACCCTGAGAGCTTCCTGAGAGCCGCTCACCGCGGCAAGCCGCCGCCGAGGCCGGGGACGCATGATGGCTTGAGCGGGGAACCGTTCCCGCGGCGCGGCCGCGGTTCGATCGCGAACACAGGAGGGCATCTCTCACGATGAAGATCCGTTCGACCGCAACGCTTGCCTTGGTCGTTCTCGGCTTGGTCGCGAGCGCCTGCACGATCCAAGCCGGCCAACAGAGCTCGACCTCTTCGCCGGCGACCGGAACCGCCTTGAGTGGGGGAGGTACGCCGGCGGCCGACGAGCCGGTCGCCCAGGTCGTCTCCGCGACGCTGCCCGCGGTGGTCAACGTGACCACCGACATCCTGACGCCGCAGGGCCAGACCGGGCAGGGTGTCGGCACCGGGTTCATCGTTCGGTCCGACGGCATCGTCGTGACGAACTGTCACGTCGTCGAAGACGGCACGAAGATCACCGTGTCGACCTCTGCGAAGAACCCCCAGCGGTACGACGCTCGGGTGATCGGCGGCGACTGCGAACACGACCTCGCGGTGCTCAAGATCGACGGCAACGACTTCCCGACGGTGCCGCTCGGCAACTCGTCGGACATGGTGCTCGGCCAGCGCGTCGTCGCCATCGGGTACGCACTCGCGCTGCAGGGTGGCCCGACCGTGACGACGGGCATCGTCTCGGCGCTCGACCGCACCGTCCAGGTGCAAGACCCGAACTGCACCGTCTGCAAGAACTTCTCTCGGACGTACTCGAGCGTGATCCAGACCGACGCGGCGATCAACCACGGCAACTCGGGGGGTCCGCTGCTCAACCTGGAGGGCCAGGTCGTCGGGATCAACTCCGCCGGCGACGACAACGCGCAGAGCATCGGCTTCGCGATCGCGATCGACTCCGTCAAGGACGCGATCGACCACGCGATCGCGTCGCCCCTCGCACCCACCGGGTACCTCGGGATCCAGACCGCCGACCTGACGCCCGCCATGGCACAGCAGCTCGGCACGACCACCCAGAACGGCGCGTACGTGATCGGTACCACCAAGGGCGGACCCGCCGACGCGGCGGGCATGAAGTCGGGCGACGTGATCGTGTCGGTCGACGGCAAGGCGGTCGCGAGCGCCCACGACCTCGGCGACATCCTCGGCGGTCTGCAACCCGGTACCAGCGTGCCGGTGGTCGTGGATCGCGGAGGCCAGCAGGTCACGCTCGACGTGACCTTGGCGGCGCGGCCGCTCCCCAGTCAGCTTCCGTAGCCCTCCCTCGGAAGCTCCCAACGAGCTGGTGGAGCGGCTGCGCTAGCCTGTCCCACGTGAAGGTCGTCCTGCGCAATCCCGATCGAGAGGTCGACATCGCCGGCGACCGGCTCGTGCGCGAGGTCTTGATCGATCTTGCGATCGACCCCGACACGGTGCTGGTGATCCGTGCCGGCGAGCTCTTGACCCGCCACGACCGGGTCGGCGACGCCGACAAGGTCGAGGTGCGACCGGTGATCTCCGGAGGCGCCGTGTGAGGTGCACCCGCTGCGGCGGGCGCGCCGTCGTCGAGCTCCGCCGGCACAACGCGGCGTTCTGCGCCGACTGCTTCCAAGGCGTGTTCCGCAACCAGGTCGCTCGCGCGATCGACGAGTACGAGATGTTCGGGCCCGACGACCGGATCCTCGTCGCCGTCTCCGGCGGCAAGGACTCCCTCGCGCTGTGGGACGTGCTGCTGGAGGGGGGGTACCACGCCGAGGGCCTGTACCTGGGCCTCGGGATCGGCGAGTACTCGGATCGGTCGCACGACCGGACCATCGCGTTCGCTGAGCAACGGGGCGCCTCGCTCCGCACGATCGACCTGGCGTCCGAGCAAGGTTTCGACATCCCGCTCGCCGGACGCAAGGGCGCCCGTTCCTCGTGCGCCGTGTGTGGGTTGTCGAAGCGCTACCTGTTCAACCGCGCCGCGCTTGAGGGCGGCTACGACGTCGTCGCCACCGGCCACAACCTCGACGACGAAGCGGCGACGCTTCTCGGCAACACGCTGCGCTGGAACGTCGAGTACATCGCCCGTCAGGCGCCCGTGCTGCCCGCCGTCGAGGGCCTCGTGCGGAAGGTCAAGCCGCTGCATCGCCTGACGGAGCTCGAGACCGCCGCCTACGCGTTCCTGCGTGGGATCGACTATGTGGTCGAGGAGTGCCCGCTCGTCGCCGGCAACACGCAGCTTCGATACAAGGAGTCGATGAACGCGATCGAGGCACGGTCGCCCGGCGCCAAGACACAGTTCTTCCTCGGGTATCTGGACAGAGGGATGCCGATCTTCCGCTCCGCTCGCGAGGAGGTGACGCTCTCGGCGTGTGCGCGGTGCGGGCAGCCGACGCCCGGCACCTATTGCGCGTTCTGCCGAGCCCGCGCGCAGATCCTCGGGGAGCACCTCACGCCCGCGCCGCCGGCAGAGGATCCACGAGACGTCGCGCGCGAGCTTTCCGAAGAGGTCCTGCCCGGCGAGATCTACGGCGTCCCCGCGGAGGCTCGATGAGTGCGCCGTTCGAGCCCGGGGAGCACGTGCTGCTGCTCGATCAGCGGGGCCGCACCTATCTGTTCCGCCTCCAGACGGCGGGCACCTACCACACGCATTCCGGGACGCTGGCCCACGATGCGCTGATCGGACAGCCCGAGGGCACCCGCGCCGAGACGTCTCGCGGCATGGTCCTGACCGCGTTCCGGCCACGGTTCGCCGACTTCGCCCTGAAGATGAAGCGCGGCGCGCAGGTCGTGTATCCGAAGGACCTCGGGCCGATCGTGACGTACGCGGACGTGTTCCCCGGCGCCCGAGTCCTGGAGGCAGGCACCGGTTCGGGAGCGCTGACCATGGCGCTCTGCCGGGCCGTCGGGCGCGACGGCCTGGTGGTCTCCTACGAGCTCCGGGAGGAGCATCACGCCCAGGCGGTCCAGAACCTGGAGGCTTTCTTCGGGAAGGTTCCGGAGACCCTCGAGCTCCGGGTCACGGGCGTCGAGGATGTCGGCCGAACGGGGGAGCGGTATGACCGCTGCGTCTTGGACCTCGCGGCCCCCTGGGAGCCCCTGGGCGCGATCGCGAGTGTGCTGGAGCCGGGTGGGGTGTTGTGCGCCTACCTCCCCACCACGATCCAGGTGCAGCAGCTCGTGTTGGCTCTTCCGGCCCAAGGGTTCCTCCACCTGGAGAGCTTCGAGGTCCTACGCCGTGGATGGCACGTCACCGAGCGCAGCGTACGGCCCGATCACCGGATGGTGGGACACACCGGGTTCCTCACCGTCGCACGCCGAACCGTCTGACAACTCCGGGTGATTCCTTGCCGGTGGTCCTAAGCCTTCCGTCCGCCCGTGCCGTAGATACCTTCAGGAAGCGTTCTGACGCGATCTCCGAGTAGCGTCAGATAGTGGGTATACACTCCGGCGCTGCACAGGAGGCGACCCCGATGGCAGGGCACGACCAGGTCGACCGATACGAGGAGCAGGCGAACGAGCTCCGCTCCCAGGTGAAGTTCCTGGAAGAGGAGGTCGGGCTGCTCCGCCGACGCCTGTCCGGCTCGCCACGCCAGGTCGCGGTGCTCGAGGAGAAGCTCGTCGAGACCCGCAACCAGCTCGCCCGAGCCACCCAACAGAACCAGAAGCTCGCGGACGCCCTCCGGGGTGAGCGCGAGCGGATCGGCGCGCTCGCCGAAGAGGTCGAGAAACTCAGCCAGCCGCCCGCGACGTTCGGCGTGTTCATGCGCGCGAACGACGACGGCTCGATGGACATCGTCACGGCCGGCCGCAAGATGCGGGTCCTGCCGGCGCCCGACATCGACCCGGCCAAGGTGCAGCCCGGATCGCAGCTGCTTCTGAACGAGTCGCTCAACGTGGTGGAGGTCCTCGAGCCGGATGGCGCCGGCGAGGTCGTCAAGGTGAAGGACCGTCTCGGTCCCGACCGCGCGATCGTGCTCGGGCGCGGCGACGACGAGCACGTCGCATACGTCGCCGGTGAGCTGCTCGAGACCGGTCTGCGGGCCGGCGATGCGGCGTTGTTCGATCCGCGGTCGGTCGTGGTCACCGAGCTGCTGCCTCGCGAAGAGGTCGAGGAGCTCGTGCTCGAGGAGATCCCGGACGTCAGCTACGAGGACATCGGCGGTCTCGAGGGCCAGATCGACCTGATCCGCGATGCGGTCGAGCTGCCGTTCCTCTACGCGGAGCTGTTCAACGAGCACGAGCTCGAGCCGCCAAAGGGCGTCCTGCTCTACGGGCCTCCCGGGTGCGGCAAGACGCTCATCGCTAAGGCGGTGGCAAAGTCCCTTGCTGAGAAGGTCGCGGAGCGCAGCGGCCGCCAGGACGCCCGCAGCTACTTCTTGAACGTGAAGGGCCCTGAGCTCCTGAACAAGTACGTCGGCGAGACCGAGCGGCAGATCCGCGAGATCTTCATCCGCGCGAAAGAGCGCAGCGAAGAGGGCCTCCCGGTGATCGTCTTCTTCGACGAGATGGACTCGATCTTCCGCACCCGCGGGTCGGGCATCTCCTCCGACGTGGAGTCCACGATCGTCCCGCAACTGCTGTCCGAGCTCGACGGCGTCGAGACGCTCAAGAACGTGATCGTGATCGGCGCCTCCAACCGCGAAGACCTGATCGACCCCGCGATCCTTCGCCCTGGCCGGCTCGACGTGAAGATCAAGATCGAGCGGCCGAACGCGCCCCAGGCGATGGACGTCATGGCGAAGTACCTCCATCCGTCGGTCCCGATCCACCCCGACGAGATCGAGCGCCACGGCGGCGACATCCAGACGACCTGCCACCGCATGATCGAGAAGACCATCGATCGCATGTACGCGGACTCCGACGAGAACCGCTTCCTCGAGGTCACCTACGCCTCCGGCGATAAGGAGATCCTGTTCTTCAAGGACTTCAACTCGGGCGCGATGATCGAGAACATCGTGCGCCGGGCCAAGAAGGACGCGATCAAGCGGTTCCTGTCGACCGGCGAGAAGGGCATCAAGGGCGAGGACCTGTTCCACGCGATCCGCGACGAGTTCAAGGAGAACGAGGACCTCCCGAACACGACCAACCCCGACGACTGGGCGCGGATCTCCGGCAAGAAGGGCGAGCGCATCGTGTACGTGCGCACCCTGCTGGGTCTCGACGGCGACGGGCGGCAGGTCGACCGCATCAGCGCCGGGCAGTACCTCTAACCCCGGGGTACAGTGCCGTCATGGCCATCCCGAAGGTCATGGGCACCGAGACCGAGTACGGCATCGCCGCGTCCGGGCAGCCCGACTTCAACCCCGTGTTGTCGTCCTCGATGCTGATCTCGGCGTACGCAGGGAGCTTGCGCAAGATCCGCTGGGACTACGAGGACGAGTCGCCGATGCGCGACGCCCGCGGGTTCGAACCGCAACCCGGCCGCGAGATGTCCGACGAGGACCTTGGTCTCGCCAACGTGATCTTGCCCAACGGCGCGCGGTACTACGTCGATCACGCGCACCCCGAGTACTCCACACCCGAATGCCTCACGCCGCGCGACCTCGTGATCCACGACAAGGCGGGGGAGCGGATCCTCGAGCGCTCGCTCGAGGTGCTCGCGAGCGAGATGCCGCAGACGCCGGCGTTGTCGATCTACAAGAACAACTCCGACGGCAAGGGCAACTCGTACGGGACCCACGAGAACTACCTGGTCGATCGGGCGACGCCGTTCGCTGACATCGTCCGCGACCTCACGCCGTTCTTCGTCACGCGGCAGGTCTTCACCGGCGCGGGCAAGGTCGGCTACGAGGGCTCCTGGGACGACCGGACCACCGCCGGCTATCAGCTGACCGCGCGGGCCGACTTCTTCGAGACGGAGGTCGGCCTCGAGACGACCCTGAAGCGCCCGATCATCAACACACGCGACGAGCCGCATGCCGATCCCGAGAAGTACCGCCGCCTGCACGTGATCGTCGGCGATGCGAACCGGTGCGAGGTTGCGCAGTTCCTGAAGATGGGGACGACCGCGATCGTGCTGAAGATGATCGAGGACGGCTTCCTGCCGGACTTCTCGCTCGTCGAGCCGGTCTCGGCGATCCACGCGGTCTCGCGCGACCTCGACCTCGTCACCGAGATCGAGCTCACCGACGGCCGGCGGATGACCGCGGTGCAGCTCCAGAGCGAGTACCTGGAGATCGCACGCAAGTACGTCGACCGCGAAGATGACACGCCGGCCAACCGCGAGGTGATCCAGCGCTGGGAATCGGTGATCGACGGACTGGTGGCCGACCCGATGTCCCTTGTGGGGCAGCTCGACTGGGTCGCCAAGCTTCGGATGCTGGAGGGCTACCGCGAGCGCGACGGCCTCGGCTGGGGCGACCCGAAGCTCCGCGCCGTCGACCTGCAGTACCACGACGTCCGCCGGGGGAAGGGCCTCTACGACCGGCTCGTCGCGACCGGCAAGGTCGAGCGGCTCGTCACCGACCAGGAGATCGAGCACGCCGTGATGGAGCCGCCGGAGGACACTCGCGCGTTCTTCCGCGGACGATGCATCTCGCGCTACCCCGACGCGATCGCCGCGGCGTCGTGGGACTCGGTGATCCTCGATGCGGGCCGCGACACGTTGCAGCGCGTGCCGATGCGTGAGCCGCTCAAGGGCACACGCGCCCACGTCGAGGAGCTCTTGGAGGCGGCGCCGACCGCTTCGGACCTGGTGGATCGCCTACAGGCCTGACAGCCGCGACCCTTGGCGCGACCCTCCCGGTTGAGCGCACGACCGGCGGTAGGATGTCGGCCGGAAAGGAGCCACCGTGCCCGAGCAGGAGCAGAAGCGCATCCAGAAGAAGGGCGGCTCGGACGACGCTGCCGCCGATGACGCCGGCCAGGTCGCCGCGTCGTCCAAGGCGGCCGAGCTCAAGGACGAGATGGACGAGATCTTGGACGAGATCGACTCCGTCCTCGAAGAGAACGCCGAGGAGTTCGTCAAGTCCTACGTCCAGAAGGGCGGGCAGTGAGCGAACCGCTCCCGCTCCACCTCGGCGCCGCGCCGTTCGGTGCGAGCCCGAGCTTCGTCGAGCTCCTTCGCACCGAGCGTCCCGATGCACTCCCGCCCGGCTCGGGTGACGGCCCGCCGTTCCCGGTGCCGCACGGCACGACGGTCCTCGGGCTGAAGTTCGCCGACGGCATCGTGATGGCCGGCGACCGGCGCGCCACGAGCGGCAACATCATCGCCGATCCCAAGATGCGGAAGGTCTTCGCCGCCGACGGCTTGAGCGCGATCGCGATCGCGGGGGTGGCCGGCCAGGCGATCGAGATGGTCAAGCTCTTCCAGCTCGAGCTCGAGCACTACGAGAAGATCACCGGCGACCGGCTGTCCCTCGAGGGCAAGGCCAACCGGCTCGCGCAGATGATCCGGAGCAACTTCCCGCTCGCGATGCAGGGTTTGATCGTGGTGCCGCTGTTCGGCGGCTACGACGAGCGGCGCGCCGAAGGGCGGATCTTCTACTACGACGCGACGGGCGGCCGGTGGGAGGAGAACGACTACCAGACGACCGGCTCCGGGGGGCAGCCCGCCAAGAACTCGCTCAAGAAGCGCTGGAAGCCCGGCCTGGACCGTGACGCCGCGCTCCGGGTCGCGGCCGAGGCGCTGATCGACGCGGCCGACGACGACTCGGCGACCGGTGGGCCGGACGCCGTCCGCGGCCTCTGGCCGATCATGGTCAGCGTGACGTCTGACGGCGCGGCCGACGTCCCGGAGGCCGACGTGATCGCAGCGGTCGACGCGGTGCTGGCCGAGCGGAGGGATGCCTCGTGAGCTTCATGCCGTACGTCGCGCCCGAGCAGCTGATGAAGGATCGCTCGGACTACGCGCACAAGGGCATCGCGCGCGGCCGCTCGGTGATCGGTCTCGAGTACGCCGAGGGG
>Ga0105248_10006251_pt1 | contig 13058 bp, 13 predicted proteins | sample KBSS34metaG_FD_81524 | JGI IMG/M metagenome (GOLD analysis project Ga0105248, IMG submission 81524) | Switchgrass rhizosphere microbial communities from Kellogg Biological Station, Michigan, USA - KBS S3-4 metaG | ecosystem: Host-associated > Plants > Roots > Rhizosphere > Soil | place... | reverse complement strand
CGGGCCAGGACCGCCTCCGGGTGGCCCGTCATGTTGACGATCGTGCCGCCCAGTTGCGTGTACCAGCGGGATTCGGCCCGGGTCGAGAAGCGCGGCCCCTCGATGACCACCATGGTGCCGGTCGGGACCACGTCGACGCCGGTACGCCCGGCCACCTCGCGCACGTGGGTCCGTCCGGTCGGGCAGTACGGGTCGGCGAACCCGACGTGCACCGCGCCCTCGTCGTAGTAGGTCTGCACCCGCGACGTCGTGCGGTCGACCAACTGGTCGGGCAGCACGAACGTGCCGGGGCCGAGCTCGGGTCGCAGCCCGCCGACCGCGCACGGGGCCAGGATCTGGCGCACGCCGATGTCGCGCAGCGCCCACAGGTTGGCCCGGTACGGGATGCGGTGGGGCGGGAACCGGTGATCGCGCCCGTGCCGGGGCAGGAACGCGACCGTGCGACCACCGACCTCGGCCAGCGTGATCGGATCCGAGGGCGGCCCGTAGGGCGTGTCGACGGTGATCTCAGCCGCGCCGTCGAGAAGGCGGTACAACCCGGATCCACCGATAACGCCGACATCGGCCCGCACACTCACGGGCAGACTCTAACCGGGAGGGTGGGCGCAGGCTATGGTGCCATGCATGGCGTTGACCGCGCATATGGTGACCATCGACTGTGTCGACCCGACGAGCCTGGCCGAGTTCTGGAGCCGGGCGCTCGGGTACGTGCAGGTGGCCGACCTCGGCGGATATTTGATCTTGAGGCCGGCCGACGGATCACCCGGCGGGCTGACGGTGAGCCTGCAGGAAGTGCCCGAGCCGAGCGTGGGGAAGAACCGGTTGCACCTGGACCTCGAGGCATCCGACCGTACCGGTGAGGTGGCCCGGCTGGTCACGCTCGGCGCGACGACCGTGCGCGAGCACGCGTACTCGGAGTTCGTCTGGACCGTGCTGGCCGACCCTGAGGGCAACGAGTTCTGCGTCTCCGATCCCGTGTCGGCCACCATGGCCGCCACGTCGAGCCTGACCGGGTCCAGCTTCGCGTCCGCGTCCGGCGTCTCCAGTGGGTCCGAGATTTCGGCTGGTTTCGGGGTTTCGACGGCGTCGGGTTTTGGTGTTTCGGCGGCGTCGGGCTGAGGCGGGACGACGTGCAGCCGGATCCGGGCATGGCGAGTGAGCCAGAGGTGACGAAGGGGCGGGCGATGGAGTCGCTGGTCGGGCACCTGCTCGTCGCGACTCCCGGACTGCGCGATCCGAACTTCGAGCGCACCGTCGTCCTCCTGGTCGCGCACGAGGAGGGCGGCGCGCTCGGTGTGGTGATCAACCGCCCGACCGAGGTCTCCGTCGACGAGGTCCTCGGGGCCTGGGGCAGCATCGCCAGCGAACCGGCCGTCGTGTTCGAGGGCGGTCCGGTCCAGCCCGAGTCCGCCATCTGCCTGGCCCGCTCGCGCACCACCGCCGGCGACTCGCGCGGCTTCAGCCGGGTCGAGGGCACCATCGGTACCGTCGACCTGACCGCCGACCCGGACACCATGCGCGACGAGCTCATCGAGGTCCGGGTCTTCGCCGGGTACGCCGGTTGGTCGCCCGGCCAGCTCGAAGAGGAGATCTCCAGCGGCTCCTGGCTCACCTTCAAATCCCTGCCCAGCGACCCCTTCACCGACCGGCCCGACGACCTGTGGTCCATGGTGCTGCGCCGCCAGGGCGGGATGTACGCCGCCGTCGCCCTGTACCCGGCCGACCCCACGCTGAACTGACCGGCACCCGGACGGAATGCCGCTGCCGCCACCCTCGAAGTGGTGTGTAATATGGCGCGAGTGCCCGCCACGGTAGGCACGCGGGGCCGTGGCGCAGCTGGTAGCGCACCACACTGGCAGTGTGGGGGTCAGGGGTTCGAGTCCCCTCGGCTCCACCCACGATGACCTGGACAATCGTCCAGGTCATTGCCTTTTCAGGGCGCGGATGGGGGTTGCCGGTTGGTGGCGCCGCCGACCAGGTTGTCCATGCCTGAGGTCGTTCGCGGCCCATTGTGGTCCGGCCCGGAGCCGCTCGGCCGCCTCACGCGTTCGGTGTTCCCTGAGCGCGTCTACCGTCACTCTGGGCAGCGGAGCGTTCGGGTGGGACCGGTCGGACTTCAACTCGTCGAGGACCAGGGCGCCAACGATGCGCTGGACGCCCTGGACCACGCGCAGAGTCCCCTGGTCGACCCCGGGCCAAGCGAGACCCAGCAGCTCGAACCGGCGTAGACCGAGGCTGAGCGCCACCGTCCACAGTGCGTAGAGCCGGTCCGGCCGCGCGGCGTACCGCAAGGCCGGCCCCCTTCGAGGGTGAGGGACGTTGCCTTCCGTCGCGGCGCCCCGCGGTGGTCGGACCAGAGCAGCGGCGTTGCGCTGGACCAGGCGTCGCGCATCGCTGGCGCGAGTGCCGACGGCAGGACTGCCTGGATGTACTGAACCGTTGGTGGTGCCAGCCCTTCCGTGAGCTTCTTGGTGAGTAGGGCCCGCACGTCGGCGGGTGTCATGGCATTCAGTCGACGACCTCCGAGGGCCGGAATGATGTGCCGGCTCACGCATCGTCCGTAGGTGCGTGGCCGCAGTTCCGGGCCGGCGACCCCGTTAAGTCAGTACGCGAGAAAGTCGCGCGCCTTGTCTGCGCCCTCGGCCGGGATGCCCTGGCGGTCCTTCGTGATGAGTCGGGCCCGCTTGACCGCGATGTCGTCCCAGGTGGACCCGTAGACGTGACCTTCCGGCTCCCCGTCCGGGGTGATGACGCAGACAGCCGCCTCCCGTCGGCCATCCTTTCGCTGGTAGATAGTGCTTCTCCGTTTGTGCGCCGCTTGGCCATCAGTCGTCGCCTCTGCAGCGATGAGTGCGTCCAAGGCGTCGCGCGGTAGGGAGCCGGCGGCGGCCAATCTTGTTGCGACGGAGCCGACCGGACTGGTTGAGGTCATAAACGGTCGAGCGGCCCACGTGCAGGATCGGAGCCGCGTCAGCGACCCGGAGGCAGCGGGGGTTCGTTGATAAGGATGGGACTCAAGGCATGTTCTCCTTCCAGGTCAACCGAATCGCCGTGCGAGGCACGCCGAAGGGGCTGACCCGGCACGAGGTGTGGATGTTCCCGCGGGACCGTAGGTCATATCGAACACGGCCAGCAGAAGACGTCAGTAGTGGTCGACACCTGCCTGTGATCCGTTCAAGGTGACCTCAACAAGCGGATTCCTTGGAGAGCATGGGATTGTGTTTGTCGATTGATCCATTGTGGACGATTGTTGAACTTGGCGGGGTTTGGTCGGCGTGTCCTGTGTGGACAGGTGGCGGAACTCCCGTAGGTAGGGATTGCTGAAGTCCTTGTCCGACGGGAGTTCCTGTGTCGCAGTCTGCCACGACGTCGTTGATCCGATGCGTCGAGGATGCCGGTGGGGGCGGCGGTCGTGCAGCCCGGTCTGGCGGCGTGGACCTGCTGTCGTTTCTGGGCGCGCTTACCGATCCGCGTAAACGGCGTGGTATTCGCCATGGGATCGCATCGCTCGTGGCAGCGGCCGCATCGGCGGTGTTGGCCGGTGCCCGTTCGTTCACCGCGATCGGGTGAGTGGGTCGCAGACGCCTCGTAGGAGGTTCTGGACGCGTTGGGGATCCGACACAACGTCCGGCGCGGTCGGCGGGTGGCGCTGAACGAGGCCACACTGCGGCGGGCGTTACGCAGCGTCGACGCCGACGAGGTGGACCGGCTCTTCGCCGCGTTCCTGGACGCCCGGCGACCCGAACCCGAGTGTGACGACGCCACCGCGGCCGTGGCGTTGGACGGCAAGACCCTTCGTGGTGCCCGCGATCATGCTGACCCCGACAGCCGCGCCCCGCACCTGGTCTCAGCCGTCACCCACACCGACGGGGTCGCTGGGTCAGGTGCAGGTCGAGGGAAGTCCAACGAGATCACCGCTGTCCAGCCGCTCCTGGCCGACGTGAACCTGGCCGGGGTTGTGGTCACCGCCGATGCCATGCACACCCAGACCGCGTTCGCCGATCGGCTGGTCAGGGTCAAGCAGGCGCACTACCTGTTCGTCGTGAAGGCCAACCAGCCCACCCTCTACGAGCAGATCCAGGACACGCTGACCGGGCTGGACACCGCCTTCGTCGACCGCAGCGCCGTCCAGACCAACCGCGGCCACGGCCGGATCGAGACCCGCAGCATCCGGGTCGGCGACGCGGATGGGATCGACTTCCCTCACGCCGCCCAGATCTTCCGGCTGCGCCGCGACCGGGCCGGCCTGGACGGTATACGCACCAGCAAGGAGATCACCTACGGGATCACCAGCCTGCCCAGCGACCTGGCCAGCCCCGCGCAGCTCACCACCCTCACCCGTGAGCATTGGACGATCGAGAACCGGCTACACCACGTACGCGACGTCACCTGGGGCGAGGACCACAGCCGGGTCCGGACCGGCAACGCCCCACGAGTCATGGCCGGCCTGCGCAACCTCGCCACCAGCGTCCTGCGCCAAGCTGGCGCCGACAACATCGCAAAATCGTTACGCTACAACGCCCGCAACGACAACCGGCCGCTCAAACTGTTCGGAATCAACGCGATCGCGGACGACTAGCTGTACCGATCGGGGAGGTTAGTTAATCGTGTGATCGGCGGCTGGCTGCCGCAGGGTCCTTCTTCGTGCCGAGCGGGATGGATGGGGGGTGCTGCAATATCAGCCGGCAGAAGGCGCGCCGGGTACGAGTCGTGGTCGACCGCTGGGAATCGGTGCCGCTGAGCTTCGCGTCTCATTGCCTTGTGTTTCGCGTCGTATAGCGAATGAGCGCGAGGCCGATGACGTTCAACGCCGCCGCCGACCCACGATGGTGCTGAACAGGGAAACCGACGCTTGGCCGACGAACTCCGTTGGCCAAGCGTCGGCTCTAGGGCTTCAGCACGATTTTGCCGTGCGTGTGTCGTCGTTCGAGTTCGGCGTAGGCCTGCCGGACCTGTGTCAACGGGTAGACATTCGCGATGGGGACTTCGAGCTGTCCTGCGGCAATCAGGCCGGCCATTTCGGCGAGCACCTCGACACCGGCCCTGCCGTTGGGGCCAGGCTCGGATTTGACGCCGTATTTTGCGGCTGCTGCGAAATCAATGAGAGTGTCGATCCGCTCGATTGCGACGCCGAGCGCTAGGGCCAGTTCGACGTAACCGTCGCCGTAGGCGTCGATGAAAGCATCGACACCGTGCGGTGCGGCCGCCTTGATACGGTCCGCGACGCCGTCACCGTATGCGAGGGCAATAACGCCATGGCTTTGCAACCACGCATGGTTGGCCTCGCTCGCCAGACCGATGACGGTGGCTCCAGCACGCCGCGCGAGCTGAGCGGCGAACGACCCGACCCCTCCGGCCGCGCCGGAGATAACGACAGTCTCGCCCTTCTCAAGCTTCACCGACTGCACTGCTCCCCATGCCGTTGAGCCGGCGATGTATAGGCTGCCTGCCACCTCCCACGGCACGCCCTCCGGCTTGAGAGTGAGGTTGTTGGCATCGACGAGGACCAACTCGGCATGAGAGGCCCGCGTCTCGCAGAACCCGATCACCTCGTCGCCGACGGAGAATTCATCGACTCCGGCACCGACCTCAGCGACAACCCCGGCGAGATCACTGCCCTGCCCGGAAGGAAAAGCCGAGGGAAAGATGTCTCTCATCTCGCCTCGGCGTAATGCCGCCTCACCGGGGTTGATGGCTGCAGCCTTCACCTGCACGAGGACCTGATCGTTCCCGGGCACGGGGTGGTCGATCTCATCGATGCGCAGAACGTCGATTCCGCCGAACTCGTCGTATCTGACTGCCTTGGTCATTGTGTCGCTTCTCCTCCGGCACACCATGCGCGGCAGACTTCGGGAACAGGAATCGCTCGCAGGGGGTTGTTGCCCGTCACCAGGGCACTGCCCCGGCGTCGTTGAAGAATCCGCCGGTTGGTCCGTCGTCGGGCAGGGTCGCGAGACGAATGGCGATAGCCGCGCCCTGCTGCGGTGTGCGGTCGCCGTAAAAGCCGGTGAAATCGGTGGCAGTTAAGCCGGGACAGCCGGAGTTGATCAGGATGTTGGTGTCACTCAATTCCTTGACGTACTGGACAGTGACGGCGTTGAGGAAGGTCTTCGACGCCAGATAGGCAGCAGGAACCGGGCCCATGTCGATGCCGGGTGTGGTTTGCAGCGTGAGCGAGCCGACGCTGCTGGATATGTTGACGATTCGCGGTGAGGCCGAGGACCGCAGCATTGGCAGCATCGCGTTGGTCACCCGGATAACCCCGATCACGTTGGTTTCCACGATGGCTCGCACGGTCGCGGGATCGACCGTGGTCGGTGTCTGCGGCGTATCACCGGTCACTCCGTTGATCGCGGCGTTGTTCACCAGAACATCGAGGCCCCCTGCCTGGGCGGCGATCAGCTCGGCCGCGGCAGCCACACTTGCATCGTCGGTGACGTCGAGTGGCACGCCGAACGCATCAGTTCCGGCCGCGCGCAGCTTTTCCACCGCAGTGTCGCGGCGTGTTTGATCTCGCGCGCCCACACCAACTCGCCAGCCAAGGGCACCTAGCCCTGCGGCGACCTCGTATCCGATTCCCTTGTTTGCACCGGTCACCAGTGCGATCTTCTCTTTACTCACACCGCTGATCCTGCTGTTGCTGCGACCGTAGCGTCCAAGACCGGTTGGTGCACTACCGATACCGTAGGGGTATCAGCCGTGGTCAGGGCCAGTTACGATGACCTGGTGGAAACGCGGGAGCTGCGGTACTTCGTCGCCGTCGCCGAGGAGTTGCACTTCGGGCGAGCAGCGCGACGGTTGACGATGGCGCAACCACCGCTATCGCGGGCGATCCAACAGCTCGAACGAAGGCTCGGCGTCGCTCTGCTGCACCGAACTGCTCGTGCAATCACCTTGACCGAGGCCGGGACTGTACTGCTGCGGGAGGCCAGGGTCGCGCTAGACGCGGTCGAAGCCGCCGAGCGGCGAACCCGCCGCGCCGCGGCCGACCAGCCGGGTGTGGTGCTAGCAGCCAAGGCCGGAGCGTCGAGCGAGCTGCTATCGAAGTTACTGGACGCCTATGCCGCTGAACCTGGCGCGGTTGGGGTTGAGGTGATTCTGTGCGGGCCCGGCGAACCAGCAAATCTGCTACGCACCGGGCGAGCCGATGTAGCGCTGCTCCACCGTCCCTACGACTCGACAGCCGGACTCGACACCGAGGACCTACACACCGAACCACAGGTCCTCGTCCTGCCGGCGGGACACCACCTCGCCAACCGACCCCTGATGTCGATGACCGAGATCGGCGACCTGACGGACCCGCCATTGCCGCGTTGGCCTCAACGAGACGGGAGTTATCCGGACGGCCAAGGCCCGCAGGTTCGCGACCATACCCAATTGACCCAGCTGATCGGGCTCGGACGTGCCTGTGCGGTCATGCCCGAGTCCGCCGCGAGTCAGCTACGCGAAGGCCACGCCGTCGTGCCGATGTCGGACGCGCCGACGGTAACGACCGTGATCGCGTGGCCGCCACTCAGCCGATCACAGGCGGTCGCCAACCTCGTTCGTACCGCTGCACGTTTATAGGCACCCACCGCCCAGCAACAAGCGCTCAGCTCTCCGAGCCCAGGCTGAGCAGCTCAATCAATGTCCCCGGTCAGTACAACTAGCGGCCAACCGGACTTTGCCGAGACCCTGCTGGTGACCTGCTGCCTTCCGCGTCTCCGTAGTCCGTTCGGTCGCTCCCGGCGGCCGATCGGAGCGCGACGACGGGTGGCGGACTGATCTGCCCGCGGGTAGGCCAATTTTGGTTCGCGATCGGCCTCCCGACGTATTGAGGGGCGACAATCGCCGGGTGACCAAATCCATGCACCAAGATGGGGATATCCGCTTCGCCGACGATCAATGGCAGCGCTACAACGGCGGCGAATGGCAGGCGATCGGCCCGCCGGCCGCGGACGGAACAGCATGGACATCCGTCCAGGTGGAGTTCAACGCGTCATACCCGATAGCCGTCGATCCGGACGAGGGTGCCAGATGATGGAGACCCTGCTGCCACCGGGCGTCCCGCCGATTGCTGCCCCGACCGATGACCGACCCGGTGGCGAGGACGGGCCTGACTGGGCTGGTGCAGTGAACAGGATTCGGGACACCGCCCTATGGATCACCAAGGCGTTTACCGCAATCGCAGCCCTGCTCATCGGCACTGGCCCGCTTCTGATCAACCTGAGTGATCTCAGTTGGGGCGCGCGCTCACTCGCCGCCGGAGCCGGCGCGGCGGTGGCACTCCTGGGGGTGGGCCTGGTCATCCGGTGGGCTACCCAGGTGATGCTTCCGGAGACCACGAACCTTGTCGATCTCGCCGGGGCGCGGACGGGTGCCCTCAAAGACCTGGTCGACGCCGAAAGCCAGACCGAACGCTTGGTCCATGCTGATGGGTCTGTGCGTTCGGTCAAGGGCCTGTTCCACTCCATCGCAGCGTGGCGCCGCACCGTCGAAGCACTGGCCCGGTATGACCAACAGGTCAAGGCATTCAATCAGGCGCGGCCTGCCCCCGGTGTCGCGATATTGACCGGGCCATTGCAGGACCCGAGCGCGCGGGTTCAGGTGGGCGGCGCGCTGTCCGCGGCCACCGCGACTTTGCATCAACTGACCGCGCGCGCCCAAGAACTCATGAGGCAGGGCGTGTACGTCAAGGTACGCGCAACCTTCGTCCGGGCCCGCCGCATGATGCTGACCGGCGGTGCGCTGACTGCCGCGGGTCTGGCCGTCTACATCGCGGCACTGGGGATAGACCTGGGAAAAGCCGACCCGGCCGGTCAAGCCTCAGCACCGTCCGCGGACACCGTCGTGCAGACACTGACCTGGAAAGCCACCGATGATCCGTCTGCGCGGCCGGTCAGGGACGTGCGTCATGACCTTGGCTTCGACGGGTCCTCCTGTGACCAGGTATTCGTCGTGGTCCGCGAGGGCAAGGGACGGGCCGCCGATCCGTACCTGGTGACCTCGCTCGCGGGCGGCGCATGTCCGACCCCGCCACGCCAGTTCCGCATCGACGACCGCTATGCCGAGGTGTCCGTCTCGCCGGCCACCACCTTCACGCTCGATCCCGTGACGCAGTCGAACGAAACGCCGACCGCGATCCTGGCCGGCATCATCGCCGCCGCACTGCTCATTGGTGGCTGGGCCGGCCTACGCCGGCTGCAACGCTGAGTCCTCGTCGACCGTCGACGGGCCTCGGACCGTGCAAGCATCGATGCGCCCCGGCGGAACTGGCTCGATCTGCCGTGGAGGGGCGGGCGCCAGCGGCGGCTACGGTGGGCACGCGCTTCCTTTCGTTGATGGTGTTGCTATCGGGCATGCCCTACGCTCGGGGCGCATCCGAAGCCGACCAGCGGCATTCGGTCGAACCAGAGGGTGGCCGTGCCCAATCCCGAACGCGCACGGAACGCCGATGATGTCGAGGGTGCCGGTGAGCCGGCGCCGCCGGCCGGGCCGCCGTTCGAGGCGGCTCCGGGGCGGTGGGCCTGGTCGGCTTGGTGGGCGCTGGCCGGCGCGGCCGGACTGGTCGCGATCGGCACCGGCACGGTTCAGCACCACCTCGTGCTCTTCTGGTGGTGGACCGAGCGGCCCACCGCTGGCAGCGGGGATGGCGCGCGTGCGTTGTTGACTCCCTCGCGCGGCGAGGCGGTCCGCCTGCTCGCGGTGCCGATGGTGCTGGCCCTGGTGCCGAGTTGGGAAGCGTTTCAAGCCATCGTGCGACATCGACACCCCTGGGCGAAGGGGTGGCGCGACGTCTGGGCGACGATCCTGCTCTCGGTGGTCCCGGCCGGCTTGGTGGCGTGGGTGATCGCCGCCCCCCGCAGCGGGGGCGGCCCGGCGGACTGGTGTACCCGTGGCTGGTTCTGGGAGCTCACCAGCCACTGGCTCGACAGCGGTTGTGCCGTTGTCTCCTACCTACCGTCGCTGGCGGGCACGTTCAGTGTCGCGCGGTGGGCGTTCGGGATAGCTGCCGGGACGCTCCTGGCCGTCAGCCTGGCTCTGGTGCTGCCCCACCGACGGGGCGAAATCTGAGCGGCGGGCGACGACGTTCGGGCCATGGCCCGTGCGGTGACAGGACTCGATGCGGGCGTGTGAGCGCCGGACTGACTGTCCACTGAGGACTATACGGTCATCATCCTCAACGTCCCGCGAGCCCGGCTCCGTCGAACCTCCGCCCGGCGATCCCGCTGGCTTTCGCGTCTTCCGACGATCGTTGTGTTTTCCACTACGATCGTTGTACCGTAGGCCGGTGGCCAACCGTCGTACCGAACTCCTTGACGCCGCGATCTCCCTGTTGGGCGAGCGTGGTGTGCATGGGCTGACCCACCGGGCGGTCGACACCGCCGCTGGCGTGCCGAGCGGGTCGGCGGCCAACTACTTCCGTAGTCGTGACGCGCTGCTCGACGCCGTGGTCGAACGGTTCGCCGCCCGAGAGAAGGCCAACTGGGACGACATCGCCGCCCGGCTCGCCCCGACCAGTCCGGCCGAGCTGGCCCGCGGGCTGGCCGACTTCGCGCACGAGGCCACGGGTCCTAGTCGAACGTTGACCCTGGCCCGGTACGCGATCCTGGTCGAGGCCGCGAACCGCCCGTCCCTGCGGGCCCAGTTGGGCGAGACGGGTGCGCGGGTCAACACCTGGGCCATCAACTGGATGCGCGTGGCCGGCTCGGCCCACCCGGAACGCGACATGCCCATCGTCATGAACTACTGGACCGGGCTGGTCCTGCACCAGCTGGCCATACCCGATCCGGCATTCGATCCGTTCACTGCGTTACTGGTACTGATGACGACGCTGGTGCCGCCATCTCGCCGAAGGAAGTGACAAGCATGAACGAGGACGAGGTATGGCAGGCCGTCGATACCCATCGGCGCGCGGTCGTCGCCATGCTGGAGGGACTCACCGACGCGCAGTGGAAAGAACCATCGCTGTGTGACGAGTGGACCGTGCGGGATGTCGCCGGCCATCTGGCCTGGCAACAGAACATCTGGACCCCGGCGACGGTGCTCGGGATCCTCCGGGCCCGCGGCAACCTGGACCGGGCCATCCGCGACATCGCCTGCCGGCACGCCAGGCGCCCCGTCGAGGAGCTGATCGCCCAGATCCGCGGGATTATCGGCACCCACCGAGCCATGCCCACCCTGACCCCGGTGGAATTCCTCATCGACATCCTCGTGCACTCCCAGGACATCGCCGTGCCATTGCGCTACCCGCTCGACCTGCCGCCGCAGCCCGCCGCGGTGGCGGCCACCCGGCTGTGGACGAAGGACACCCTGCTTCCGGGCGTGAAGAATCTCAAGCCGCAGCGATTCGTCGCCACCGACACGGACTGGTCGGTGGGGCAGGGGCCAGTCGTCCGAGGACCGATAACCGCGATCCTGCTCCTCTTCTCGGGACGGGCGGCGGCGGTGGTTGATAGCGGGAAAGTCGTCCTGGCAACCTGATTGCCCGGCAACCGACCGGGTTCGTCGGGCCGTGGGCGAGCCTGCGCTCGTTTGTTCACTTTGGACACAACTGTCCACCTTCCTCGATCGTCGAATTTCGCGAAGGTTAATGTTGAAGATCATCTATTGTGTTGACATTGAACGGGGTCAATTATGGCCGCATGCCCCACCAGGGCGCTCGATTCGGAGAGGACTGATGGTCATGCGTATCCGAACGTGGTCGCGCCAGCGAAGGAGATCCCTCGTCGCGGCCGTCGCCACCACCATCGCGGTCATATCGGCCGTGGCTGTAGCCCAGCGGGCGGTCGCCGCCGACGACGGCGGCACGTCTGATGCCCTGATCCTGGGCACCTGGGAAGCCCAGAGTCTCAATGGCGTGAACAACAACCCGTTCGTCCCCAACGCCGGCGCCGCCGGCACCCGGTACCTGCGGATCGGTCCCGCCCGCTACGCGGACGGCCGGAGCCAGGTGGTCGCCGGGCCCAGTGTCCGGTACATCTCGAACCGCATCTTCAACGACACCAACGTCAATGTCTTCTCCGATCGTGGAGTCACCCAGTGGGGCAACGTGTGGGGCCAGTTCGTGGACCACAACATCGGCCACCGCGAAGAGAACGGCACCGCGGCCAACCTTGCGTTCAGCGCGACCGATCCGCTGGAGTCCTTCACCAACAACCTCGGTGTGATCGGCTTCAACCGGTCCGCCGCGGCCCCGGGCACCGGCGTGAACAACACCCGGCAGCACATCAACACCGAGACCGCCTTCCTCGACGCCGAGACCGTGTACGGTGCCAGCGACACGCGGCTGGACTGGTTGCGTGACGGCAGCCTGGACGGCAATCCCGACAACAACAGCGCGACGTTGATGATGCCGGGCAACTACCTTCCCCGCGCGGACGCCCGGGGCAACGCGACCGCGGCCCCCACCATGGCGGTCGACGGGCGGCTGCTCGCGACGCCGGGCCGGGCGGTCGTCGCCGGCGATGTCCGGGCCAACGAGCAGGCCGGCCTGACCATGGTGCAGACGCTGTTCGCCCGCGAGCACAACCGGATCGTGGCGGCGCTGCCCAGCTCGCTGTCGCAGGAGAACAAGTTCCAGCTCGCCCGGGCCGTGGTCATCGCGGAGATCCAGAACATCACCTACACGGAGTTCCTCCCGGCCATGGGGGTGACCCTCCCGGCTTACGCGGGCTATGACGAGAACATCGACCCGTCGACCTCGCACGAGTTCGCCACGGTCGGGTACCGGGCGCACAGCTTCATCCACGGTGAGTTCGATATCGAGACGAATGCCAGCCGCTACACGCCGGCCACGCTGGACGCGCTGCGGGCGCTGGGCGTCGAGGTCACCGTCGACGGCGCCGACGCCGACCTCACCGTCCCGCTGAATGTGGCGTTCTTCAACCCCGATCTGGTCCAGCAGATCCAGCTCGGCCCCATGCTGCTCGGCGTCACCGGCGAGTCGGACTACAAGAACGACGAGATGATCGACAACTCGCTGCGCAGCATCCTGTTCCAGATCCCGACCTCGACCAACCCGACCTGCCTGGACGGGCCCACGATGCCGCAGTGCTTCCAGGGAGTGTCCGACCTCG
>Ga0105248_10006248_pt1 | contig 13062 bp, 14 predicted proteins | sample KBSS34metaG_FD_81524 | JGI IMG/M metagenome (GOLD analysis project Ga0105248, IMG submission 81524) | Switchgrass rhizosphere microbial communities from Kellogg Biological Station, Michigan, USA - KBS S3-4 metaG | ecosystem: Host-associated > Plants > Roots > Rhizosphere > Soil | place... | reverse complement strand
TCCCGTCCCGCGATCATTGCCGCGCTGGTCGGCAACCTTCTGATTGCCATTACCAAGAGCATTGCCGCCGCCATCACGGGCAGCTCGGCAATGCTCAGCGAAGCGGTCCACTCGCTGGTCGATACCGGCAACGAGGCTCTGCTCCTCTACGGCCAACGCCGTTCGGCTCGCCCGCCGGACGAGATCCACCCGTTCGGATACGGCCGCGAGCTCTACTTCTGGTGCTTCGTCGTTGCGCTCCTGATCTTCGCCTTGGGTGCAGGCATCTCGATCTACGAAGGCGTCGTCCACATCCGTCACCCGCAGCCGATCACCAAGCCTGTAATAAACTTCGTGGTGCTTGGGCTGGCCTTCGCCTTCGAGAGCGCATCATGGTGGGTCGCGTGGCGAGGCTTCCAGAAGGTTCGAGGCGATGGCTCCTTCTGGCACGTCATTCGCGCCAGCAAGGATCCGACCTCGTTCATGGTCCTGTTCGAAGACACTGCCGCATTGATCGGGATCGTCATTGCGGCAATGGGGACGGCGCTCACCGTCCAGCTCAACGCGCCGTGGATCGATGGGGCGGCCTCGATCCTGATCGGGCTTGTCCTCGCGGCAGTGGCCATCGTGCTAGCCCGCGAAAGCAAGGACTTGCTGATTGGAGAGCGGGCGAACCCGGCGTTGCAACGGGCCATTCGGCAGGCGGCCGACAGCGAGCCGTGCGTGCGCAGCGTCAAGCGCATCCTCACGACGCATATGGCGCCCGATCAGGTGATTGCCTCGCTGGATGTTGAGTTCGACGACGACCTGACCATCCCGGAAGTCGAGAAACTCATCGGTCGGATTGAAGGCGGATTGCGCGATCGCCATCCAGAATTGGCCCGCGTGTTCATCCGGCCCGAACCGCAGCGCGGATGACTTGGCTCGGAGATCGAGTGTAGACGGGATTAGTGACTCACGCGCGCGTCTGGAAGTTCAGGCCACCTGCCGGCCGCGAAACTGAATTCGAGCTGGCTTATTCCGGCACCGGCAACTGGGCCGAGCTTTTCCAGCAGGCTCCGGGCTACCGTGGCACGCTTCTCCTCCGGCCATGTAAGGAAGGCGGCTGGTGGCTGACCATCGACCGCTGGGAAACAGAGTCGCACTTCCAGTCCTTCCAAGACAGTTTTGGAGTGCAGTACCGCGGACTCGACGAAGAGCTGGAAGGCGTGGCCGGCGAAGAGGTGTTCGTCGGGGCGTTCGAAGAATGAGCCTCTACGAGATCGAAGGCGTCGCTCCGCAGCTGGCTGAGGGCGCATGGGCCGCTCCGTCAGCCGACCTGATCGGCGACGTCAGGCTTGGGGCAAGTGCCAGCATCTGGTTTGGCGCGATCATCCGGGCGGATAACACGCCTATCGTCCTGGGCGAGGAAGCGAACTTCCAGGACGGGGCCATCGGCCATTCGGACCCTGGTGTTCCGCTGACAATCGGATCGCGAGTCACGGTCGGGCACCAGGCCATCCTTCACGGCTGCACCATATCCGACGACTGCCTGATCGGCATGGGTGCACGGATTCTCAACGGTGCGTTCCTGGCGTCCGAATGCCTCGTTGGTGCTGGCGCACTCATCACGGAGGGGAAGAGATTCGAGGAGGGCGGGTTGATCGTCGGCTCGCCGGCCCGACTGGTTCGGCCGCTTACTGACGCAGAGAAAGCGGGGCTAAGGCTGTCAGCGGCTCATTATGCTGACAAAGCTGCTCGTTACGCTGCCGGGCTTAAGTTACTTCGCTGACACTTGAAGGCATCCGCGAACGGGCCACTTTCCTTGCATGATCGACATCCGCAAATTTGATTCGCTGGGCCATGCCGACCACGGTTGGCTCGATGCCCGCCACCATTTCTCCTTCGCGAACTATTACGACCCCAACCGCATGGGCTGGGGACGGATCCGCGTCTGGAACGATGACAAGATTGCCGCCAAGTCCGGCTTCCCGCCGCATCCCCACCGCGACATGGAGATCGTGACCTATGTTCGCACGGGAGCGATCACTCATCAGGACTCCATGGGTAACAAGGGTCGTACTGCGGCCGGCGACGTGCAGGTGATGAGCGCCGGCACGGGCGTCACCCATGCCGAGTACAATCTTGAGGACGAAGAGACGACGCTTTTCCAGATCTGGATCGAGACGGACAAGCCTGGAGCGCAGCCGGGGTGGGGAGCGAAGCCTTTCCCAAAGGATAGCCGCGAAGGTCAGTTTCAGCTCCTTGCCAGCGGCAACGGCGATGACAATGTGCTTCGCATCAATGCCGACGCGCGAATTCTGGGCGCGACGCTGAAGGCCGGTGAGACGCTGGACTATACATCCGATCCCACGCGGCATTTGTATCTGGTTCCAAGTGCGAAGGTCGACGTTAACGGCATGGCTGCGAACAAAAGGGACGGCGTTGCGATCACCGGCGAGGCCCGGATCACCGTCAAGGCCGAAGAAGATGCGGAGCTAGTCCTCGTAGACGCTCGCTAAAATCGTCCAACACCAGAATTTCGTCGCTAGTCGCCTGCGGTTCATCCAGCATGTGCTTGAAGTGACGGGAATTGGACGGCAAGAGCGACTGAGTCGCCGCGGACCAACGTCCGGCGCCTCCGTCAGCTGAGCGAGAGACAATGAAGGCAAGATTGCGCGTGATTTCGGCGGCCGTTGCGCTTGCAGCGGGTTTGGCTGTGCCCGCGCTTGCCCAGGAAGCGCAGACGACGGGCGTTCAGGCGATAACGCCTGAGCCGACGGCGTCTTCCGGCGAGGCCGTCGGTCCGGCGCAGCTTCGCGACTTCTCTTTGCAAGGCACGGTCACTCGCAGCGCCGAGACGCCATCGCAGCCGGAGCCGAGGTCGCAACCAACGCGTGATGCTTCGCCCGTTCCTGCGCAGGCTCGATCAGCGCCCACAACTGAAGTCGAATCGTCAGCTCGCGTTGCGACGCGCGCGGAGACGCCGACTGGGCATGCCGCCGCCGCCGCTCCAAGCAATGCGCCGGACACGGCCGGACTACCAACCCCGGCCCAGACCCTGAGCTTCTCGCCGGCGACGATGATTCCGCAGGCGCCTGCGATCACTGAACCCATGCCGGTAGGTGATGCCTCTCCGGCGCTTGGAAGTGGCTACACGTCCTATTGGCCGTGGCTGCTTGCGTTGCTTGCCGCAATCGGTGCCGTCGCATGGTATTTTCGCCGGCAAAGGTCGGGCTATGCCTATGCGGGCGCTGAAGCCCTGGACTTCGACTTGTCGCCGCCGCCTCCGGCACCAGCATCGCCCCGATTGCAGACACGCCCGTTACCCCCTCAGCCGGCGCCTCCGCCGTCCGCGCCGCCAATGCCGTTGCGGGAGGAGCCTGTTCTGACCGGTGCGGTCGTGTCCACGCGGCTCAAGGTGGCGCCTCAGGTAGCGCCGGAAACGAGGCTCGCGCCCGCGCCCGCGCCTTCACTACCCGGGATTGTTTCTACCCGGCTGCGCCCATGGCTCGACATCGAGTTTGTGCCGCTCGCCGCTTCCTTCAATGATCAGCACGGCGTCATCGAGTTCGATGTGACGCTGTTCAACTCCGGCAGCGCGCCGGCGCGCGACATCCTGCTCGAAGCTCGGCTTTTCAATGCCGGTGATGATCAGGATCAGGTCATTACGAAATTTTTCGAGAATCCAGCAGTCGACGGTGAGCGCATCGACGTCCTGCAGCCCTTGAAGCGGCTGGCCTTCCGGACGTCGGCAAAGGTGCCGCGCGATCAGATGCGCGTCTTCGAGGCCGGAGGCCGCAAGGTCTGGGTTCCGCTGATCGGCTTCAACTCATGCTATCGTTGGGGCGGCGGCGATGGCCAGACGTCTGCAAGCTATCTTCTTGGACGGAACGCAGCGGGTGGGAAGATGGCGCCGTTCCGCGTCGATCTCGGGTCCCGGACGTTCAACGGCCTCGACACTCGCGAGCACACCATGCGAGTCCGCCGCTAGGTTCTAGAGAACCGTCGAGTTGTAGCTGTGCCACGCGAGCACGGCCGCGGCACCGCGATAGGGTCGCCAGGCCTCCGCCAGCTCACGAAGCCGCTTTTCGCTAGGCTTGTCGGGCAAGCCCATCAAACGACCGATCTCGATCATCACGGCAAGGTCACCGGCCGGGAAAACGTCCGCGCGGCCCTCTGCGAAAAGCAGATAGATTTCCGCCGACCAGCGCCCAATGCCCTTGATCTTGGTCAAAAGGGCGATCGCTTCCTCGTCGTCGTCGGGCAAATTCTCGAGGTCGAGCTCGCCGGAAAGCACCAGCTCGGCAAGACTTCTTATGTAACCCGACTTCTGACGCGACATGCCGGCGGCACGAAGGTCTTCGTCGCTGGCGCCAAGAAGCTTGGATAGGTCCGGCGGCGATCCGAACGCAGCCTCCAGCTTCGCCCACATCGAGCGAGCCGCGGCGACGCTGACCTGCTGCCCGACGATAGTGCGGAGCAGTGTTTGTGCTCCTCGCTCGCTTGCTCGCGGTTCCGGCATCCCGTGCTTCTTGAGGACAGAGGCGAAAGCCGGCTCGCGGTCGGCCAGCGCTTCAACATGATTCTTGATGCTCTTTTTCGACCGGACCATCAGGCAACGCTCGCCGCATAGAGAGATACCGCAGCAGCATTCGAGACATTCAGGCTCTCGATTGCATCGCCGATGGGCAGGCGCGCCAAAGCATCACAATGCTCTCGCGTGTTTTGCCGCATCCCCGGTCCTTCAGCGCCGAGTACGAGCGCAACTCTGGGCGGCCCCAGTGCGTCCTTCAGGTCGGTCTCCGCTTCACCAGCCAGACCGATGCGCCAGAATCCGCCTTCGCCGATTTCCTCCAGCGCCCGCGCAAGATTCACGACCCGAGCCCAGGGCACGCGCTCAAGCGCGCCTGACGCAGCTTTCGCGAGCGCTCCGCTCTCTACAGGGGAATGGCGGTCCTGAGTCACGATTCCGATCGCTCCAAAGGCCGCTGCCGAACGGAGGATGGCGCCGACATTGTGAGGGTCCGTGACCTGGTCGAGCACCAGGAGCACGCCGCGTTCGGGAGATTCGGCAAGGATATCGCCGAGCCAGGCGTCCTCCAGCGGCTCAACCTCAATCACCACGCCCTGGTGCGGCGCGTCGTGGGGAACGAGACGTCCAAGGTCGGCGACGTCCGCTAGTGTAACCTGCACCTCTGGCGGAAATTGCATGAAGCCGGCAGCTTCGCGCGTCGCCCAGGCGCGAAGCACTTTGCGATCCGGATTGTCGAGGGCCGCCGCGACCGCATGCTTGCCCCAGAAGCGCGGGCGATTGGCTGTACCGTGGCTCTGGTGCGATTTCTTTCGCCGGGACATCCGCGGGCCATGGGCGAGCAGCGTCTGCTGCGCAAGGTCGGGCTATGCCGAAGCGGGTTGCCGTTCCGTCTGCACCCTGCGGCGATAGCTCCGCCAAGTACCGACGATAATGATCAGGAAGATGGGATAGGCCCAGAAGCGGGCGGCAGCTGCGTAGGCCTGCGGCATCAGATCGAGTTGAATGGCCTTGAGCAAATGCGCGAAGACCGTGGTGAGCTGGAATCCGGCGAGCCAAAGCGGCCAGAACCGTTCAGAGCGAAGAGCGATGAACGCAAAGCCCCCAAAGGTCGCCGTATCGACGATGAATACGCCCACCTCGACACCGGCATAGGCGCCGTTGGGATCGTAGACGGCGTTGCTAAAGACCGTCGCAAGGATACAGATCGCCGCTGCGGCCCGCTCGTCGCCGCGGCCTCGCCAGAACGCAAAAGCGCAGACGAGACACAGGATGGTGTAATAGATCGGCGGGCTCAGCATGATGGGTTAGCCGGCCCAGTTTGCAGCCGGGCCGGCAGTTCCATGTCAAGCGACGATGCGCAAATCGGTGAAGGCCGTCTTCTGCTTCGGGCATTCCTCGCCGTCGCCGAAGGCCACGGTGCGAAGTCCGGGGACCTGCTCCTTCGCGTCCGCTAGCGCTGCATGGCATCCGACGACGGAGCCACGGGCCTCTACGAGGCCGGAGACGGCGGCGGCGACTTGCTGAAGCACGGGATGGACGGTGCCGAAGCCTGTGTGTGCCATAGCATTGACGCGCATGATGCGCGCTTGAAGTTCCGCCATTTCGACGAGGGCCACGTCAATGCTGTCCTCGACAGCGCGGACCTGCGTAGCGACTTCGAAAGCGGCGTCTTGGATCTGATGCTTGCGCATGACTGCTCCTTTCCGCGCGAGCATGATCGCGCGGCTATGGTTGCCGGAAAGGATAGAAACGTGGTTTCGGCTAACTTTTGAGGAGCCTGGCGAGACTTTCGAGCCCGGCGAGATACATGCCCGCCGAAAATGCTGCACCGGTCGCGATCAGGACAATCCAGGCCAGCCGTAGGCCGACGCTCATCTCATTCCGAGGGTGACTCCTCGTTGCGAACGGCAAAGGCAGGGAAGACCAGGAAGATTCAGGCCTCTGCTCGGTATTGAGATCCGGTCCCCCGGCCTCCCCCGCACGATCAGCGTGCCGAATCTGATTGCTGATCGCTCCGGTTGAGTGCGGGTCGGGGACATGAACCTCAATGTGCGGCGATTGATGTATCAATCGCTGATATGGCTCGCAGTGACGGCCTACGATCCGCGCCGCCTGAGCGCGCCTTTCTACGCCTAACGTTTGAAGGGCGAAACGAATTCGCTGATCGACAGTATGTGGAGAGATTTTGAGCTCGGCCGCAATCTCTTTGGAAGAAAGGTGCTGGTCGACGAGCGACAGACAGTCGAGTTGCCCTCGGGAGAGCTTCGCAACTCTCTCGGCCATTTCTTGATCTCGGTCGCGAGGATCCTGTGGCCCCGCCGCCATATTCACGAACATATCTCCGAGCAGACCGTCCCCAATACAGCAGGGATGACCCGAGTCCGAAACAACTTACGTCGATTCGGACCAATTAAACAAATTTGTAACGGGCGCTGGACTGCGATCCGTTGCATGACGCAATCCTGGTAGCGCCTTCCGCTCGGTTTTGTGACGGTCGCGCGGGGGAAATTTCGGCGAACGGTCCATATACGCGATCAACGGCGCGAATTCGCTGGCGATCAAGCCGCGGGCCGGCGGGTCATGGTGGAGAGGGCTGGATTCGAACCAGCGTACGCTTGCGCGGGCAGATTTACAGTCTGCTGCCTTTAACCACTCGGCCACCTCTCCACGAGGTCGGGCAGGCGCGCCATGTGGCGGCCCGTTCTTTATGTGTCAACGCGCCAAAGAGGCTGTTGCCCCGCTCGGCTATCCGCCTCGCGTGCGCTCCAACTCTTCGGCATGCCCCCGGCATGCCGGAGTTGGAGCGGGTGAAGGGAATCGAACCCTCGTCGTAAGCTTGGAAGGCTTCTGCTCTACCATTGAGCTACACCCGCGTCCGGACAAGGCGCCAATGCCATCGGCGCCTCGTTGCAGTCAACCGCGCCTTAGCGGAAAGCGTGAAGCCGTCCGTTGCCGTCCAGAATATACAGCGTCTGGTTCGCAATGACCGGCGAGAGGCTGACTGGCGCGCGGATCGACGTCTGGCTCTGGAAGCCGCCATTGTTCGGATCGACGTTGATGAGCGTTCCTTCCGAGCTGACCAGGATCAACCGGCCGCCAGCGAGCACGGGACCGCGATAGAAGATCGGGCCCGCTTTTTTCTTCTCGTTCCGGAACGCCGGCAGCTGTGTAATCCAGCGAATCTTGCCGCTGGCGCGTGCAACGGCGATCAGCCTTGCATCGTCGGTGACGACGAAGGCCCAGTCGCCGACGACCCATGGAGTTGAGATGCCGGCGAGGTTCAATTCCCACTGGCGCTGCCCGGTGATCAGTTCGAGCCCAACCATGCGGCCACCCTGGCCAAGCGCGACGACCTGCCCGCGGTCGATGACGGGATTGGCGTCGACGTCGGAGATCGAAGCGACGCTGGTCTGGATGGTCGTGCGGGAAAGCTGATCCTGCCACACAAGGCGCCCGTTCTCATACCGATAGGCATTGAGCTCTCCCGAGGAGAAGCCGGCAACGACCGTTCCTTGGCCAACGGCAGGCGAGGCCGAACCGAAAACGCCCGCGATTTCGAGCGCGGCGGCTGCCGACCAATTGGTTGAGCCGTCGCTCGTCTTGAGCGAGTAGATCTGGTTGTCCTGGCTCATCACGTAAAGTGTGTTGCCGCTTACCGTCGGCGAGCCACGTAGCGGGCCACCCGGACGAACCTGCCACACGATGCCGCCATTGCGAGCATCCAGCGCGGCCACGAAGCCGAGGCCGTTGGTGACGTAGACGCGGCCGCTATCCGCCGCCACGCCGCCGCCGAATAGCGACGCCCTGTTCTCCTTTTCCACGCCGAATTGGGTCGCCCACTGCTGGCCACCATTCTGCGCATCGAACGCTCGCACCGTTGCCTGCGTGTCGACCGTGAAAACCTGCCCATTGGCGACGACCGGCGCGGCGGCCAGCCGGGCCTTGACCGAGCTTCCCTGGCCGATCGACACTTCCCAGGCCTGCCCGAGAGATTGTCCGATCGCGAGGTGCCCCATAGACTTGGTCGCATTACCTCCGGCCTGAGCCCACTCGGTATTGGCAATGGGTTCGGGCAAGGAGAGCGGCAGCTGTGCAGTTGCCGGATCGACAACCACGTCCTGCTCCGTCGTCAGCACGTCGACGCGCTCGCCTACCACGGGCGTTTTCGGAGCGCCCTTCTTGAAGATGCTGCACCCGCTTGCGGAAAGCGCTGCGAACGCCAGCAACGCAACTCTCGTCCGACCCAGTTTCATCTGCTTCAATCCTGCTGTTCGAGCGCCGGCAGCGATGCGCTTGCATCGACACCCAGCGTACCGGCGATCTGAACCGCGCGGCTGCGAATGGTCCTTGGGACCTGTTTGTCGGCAGCAACGGCCGCAAACATGCGTCCCGCTTCCGCCTTCTTGCCCTGCTTCAAATAGGCCAAGGCCGTCATCTCGCCTGCACTTCCGAACCAGGGATTGCCGGCCTTCGCCAGCGGCTCCAATCGCGAAACAACCTGGTCTGGGCTAATCGCGTCGAACTCCAGCGCAGTCGCGCGGATAGTTCCGAGATCGCGATAGGGCTGCGGAAGCCCGCTGTCGTTTGCCACCTGACGAAATTTGGACAGCGCAGTCGCCCGGTCGTTCTTGTCGAGCGCGACAGCCGCCTCGGCGAGGATGGCGGACGCCTTGACGATGTCGTTTGAAGAATCGTCGATCTGGTCGAGCCGCTGCGGGACCGTCTTTACCCGGTTCTCGGCGATGTCCGTGAAGATCGCGTGTAGTTCTTCCGACTGAGCTGCCGACTGCTGTTGCTGCCGCTGATCCCAGTAGATCCATCCGCCAATGGCGGCCAGGAACAGGATCACCCCGACAACCAGCCATTTGCCGTAGCTCTTGAAGAAGTCCTGAAACTGGTCGCGGCGAAGATTTTCGTCGACTTCCCTAAGGAATGTTTCGCTGCTGTCCGGTGGAAGCGCCAAAATCGAGCCTCAAAGCCAATGATCGGAAACTGCCGGAAGCTCCCCTTGCGTTGACCACATGAACGGAAGCTGGCGCCGCACCGTCTAGCGGCTGAAAAGCCAAAGGCAAAGGGGGTGCGAAGCCCTGGCTCAACTGCCCTTCGGCCGATAGGTCTGATCGGCTGAGGGAAAGGCGCGGGAACGCACTTCGAGCGCGTAGGCTTCAGCAGCTTTCCCGATCTGCTCCGCAAGATTGTCGTAACGCTTCACGAATCGTGGAGTGCGCTCAAACATTCCAAGCATGTCATCCGTGACGAGTATCTGCCCGTCGCACTCGGCAGAGGCGCCGATACCAATGATCGGTGTCGGGATCTCACGAGCAAGCTGCGTCGCGAGCTGCTCCATTACCCCTTCGACCACGATGCAGAAGGCCCCGGCGTCCGAAACGGCGTAAGCGTCCTTGGCTATTTTCTTGGCCTCAGCATCGCCCTTGCCGCGGGCGCCGTAGCCACCGAGCATGTTCACCGCTTGCGGGGTCAGGCCGACATGGCCGACAACCGGTATCCCGCGCTCGCTCAGAAATCGGATCGTCGGCGCCATCGCCTCGCCGCCCTCGAGCTTCACGGCAGCGCAGCCGGTCTCCTTCATGACGCGAGAGCAATTCGCAAATGCCTGCTCGAGTGATCCCTCATAGGAGCCGAACGGCATGTCGACCGCCACCAGAGCATGCCAGCTCCCGCGGACCACGGCCGCACCATGCGCAATCATCATGTCCAGCGTGACGGGAATGGTCGACGAAAGCCCGTAGATGACTTGGCCCAGACTATCGCCCACCAGCAATAGGTCGCAGTGCACGTCTAGCAATTGCGCCATGCGCATCGTGTATGCAGTGAGCGCGACGATGGGTTCTTCCGTTTTGCCGTCGACCTTTCGCGCCCGCAGCGCTGGCGCGGTCATCCTCTTGCCCGGAACAGGAGAGGGAGTGGCGCGGCTGGTCGCCGTGTCGATAGTGAAGGTCGACATCTGCGGCCGTTTAGCTGCCTTGGCCTAGTGCAGCCAGCCCCGCTGATGCGAGTGCCGAGCAAAGGACCAGATTGACCCAGTCACCAGCAGGATGCCGATGGCAAGCGCGATGTCGTTCGTAGTGATTCCGTCCCTGATTACCGGAACGATCGCATAGGGGAGAAAGCTGATGAAGGTTGCAGTGAGCGACACCAGCAAAAGAGGCTCGGCCACTCGTCGGCGGAATAGAAGCAGAATCGTCGCCAGGAGGCCTACCCATACTGCCACCGCATAGGCCCAAACTTGCCAGGCAGGTTGCGCCGCCACGAGATCCCGCTCGTCGAGGCGAAGCCTAGCCGGATCTCTCAAGACATCTCCAAGGTAGTCCCAGCATCCAACGGCCATGAAAAGCACGGATGCCGCTGCGGCCACCCAGTACCACCACGCGAGCGGCTGCCGCTTATAGGTTTCGCCCATTCTTTCTCCCTGTGGTTGAGACACTGCGCGCTCTGAAGCGCCTGTCAAGCTGCGGGCAGCGGCACAATCTCATTCCGCGTGCGTTACGGCGGCCATGGATCGGTTCTTCACGCGCGTGGCGACGCGTATCTCGGTCGCTGCGGGACAACCTTTGACGTTCCTGCTGGCGGTCGGGATCATTCTCTTATGGGTCGTCACAGGCCCGATCTTCGATTTCTCGGACACCTGGCAACTGATCATCAACACGGGCACGACCATCGTCACGTTCCTGATGGTCTTCCTGATCCAGAACGCGCAGAACCGGGATGCCGCGGCAATGCAGGCCAAACTCGACGAGCTGCTTCGCGCAGTGGGGAAAGCACGTGATCGCTTTATCGGAGTGGAGCATCTGACGGAGCGAGAGATCGAACTGATCCGTGCGGCACTCGAACGGGAGGCGAGGGGCGACAGCAAAAGAGCGAAGGACGTGAGGGGTACCGTAGACCGCTTGCTCGATCGATTCTGAGACAGCGTCGGGGGAAAAAAGGCTTGAACCAGTTGCAATCCGCAATATTTTTGCGCCCCGGGGTGGTTAGGAGCTGGCGCTGTGCGCCCGCGTTTGTTTGGATCGGCGCCCTTGTCCAACCTTGAGAGTATCTCTGAGCAGCAGCGTTTTCAGCTGCTCATCAATTCGATCACTGACTACGCGATCTACATGCTCGACGTAGACGGCCGGATCACGACCTGGAACCCGGGTGCCGAGCGATTCAAGGGCTACACTGCCGATGAGATCATCGGCAGGAATTTCTCGATATTCTTTACCCCGGAAGATCGGGAAGCGGGCGTTCCTCAAAAGTCACTTGCCGCGGCTTTGGCGGAGGGACGATTTGAGGCTGAGGGCTGGCGGCTGCGCAAGGACGGCAGCCGCTTTTATGTGGACGCGGTGCTCGATCCGATCTTCGATCCATCGGGAGAGCATGTCGGCTTCGCCAAGATCACGCGCGACATCACTGCAAAGCGGGATCAAGCCCGCGCGCTGTTCGAAAGCGAAGAGCGCTTTCGAATGCTCGTCCAGAGCGTGCACGACTACGCAATCTACATGCTCGACACCGAAGGGCGTGTAACGAACTGGAATGCGGGCGCTCAGGCGATCAAAGGCTATACTGCCGATGAGATCGTGGGCCAGCACTTCTCCCGCTTTTACACACCGGAAGATCGGGCTCGCGGTGAACCTCAGTTCGCGCTGGAGACGGCTCTTCGCGAAGGCAAGTATGAGCGTGAGGCGTGGCGAATCCGCAAAGACGGCACGCCGTTTTGGGCAAGCGTGGTTCTGGACCCGATCTACGACGAACAGGGTCGCCACATCGGTTTCGCCAAGATCACACGCGACATCACGGAACGGAAGAAGGCACAGGAAGAACTCGAGGAAGCTCGCACTGCGCTCGTGCAATCGCAGAAGCTCCAGGCCCTTGGGGAACTGACGGGAGGCATTGCGCACGATTTCAACAACCTGATGACGGTTGTTGCCGGCTCGGCCGATTTCCTTTTGCGCAAGCCCGACCTGCCGTTCGAAAAGCGCAAACAATATCTCGAGGCGATCTCCGAAACCGCGGACCGGGCCACAATGCTAACCAGCCATCTGCTTGCGTTCGGACGGCGGCAGGCGATCAAGCCCGAGGTCCTCGATTTGAACGTTCGCCTGGACGCGATCTCGGAAGTGCTGTCGCGCACGCTGGGTAACAGCATCCAGGTGCAGCTGGATCCGAGATCGGCGGCGGGTCGAGTGGAAGTCGACGCTGCACAGCTCGAAACCGCCGTCCTGAACGCTGCCGTCAATGCGCGGGATGCGATGCGGGACGGCGGCACGCTTACGCTTGGGACCCGCGACCGCACCGAGGGTGGCAAGGACTATGTCGAGCTTTCAATAAGCGACAGCGGCACCGGCATGCCCGCCCACATTGTCGAGCGCGCATTTGAGCCCTTCTTCACGACGAAGGAGGTCGGGAAAGGGACCGGCCTCGGACTGTCACAAATCCACGGCTTTGCCGCACAGGCGGGCGGTCGCGCCGAGATTCGGTCCAAGGAAGGTCAGGGCACGACGATCAGTCTGCTGCTTCCACGCACCGACAAGGGGATTGCCCAAGCAGCGCCTACTCCCTCGATGTCG
>Ga0105248_10006247_pt1 | contig 13062 bp, 11 predicted proteins | sample KBSS34metaG_FD_81524 | JGI IMG/M metagenome (GOLD analysis project Ga0105248, IMG submission 81524) | Switchgrass rhizosphere microbial communities from Kellogg Biological Station, Michigan, USA - KBS S3-4 metaG | ecosystem: Host-associated > Plants > Roots > Rhizosphere > Soil | place... | reverse complement strand
CGAGCAGGTTGAATTCGACGGGGTCCTCCGCCGTCATGATGTTGGTGTCCAAAGTGTTGAGCTTTGAGATCGACGAGTACAGCGTGTTGGTCTTGCCGCTGCCCGTCGGGCCGGTGACGAGCACCATGCCCCACGGCTTCTGAATTTGCGTCTCGAGCTTCTGCAGCGATTCGGGCTCGAAACCAAGCTTCGTCATGTCGAGCATCAACTTGGCCTTGTCGAGCAGGCGCATGACGATTTTTTCGCCAAAGAGCGTCGGCAGGCACGAAACGCGGAAGTCGATGTCTTTCGCCTGGCCGTTGTCGCTGAAGCGAATCTTGATGCGGCCATCCTGCGGCAACCGCTTTTCCGCGATGTCGAGCTTCGCCATGATCTTGACGCGCGACGTGATGGCGTCCTTCATCTTCAATGGCGGGTTCATCACGCTGTACAAAATCCCGTCGATGCGGTAGCGGACGCGGTATTCCTTCTCGTACGGCTCGATGTGAATGTCGCTGGCGCCCTTGGAGATCGCCGACATCAAGATCACGTTGACGAGCTTGATGACCGGCGCGTCTTCACCCTGTCGGGTGAGCATCTCGGCGCTGATCTCTTCGAGCTCCTCCATGACCTCGACGTCGCCGTCCATGGCATCGAGCATGGTCGGCATGTCGTCGAGTTGCCTCGAGGCGGCTTCAAGCGCACTCTCGCCTTGCGGAGCCGACGCCGTAACGATCGGGCCCCCGGCCTTCGGCTTTTCAGACGGAGCGCCGGCAGGGCCGTAGTACTTCTCGATCGATTCGAGAACGGCGGTTTCCGACGCGACGACCGGTTCGACGTTGTACCCGGTCATGAACTTCACGTCGTCCATCGCAAAGACGTTGGTCGGGTCCGTCATCGCGATGGTCAGCGTCGCACCGGCGCGGCTGAGCGGCACAATCTGGTACTTGCGCGCGGTCTCCGACGGTACGAGCTTGATGACCCCGGGGTCGATCTCGAATTCTTTCAGGGCAATCGACGGCACGCCGTACTGCTTCGACAGCAGCGAGGTGATCTCCTCGTCCTTGACGATGCCCATCGTGACGAGATTGGCGCCCAGCTTGCCGCCATTCGTCCGCTGGTAGGTCAAGGCCTCCTGGAGTTGTTCCGCCGAAATGCGCTTCTCTTTGAGAAGCAATTCACCAATGCGAACCGGCATGTTCTTCGTCTATGTCCTAAAAAGCCATCCTGGCGCCGACGCTCCAGCCGCGTTGATCATCACGGCCACGCGTCAGCTGCGCGTCCACGAACAGTCCCGCCGTCACCCCGGCGGACACGCCGCCGGCAAACACCGACCGCGACTCACCGACCGTGCTGCGCCGCGCGCCGCCACGCACGCCAATCCGATGTTTCAACCACCACGTCTCGACGCCCGCGGCCAGGTCGCGCCGATCGCCGGTCGCCGATTGCTGCGTGGTGACATCGCCGTCCACCGCCACAATCACCCGGGAGAGGCCGCTCCAACCCGATCCCCACGCGCCACCGATGCGCACCTGACGATCGATCTCGACGACCGCTCCGTCGACGCCGTTCACGAGAAATTCCGGCGTCGTCAAATTCCGTCCCGTGACGCCGAACCGAAACCGGTTGGCGTGCATCATCACCGACGCATCGACGTCGAACTTCGTCGACGTCGGTCCTTCCAGCGCGGCGGCGCTATCGAGCGCGGCATTGATGTCTCGTTCCGTCGACACGCCATCGCGAACCCCGCCTCGTACCCATTTCGGCGTCACCCCTACGACGATGTGTTCGCTGAGTGACTGGAGGAGCGACACGCCAATGACGCCAGTCACGACCGCGTGCACACTGCGCCCCACTTCTTCTCGGCCGTCTGGGCCTACTCCTGCAGGCTCTGCTGTTCCGGCGGTGTAAGTTGCGAGGTGGTAGTAGGCAAAACCGAGCGCCGTCGCGGAAAATGCCACCATTCCGGTGGTATCTCTGGTTCCTGGACCGATTTGCGCGGCGCCAGGTAGTTGGGTCGTTTCCCCGAAGTCGATAACGCCACTGACCAGCGAGCCCACGGCGATGCCCGCCGGGTTCCAATAGACGGCCGAAGCGTCGTCGGCAACACCCGTAAACGCGCCGGCGAGCCCCTGGGCTCGGACGCCTGGAGCCATTTGGGCGCGAGCCGGGACGGCAATGCCGACGGCCAGCAAGACAGCGATCAGGGCTGAGTTGCGCAGTTTCTCTGACATGAAATATTATTTTTGACTAAACAAAAACAGGACGGGATTCGGAACCGTTTGAAACAAAAAGTCTATCGTATTCAGCGATTTGGAAGCCAGCCGACGAAACCAATGCTTGTCGATTGTCGTATCTTCCACCAAAGGAAATTTCCATGCGCCGTGTGACGGGTGTCATCTTGCACCCTCGAGCCACGATGGCCGAGTTGGTGCGACATCCGGCTGTCTTAACGACTTGGGTCGCTGTACTGCTCGCCGTTACCGTCTGTGGCGGGCTGCTTCTCTCGACACAGGTAGGTCGGCAAGCGCTTGTCGACGAGCGCGTGCGAGTCACCGAAGCGATTGGCAATCGTGTGGATGACGCCCAATATGCGCGTCTCGAAGCTGCGCCGCCGGTCTCGGTATATTTGACGAGCGGCGGCCGGTTGCTGTTGATGCCGCCGGTCACGATGCTGGTGGCGGCCGGGTTGATGGCCCTGGCGCGTCTGGACCGCGCGGCGCTGCCGTTCACGACGGCGCTGGCGATTGTCGTCCAGGCGACCGTGGTCCTGGCGCTGCAGCAGGTGGTGGCCACGCCACTGCACTACCTGTCTGAGTCGCTCACCAGCCCCACGAATGCCGCGGCCATGGTGCGCGTCTTCGATGAAGGCAGTTGGGCGGCGCGATTGTTCGGTACGATCGATATCTTCGGCTTGTGGTGGATTGCCCTGCTTGGCGTCGGTCTCGCCGTCGTGACGGGCAAACCAGCAAGGCGATATATCTGGCGGCTTGCGGCCGTCTATTTAGGCGTGGCGGCGATCGTCGCCGCCACGTTCGCGATTCTAGGCAGAGGATCGATTTAGGAGGCTGACAGTGTTCCGCAAGAAATGGTTCTGGATTGTGCTCGTGCTCCTTGTCGCCGGCGGCGGGGCCGGTGCGGCGTTCGCCCGGCGTGGCGATCAGGGCACGACGGTCACGGTGGAGACAATCCAGAAGCGTGATCTCGAAGCGATCGTGTCGGCATCCGGGAAGATCGAGCCGAAGAAAACGGTCAACATCAGCGCCCAGACGATGGGGCGTGTCACGCGGCTGGCCGTCGAAGAAGGCGATCGCGTCAAGGCCGGCCAGTTTCTGCTGCAGATCGATCCCGTCAACGCGGAAGCGCAAGTGCGGCGCGACGTCGCGGCGGTGGCCGGCGCGGAAACTGGTCTGGAACAGTCACGCGTCGGCATGCAGAGCGCCAAAGCCAACCTCGACGTGGCGCGCCAGGCGGCGAAACGCCAGCAGGAACTCTGGTCAGCGGGCCTGACCACGCGCGAAAACGTTGAGCGTGCGGAGGCCGACGTCGAGGTGCGCGAAAGCGATTTGCACGCGCGCGAGCAGGAAATCAAGACGCGAGAGACGCAGCTCAATCAGCAGCAGGCCGGGCTCGCCAGCAGCCAGCACACCCTTTCGCAGGTGCGCTTCGACGCCCCGTTTGACGGCATCGTCACCCGCCGCAACATCGAGGAAGGCGAAAACGTCATGGTCGGCACCATGAACAATGCCGGCACCGTGCTGCTGACCGTCGCCGACATGTCGGTGATCGAAGCGGAAGTCGAAGTCGACGAGACCGACATTCCCTTTGTGCGCCTCGGCCAGCCCGCCAAGGTGAAGATCGACGCGATACCCGACAAGGTCTTCACCGGCAAGGTGACGGAGATTGGCAACAGCCCGATTCAGACGACGGGCACGGGAACCACGCGCACGGCGACGAACTTCAAGGTGACGGTGCAGGTCGACGGCCAGATTACCGACGTTCGTCCTGGCTTTACCTGCACCGCGGAAATTACCACCGCCACGCGGCAGCAGACGCTCGCCGTTCCCATCCAGGCGATGACCGTGCGCGAGCTTCGCTACGACGCGCAAGGCAATGTCATCAACGACGTCCGGCCGCCGAAACAGGGCTTCCGCTTCGGCCCCGCGCAGCCTGCGCCGGTCGCCGCGCCGGTCGAGTTGAAGCCGGGCGAGAAGCGTGAAGAAAAGGAAGGCGTCTTCGTGATGAAGGACGGCAAGGCGGATTTCCTGATCGTCAAGACCGGTATTGCCGGCGAGCGGTACCTGGAAGTGCAGACCGGCCTCAAGGAGGGCGACCAGGTGATCACCGGCCCGTTTGAATCGGTCCGCGGCATGTATGTTGGCGATCCGATCAAAACCGCGCCGAAACCTGGGAATGGCAAATAACCAAGAACGAATGACGAAGAACGAAAAGAACAAGGCCGGTTTCGATATTCGTTCTTCGTAATTCGTTATTGCTCCTTAGCCCATGTCACAGATTTTTGAATCGATCCGCCTGGCGCTGGCATCGATCTGGGCCAACAAGCTCCGGTCGGCGCTGACGCTGCTCGGCAACATCGTGGCCGTGTCGTCGATCATCACCGTGGTCGCGCTCATCACCGGTGTGAACCAGGCCGTCACCGACGCGATCGTCTCGGTCCTGGCCGCCGACTCGTTCACCATCCAGCGGATGGGCATCACGCAGAACGAAGACGACTTCGAGCGGATGCGCAACAACCCGCTCGTCACCATGGAGGACGCCGCGGCAGTTAAGCGGTTTGCGAGCTCGATCTCGTCGATCATGGCGCAGGCGCAGACGCAGACGCGGGTCGCGTATAAGGACGAAGAGCTCGAGACGCTGCAGGTGCAGGGCGTCAGCGAGGACTACGTGGCCTTTGCGACCTTCGACGCCGAGCGCGGGCGCATGATCACGCCGACCGAAATCACGCGCAAGCGGCCGATCACGCTGATCGGCTGGGGCCCAGCGGACCGGTTGTTCAAGGGCGCCGATCCACTCGACAAGCAGATCAAGATCGCCGGCGTGCCGTTCACGGTGGTCGGGGTCAGCAAGAAGAAGGGCGCGTCGTTTGGCCAGTCGCTCGACGAGTACGTGGTGATTCCGCTCGGGCAATATCAAAAGTTGTTCGGTGCGCGGCAGTCACTGGCGCTGATGGTGAAACCGCGCGATGCGACGCTGGCCACCTATGCCCGCGACGAAGCGCGCGTGGCGTTGCGCATCGATCGCGGCCTCAAGCCGAAGGAGCCCGACAACTTCGGCATCATCGCTTCGGACTCCGTGCTCGGCATTTTCCAGCAGGCCACAGCCGGCATCGCGGTGGTGCTGGTCGGTATCGTCGGGCTGTCGCTGCTCGTCGGCGGCATCGTCATCATGAACATCATGCTGATGGTGGTCAGCGAGCGCACGCGCGAAATCGGCCTGCGCAAGGCACTCGGCGCGAAGCGGCGCGACATCATGTCGCAGGTGCTGACCGAATCGATCACCTTGTCCGTGGTCGGCGGCATCCTGGGCATCGCGCTTGGCGCGTTGTTCTCGAAGATCATCTCGTCGCTGACGCCGGTTCCCTCAGCGGTTGAACTGTGGTCGGTCGTGCTCGGCGTGGTCATCACCGCCGCCGTGGGCCTGTTCTTCGGATGGGTTCCTGCGCGGCGCGCCGCGATGCTGGACCCGATTGAAGCCTTGAGGCGCGAATAACCGTGAGCGCGTTCACCAAACAGCTGGCCCTGTTGCGGGAGACCGCCGAGATGGCGTTCGACACGCTGCGCGGCAACAAGATGCGCTCGGCGCTCACCGTGCTGGGTGTCGTCATCGGCGTGACGTCGATCGTCGGCATGACGTCGCTCATCCGCGGCTTCGACTCCTCGCTTCGCAACTCGATCAACTCGCTCGGGCCGAACACGATTTTCGTGCAGCGATTCGGCGCCGTCAGCTTCTCCTCGGGCGCGTCGTTCATGGAGTTGATGCGACGGCCGTCGCTGACCGTCGCCGACATGCAGGCGATCGAAAAGCTGTCGACGACCGCCGGCATGGTCGACATCTGGCTCGGCCAGGGGCCGCCCCAGCCGACGACGGAGCGAGTCTTTTATCGGAGCGAACGCACCCGTCCGCTCGGCATCATCGGCACCACCGAGCAGTACGTGGACATCAATTTTGCGCAGATGGCGTACGGCCGATCGTTCACCCAGCAGGAAGTGCAGCGCGCGCGCCAGGTCGTGGTCGTTGGCTACGGCGTCTTCGAGGCGATTTTTGAAAAGCGCGGGATCGACCCCGTCGGCAAGCCCGTGCGCATCGGCAGCAGCGAATACACCGTCATCGGGGTCGTCGGCAAGCGGGCGTCGCCTGGCGGCTTCTCCGGCGCCGACGATTTCGTCATCATCCCCTACACGGCGTTTCGTAAGCAATTTGGCAATGAGCGAACCCAGCGCGGGCCGTTCGGCGGCATGCCGGCGATGATCGCCGTGCTGCCGCGGGAAGGCGTGTCACGAGAAGACGCGATGCGCGAGGTCGAGTCGATCATGCGCATTCGCCACGGCCTGACGCTCGACAAGCCAAACGACTTTGATCTCGTCACGTCGGACGCCATCCTGGCGGTGTGGGATCAGATCTCGTCGGCGATTCTGCTCGCCCTCGTGGTGATTTCGTCGATCGCGTTGATGGTCGGCGGCATCGGGGTCATGGCGATCATGACGATCTCGGTGACCGAACGCACGCGCGAGATCGGCGTCCGCAAGGCGATTGGCGCGCGGCGGCGCGAAATCCTGGTGCAGTTCCTGATCGAAGCCGCGGTGCTCACCAGCGTCGGCGGCCTGCTCGGCGTGCTGATGGGCAGCGCCATCGGTCTGCTGGTCAACCTCGTGTCGGGCTTCCCGGTGTCACTCCCCTGGTGGTCGTTCGCGTTGGGTCTCGGATTCTCCGCCTCGATCGGCATCTTCTTCGGGATGCTCCCCGCCTGGCGCGCGTCCCGGCTGGACCCGATCGAAGCTCTGCGCTACGAGTAGCCTCGCGTCCCAGCGCATCTGGCGGTAGACGGCAATCCGCATTCAAATCCGAAATCTGAGATCCGAAATCTGAGATCTCCATGATTCCCGGCGGGTGTATGCTTCGCCCTACGGGGCGTCTGTGAGCGCCCCCCGGAGGGTCCCGCCTATGAAGGTCTATGACGCTGCCAGCATCCGCAATGTGGCTGTAGTGGGTCACGGCGGATCTGGCAAGACACAACTGGTGTCGGCCTTGTTATTTGACGCAGGCATGGTCAATCGCCTCGGCAAGGTCGACGAAGGCAATACGGTTACTGATTCCGACGAAGAAGAAATCGCCCGCAAGCACACGCTCTCCGCCAGCCTCGCCTATGCGGAGTGGAACAAGACCAAGATCAACCTGATCGACACACCCGGATTCGGCAACTTCTTTTCGGATGCGCGCGCCGCGATTGCCGTCGCCGACGCCGCGCTGGTCGTGGTCGACGCCGTCAGCGGCGTTGAGGTCCAGACCGAGAAGGCCTGGGCGGCAGCTGATGAACTGCAACTGCCCCGCATGATCGTGGTCAATCGCCTCGATCGCGAACGCGCGTCGCTCGATCGCACGCTCGAATCATTGCGGGCCACGCTCAATCGCACGGTGATCCCGATTCAGCTGCCGATCGGCGAAGAAAAGCAGTTCACCGGCGTTGTCGATCTCGTCGGCATGAAGGCCTACACCTTCGCCTCTGACGGGTCCGGCAAGATGAGCGAGGGCGCCGTCCCCGCGAATCTGGCGGATGCGGCCAAGTCGGCGCGCGAAGCGCTGATCGAAATGGTCGCCGAAGCCGACGAAACCCTGATGGAGCACTTCTTCGAAGCGGGGACGTTGACCCAGGAAGAACTGGTCATCGGACTGGCCAACGCCGCTCGAGACGCGAAGATCTTTCCACTCGTTTGCGCATCGGGCCTCGCCAACATCGGCGCACAGCCACTGATGGATGCCATCCTCGAATACCTGCCCTCGCCCGCCGAGCGTCCGTTCACCGCGATGGAAAGTGGCGAGAGCGTGACGAAGAAGGCCGACGACAAGGGTGCCTATGCGGCGTTCGTCTTCAAGACCGTCGCCGATCAGTTCGCCGGCCGCATCACGATGTTTCGCGTCTACCAGGGCTGTCTCAAGGCGGACTCCACGGTGACCAACGCGACGCAAGGCACTCAAGAACGGCTCGGTCACTTGATTGCGCTGCAAGGCAAGACGCCAACCAACGTGCCGGAGTTCAAGGCCGGCGACCTCGGCGCCGTTGCCAAGCTCAAGGACACGCGCACCAACGACACGTTCGCGGACAAGGCCGCCGGCATCACGTTCCAGGCGATCGCGTTTCCGGAGCCCGTCCTCTCTTATGCCATTGAACCAAAGAGCCGCGGTGACGAAGACAAGATCAGCACCGCGATGCATCGGCTCGAGGAAGAAGATCCGACGATCAAGTACTTCCGCGATCCGCAGACGCACGAACTGCTGCTGGCCGGTCAGGGCCAGCTCCACATCGAGGTCACGGTCGCGAAATTGAAGCGGCGCTTCGGCGTCGATGTGCTGCTCAAACCGCCGCGCATCCCCTATCGCGAAACAATCACCGCGCGCGTGGAAGCGCATGGCCGCCACAAGAAGCAGACCGGCGGACACGGCCAGTTCGGCGACTGCAAGATCAAGATGGAGCCGCTGCCGCGCGGGAGCGAATTCGAATTCGTCGACGAAATCTTCGGTGGCTCGATTCCGCGGGGATTCATTCCCGCAGTGGAAAAGGGCATCCAGGAATCACGCCTGCGCGGATACCTCGCCGGCTACCCGGTCGTGGATTTCCGGGTGGTGCTGTATGACGGGTCGTACCACGACGTCGACTCGAACGAGTTGTCGTTCAAGACCGCCGGCTGGCTCGCCTTCAAGGACGGCATGAGCCGCGCCAAGCCGACGCTGCTCGAGCCGGTGATGAACGTCGAGGTCTACACGCCCAGCGACAACGCCGGCGACTTGATGGGCGATCTCAACGGGCGCCGCGGCCGCATTTCAGGCATGGAGGCACGCGGCGTGATGACCGTCATCAAGGCGCAGGTGCCGATGGCCGAGATGTTGACCTACGAGCAGCACCTGACCTCGGTGACCGGCGGCCGCGGCTCGTATCACATGGAGTATTCGCACTACGACGAAGTGCCGAATCACCTGCAGTCGAAGATCATCGCCACGTCGAAGGCCGAACGCGGCCAGATGGCGGAAGAGCCTGCGTAAGGACTGCGGATTGCGGATTGCGGATCTCGGATTTCAGATCGATTGAAGATCTGGGATCTGAGATCTGAGATCTGAAATAAGGCCGTCCTTCAACCCGTAGATCCAGGCGTGCAGTTGCACTTTGTGGCCCCGGCGCCAGGCGTCCTGCACGATCGTCGTGCGGGCCACGTTCTGCACCTGTTCCATCACGTTCAATTCACAGAGCCGGTCGACCCTCGCGTCCAGGTCAGGAATCGCGTTTAGTTTCACTTCATGCGTGCGCGCCACGTCCTGCACGTGCCGCAGCCAGTTGTCGATCAGCCCGTGCGAGTCCTGCTCGAGCGCGGCGCGGACGCCGCCGCAGCCGTAGTGCCCGCAGACAATCACGTGCTTGACCTCCAGCACGTCGACCGCAAACTGCAGCACCGACAGGCAATTGAGGTCGGTGTGCACGACGACGTTGGCGACATTGCGGTGAACGAACAGCTCGCCGGGATCGAGACCGACGATTTCATTGGCCGGAACGCGGCTGTCGGAGCAGCCGATCCACAGGAATTCCGGCGCCTGCTGTTCGGCCAGGCGCGAAAAAAATGTCGGATCGCCCTTCACGCGTTCGGCCGCCCACTTGCGATTGTTGTCGAGCAGCTTGTCCAGGCGCATGGGCTCAATCTTACTTCGCGAGTACCCAGGTGGTCATCGACCTCTGATCCTGGACCACGGTCGTCTTAATCGGATCGAGGAGCGTTGCGCCGAGCCGCGCGGTCCACGATTCAATCGACGCCGCGTCGACCAGGTATCGGTCCGATCCGTCGGGCAGCCGGTAGCGGGAATTGCCAAGCGGCTTAACTTCCTCCTCGATGCCGATGGTGCTCGCCAGCCTCGCGAAGAACAGGCCGCCCGGCCGCAGCACGCGCCACATCTGTTGCAGCATTGCCGCAAAGTGTTGATCGTCATGCGCAAAGTGCAACACGGCGCTGGCGATCACCGCGTCGGCCGATTGATCGTCAAAGGTCGTGCGCTCGATCGGCTCGATTCGAAAGTCGTGCGGCCGCCCTGGCGCCAGATGGCCGGCCAGGTCGCGGACTTGCTGAATCGCGTTCGCATCGGCATCGTTTCCGCACACGTCATAGCCCGAGCGAAGCAAGTAGACCAGGTTGCGTCCGCCGCCGCAGCCGGCGTCAAAGACGCGCATGCCAGGGCGAATCCTGCCGCGGAGCAACTGGTCGAAGACGTAGATGTCGATGTTGCCGAACTGGTCGGCGAGTGATCCGATCATATCGGCCTCAGATCAGATTCGACCCATGCGCGCCGCGCCACGACGGAAAACAAGCGCGCCTCCGAATAGTGGTGCAGCGGCAACCGGCGATCGCCGTGCAGCGCAATCAACTGCTCCGCCAGCGCGTCCAGATCCATCGACCGATCGGCAGCGGTCAGGAAACGGTCAATGACGACGATGTAGAACCGCGTCAGCGTCTCGTGGTAACCCGATGAATCGGTATTCGCGGTGCCGACGCTTTCGTTGTATTTCGATATCCGAACGCGCAGTAGATCGAGCGCGACAAACGGCCCATGCTGATGGACGTGCCACAGACCGGCACGCAGGTGAGCGTGATGTGTCCACTCCGTCTTCGGCAGGGTGCGATCAATCAGGCCGAGCGCAATTCGTTCGGTTTCGCTTATACCAACGGTTCCAGGGGTTCCAAAGGTTCCAAAAGGGTTCCAAGGCATCGTTCCGCTGCAGTTCCGTGGGTTATAACCATTCGAGTCGGGGCGAACTAGGAATTGGGCGCTGCCGCAGAACGGCGTCCTTGGAACCTTTGGTACGTCTGGAACCATTGAAACCGGCGCCCCTAAGTTTCCAATTGGGGCGCCCAGATGTACTGGCCGATCGGACAGAGATCCTGGAAGCCGAGCGAGCGGTAGACACCCAAGCCGAGCGACGAAGCATGAAGAATCGCCGCGCGATAGCCGGCTGCGCGCGCCTGGTCGAGGGCGGCTTGCGTGACGAGCCGGCCCAATCCCCTCCGGCGCCGCGCTGATAGCGTGGCCACGTCATAGATTCCCGCCACGCCGGCGCCGAAGAACAACGAGCAGGTCGCTGCCGGCGCGCCGTCCACGGTCGCCAGAAAATGGCGGAACGAAGACGTTTCGCCCACGCCGATGCTCCACGCCAGGTCCGCAAACGCATCGCCAAACGGCTGCGGCACGCCAAAGGCCTCACAGAGCACGCGCGTCCAGACGCCGAGCGATTCGCGGTCCGCCACCTCGCGGATCTGCACCGGGCCAGGCGGCAACCGGAAGGCGGGCGCGTCCGCCAGGTCGAGCGCCATGCCGTACGCGGGCTCCCGGAAGAAGCCGCGTTCGATCAAGTGCTGGCCAAGCTCGCGCGGCTCGCTCGACGGACCGGTCCACCACAGCATTGGTACGCCGCGCCGCCGACACGCGTCGATGCGCTCGTCAATCGCGGCGTCGAGCCGGTCGCCGGCAATGCGCGCGCCGAGCACGCTGTTGAACAAGGGAAATGGCAGGTCGGAAATCGTCCAGCAGAACTCAGGACCGTCGTGCCATTCAACGCGCGGCCACTGCCTGACGTGCTGGAAGAAGGCAAAAAGATTGGCCTCCACAGCTTGCACTGTGGAGGCCATAGAGAGATACGAGGGGACGTCTGCCATCCCGATGGGCTGACGGCGCTGGGCCATCTGCGCCACCGCGGCCTAGGAACCGCCGGCCTTGCGAGGAGTGGTGGTCTTCTTGCCGCCGCGGCGAGCGGGCTTGCTCGCCTTGCTCTTGGCGCCGCCGTCCTCCTGCTTCTTCTGTCCGCCGCGAATGGTCTTCGCGGCGCCGCGCAGGCGTTCAGCGAGGCTCTTGCTCTGCTTCGGAGCGTCACCGGACTCAGCCGCCGCTTCGGCAGCCTTCTTTTCTTCTTCGGCCTTCTTCGGGTCGAACTCGCTGCCGATTAGCTCAATCTGCGCGAGCTCGGCCGCGTCGCCGCGGCGGTGCCCGATGCGGAGGATGCGGGTGTATCCGCCCGGCCGCTCCATGAAGCGCGGTGCCAGCTCGTCGAACAGCTTGGTGACGACATCCTCGTTGAGGAGGTCGCGCATCACCAGGCGGCGCGCCGACAGCGACTGCCCCTTCGGATCGGCGGCGCGAACGCCGCGCTTGGCGATGGTGATCAGCCGCTCCACGAACGGGCGGAGTTCCTTCGCCTTCGGCACGGTCGTTTCAATCCGCTCGTGCTCGAGCAACGCCATGGCCTGGTTGCGCAGCAGGGCGGTGCGGTGCTCGGAAACCCGGCCGAGCTTGCGATGTGCATTTCGATGACGCATGACTGTGTTATTCCGCGGTCGCCGGCTGATCGAGCTTCATGCCGAGGCTCAATCCCATCGACTGCAGGATCTCCTTGATTTCGTTGAGCGACTTGCGCCCGAAGTTCTTGGTCTTGAGCATTTCGGTCTCGGTCTTGCCGACCAGCTCACGGATGGTGCGAATGTTGGCGTTCTTCAGGCAGTTGTAGGAGCGCACCGACAGCTCGAGTTCCTCGACGCTCTTGTCGAGATGCTCGTTCGACACGCCGGCGCGCGCGGGCTCCGAGCCCGAGTCGATCGCCTCATCGTCGCCATCCTCGAGGTTGACGAAGATGTTCAGGTGGTCGCGGACCAGCTTGGCCGACAGCGAGACCGCGTCGCGCGGGGTCACCGAGCCGTTGGTCCACACTTCGAGCGTCAGCTTGTCGTAGTCGGTGGTCTGGCCGAGGCGCGCCGCCTCGACGAGATAGTTGACCTTCTTGATCGGCGAGTGCACCGAGTCGATCGGGATCCAGCCGAT
>Ga0105248_10006246_pt1 | contig 13062 bp, 8 predicted proteins | sample KBSS34metaG_FD_81524 | JGI IMG/M metagenome (GOLD analysis project Ga0105248, IMG submission 81524) | Switchgrass rhizosphere microbial communities from Kellogg Biological Station, Michigan, USA - KBS S3-4 metaG | ecosystem: Host-associated > Plants > Roots > Rhizosphere > Soil | place... | reverse complement strand
TCGGGCAGCAGCAGCATCTGCTGCGGCTCGTAGGCAAGGTAGTTCGCGGCCATGGCCGCCAAACGTACCTCATCCTTCAATCGAAGTCAGGGACTTCCCTTCTGCCGCCCAGACTCCTAGGCGGCCTCGAGCAGGCCGAGGATGTGGGCGCGCGAGACGACCTGCTTGCGCGTCCCGGCGTCGAGCTTGGCGAAGAGGTTCTTGACGTGCCACTTGATCGTCTCTTCGCCGACCTGCATGGCGCGACCGATCTCCTTGTTCGAGAGGTTGCGGGCGAGCAGCTCGAGCACCTCGCGCTCCTTGGGGGTCAGCGCCATGCTGGGCGTCGAGCGCGAGCGCGCCGCGTCGCGCGACGGCGGCGGCACGCGCATCGGCGCCGCGAGCGGCCCGGGCGTGCCGGGCCCGGACTTCTCGCCGCCGAGAACCTGCCGCGACCAGCCGTCGAGCTCCGGATGTCCGTCGGCGAAGACCCTCTGCAAGCCGTAGGTGCGCGCCAGGTCCGCGATCTCGATCAGCAGGCCGGAGGTCTTCTCGCCGCAGCGGTCGAGAACGAACGCGCGCAGTCCGACGAGCTCGATGTGCAGCCGGCCGAGCTTGAGCGACTGCGCGATCGCGTCGGCACGCGCGAACAGCTCGGCCGCGGCGCGCCACTCACGTGCCGCGACAGCGGCGTGGCCGACCGCGACGTCGCGCAGCAGGGTCACGCTGCGACGCCACATCGGTCCCTGCGGCAGCGCCGGATCGGCGAGCAGCGAATCCATCCGCGTGACAAGATCGCGACACGTCTCCGCGCGAAAGCGCCGCGCGTGCAGCCGCACCTGCTCGGCGAGGCTCGCGACGCGCAGGCGCGGCAGGCGCCTCGCGGTGCCGACCGCCTCGAGCGCGCCGAGCAGCTCGAGCGCGCGGTGCTCGGCGCCTTCGAGGTCGGCGATTCGCGCCATCGTCTGGAAGCCGAGCAGCACGGTTTCGGGCAGGCCACTCCGCTCGAGGACGTCGAGCCGGTTGGCGAGCACGGCGGCGGCTTCCGCCGGCTGGTCGCGGTCCCAGAGCGACGTCCCCAGAACCGCCGCCAGAATGCAGGTGAACGAGTCGCGGCGGCCGAAGTCGGTCTCGGCGCGTGCGAGCGCGGGCCGCAGGACCTGCTCGGCGAGCAGCACCTGGCCCTCCGACAGATAGCTGAGCCCGAAGATGAAGTCGCGCCAGCGATCGGCGTAGGCGAATTCAGCGTCGTCGCCAGTCTCGACCGCGCGCTGACGCCGCAACCGCGCCAGCGCCGGCTCGCCATCGAGCAGCGTGCGCAACGCCGAGCGGTTGGCGTGGATGCGCAGGAGCTGCGGATCCTGCAGCGGCGGATTGGCCATCCAGGGATCGTGCAGCTCGGCGAAGCGGTCCGGGTCGTCGGCGAACAACGCGGCGCTGCCGAGGATCAGCGCGCACTCGCAGCGCCCGTGCTCATCGACGCCGGGACGCGAGAGGATGCGCTCGACGAGCTGCCTGGCGTCGTCGTGCCGTTCGCTGACCGCGAGCACCCACGCGGCCGTCAGCAGCAGGCGCGGCCGGCGGTCGAGTTCCGCCGCCGGGAGGCGCGCGATCCAGTCGAGCGCGGCGCCGCGATGGCCGCGCGTGACGAAAGCCTCGTAGAGGCTGCGCTCGGCGAGCTCGTAGGCCTTTTCGTGCTGACCGGCGGCGAGCGCATGGCCGGCGGCGGACTCGATGTGGCCGCACGCCGCGAGCCAGTCGGCGGCACGCTCGTGCAGCGCGGTCCGCTCGGCCTTCGGCAGCGTCGCGAAGCGGCGGCGCAGCTCCTCGCGCGCAAGCGAATGCATGCGCAGCCAGTCGCTCTCCTCGCCGGCGATGAAGATCGGCGTGTCGCGCGCGAGCCGGCGCAACCGCTCGGCGGCGTCGTCGACGCCGACCATCGCGCGGCAGAGGTCGGGATGGAGGTCGTCGAGGATCGCGACGCGGGTCAGCAGGGCCGCGTCCTCGCCGTCCAGGTTGGCGAGCAGCAGCGCCACGAAGTGACCGCGTTGCGCGCCGCCGTGCGTCGCGATTGCCTCGACCTCGGCTTGCGGATCGCGGCCCGCGGCCATCGCCGAGATCGCGAGCTGCAGGCCGAGCGGCCAGCCTTCGGTGAGCTCGAGCAGACGCGCCGCGGCGTCGCGGTCGACGCGCGTGCCGAAGCGTGCGTGGACGAGCTCGAGCGTCTCCTCGAGCTCGAAGCGCAACTGCGCCGGTCCGACCAGCGCGCACTGGCCGTACGCGACCAGGTCGTTGATGCCCAGGCTGGCGTCGGCACGCGCTCCGACCAGCGCCTTCAGATTGGCGGGAGCGTTGTGGAGCACGTAGGCGAGCGCCTCGCACGCCGCCGGGCGGAGCCGATCGGCGTCGTCGACGATGAGGACGACGTCGACCGCCATCTGCGCGATCTCGGCGAGCCAGGTCGTGACGCCCTCGAACGTGTCGCCGGTCGCCGTCTGGAACAGCGTCCGACCGAAGGTCGGCCGCCCTGCCCCGCCGCGGACCGCGAGCACCAGGCCCTGGACCAGCCGCTGCGGATCGTCGTCGGCCTGCACCGACAGCCAGGCGACGACAGCGCCGTGGGCGAGATGCTCGCGCCGCCATTGCGCGAGCAGCGATGTCTTGCCGTAGCCCGCGGGCGCCTGGATGAGGATGACGGGCCGGTCGCGGAATGCCTCGCTGCTCGCCTGCAGCCGCGCTCGCGCGACCTGATCCCTCGGAACCCGCGGCGCCGTGACCTTGAGGAGCAGGTCGTGGGCAGGACCCACTCCCGCGGAAGAAGACGTAGCCAAGTCGTTGGCGCGAGTCCGTGCTGGCGAGTCCGTGCTGGATAGCGTTCATCGCCGAACCGGCGCCAACGATGGTACCCGCTCGCTGTCTCGCGCCGACGCCCCCCCGGCACGGGGAGGGTTCCGCGTCAGGTGCGGCCTCAGCATGGCCGCTTCAACGAGAAGGAGTCCTTCCGTGTATCGCCATCTCCTGGTCCCCATCGACGGCACCGACCTGTCGGTGGAGTTGGTCGGCAACGCCGTTGCCCTTGCCCGATCGCTCGGCGCGCGCGTGACGTTCTTTCACGCCTCCCCGGACCACGCCGCGTCGCTGCGCGGCGAAGCCGACGCGCTGCGCATGACGTCGCCCGAGGACTACGACTACCTCGTCACGGGCCGGGCGCGCGAGCTGCTCGCCAAGGCAGAAGCGGCGGCGCGCGCGTTCGGCGTTCCTTGCGAATCGCTGCAGGCGGTGAACGACAAGCCGGCGCAGGCGATCGTCGCCGCTGCCCGCCAGGCCGGCTGCGACCTCATCTTCATGGCGTCGCACGGCAGCCGCGGCCGGCTCGGCATGGCCTACTCCTCAGAGACGTTCGACGTGCTGATGAAAGCCGGCCTGCCGGTGCTCGTCTCGGCGACGGGCGAGCCGTCGACGGCGGCGCGCGCGATCGGCATCGTCCGCGACGAGCACCGCTCGCTCGCCGCCGTGCTGCACGCATGGATGCACGCGCTCGCGCGCGCACGCCAGGATGGCCGTGCGCCCGACCTGGCGCTGATGCGCGCGATCGTCCACTACGTGCGCGCGTTCCCGCTCGCGCTCCACCATCCCAAGGAGGAGCAGCATCTCTTCCGGCGCCTGCGCGAGCGCACGCCGATCGTCAACGCCGAGCTCGACGAACTCGAGCGCCAGCACGAGCGCGATCGCCAGCTCGTCGACGAGATCGCGGCGCTCGTCGACGCGCTCGAGGGTGCCGGCGACGCGACCCGGGTGTCGATGACGCGGACGCTCGAGGACGCGGTCGCCCGCTACGCGACGTTCCTGTGGGACCACATGGGCCGCGAGGAAGGCGTGATCCTGCCGGCCGCGCAGCGCTACTTGGACGCCGACGACTGGGCAACGATCGACGTCGCGTTCGCAGCGAACGCCGACCCGTGCTTTGGCAGCGAGACCGACCGCGACTTCCGCCACCTGTTCTCGCGCATCGTCAGCCTGTCGGCCGAGTAGTCGAGCCGATCGCGGTCGGAAATCTCCGCGACCCGACGAAAGTCGGGACGGTCGTCGTGCGAAGCGTGCACACTTCGCGCTCCGGACAAGGAGCGCCTATGCGCGACGAGACGCCCCTCGACATCGCGATCATCGGCGCGGGCCTCGCCGGGGTCATTCACCTGCACTACGCGCGCCGCGCGGGTCTCCGGGCCGTGGTGCTCGAACGAGAGAGCGGCGTCGGCGGCCTCTGGCGGCGGCTGCCGGCATGGCAGGACCTGCAGGTCAACCCGGCTGATTTCGTCATCGGCGACCTCGCGCTCGCGGGGCCGATGCAGCCGCAGGTCCTCGCTTACGTCGAGTCGTGGATCGAGCGATTCGCGCTGGCCGACGGCATCCGCGTCGACAGCCCCGTCCATCGCGCGCGCCATGACGGGTCGTGCTGGGAACTCGACACGCCCGCGGGCACTGTCCGCGCGCGCCACCTGGTGGCGGCGACCGGCGGGCACAACAAGCCGATGATCCCCGCCGTGGCGCGCCGCGACAGCACCGTCCGCGAGTTCCACTCCAGCGCCCTGCGCGATCCCGAAACATTGAAGGATCGTCACGTGATCGTGGTCGGTGGCGGCGCCTCGGCCTTCGACCTGCTCGACCTGTGCCTCGCGCACGGAGCGCGGCGGATCGCGTGGGTCCATCGCGGCGTGCGCTGGTTCTCGCCGACCCGAAAGCCGAAGGCGATCGCGGGAACCACGCGTCCGTTCGCCAGGATGCAGGCAGAGGGCTTGAGCGTGGCGGAGCAGAACGCGGCGATCGGCGCCAGCCTGGCCGGCCGCTACGCCAAGTTCGGCATCGAGGCGATCCAGCCGCAGCGACCGCTCGATGTGCGCCGCGATCAGCTCATCCCCGGCCGCGCGCGCATGCTGGCCGACTTCGGCGCGCTCGAGCGATACCCGGGAACGACCGTCGAGTCGATGGCGGGTGGCGAGGTCACGCTCGCCGACGGCACCCGCCTCACGCCGGACATCGTGCTGTGGGGCACGGGGTACGAAACCGATCTCTCGTACTTCGAGGACGCGCGCATCGCGGCGATCCGCAATGTCGGCCAGCTCGGCGCGAGGTGCGCCTGCCAGTTCCGCAGCCTCGATGCGCCGGACCTCTATTTCCCGAGCGTCGGCCTCGACGGCAACGGCCTCCTGTCATGGTCTTACGCGCTGACGGCGCGCTCGGTCATGTCGCACATCCGCGGCACGGCGCGGCTCGACATGGAGCCGCACCCGCGCCTGAACCATCTCGAGATCGCCTGCCACATCGCCGAACGCGATCCCGGCAGTCACGGCGACGGGCCGGTCTGGGACTACTACCGCGACCTCGCGCTTCGCACCCCGGACGACGAGCCCTATCCGATGCCTTGACGGCCTCATCAACTGTCGGGATGACTTGAACACCCGGCCGGAGTACAAACAGGCGATAGACGACGACACACGGGAGCTGCGATGGCCACGACTCACGAGATCAAGCACATCTCGTCATCAACGCAAAGAACGGTCGACGGCGCATCGTCTTCGGACTCGAGAAGAACACGAATGCGAAGGAGGTCGACTGGAAGATCCACTTCGAGCTCTTCGAGCGCGAGAGCCGCAGCGTGGAGTACGGCGATCCCCTGGTCAGCCTCGACGTCGAGGTCGACGTCGCGCTCCACAAGAACGCGGAGACGGCCGCCAAGCTCGGATTCACGCCGCCGCAGAGCGCGCATGCCGAGGGTCCGGCAGCCGAGGACGCCCTGGCGGCTTCGCGGGGAGAGCTCGAGAAGTCCGAAGCTGCCAAGACGATCCAGGCGCCGCTGAAGAAAAAGTAGGCCGTGGCGGCCTTGCGCTCCGGCCTGATCGCGCTGGCGCTCGCTCGTGCAGGGACGGCTTGGGCGGCGGCGAAGCCGCCCAGCGGACCGTGCCCATCCGACCTCTCTGCCTTGCGGGTCCGCGAGGTGGCTCTCGTCGCGCCGCTGGCGGTGATGCCCTGGACCGCGGCGAGCGTGGCTGCGGCCGAGCGGCAATTGAACGAGGAGTTGGGCGGGCGTCTCTATCGCAAGGACGAGATCTCGGCCGCCCGGGCCAGGATCGAGCAGCAGTTCGACTTCGCCAAGGTCGACGTCGAGCAGCCGGTCGCGGCGCGATTCATCTCCGTCAAGACCAAGGCATGCAGCGAGCATGACGTCGATCTCGAGTTCTTCTTCTTCGTGCCGCGTCTCGTCCCGACCTTGGGCGTGGCGGTCGGCGGAGGCCGCCTGCGCGCGACGCCCCGCGTGGAGTACGACCGGGCCGAAAAGATGTCGCTCGGCGTCCGCGCCGGGTACGCCGCTCCGAGGCTCGGTCCGGCGCTGAGCGTCGACGCTCGGCCGCTCCCGACGCGCACGCCCTCGACCTGAGGCTGGAGGGCGCGACGGACCCCGACACCGGCGCGATCGCCCGGACGCAATGGCGCCTGGCGTACCGCAACAGCGAAGACCTGCGCCTCAGGGCAGGCTGAGCGAAGAACGCCTCGCCGTCGACGGAGCGCTCGCCTTCCGATCTTCCGGCGCGTGGGCGATTCCGGCGTTCATCGGCGGCAGTTTCGAGGGGGGTCGCTACGGCAGCGATCTCGGATCGACTTCGTTGCCGCCGGATGCCACGACGGCATCGAGCTACCGCTCCGTCAAGCTCTACGCGGGCACCCGCGGTCGAAGCGACCGCCAGAGCATCGGAGCGGCATACGGTGTGGAATGGGGGGCGTCCCAGAGTGGCGGCGGGCTCGACTGGGTCAAGCAGGTCGTCGACATCACGCACGAGCTGACGATTCCGGTCGGCGATCACGCCCGAGCCGTCGTCGAGTCGCGAGTCTGGGGCGGCGACCTTCGCGTTCCCGGGCAGGCGCCGGTCGGCGTGCGTTTCTTCGGCGGCGGCCGGGAGAAGTTCTTCGCCGAGAGTGACCTGGCGTCGATTCGCGGCAGCCCGTTGTTGCGCAGCATGGGCAGCAACGATTTCGCCGGCGACGGCGCCGGTGCGACGCGTGCCGGCGGCGTTCAATCTCACCGTGGCGCTGCCGTGGCGCCATCAGCCGCTGATCCCGGCGGAGCTGAGCTCGAACGCTGAATTCCGAAGCGTGATGACGTCGCAGCTCGAGGGCGCGACGTCGGAGCTGCAGGTCACCTACGCCGCCGACGATCCGAGCTTCCGGACTGCCGTTGCCGGGTTGCCGGCGCTGCGCCAGCTGCTGCGCTCCCTGAAGGACGCGGTCGCCGCAGCGCAGCCGGCGGCGCCCGGCGCGCCATCACCGGAATTCCAGGACTGCGTCCGCGCGATCGACGCGGCAGATCGACGCGCCGCTTCCGCCTGACGAGCAGTGGCGGAGGACAGCTCGGATTCGTTCGTGCCCTGCTGCCGCCCGAGTCGGGCGACGACGACGCCGAAGACCGCCTCGGTGCCGTCGACCGGGCATGCGCACGCACGCTGAACTCGACTCTCGGCGACAAGGACATCGCCGCCAGATCGACGGCGCTCGCCGGCGCCGCACGAGACCTGCGCGACCGGTTCAACGCCGTCGATCAGCCGGCCGCGAAGAGAAAGGCCGAAAGCGAGCTGGCCGTCGCCAAGCGGACGCTCAAGGTCATCGTCGAGGAGATGAACCTGTGGTCGGTCAGCCCGTTGCTGATGTTCGATGCCGTCCACATGAACGTCGGCGGCACTCGCTACGGGATCGGCGCAGGGCTGCGACTGGCGCTGGCAGACAGCGTGGACTTCAGCATCGGATACATGGCCAACCGCCAGCGCCGGCCGAACGAGCCGGCGGGCGCCTTTCTGATGTCGCTGCAGATCAAGGACATCTTTTAGCCGCACAGGCGTCGCAGCCTGCGAGCCGGCGTCGACGAAGGCCGTCTCAGGGAGCCCGGCGCGGCAGCGTTCGTTTCTGCAGGCTCGCCAGGGTGGACACGAGAACCGATTCGTCCACCGGCTTGACGAGATGCCTGTCGAATCCCGCGGCCTCGCCGCGTCGCTGCGCCTCCTTGTCGCCCCAGCCGCTGAGGGCGACGACCGCCAGATGCTTGCCCCACGGCTGGCTTTTGACGTTGCGGCAAACCTCGTAGCCGTCCATGAGCGGGAGGCCGATGTCCAGCAGCATGACTTGCGGGCGATGCTCGGCGACGGCGGCGATGGCGGCCTCGCCGTCGTGAACCATCCGGACTTCGTGGCCCAGCAATTCGAGGAGCCTGAGAAGCGCCTCGGCGCCGTCGACGTTGTCGTCGACGACGAGGATCCTCAGCGACTCGGCAGCGGCTGCTTCGGTGGCGGGACTCGCGACCGATCGGGGCACTTGCTGGTCCGCCAGCAGCGGCAGGCTGACCACGAAGACGCTGCCTTGCCCCGGACCCGGACTTCGGGCGCTGACGCGACCGCCATGCAGCCCGACCAGATGCTTGACCAGCGACAAGCCGATGCCGAGCCCGCCCTGCGATCGCGACACCGTGCTGTGAACCTGCGAGAACATGTCGAACACCGCGCCCAGCTCTTCGGCCGGAATTCCGATCCCGTCGTCCGCCACCGACACGCTGACCTCGGCCTCGTCGCGCGCGACCTCGATCCTGATGTGCCCGCCGTGATCGGTGTACTTGGCAGCGTTGGTGAGCAGGTTGACGAAGATCTGCGAGAGACGCGTCGGATCGCCGTCCAGCCACAGCGGCGCTTCGGCGCCGCTCACCTGGACCTCGTGGCCGCGCTCGGCCATGTGCGGGCGGCTCGCCTCCAGCGCGATCTCGAGGACGCGCGCCAGGTCGATGCGCTCGCGCTGAAGCTCGATCCGGCCCTGGTTGATCCGGCTCACGTCCATCAGGTCGTCGATGAGCCGGACCATGATGCCGATCTGCCTGACGATGACGTCGCGGGCCCACTGCGCTTCGTCGGCCGGCGCCTGTCGCTGCAATATCTGGGCTGCGCTTCGCACCGGCGCGAGCGGGTTGCGCAACTCGTGCGCCAGCGTCGCGATGAACTCGTCTTTGCGCCGGTCGGCTTCGCGAAGGTCCGACTGCAGCTGCTCGAGGGCGCGGGTTCTTTCGAACACCAGCCGGTCCAGGTTCTCGTTCAGGTCCTTCAGCTCGAGCTCGGCGCGGCGCCGCTCGGTCACTTCGGCGAGAAGCGCCCGATTCGAGATCTCCACTTCACGGCCCTTGCGATGCAGTTCGGCGAATACCGCGACCTTGGAGCACAGCACCGGCCCGTTGACCGGCTTGTGGAGATAGTCGACGGCGCCGCTGCCGTAGCCCTCGAGGATGTGCTGGTCCTCGCTGTAGTAGGCGGTGAGGAAGATGATCGGGATCCGCGAGGTCTTCTTGCGGCCCTTGATGATCTGGGCGAGTTCGAAGCCGGTCATCCCGGGCATTCGCACGTCGAGGATGAGCACCGCGAATTCCTCGGCGACCAGCGCGAGCAGCGCCTGGTCCGCCGACTCGGCGCGCACCAGCCGGTATCCGGGCGAATCGAGGAGGCTCTCCAGCGCCGTCAGGTTCTTCGGCTCGTCGTCGACGATCAGGATGTTGATCGGCGCATCGGTGATCGCCGACAGCACGGCGCCCCCGGAGCGCGGCGCGGACTCGGTGTCGCCGGCGCTGGACATGGGCTGGGTCCGAAGCGGTGTCTGACTAGTCATGGCGCCGCGTCACCGGAACAGCCAGACGCGCATCAGCGAGAGCAGCTGATCGGTGTTGACCGGCTTGGCGATGTAGTCGCTGGCGCCGGCGTCGAGGCACTTCTCGCGGTCGCCTTTCATCGCCTTGGCAGTGAGCGCGAGGATCGGCAGGGAGCGGAACCTGCCGTCGCCGCGGATCTCGCGCATCGTCTCGTAGCCGTCCATGTCCGGCATCATGATGTCCATCAGGACCATGCTGAGATCGGGCGTACCCTGGATGAGCTCGATCGCGCGCCGGCCGTTGGTCGCGCTCATGACCTCGACCTCGTGGTTCTCCAGGAGCGAGGTCAGGGCGAAGATGTTGCGCGCGTCGTCGTCGACCACCAGGACCTTGCGCCCGCGCAGCACTTCCTTGCTGCCGTGCAGCCGCTGCAGCATCTCCTGCTTGGCCGCAGGAAGGTCGGTCACGACGCGGTGCAGGAAGAGCGCGGTCTCGTCGAGCAGGCGCTCGGGCGACCGGACGTCCTTCAGGACGATGCTCTTGGCCAGCGCCTTCAGCTGCGCGACCTCGTCGTCGGCGAGATCCTTGCCGGTGAAGACGACCACGGGGATGTCTGCCAGCGCGGCTTCGCCATGGATCCTTTCGAGAAGCTCGAACCCGCTCATATCGGGCAGGCGAAGGTCCAGCACGACGCAGTCGAAGTGTCGCTCTAGCATCGCCGTCAGCGCCTCGTGGCCGGTGCCCACCGACACCGTCTCGATGTCGTCGTGGTCGAGCAGCTCGACGATCGACGCCCGCTCGATCGCGTTGTCCTCGACGACCAGGAGCCGCTTCGATCCCGACGTCGCGAACCCCTTGATCCGCTCGAAGGCCGCTTCGAGGCGATCGGTCGTCGCCTCCTTGACCAGGTAGGCGAACGCGCCGCGCGCCAGGCCGTGCTGACGCTCCTCGTCCATGGTGACGATCTGCACCGGGATGTGCCGGGTCGCGGGGTCGAGCTTGAGCTGGTTGAGGACGGTCCAGCCGAGCATGTCGGGCAGGAAGATGTCGAGCGAGATCGCGGTCGGGCGGTACTGCTTGGCAAGCGTCAGCGCGTGGGCGCCCTTGGCCGCGACGATCCCTTTGAAGCCGGCGTCGCGCGCCAGGCCGAGCAGGATCCGCGCATAGTGCGGATCGTCCTCGACGATGAGGACGGCGGCATCCCCCGGCTCGATCTCGGCACGGTCGTCGGCGACGTGCTCCTCGCGGGCGACCGGCAGGACCATCATCTCGTGGCGCGCTTCCGCCAGGCCGCCGTCGCCGGTTCGCGCCGCCGGCCGCACTGCGGTCGCGCCAGCGTAGCGAAGCGGCAGGTAGAGCGTGAAGACGCTTCCCTTGCCGTGGGTGCTGACCAGCTTGATCTCGCCGCCGAGGAGCATGGCCAGCTCGCGGCTGATCGCCAGGCCGAGGCCGGTGCCGCCGTACTTGCGCGAGGTGCCGGCATCGGCCTGCTGGAACGCCTCGAAGATGAGCCGCTGCTTTTCGGGCGGCACGCCAATGCCGGTGTCCTCGACGGTGAAAGCGACGACCTGCGGCGCGGTGCTCAGGACGGCGTGATCGGGGCTCCATCCGCTCGACGCCATCGCGACGTTGACGTCGACATGGCCGTACGAGGTGAACTTGACGGCGTTTGAGAGCAGGTTCTTCAGGATCTGCTGCAGCCGCTTCGGATCGCTCTCCATGGCGCGCGGCAGCTCGCTGCTGAAATGCACCTGGAGCGGCAGGTTCTTCGCTTCGGCAACGTGGCGGAAGTTGCGCTCGATCGTCTCGCGCAAGCCGGCGAACGCGATGTCCTCGATCTCCACGGTCACCGTTCCGGACTCGATCTTCGACAGGTCGAGGATGTCGTTGATCAGGTGCAGCAGGTCGGAGCCCGAGGAATTGATGTTGCGCGAGAACTCGACCTGCTTGCCCGACAGGTTGCCGGGCGCGTTTTCCGCCAGCTGCTGGCTCAGGATCAGGATCGAGTTGAGGGGCGTGCGCAGCTCGTGCGACATGTTGGCCAGGAACTCGGACTTGTACTTCGAGGTCAGCGCGAGCTCGGCGGCCTGTTCCTCGAGGGCGCGCCGCGCCTGCTCGACCTCGGCGTTCTTGCGCTCGACCTCGGCGTTCTGCTCGGCGAGCAGCTTGGCCTTGCTGCCCAGCTCCTCGTTGGTCTGCTGCAGCTCGCTCTGGCGCGACTGCAACTCGACCGTGAGCTGCTGCGACTGCGTCAGCAGGCCCTCGGTCCGCATCGTCGCCTCGATGGTGTTGAAGACGGCGCCGATGCTTTGCGTCAGCAGATCCAGGAAGGCGAGCGAGCCGAGGCTGAAATTCTGCAGCGAAGCCAGCTCGATGACGGCCTTGGTCTCGCCCTCGAACAGCACGGGCAGGACGACGACGCTGACGTGGCGCGCCTGGCCCAGGCTCGATTCGATCCTGACGAAATCGGCCGGAACGTCGTTGAGGAGGATTCGCCGCTTCTCGGCCGCGCACTGGCCGACCAGGCCTTCGCCCACGTGGATGGCCGGTGCCAGAGGGGTCGCCTGCGCGTAGCTGGAGAGGAGCGCCAGCTCGGCGTCGTTGTCGGTCACGGCCAGGTGGTAGATCGTTCCCTGGTGCGCGTTGACGAGGGGCGCGAGCTCGGTCAGCAGCAGCTGGCCGACGGTGCTCAGCTCGCGCTGGCCCTGCAGCATCCCGGTGAATCGGGCCAGGTTCGTCTTCAGCCAGTCCTGCTCGCGGTTGCTCTCGGTGGTCTCGCGCAGGTTCGAGATCATTGTGTTGATGTTGTCCTTCAGCTCGGCGACCTCGCCCCGGGTCTCGACCTGGATCGAGCGCGTCAGGTCGCCCTTGGTCACCGCGGTCGCGACTTCGGCGATCGCGCGGACCTGGGTCGTCAGGTTGGCGGCGAGAAGGTTGACGTTGCCGGTCAGGTCCTTCCACGTTCCCGCCGCGCCCGGCACGTTGGCCTGGCCGCCGAGCCGGCCGTCGACGCCGACCTCGCGCGCGACGTTGGTCACCTGATCGGCGAAGGTCGCGAGCGTGTCGGTCATGCCGTTGATCGTGTCGGCGAGCGCCGCGACCTCGCCCTTGGCCTGCACCGTCAGCCGCTGCGTCAGGTTGCCGTTCGCGACCGCGGTCACCACCTTGACGATGCCGCGCACCTGCTCGGTCAGGTTCGACGCCATGAAGTTGACGTTGTCGGTCAGGTCCTTCCAGGTGCCGGCGACGCCGCTCACCTGCGCCTGCCCGCCGAGCTTTCCTTCCGTGCCGACCTCGCGCGCCACCCGGGTCACCTCGCCGGCGAAGGCGTTGAGCTGGTCGACCATCGTGTTGATCGTGTTCTTGAGCTCGAGGATCTCGCCCTTGACGTCGACCGTGATCTTGCGGTTCAGGTCGCC
>Ga0105248_10006244_pt1 | contig 13063 bp, 9 predicted proteins | sample KBSS34metaG_FD_81524 | JGI IMG/M metagenome (GOLD analysis project Ga0105248, IMG submission 81524) | Switchgrass rhizosphere microbial communities from Kellogg Biological Station, Michigan, USA - KBS S3-4 metaG | ecosystem: Host-associated > Plants > Roots > Rhizosphere > Soil | place... | reverse complement strand
TGTCCGCGGCCTCGATGTCCGCGGCCTCGATGTCCGCGGCCCGGGCCGCGAGCCCGCCGTAGGTCAGGGTGCCCGCCGGGCCCTCGACGTCCCCCCACACCAGGGCGGGCGCCTCGGGCCGGCGTTCGGCGTGCGCGAAGAACCCCTCGTGCAGCAGCCGGGTGGCGGCCGGGCCGGCGACGTCGCCGACCTGGCGGCGCACCGCCGTCGGGGCCGCGTCGAGCGGCACGTCGAACGGACGCTCCCAGACCGCGCTCGCGGCGGGTTCGGCGGTGGGTTCGGCGAGATCGCGCACGACCCGCTCGAAGGCGGCGAACATCGCGTCGACGGTGCCGGGGGCGAAGGCGTCCTCGCGGATGTCCCAGTTGACCAGCAGGCCGCCATCAAGCTCGGTCACCTGTGCGTCGAGCAGCACCTGCGGACCCTGGGAGATGATCCACTCCGGGGTGCCGAACTCCTCGCGCACGGCCGCGTCGAACAGCTCGCCGAGGCCGAGCGCGCTGGTGAACACCACCGGGGCCAGGACCTGCTCGCCGCGCGGCCGGCCGGCGTCGCGCAGGATCTCGACGCCGGAGTAGCCGGCGTGGGAGGCGTCGGCGTGGGAGGCGTCGGCGTGGGAGGCGTCGGCGTGCAGGCGGGTCTGCACCCGGCGCGCCCGCTCGACGAACGGGACGCGGTCGGTGAGGTCGACCTCCAGCAGCACCGAGCTGGTGAAGTCGTCGACCACCCGGTCGACGTCGGGATGAAGCTGCTCCCGGTCGAACAGCGGAACGTTGAGCAGGAACCGGGACTGGGTGCTCCACACCCCGAGGACCTCGGCGAACGCCGTCGCCACGGCCATCGCCGGGGTGACGCCCCGCCGGTGGGACTCGCGCCCCAGCGCCGCCCGCGACCGCGGCGAGAGCCGGAAGTGCCGCCGCGACACCCGGGCCAGGGACCGCACGGCGGAACCGCCTCCGGACTCGGCGCCCCCGGGCTGGGAGGTGGCGGGCCGGGGGGCGGCGAGGGCGAGCTCGGGGGGGCCGGGGAGGCTGGGCAGGCGGTCCATCCAGGCCTCGCGGGCGCGGCTGGCCGCGGCCTTCCGGCCGGCCTCGTGCTCGGCCCGGTAGCGCCGGTAGGTGTACGCCGGGGCGGGCTCGACCTCGTCCGGACGGCAGTAGAGCCGCGCGAGGTCGGCGAGCAGGGCCCGGTAGCTGACGGCGTCCGCGGCGACCATGTCGACGTCGAGGTGGAACCGGGTGGCGCCGCCGGGGAGCAGACTCAGCGCGGTGGACAGCACCTCGCCGTGCTCGATGTCGAGCATCTGGTGCGAGAGGCGGTCACGGGTCTCCTCGAGCCGGGCGCCGGCGGTGGCCTCGTCGAGGTCGCGCAGGTCGTGGACGGTCAGGCCGCGCCAGCCCGAGCGGGCCTCGACGATCTGGCCGCCGTTGTCGGTGACGCGGGTGCGCAGGCTCTCGTGACGGTCGACGAGCCGCTCGATCGCCGCGGACAGCCGCGCCGGGTCGACGCCCTGACCATCGGCACCCGCTGTGGCGGCACCCGCTGTGGCAGAACCCGTTCTGTCGAACTCGGTGTACGGGTGGGCGGCGACGGTGCGCCGCAGGCCGTCGCGGTCCGGGCCGGTAGGTACCGCGGGGCCGGCGGCGGGCGGCGGCGCGGCCACCAGGAAGCGGCTGACGCTGCGCAGCTTCTCCCGGGTCTCCTCCAGCTCCCGCTCGGGGCGGGACGCGCCGACGATGCCGGCCCCGGCCCGCAGCCAGGTCCGCCCGTCCCGCTGGAACACGGTGCGCAGGACAAGGGCGGCGTCGAGCGCGCCGTCGGCGCCGACGCTGAGCACCGCCCCGCTGTACAGGCCGCGCGGCGCCGACTCGTAGTCGCGGATCAGCCCGTAGGCGGCGGTCTTGGGAATGCCGATCGCGGTGATCGACGGGAAGACGACGGCGAGCGCGTCCCAGGCGTCGTTGCCGGAGGCGAGCCGGCCGCTGACCCGCGAGGCCAGGTGCTGCACGCTGCCCCGCTCGAGCACGGACATGAACTCGTCGACGACGACCGTCGCCGGGTCGCACACCGCGCGCAGCTCGTCCTGGGCGGCCTGCACCGACACGGCGTGCTCGTAGACCTCCTTCGGGTCGGCGAGCAGGTCCTCACGGCGGGCCCGGTCGGCGGCTCCGCCGTCCGCGGCGCCGCCGTCGCGGGCGCGCGTGCCGGCCAGCGGCTGGGTGGAGACCCGGCCGTCGGCCGCGACCTCGACGACGGTCTCCGGGCTGAAGCCGGTGGCGCGCAGGCCGCCGACGTCGAGCAGGAACGACCGGGCGGGGGTGTTGGCGCGCCGGCCGCGCTCGTAGGTGGCGACCAGGTCGATCTCGCCGTCGACGGGGACGACCCGGGACAGGATCACCTTGCGCAGCCGGCCCGCGTGGATGTCGTCGACGGCGCGGGCGACGATGCGCCGGTAGTCCTCGGCACCACGCTCGAGGTCGGCGGGCACCAGCGTGCTCTCCGCCTCGGCCGGCTCGGCGGCGTCCGCGAGCTGGTCCGCGAGGGCGTCCAGGGTCTGCGGTTCGACCGCGCGCAGCGACGCCGTGCCGACCTCCAGCCGCACCTCACGGGCGGGGACGATCAGGTGGACGAGCGGCTCGGACGCGCGCGGCCCGGCGAGCCCGTGGGCCCGGGGGCCGAGCTCGAAGCCCGCCCAGCCGTAGGCCCGCCAGCCCGCCACGGGCAGCGCGGCCAGCACGCCCGCGAGCGACCGCAGCGGCGCCTCCCCGACCGGCTCGACCCGCCAGGCGCCACCCGTGCGGTAGCGGATCTCGTCCCAGGACAGCACGATCTCGGCCACCGCGCCGGCGCCGAGGCACCACGCGCCGTCCCGCTCGTAGACGGCGAACGGCGCCTGCGCGGACCGGGCGAGCCGGGCCGCGGCCGCGAGCGGATCCCCGCCGAAGGAGACCGTGCGCTCGTGGTAGACCAGCGGCGCGGTCACCGGGTCACGCCAGCGCTGCCGCCCTGGGCCGCCGCGTCCGCTTCCATCCGGGCGATGAGGCTGGCCGGGCGCAGGTCCGTCCAGGAGGTCTCGACGTACTCGATGCAGGACGCCCTGCTCGCGGCGCCGTGAACCGTGTTCCAACCCGCGGGCACCGGCGCGAACGTCGGCCACAGCGAGTGCTGTCCCTCGGCGTTGACCAGGACGTAGAAGCTGCCGTTCTCGTCGTCGAACGGGTTGGTCGACATACGTTCCCGTCTCCTTGGGTCAGGCCCGCACAGGGGTAAAGGCCGCTTTACTCAGGTTAGCTTCACCTAAGCACCCAGGTCACGTCCACCCCTGAACCGGAAAAATCCGGTCCCGGCGGGCTCGCGGAGGATCCGGTTACCGGAGGCGACCGGCCTCGATGCGGACGGTTCGGGGAAGGCGGGCAATCGTTTCCGGACGGTGCGCGATGACGATCAGGGTGCAACCGTCACGCAGCCGCTCGACGGCGGACTCGAGCCGGACAGCGCCAGCATGCTCTCGAACAGGTTGCGGGTGGCGACGACGAACACGACGACGGTGCCGACGCCGAGCCGGCCGTCGCGCACCAGCCAGACGCTCAGCATCAGCCAGACGCTCAGCACCAGCCAGACGCTCAGCACCAGCAGCGCTGCCGTTGCAGAAGCGCCGGAAGACGCCCGCCAGCGACGGTTCGGCCGCCAGCACCCGGATGTCAGCCGCCGACGCCCCCCACCCCGAGGCTCAGCCCAGCGGCGTCGGCGTCCGGAGCGGCCTGGGCGCCGTCGGGTTCGAGGCGGATGATCCGGTCGGCGGCGGCGAGCACGGAGGCGCGGTGGGAGATCACCAGGAGCGCGACACCGGGGGCCCAGGCGCGCAGCCGGGTGAGGATGGTGGCCTCGGCGCGCAGCCGCGAGCGCAGCAGCCGGCTACCCGTCGAGCCCTTCACCCGCGTCAACCCCCGGCGGCGGCGGTCACGGCCTCGGCCGGCTCGTCCGTGGCGCTCGTCGGGGTGCTCGTCGGGGTGCTCGTCGCGGCGGCCGGAACGGCGCTCGGCGCGGCGGCTGGCGCGGGGATCGCCGGGCGCGAGCGCAGCGGGATGACCAGCGGCGTGTTGGACTCGGGGTCGTTGATGACCCGGCAGGCGAGGCCGAACACCTCCTCGACGAGCTCCGCGGTGACGATCTCGGCCGGCGGGCCCTGCGCGATGATCCGCCCGCCCCGCATCGCCACCAGATGGGTGGCGTAGCGCGCGGCCTGGTTCAGGTCGTGCAGCACCGCCACCAGCGTGTGCCCGCCGTCGGTCAGCAGCTGCTCGCACAGGTCGAGCACCTCGACCTGGTGGGCGATGTCGAGGAACGTCGTCGGCTCGTCGAGCAGCAGGATCGGCGTGCGCTGGGCCAGCACCATCGCGAGCCACACTCGCTGGCGCTGGCCGCCGGAGAGCTCGTCGACGGACCGGTCGGCGAGCTCCGCGACGCCGGTGCGCTCCATCACCTCGCTCAGGACCCGCTCGTCCTCACGCGACCACTGGCGCAGCAGCCGCTGGTGTGGGTAGCGGCCGCGGGCGACGAGGTCGGCGACGGTGATGCCGGCCGGGGCCGTCGCCGACTGGGCGAGCAGGCCCAGGCGGCGGGCGACCTCCTTCGTCGGGTAGGACGAGATCACCTGGCCGTCGAGGTGCACAGTGCCGGCCTTGGGCCGCAGCAGCCGGACCAGGGCGCGCAGCAGCGTGGACTTGCCGCAGGCGTTGGGCCCGACGATCACCGTGAAGGCGCCGTCGGGAATCTCGATGGCCAGCTCGCGGGCGACGACCCGCTTGTCGTAGGCTAGCGTGAGGTCCTGCGCACTCAGCCGCGTCATTGACCGTTCTCCTGTCGTCGTCGCCGTCCCCCGGCCCGTGCAACCCGCCCACCAGCCAGTGCCGTCACAGGCGCCGTCATCCGCGCCGCCGTCCACGAACGAGCAGGACGGCGAGGTACACCCCACCCACGGCGCTGGTCGCCACGCCGACGGGCGGCTGGGTGGGGGCGAACAGACGCTGGACCAGCGCCCCGGTGAGCACCCCGCCGACCAGCGCCCCGAGCGACGCCTGCGCCGCGGTCCCGCGTAGCACCAGCAGGACCACGATCGCCCAGCGTCGGAGTGCTGCACGGTGTGGTCCCGGCAGGTCGCGGAGCGGACCGCACCCGCCGCGGGCGACCATCCCTCCGCGACAGCACGCACTCGAGACCTCACAATCCATCGCCGTTTTTCGTAGCTAAAGGTAGGTTAACCTGCCGACCAGGGAACGTATCCAGCCGACGCACCCACGTCCAGAGGTTGACGGAGCGTCACCGGCCACCTCGGACTTTGGGATTTCCCGCCCGGCCTCCCGCCATCCCCTCCCGGGTGCGGTGACCAGCGCGTCCATGCACACCCGCTGCCCGCGGGCCCAGGTCGTCTCCGTCTTCGCCCGGTACGGGTTCAGCCCGGCGGACACTTCACCCTCGCGCTCGGCGACGACCTCACCCCCGGCTCCGAACTCGACGCCCTGGCGTCACACTGACCGTGGATGGCGCGTCGGGGGGCGGTATGTCGATGCGCCAGGGGACGCTGATGACGACGACGCCGGGCTGGAACAGCAGCCGCGCCTTGATCCGCAGGGCGCTCTGGTTGTGCAGGACCTGCTGCCACCACCGGTCGATCACATACTCCGGGATGACGACGGTGACGACGTCGCGCGGGCCGGCGCGGCGCAGCGAGCGGACGTGGTCGAGCACCGGGCGGGTGATCTCGCGAAACGGCGAGTCGAGGATGCGCAGCGGAACCTCGAGGCCGTGGCTCTCCCACTCGTCGCACAGCGCCCGCGCATCCTCCCGCGACACGGCGACCGTCACCGCCTCGAGATCGGTCGGGTTCAGCATCCGGGCGTAGGCCAGAGCCCGCACCGTCGGCAGGTGCAGCTTCGACACCAGGACGATGACGTGGTTGCGGCTCGGGCGGGTGAGCTGGACCTGCTCGGGCACCCGCAGGGAGTTGGCGAGCCGGTCGTAGTGGTGGCGGATGCCCCGCATCAGCGCGAACAGCAGCGGCATCGCCACCACCACGATCCAGGCGCCCTCGAGGAACTTGCTGAGCAGCACGATGACCAGGACGAGCGCCGTCACGCCGACCCCGAGGGCGTTGATCGCCTGAGCCCGCCGGATCCGCCGCCGCTCCACCGGATCCGCCGGATCCGGGACGGTCTCGGTGCCGGTTCGGGCGAGTTCCCGTTGCCAGTGTCGGACCATGCCGGCCTGGCTGAGGGTGAACGAGACGAACACCCCGATGATGTACAGGTGGATCAGTGACTGGGTACGGGCGTCGAAGACGGCGAGCAGCAGCCCGGCCGCCGCCGCGAGCAGCACGATGCCGTTGGAGAACACCAGCCGGTCGCCCCGGTTGTACAGCTGGCGCGGCAGATAGCGATCCCGGGCGAGGATCGACGCGAGCGCCGGGAAGCCGTTGAACGCGGTGTTCGCGGCAAGAACGAGGATGCCGGCGGTGAAGACCGTGTTCCAGTAGAAAAGGAATGTCCGGCCGAACACGGCGGCGCTGATCTGGGAGATGGCCGTCGGCACGTCGGCCCCCGACGGCAGCCCGATGTAGTCGGAGCGGTTCTCCGCCATGTGCACGTGGCTGACCATCGCGAGGATCGTGATCCCGACGAACATGGTGACGGCGAGCAGCGCCATTCCGGCCAGGGTGGCGGCCGCGTTGCGGCTTTTCGGCCGTCGGAAGGCCGGCACTCCGTTGCTGATGGCCTCGACGCCGGTGAGCGCCGTACAGCCGTTCGCGAAGGCCCGCAGAACCAGCACGACCGCGAGCAGCCCGGTGGTCGAACTCGTCGCCCGCAGGTGGTAGCCGGCGGTCTCGGCCCGCATCGGCTGCCCGGCGATCCCCTTGTAGGCAGCCCAGGCGAACATCAGGTAGATGCCCAGCACGAACCCGTACGTCGGAATCGCGAAGACCTTTCCGGATTCCCGCACCCCACGCAGGTTCATCAGCATCAGCAACGCCACGAATCCCAACGAGATCGACAGTGCGTGCCCGGACAGCCGCGGCGCCGCGGAAATGATGTTCCCGACTCCGGCGGCGACGGACACCGCCACCGTGAGCACATAGTCGACGAGCAGCGCACTCGCCGCGGCGAGCCCCGCCGTGGCCCCCAGGTTCTCCGACGCCACGACATACGCCCCGCCGCCGTTCGGGTAGGCATGCACCGTCTGGCGGTAGGAGGCGACGACGACCAGCAGCGTCAGCGCGACGGCCGCCGCGATGTACGGTGCGACGTGGTACAGCGCCAGGCCGCCGACGGCGAGCGCGACGAGAATCGACTCCGTCGCATACGCCACGGACGACAGCGGGTCGCTGCAGAACACCGGCAGCGCGAGCCATCTGGGCAGTTCCGTCTCGGCCAGCCGTTCGCTGCGCATCGGCCGTCCGACAAGCAGCCGCCGGGCGAGGTCAGTGGCCACCGTCGACTCCCGCCTGCCGCAGCGCCGTGGGCGCGTCCAGCGGAATCGCCGCATCCGCGGCAGGCGTAAGGGGGCGCATCGGACTCCCGGATCGCTCGGAACACGTCGGTGGGAGTCAACCGCGACGCCACCCGCGACGCCGGATTCTCTAACACGTTTCTCACACCCGCCCGCCAAGCCATGAACGTAGGCGGGTCACGGCGGCGGCGGGCGGGTGCTTGGGAGAAGTGGTCCGTGCTGTGGCGGCGACGGCGATGGTCGCGCGGAGGTCGCCGAGTCCGGGGCGGCGCGGGGCGGTCAGAGCTGGCGGAGGTCGATCTCGACCGGGAAGGGGGCGGCGGCCTGGATCAGGCCGGTGAACATGCCACTGTCCCGATAGGCGCCGGCGGCCGGGTCGAGTGTGTAGGTGTGAGCGAGCGGGATGCTGGTGCTGCTCTGCTCGACGCGCCAGTAGAACTCGATCCCGACACCCGCGTACTGGTTCGGCTTCACGAGACGGTCAGTCGTCTCCGACCCCGGCGAGACGATCTCCACGACCAGCAGCACATGCTCCGGCAGGGTGGGCGCGACGTCGATCGTGTCCGCGCGATACACCACGACGTCCGGCCGGCGGTTCGTCAGCGGCACGTCGCGCAGCCGGACGTCGAAGTCGGTGTCGGCGTTCCAGACCGCTCCCCCGGCCGCGTCGAGGGCGTTTGCGAGAACCCGCGCCATCCGGTTGTGCCGTTTCGAGGCGCTGGGAACCATGACCACCATCCCGTCGACGACCTCGATGCCCGCGCACTGCTCCTCGGACCAGGAGTCGTACTCCTCTGCGGTGATCTGCTCGTGCATCCATGACGGGGCTGGCATGTCCGCGGCCACGACGCACCTCCCGCCCGCGCGGCGGCACGGCCCCCGCGGATGACGGATCCTGGCGGATCCTGACGGATCAAGGATACCGGCGGTGGTCGGTCAGGGCTGGTAGCGGTAGCCCATGCCGGGTTCGGTGGTGAGGTGGCGGGGGCGGGACGGGTCGGGTTCGAGCTTGCGGCGCAGGCGGTTGACGTACAGCCGCAGGCTCGAGGTGTCATCGCCGTGGCCCGGGCCCCAGACCTGGGTCAGCAGCGCCCGTGAGCTGATCAGCTTTCCGGGTTCGCGGACCAGGGCCGCCAGCAGCCGCCACTCCGTCGGCGTGAGCCGGGTGGCTTCGGGCGGGCCCGTGCCGGACGCGGAGGCCATCTCGGACGCGGAGGCCATCTCGGGCGCGGAGGCTGAGTCGGGCGCGGAGGCTGAGTCGGGGTCCGGCGCGGGGGCGGTGGTCGTGACGGTCCTGGTGGCGAAGTCGATGCGGTGGTGGCCGATGAGGACGATGGGGCCGGTCTCGGCGGAGGCCGAGCGGCGGGTGACGGCGCGGATGCGGGCGAGCAGTTCCTCGATGGAGAACGGCTTGGTGACGTAGTCGTCCGCACCCGCGTCCAGTGCGGCGATCTTGTCCTGGCCCAGGGTGCGGCCGGACAGGACGATGATCGGGACGGTGGTCCAGCCGCGCAGGCCGTGGATGACGTCGATGCCGTCCATGTCCGGCAGGCCGAGGTCGAGAACGACCAGGTCCGGCGGTTCGCCGGCGGCCTCGGCGAGGGCGCGCGCGCCGCTGGCCGCCGTGCGGACGTCATGCCCGCGGCTGCGCAGGTTGATCCGCATCGCGCGCAGCAACTGCGGCTCGTCCTCGACGATCAGGATGCGTCCCACCCTGCCCCGGCTCCCTCCGCCAGCCGACCGTTACCCCGGCCTGATCCACCAGTAAAGCCCGGAGAATGCCGGATGGCGACGATCTCTCACACGTTTCTCACGGCGGCTCCGCCCATTCTCACAGAAGGCATACGCCGATCAGGAAAAAGCAGTCACCGCCGACGTTCCGAAGTTTCCCCGCAGCCCGGGCGGGGGCAGCATGGGTGCCGTGTCACGGGTACGGGGAACACTGCGGATCTATCTCGGCGCGGCGCCGGGGGTCGGGAAGACCTATGCCGCCCTCGACGAGGCGTGCCGGCGCCGCGACCGGGGGACCGACGTCGTCGTCGGCCTGGTCGAGACGCACGGCCGCCCACACACCGCCGCCATGCTCGAGGGACTGGAGGTCGTCCCCCGCCAGTTCCTCGACCATCGCGGCGCCACGTTCACTGAGATGGACCTCGACGCCGTCCTCGCCCGCCGCCCCGCCGTCGCCGTCGTCGACGAGCTCGCGCACACGAACGTCCCCGGCAGCCGCAACGCCAGGCGCTGGCAGGACGTCCAGGAGCTGCTCGCCGCCGGCATCGACGTCATCTCCACCGTCAACGTGCAGCACCTGGAGTCCCTCAACGACGTCGTCGAGACGATCACCGAAGTGCCGCAGCGGGAGACCGTGCCCGACGCCGTCGTCCGCCAGGCCGACCAGGTGGAGCTGGTGGACATGGCCCCCGAGGCGCTGCAACGGCGGATGGCGCACGGCAACATCTACCCTCCCGACAGGATCGACGCGGCGCTCGCGAACTACTTCCGCCCCGGCAACCTCACCGCCCTGCGTGAACTCGCCCTGCTCTGGCTCGCCGGCAAGGTCGACGACCAGCTCGACCGCTACCGGGCCGCGCACCACATCGGCGGGGTGTGGGAGACCCGCGAACGGGTCGTCGTGGCGCTGACCGGCGGCCCCGAGGGCGACACGCTGATCCGCCGCGCCGCCCGCATCGCGTCCCGGACCAAGGGCGCGGACCTGCTCGCCGTCCACGTCGCCCGCTCCGACGGCCTCACCGGCGCCGACCCCGCCGCCCTCGCCGGCCAGCGCGCCCTCACCGAAAGCCTCGGCGGCACGTTCCATCAGGTCGTCGGCGACGACGTCCCCGCCGCCCTGCTCGACTTCGCCCGCGCCGCGAACGCCACCCAGCTCGTTCTCGGTGCGAGCCGCCGCGGCCGCCTGGCCCGCATCCTGTCCCCCGGCATCGGCGTGACGACGATCAACGCCTCCGGCCCGATCGACGTCCACATGGTCACCCACGCCGAGGTCAGCTCCGGCTGGCGACTACCCCGAGTACCCGGCGGCGGCCTCGCGCCACGGCGCCGCGCCGCCGCCACCCTGCTCACCCTCGCGCTGGTCCCCGCCCTCACCGCGCTGCTCGTGACCGGCCGCGACACGGTCAACCTGGCCACCGACATCCTCGGCTACCTGATCATCGTGGTGCTGGTATCGATCGTCGGCGGCTTCTGGCCGGCGCTGCTGTGCGCCCTGGGCAGCGCCCTGCTGCTGAACTACTACTTCGCCCCGCCCCTGCACCGCCTGACGATCGCCGACGGCAACGACATCCTCGCCCTCACCGGCTTCGTCCTGGTGGCCGCCATGGTCAGCCGGGTCGTCGACACCTCCGCCCGCCGCTACGGCCAGGCCGTGCGCGCCTCCGCCGAGGCCGCCACCCTGTCCGTGCTCGCCGGCAGCGTCCTGCGCGGCGAGGACGCCCTGCCCGCCCTCCTCGACCGCGCCCGCGAGACCTTCGCGATGACCTCCGCCACCCTCCTCGAACGCACCACCAGCCAGAACCCCGAGGCCGACGATGCCCCGGCCCCGGCCCCGGCGGCCGACGACGAATGGCGCGTGGTTCTCTCAGTCGGCCCTGACCCGTGTACTCGGCCCGGGCAGGGTGCCGTCGACGTGCCGATCGGCGACGACCTGGCGCTGGTGCTGACCGGACGCCCGCTCCCCGCCGCCGACCGGCGGATCCTCGCCGCGTTCGCCGCCCAGGCCGCCGTCGCCCTCGAACGCCGCCGCCTCGCCGAAGCGGCCGCCGAGGCCGCCCCGATCGCCGAGGCCGACCGGGTCCGCACCGCCCTGCTCGCCGCCGTCAGCCACGACCTGCGCACCCCGCTTGCCGCCGCGAAGGCCGCCGTCACCGGCCTGCGCGGCGGCGCCGCCCTGCTCGACGCGGGCGAACGCGACGAACTGCTCGCGACCGCCGACGAGTCCCTGGACCGCCTGACCGCCCTGGTCGAGAACCTGCTGGACATGTCCCGCCTCCAGGCCGGCGTCCTGAGCGTCTTCCCCCGGCCGATCGGCCTCGACGACGTCGTCCCCCACGCTCTGGACGAACTCGGCCCACCCGCCCGGGCCATCACCATCCGCCTGCCCGACGACCTGCCCACCGTCGACGCCGACCCGGCGCTTCTGCAACGCGTCCTGGTCAACGTCGTCGGCAACGCCCTGCGTCACTCCCCCGCCGACGTACCGCCCGCCGTCACCGCGTCGAGCCTCGCCGGCCGCGTGGAACTGCGCGTCGTCGACCACGGCCCCGGCATCCCGGTAGCCGCCCGTGACCAGGTCTTCCAGCCGTTCCAACGCCTCGGCGACCGCGACAACACCACCGGCGTGGGCCTCGGCCTCGCCCTCTCCCGCGGCCTCACCGAGGCGATGCACGGCACCCTCACCCCCGAGGACACCCCCGGCGGCGGCCTCACCATGGTCATCGCTCTCCCCGCCACCACCCCGACATCCCCTTCCACCCTCCTCGCCTCCGACGACCCCGATCCCGGCACCGACCCCGGCTTTGCCTCATGACGGTCGTGGTCCGGGAGCGGAGCCGTGGGCCGGAATCGTCCGGGCTGTGGCGTTCCGCGGAACGCGCCCGAGCCCCCGACTCCTTACACCCCGTCCGGCCCCAGCGCCGAGCAGCCGAGCAGCCGAGCAGCCGAGCGTCGGATACGGATTGTCACGGTGCGGCGAGCCGTCCGCCCCCGCCGAGGGGGATACGGAGCGGGTGCGCGGGGGAAGCGAGCCGCCTGTCAGCTTCACATGGTTCGGCGCCCGATTCGTCCCGTTAAAACTGACAGAGAGCTCCTCTCCCCCGCAGCACCCCCTCATCCGCGGAACATCACTGGTGAAGTCGGCCCGGGGCGCGGTGTCGGCCTTTCGGTCGATCCGTTTCCCCGAGCCGCTTCCCGAACCCGGCGGGCGCCTTTCAGCGCGTGATCCCTGTGGCTTCCATCGGTGGTGCTGGGTGTCGCAGCCGGAGGTGGGACGGGTCGCCGCCTCGGCGAACAGAGCCTCCACATCGACCCAGCCCGACGCGGAGGGCGTTCAGCCGGGCTTCTCCATGTCGACGAACTCCACGGGCCCGTAACCGGCGAACGTCTCGGTATGCCGGCCGGTCTCGGTGAAACCGAGGCGCCGGTACAGGCGGATGGCGCGTTCGTTGAAGGCCGCGACATCGAGCACCACGCGGCACCGGCCGTAGATAGGGCGGGCGAACTCCAGGCCCGCCAGCACGAACTGCTCACCGAGCCCACGACCAGTGAGATCCGGCCGCAGGCCCAATCCATAGAACAGCCCGTCGTCGACCGGCTCGAAGAAGTAGAAGCCGATGAGGGCGCCATCGTCATCGCGCACGGCGAAGAAGAGCTCCGGGTTCTTCACGGGCAGGCCGTCGCTGTCGTAGAAGTCGTAAGGCGGGTAGTAACGCCAGGCGTCGCGTTCGCGGAACATGGCGTCGTCCGCCGGTTCGATCCTCACAGCTCCCGCCCGTCCCGAGCACCGGTGCACCCCATCAGCGCGATTCTCCCACGGCACGCGCTGGCT
>Ga0105248_10006241_pt1 | contig 13065 bp, 13 predicted proteins | sample KBSS34metaG_FD_81524 | JGI IMG/M metagenome (GOLD analysis project Ga0105248, IMG submission 81524) | Switchgrass rhizosphere microbial communities from Kellogg Biological Station, Michigan, USA - KBS S3-4 metaG | ecosystem: Host-associated > Plants > Roots > Rhizosphere > Soil | place... | reverse complement strand
TTCAGGCGGACATGCAAGTCCATCTCATCAACGACGGACCCGTCACCCTGATCTGCGACTCGCCGCCAAAGTAGCGCAGGCCTCCCGGCCTGCGAAGAAGTAGCACAGGCCCCCCGGCCTGTGAAACGCGCAACTCGCGTACAAGTGGCACAGGCCTCCCGGCCTGTGAATCGCGAACTAGATCGTCTGCGCCTTCGTCACCGAAATGCTGCCCTGCGACGTACGGACCGCGAGCTGACGCTTGCCGCGTCCTACGGTTCCCCGGACCACCGTGCCGCATTGATCCTTCTGCGAATGCAGCGGGAAATCCGTCAGCACCTTGCCGGAGAGGGTCCGCAGACTCACATCCGAACTGGGCTTCGCGGGCAATTCCACCGCGACGTTTCCGTGGACGCTGTGCGCTTCGATGTCGCGATCCAGATTGTGCAGTTCGATATCGCCTTCGACCGTGCGGCCCACAAAGCGCAGCCGCGAGGGAATGCGCACCACGAAATCGACTCGGACGTCGCCGACGTTGACTTCGCCGCCGCCACCATTTGCGTACATCAGCTTCGTCTGTCCGTCACCGGTGCTCGAAGCCACGCGGAAACCGCCGCCGGTCGTCGGCCGGCACTCAAACGGTTTCGACGGATCGTTCGACGGATATACCGCGCAAACCGTGACGCCCTTGTCGTGTTCCACGACTTCGATCTTGACGTCGTCGATATGCTCTTCCGAACTGCCGCGCTTCATGGCGACCACTTCCACTTCTTCGCCGGAAGTCCGTTCGGCGTACACGTTCCCGTGGACACCGTTGATTTCGACCAGCGCTCCCGCGCTGACCCAGCCGCGCCACCGGAACTCCTCGGACACCGGAACCGTGGTTACGCCCGAAGGCGGAGCCGCAGCCGCCGACACAAATGTCGCCGACATCAAGCCCGCCAGGAAGAAAGAAGTGAGTGTCCCAGTCATACGCCTCCCGGTTTAGACTTCGCTATTTTCGCACGCAAAGGGCCATTTTTGGAACCCCATAAGCCCAATAAAATGATCAGCTTTCGGTAAGCACTTCGCCCCTGTGTGTCCGTCCTTGGGACAGGCGGGGCGGATCCGCACAGAAGACGCTCTCCGAGTACTAAATATTCCCTGCGCCCAACATAAGCGGAACGAAAAATCCAAAAGCCTCGTAACTCGATATACCGGGTTGCGCTATATCGCACATCGATATATACTGACTTCCATGGATCACTCGCTTCCCCTGCCGCCCGCCACGTTCCACGTCCTGATCGCCCTCTGGGAAGGAGACCGCCACGGCTACGCGATCATGCAGGACGTCGCCGAGCGCACCAACGGCAAAGTCAAATTGAGCCCCGGGACCCTCTATGGTTCCATTAAACGCATGCTCGAGCTCGGATTTATCCAGGAGGTGCGTCCTGGCGCGGCGGAGCAGTCCGATGCGGACGAGCGCCGGAGGTACTACCGGGCGACTCCGTTGGGACGAACCGTCGCGCAGGCGGAAGCCACCCGCCTCGCCGAAGTCTTAGAACAGGCCAAATCCCATGGACTTCTTCCGCAAATCGGCTAATCGCTTCTATCAGCGCCTTCTGCGCCTCTACCCGGAAGACTTCCGCGCCGAGTACGGCTCGGAAATGACCGCGCTCTTTGAAGATCGCCGCCGTAACGAACCCGCGATCCCTTTGATTTTTGAAACCCTGATCGACGCCCTCAGAACCGCGCCCAAGGAGCACTTCTCGATGCTGATCCAAGACATCCGCTTCACCTTACGGACCATGGCCAAAAACCCCGGCTTCGTGGCCGTCGCCCTCCTTTCGCTCGCCATCGGAGTCGGCGCGAACACGGCCATGTTCAGTTTTAGCGACGCGCTGCTTCTCCGGCCGCTCTCGGTGCCCGAGCCCGATCGCATCGTCCGCGTCTACACCAATTCGAGCACGCAGCCTTACGGCAGCGTTTCCTATCCGGATTACCTCGATATTCGGAGCCATTCGAAGACGCTGGCCGGAATCGCCCTGTCGAGAAAGATCCCGGCCAGCCTCAAGGTCACCGCCGACTCCCAGGCCAAAGTGAAGCTCGGCCTCAACGTCAATACGGAATTCTTTGACACGCTCCAGGTGCAGGCCGCGCTCGGCCGCACCTTTCGCAAGGACGACGACGATCAGCCGGTCGTCGTCCTGAGCCACGAATGCTGGAAGGCGAATTTCTTATCCGATCCCGCCGTCATCGGACGCAGCGTGCAGGTCAGCAACATTGCCTTCACCGTCATCGGCGTCATGCCGGAGTCCTATACCGGGCTCAATCGCATCATCCACGAGGATCTGTATATCCCCGTCGGAATGCTCCCTCGTCTCGCCCAGGAGCCGAGCGCCCTTGAGCACCGCGACCGGCGCAACTTCGATCTCCACGGACGATTGACCGCCAGGCACAGCGCCGAGGAGGCCCATGCCGAGATGGCCACCATCGGAGCTTCGCTCGAGCGCGAAAATCCTGTCAGCAACCAGAATCGTTCGCTTCTTTTGATGACCGAGCGGAAAGCCCTCTTTGCGACCAACGGAGAAGGAGCCATGCTCGTCGCGTTGCTGCTGATGTTGTCCGGCCTGGTCCTCTTGACCGCCTGTGCCAACGTAGCGAACCTGCTGTTGTCGCGCGCTCGTGGACGCGCCCGCGAAATCGCGATCCGGCTGGCAGTGGGGGCGGGCAAAGCCCGTCTGCTCCGTCAACTGATTACGGAGAGCGTGATCCTGGCGCTCTTCGGTGGCGCAGCCGGCCTTCTGTTGGCGAGCTTCGCCATTCGCTTCCTGGGCTCGATCCGCCTGCCCAGCGATTTGCCGGTGGGAATTCCCGCCACGCTCGACCTGCGGGCGCTCGCCGTGAGTCTGTCGGTGTCCCTTGTGTCGGCGCTGCTCTTCGGCTTGATCCCCGCGTTCCAGAGCCTTCGCTCCGATGTCGCGACCACGCTCAAGGCGGGCGATACGGTCGGCACCAGCCGAACCCGCCGCTTTAACCTCCGCAACCTGCTGGTCATCGGACAGGTCGCGATTTCGATGCTGCTGCTGATTCTCTCTGGCCTGCTGATCAAGGATTTTGCGGCCACCGCGCTGCACAGTCCGGGGTTTCGCACCGACCACATTCTGCTGATGAACATGAGTCCGACGCTCGCCGGCTACGACGAACCGCGCACGCGCGCTTTTTATAAGGAATTGCTCGAACGCGTGCGAAGCCTGCCCGGCGTACGCTCCGCCGTCATGGCGATGCACGTTCCGCTGGGCTTCACCAGCACCAACATTCCGGTGGTCGTCGAAGGCTACCAGATGCGAAGAGATCAGGACTCCGTGATCATCGACTTCAATCCGGTGACCGAAGGCTATTTTCAAACCATGCGGCTTCCACTCGTCGAAGGCCGCGAATTCAATACCCACGACACGGAATCATCGGTTCCCGTCGCAATCGTCAATCAGGCCATGGCGGACCAGTATTGGCCGGGACGGAACGCGCTTGGCGGGGTGATCCTGCTCAACGGAAAGCGCCTCCAAGTCGTCGGTATTTCGCGAAACGCGCAGCTTCGCGAGCTTTCCGGAGCTCCGGTGAAGCCGTTCGTGCACCTGCCATTCAACCAGTTCTACGGCTCGCAGATGACCCTTCACGTGGAAACGGAAGGCGAATCCGCTCACCTGACCGCTCCCGTGCTCGCCGAAATCCGCCGGCTGGATGCCGCGCTGCCGGTCGCCGAAATTCGCACCATCGAAGATTTCTTCCGCGAAGGGGCCATGTTCTTCAACCGGCTGGTGATGCAGCTGATTGTGACCATCGGCGCGATGGGTTTGCTGCTGTCGATTATCGGATTGTACGGCGTGATTGCCTATTCGGTCAGCCGCCGGACGAAGGAAATCGGGATCCGCATGGCGATTGGCGCCGATCGCGCCACGGTATTGCGATCGGTGCTGCTCGAAGGACTGGGGCTCGCGGGATTCGGTATCGCCATCGGGCTGCTGGCCGCGATGGGCGCTTCCGGGGTGTTGAGCACCTTCCTGGTGCACGTCGGAGCCCGCGACGTTTCGGTGTTCCTCGCGATACCGTTGCTGTTGATCGCGGCGAGTCTGGGCGCCACCTATTTCCCCGCGCGCCGTGCCGCACAAGTAGATCCCCTCATCGCGCTCCGCAACGAGTGACCGTAAAACAGAACCCCGAGGCGCGACCGTCAGGTCGCGCTCACTTGCCTCTCTGACAACCCCGCCCGTCAGGGCGGGGGTACAGCAACAGCAATCTCGCGTCCTAATTCGCTCACAGCCCCGCCTGTCAGGGCGGGGATTCTCACCGAACCGCGACCGTAAGGTCGCGTTCACTTGCCCTGACAACCACGCCCGTCAGGGCAGGGATACTAACTCTTCCGCAACCGCAACTCCATCACCAACGCCGTATCCGGCGGATCCGCATAGAACCCCGCGATCTTGCGCGCCACCCGGAATCCGAAGGCCTTGTTGAGCGCGATCATCGGCCGATTCCGGCGTCGTGTCGTTGTCAGGATCCGCGTGAAGCCATTCCGCCGGGCGTACGCAATCTGCCACGCCTTCATCAGCCGTCCCATCCCGCAACCCTGGAACGACGGAAGAATGCCGGTGCTCGCGATGTACAACGAACCGTGCGGCAGCGGACCCCGGTCGTCCTCCCGCAAGTCGAACGCGCAGCAGCCCGCTCGTTTCCCGTCCACCAGCAGCCAGTACGACTCGCAGCATTTCCAGTACGACGGCGGAAACCAATCCGCTTTCGGAAAGATTTTGTGATCCATGCGCACCAGCGCGCGCAGATCCTTCGGCAGGTCGACCTTTCGGAACTCGACGTTCATCGAAACGCTTAGCGCACCGTCTCGCAGAAGGAGATCTCGGAGCCCTCTGCGTTTCGGAAACTGACAGTAGGATGGCCTTTCGGCTCGTGATAGATGGTGTACCCACCTCTGGGATTCACGCCGTCCAGCGCTCCGCCCTTGAACGTGATGCGCGTCGTGGACAGCGTATACGTGTACGCTCCGGCGGCGTCATCGGAGCCAATGTACTGCGTTGCATTCTTAATGGAGAAATTTAGAAGGAGACGGGGGCGGTTGTTCGCCCAGCATTCGTATCTGCCGACTGCCACTTTCGAGGGCGCCTGCGCGCTGGCCGGCGTCACGAAAAGCAGGGCGGCCGGAAGGATCGCACACCAACAAAGTCGTCTCATGTCTTTGCAATCGTACGCCAATACAAAGCGCGCGGCTTGCTTTGGAATTCTGATCGAATCGAAAGCAAACGCGCGCGCTGTGAAACGAAGACGAAAATTATTTCGAGATCGGAGTCAGCTCGCGGTGCGAGATGATGCGATCGACCATGCCGTAGCGGACGGCCGCTTCCGGCTCCATGATGTAATCGCGATCGACGTCGCGCGATACCTTGTCGACTTCCTGGCCGGTTGCCGACGCGAGGATCTGATTCAGGATCTCGCGCATGCGCAGGATTTCCCGTGCATGGATGTCGATATCGGTGGCCTGTCCGCCGAGGTTGCCCATGGACGGCTGGTGGATCAGGATCCGCGAGTGGGGCAGCGTGAAGCGCTTGCCTTTGGTGCCGCAGGCGAGCAGCACGGCGGCCATCGAAGCCGCCTGGCCGACGCAGTAGGTAACGATATCCGGCTCCACCAGGTTCATGGTGTCGAGGATGGCGAGCCCCGCCGTAATCGATCCGCCCGGCGAGTTGATGTACAGCGAAATGTCCTTTTCAGGATCTTCGGCAGCCAGGAAGAGAATCTGAGCGATGATCAGATTCGCGACGTTGTCGTCGATCGGCGTTCCGAGGAAAATGATGTTCTCTTTGAGCAGCCGCGAATAGATATCAAACGCGCGCTCGCCGCGGGACGTCTGCTCAACGACCATCGGCACCAGTACAGAATTCTGCATAACGAACGAACTCTCCTTCGACTCACAACACAGGACGCAGAGGTGTCCCGGAACTTTCATGATACGCGACTACCCCGGCCCTCCCGGAAAAACTTTATGAAAGAAGAAGGATTTCGAGACGCACGCAGCGAGACGCGCACCTATCGAGACGCGCACGCAGCGAGGCGCAGCCGAGCGAAGTAAGCGCTTTCAGGCGCGCAAGCACTCGAAATGGCGTCGGCGCGTGCCATGCCCTTAATAACCCCGGGCGTCAGCCCGGGGAACTCCAATCACACCGTCAGCCCGGGGAACTCCAATCACACCGTTAGCCCGGGAGCTCTGAATAACCCGGCCGTAAAGCCCGCGGATCCCGCTCCCCCGGGTCACACCACTTCCAACTTTTTTATCTCCCCTGAAACCCGTCACTTAACTCCATCCGACCCGCCAACACCTTGGTAGCCCCTTCCCATAATCAAGGTAGAAAGAGTGCCTGATGACTAGACAAGAACGCCGCGCCATCAACCGCGAGAACGCAAAACATAGCACCGGACCCGTCACCGACGCCGGGAAACAGACCTCTGCCGCGAATGCGACCACCCACGGACTCACGTCGATGAAGCCGTACCTGCCCTCCGAAGAGGACGCCTACCGCGCCTTCGAGGCGAACCGCCTGGAATCGCTCGCTCCCGAAACCGGCGACGAAGCCAATCTGGTCGCCACCATCATCGACCTCGAATGGCGCCTCAAGCGCATCCCCATCCTCGAAGCGCGCCTGTTCGCCGCCGACGAGGAAGACACCATGAAGATCATCCGAGCCCTGGACGTCCTCTCGCGCCACGAAGTGCGCCTACGAAAGCTCCTGGTGACCATCCACGCCGAACTCCACGAACTCGTCATCAACCGCCGCAGGTCCGCGGAAGAAAACAACTTGCCAGCCGACTAATCCCTCAATGGCTTCGTTTTGAAATCCGCTCCGGAGCATTCCGCAGGTGTCGAGACGCGCACGGAGCGAGGCGAAGCCGAGCGAAGTAAGCGCTTCATCGCCTCAAACGCGGTTACCGCGTAACGCCTGCAACCTACGGCCATCGCCCACTCGAAAACGAAAACGCAGGATCCCCAGGCTACCCCCCGGGGTTATTAAGGGGTTTGCTGGCACGCCGACGGAATCGAGGCGCGCACGGAGCGGCACGAATGTGCCGCGTAGTAAGCGTCTAACCAGAGCGTGATTTCGAGACGGGCATTGAGCAGAATGCCCGTGCCGGGCGGCACGAATGTGCCCGTAGTAAGCGCTTGTTGTCGCCGGTTCGCGCGTATTCGCGTCGTTCGGAAAAAGCGCTTACTGCGCTCGGCTGCGCCTCGAAGTCGTGCCGCCTCGATATCGGCGCGTTGGAATCGCGCTAGCGGTCCTTCAAAAAGCCGAAGTGGCGGCCCATCCAGTACGGCAGCAGAAACGTCGCACCGTCGTCTTCGGACCGCCCGCCGTGGCCGCCGTCGATCACGAAAGGATTGCCGTTCCACTTCATCACCGGGCGTTCATCGGGCGGCAGAAACGTCAAAACCTGTTTCTTGTTGAAGCGATCGACCTTGGAATCGAACTCGATGTCCGGCCGTTCGGAATTCTTGATGGTCCACTTGACCAGGTCCATCGGGAATCGCTCGAGCGTCCAACGGGCCTGCGGGAAATATTGCGCGTCGAACTTCGCCCTCCCGGCCTGCGGCAACGCCAAAGCGTGAATGTAAATCCACAGCGGATTGTGTTCGCGCTGCACGTTGTGCCACCAGCCATCCGCGGCCTGCAAATAGGTCTTGCGAAGACCCGGGTCCTTTTCATACACGAACAGCGGATAGAACGTCAGGTAGGCGAGTTCTTCGTCCGAGTAATTGATCTCTTCGCGGAGTTCCAACTGCTGCGTGGCGATTTTGGCATAGCCCAATTCAAAGGCGACCTTCTTGTATTCGCGGTCGTATTTTGCGTCGCCGGTAATGTGGTGCGTCGCCTTCAAGAAGCTCAGCAGTTCCGCCGAATTCAGCGGACTGTCCGGCTTTCCGCCCGGTGTCGCGAAATATTCGAGCGTCCACTTGCCCCACGTCGTCGGCTTGCCGGTGACATCGATCAGGTTGTACTTGTTGGCCAGGATGTAGTCCATGATCCGGCGCGCTGTCGCCGCAATCCGGGCTTTCAGCGGGGCGTCGTCGAGCGTGTCCCAGGCAATCGAAAACAGAAAGAAGTGGCCGACGATCTCATCCGAACTCGTGTCGCCTTTCCATTGATAACTGCCGTCGGGAGACCAGTGCCACGTTCCATCGGCCGGGCGCGGATCGCCTTTTTTCACGTACGACCGTGCGGGAAATCCCGGGATGCCGGTGATCTGTTCGAGATATAAAACCGCTTCAATGGCTTTCTTCGCCAGCTTGAGCGCTTCCGGCGATTTCGTTTGCGCGTAACGGAAGCATTCGCCGGCGGCGTACATGGCGGTCCACAATCCGTCGTTGTCGCTCGACTCATTGACGTTGGTCGACAAATCGCCCGGGACTTTCAGGTGCGAATCGGCCACCATGCCGTAGCGGTCGTGCCGCAGCCGGATCCGATCTTCGTAGTGGCCCGCCTTTTGCAACAACGTCATATGCCGGAGTTCGATATGGGATACTCCGGTACGCGTGCGAACCCACATTCCCCCTTTGTTATCCGGATGAAGCGAAAGGACATCGGCGTCCGGGAGGTAGCGCTGGCTGGCGAACACCTGCATCCGGTCCTGGGGTGAGGCGGACGAGTCAAAACGGACAACGCCCCGTTTCGATCCGACCCACAGAGTTCCGTCGGAAGCTTTGGCCAACGCCGACACCCCTGCAATGGGCGGCATTCTCGGTGTTTCCCGTAACACAGCGGGTACTTCCGGCGCGTCTAGAGAATGGAAGCTCCGGAACTTCTGCGGCGTGGTGGCTTGACCCTGCAGAGTGGCGAGATGCCCGACAACGAGTAGGACCTGCGGGATAGTAGTAATGATTTTGGCTAGTGGCATAGGAAAAGTCCGAATGAAGGCATCCGAAAATCGCGCGATGTGCGTTATAAGAGGCGCTGCCTGTTGATACACGATTCTCCAGCACATTTCATCGCACCCCAAGCGGACGCCGGAACAGTCACAGTAGCAGAAGTCTATAATCGAAACGGGAGAGGGGCTGAGAAAGCGGCTGTGAGGATTCTGATCGCGGACGACAGCATCGTTTCGCGTCACCTGCTCGAAGCAACTTTGCGGAAATGGGGCTACGACGTCGTGGTTGCCTGCGACGGCGCGGAGGCGTTGCGCCTGTTACAGGAGCCGGATGCGCCGGCGCTCGCGATTCTGGACTGGGTAATGCCCGGAGTGACGGGCCCGGACGTCTGCCGGCAGATCCGGCAGCAAGGCCGCGATCAATACACCTACATTCTCCTGCTCACCTCGAAAAGCCTTAAAGAGGACCTCATTGCCGGCATGGAAGCCGGAGCCGACGACTACGTCACGAAGCCGTTCGATCAACATGAGTTGAAAGTCCGCTTGCGCGCCGGAACGCGCATCGTGGAACTGCAAACCGAATTGCTCGCAACGCGCGAAAGCCTGCGCGAGCAGGCCACCAAAGATTTTTTGACCCGCATCTGGAACCGGTCCTCGGTGCTCGAAATTTTTGAGCGTGAACTGGCGCGCAGCCAGCGGGAGCAGCGTCCGCTGGGCGTGATCCTCGCCGACATCGATCATTTCAAGAAGGTGAACGACACCCACGGACATTTTGCGGGTGACGCGATGCTGCGGGAGACCGCGCGCCGGATGCAGTCTTCCGTGCGGCCGTACGATTCGGTCGGGCGCTACGGTGGCGAAGAGTTTTTGATCATTCTTCCGGGCTGCGACCTGGCAAACGCCGGCTTGCAGGGGGAGCGCCTTCGCCAGGTGCTCCGTTCCGATGGCATGTCGCTCGGTGACGTCACCGAGATGCTGACTTGCAGTTTTGGCGTAACGGCGTATATACCGCCGGACCCGGGGGGCGATCCCGCGCTGGCGGCGACGCCGGAAATGCTGATTCGCGTGGCGGACGACGCGCTGTACGCCGCCAAGAATCAAGGCCGCGACCGGGTGGTAACGTTAGCCACGCCGGTGCCGCGGTAACCGCTTATTTGCCGGTCCAGCAAGGCGAACGTTTTTCGAGGAAAGCGCTCATGCCTTCCTGCGCATCGGCCGCCAGCGCATTCATCGACATCACTTCTTTCGCGTAGGCATATGCCTTCGGCTGATCCAGATCGATCTGCGAGTAGAACGCCTGCTTGCCGAGTCCGATGGTGAACGAAGAGGCATCCGCCACCTGGGCGGCGAGCTTGCGCGTTTCGGCCTCGAGGCCAGGGGCGGCGACCACCCGATTCACGAGTCCCCAATCCGCCGCCGTGGCTGCATCGATCGGTTTGCCGGTCAGCAGCATCTCCATCGCCCGTTTCCGTCCGACGGCGCGCGTCAGCGCCACCATCGGCGTGGTACAGAACAGGCCGATCTTGACGCCCGGCGTGGCGAACGTCGCTTCGCTGGATGCCACCGCCAGGTCGCAGGTCGCGACCAGCTGACAGCCCGCGGCGGTCGCAATGCCTTGCACCTGCGCGATCACCGGCTGCGGAATCGATTGGATCGCGGTCATCAGTTCGGTGCAGACGTCGAAGATGGTCCGGTAGTCGTTGATCGAGCGGCCGGTCATTTCGCTGAGATCGTGGCCCGCGGAAAAGGCCTTGCCGTTGGCCGCGAGAATGACGGCCCGAACCGTTTCGCTTTGCGCGATGCTCCGGAGGCAGGAAATCAACTCGCGCATCAGGTCGAGAGAAAGCGCGTTGCGGCGGTCGGGCCGGTTCAGGTGAATCACCGCGATCGGGCCCGCGTCATCGAGCAGCAGATTTTGATACGTCACGCCTACAAATTGTACGGCTTCCTTCTACCAATCGCCCACAGAAACTCCGCCAAACGGACGGCCATTTTTTACATGGATTTTACAAACGGCTCGAATCGTTTCTACCGATTTGATCATCCATAGCCCGCATGAGAAACCTCGTCTCTCTTTCTGTCCTGACTCTGGCGATGGCAAGTACTGCATTTTCAGCTTCTTCCGTCTATGATTTCACCGTCGAAAACATTGATGGCAAATCCACCCCGTTGGCGCAGTACAAAGGCAAAGTGGTGATGGTGGTCAACGTCGCCAGCAAGTGCGGATACACCCCGCAGTACGACGCGCTCGAGAAGCTGTACGAGAAATACAAGGATCAGGGCTTCGTGATCCTGGGCTTCCCGGCGAATAACTTCGGCGGCCAGGAACCCGGCACCAACGAAGAAATCAAAACCTTCTGCTCCCGCCGCGATGTGCCGGTGAAGTTCCCGCTGTTCGCGAAAATGTCGGTGAAGGGCGAAGACAAATCCCCGCTGTATCAATACCTGACCGACAAGACGACCAACCCGGATTTCGGCGGCGAGATCGGCTGGAACTTTACGAAGTTCCTGGTCGGCAAAGACGGCAAGGTGATCAATCGCTTTGCGACGCCGGTGAAGCCCGATGATGCGAAGGTGATAGACTCGCTCGAGAAGGCGCTCGCCTCGAAATAACTTTGCGGACATCCAAGTACATCCTCGCGGCGGGCCTGGCATTTGTCGGGCTCGCCGCTTTGGCTTTTGGCTTCTGGTCCGGTTCCTTTTCCTCTATGCCCGCCACATCCGAATCTTCCATCTACGACTTCACGGTGAACACGATCGACGGAAAGCCGCAGTCGCTCGCCGAGTACAAAGGCAAAGTCGTCATGATCGTGAACGTCGCGAGCAAGTGCGGCTTCACGCCGCAGTACAAGGAACTGGAAGCGCTGTACCAGAAGTACAAGGACCAGGGCTTCGTGATTCTCGGCTTCCCGGCGAACAATTTCATGAGCCAGGAGCCGGGCTCTGACGAAGACATCAAGACCTTTTGCTCGCGCACCTACGACGTCAGGTTCCCGATGTTTTCGAAGGTGTCGGTGAAGGGCGACGATATGGCTCCGCTGTACCGCTACCTGACCGACAAAAAGACGAACCCGGAGCACGGCGGCTTTGTCGGCTGGAACTTCGCAAAATTCCTGGTGGGGCGCGACGGCAAAATTCTGGATCGCTTCATGCCCACCACCAAGCCGGAATCGAAAGGCGTCGTCGACGCCATTGAGAAGGCGCTCGCGCAGAAATAATCGTCGGTCTATTCGACGGTGAAGTTCGCGCGCGTTTCCGCCGCCTGATTGCCCACCTTGTCGTTCGCCTTAATCACCAGGACGTAGGTCGCCTTGGCGAGATCCTTGGGGATCGGCAGGTTCATCACGCCGGGCACCCAGCGCCGCGGATAGAAGGTCTGGTCCTTTTCCCCCGCCGCGGACGGCTGCGCGAACAGCGACTCCCCGGTTTCCTTGAGAATCTCGATGCCGTAATCGACGTCGAACGCGTTCTCGGGACCGAGCTTGTAGCCCACGATGTCGAAGCGCGCAAAGACCGTATCGCCCGGTCGATAAGCGACGACTCGCAAGGCTTGCCGGTCTTCTTCCGCGCGGAAGAAGCGCAGGTTCCGGACGACGAACGTTTCGCTCGGTTCGACTTTCGGCCCGCGCACAGGGAACGTCAGTTCTTTTGTAATTTCCGAGCCGGAATGCGTGTCCTTCGCATGGAAAATGATCTTGTATTCTCCGGCGGGCGCGTGCGGGGGAATCAGAAAATTATGCCGTGCTTTCGGCATCCATTTCTTGTCTTCCTGCAAAATGTCGGCTTCGACTTTGCCGGCGTAAGGAGGAACCAGCGCCAGTCCGGCGGCGTCGCGGACGGCGATATCCCATTCGAGGGCGATCTTTTCTTTCTGCGAGACTTGAAAACCGGCAATCTGGCAACTGAAGTAGACGGTTTCGCCGGCGACGTAGGATTCGCCAGGGCCGAGCGAGGGTCCGTCCTCGATCATCTGCACCGATTCCTTGACGATGCTCAGCTTGGCGTCGGCCGCGAGGAGACAACTCGCGAAGGTGATCGCAACCGCAGCGTGGACGAAGCGGCGCAATCCGTAGAGCTTCATGACGCCTCTATTTTAACGCCGATCCGGAGGGACGGTTCGGGAGTTCCAGAGTGGGGCTATAACGATTGGGGCTATAGCCCCGCCCGTCAGGGCGGGGATCT
>Ga0105248_10006240_pt1 | contig 13065 bp, 11 predicted proteins | sample KBSS34metaG_FD_81524 | JGI IMG/M metagenome (GOLD analysis project Ga0105248, IMG submission 81524) | Switchgrass rhizosphere microbial communities from Kellogg Biological Station, Michigan, USA - KBS S3-4 metaG | ecosystem: Host-associated > Plants > Roots > Rhizosphere > Soil | place... | reverse complement strand
GCCTGATGGCCGTGGCGCTTCGATCTGTTTGGTGCAGGTCCCCGACACGATACGCAGCTTAGAGGGAATTGCGCCGGCGGGGCGCGAATTGGAGCGCGGGCCATTATCGATAGCCGCGCCGACCGGGATGAGGAAAAGTGGAATGACGACGTCGTTGCTCGGATTGGAAGGCAAGAAGGCGCTGATCGTTGGCGGCGGCCGCGGAATGGGCGAGTCAAGCGCGCTGATGCTGGCGGAGGCTGGATGCGACATCGCGGTGCTCGACAATGAGCTCGAGCGCGCCGAACTGGTCGCCGCCGCGGTGCGGGCGATGGGCCGCAAGGGCGTCCCGATCAAGGCGGACATTCTGGACGAGGCATCGGTCCAGCAGGCGGTGGCGGACGTGGAGGTTGCGCTCGGCGGCCTAGACATTCTGGTGACAATCGTCGGACAGGCGCTGTTCAAGCCTTTGCTGGACGTCAGTCTGGATGAATGGGATTATGACCAGTCCCGCAATCTGCGCTATTTCTTCGTGGTCGGGCGCGCGGTGGCTTCGTCGATGATTGCGCGCGGCACCACCGGGTCGCTGATCTGCATCGGATCGGTGGATGGTCTTCAGGGCGCACCGTCCCACGCTCCCTATGGCGCCGCCAAGGCTGGCCTGATGCATCTGGTCAAATCGATGGCCGCCGAGTGGGGACGAAACGGAATCAGGGCCAATGCCGTGGCTCCCGGCAGCATAACGACGCCGCGCCTCCCCGAGACCCCGACGTCACGCGCCGCGATTGAGCTGAGCGTCTTGCCGATCGGGCGGGCGGGCACCACACGTGACGTCGCCGGCGCGGTCCTGTTCCTTGCCTCCGGGCTATCGGAATATGTGACGGGGCACACCCTGCTGGTCGATGGCGGATGGATGGCGGCCAATCATTTCGATCCGCGCGTGATGGCAACGAAGAAAAGCAACGAATAGAGTCGTTCGCGCATTGCCCGATCGGATTGCGAGGCCGTCCGCCTCACAATCCTTCATAGCGTGGGTGGTATGAACTTCAGGATAGCCGCGAGGCAGGCATCCAGGGCGTCATGATGCGGCCAATGGCCGCTCTGCGCCAGCTTGACCTGTTGTGCGTCGGGGATGGCGCGCAGCAGTTGCGCCGGTACCGCCGACGGCCAGCTTCTTTCGCCTCCAAGCAGCAATGTCGGGCAGGCAATGCGCGACCACAGTGCTTCGACCTCGTCGGCGGCAATGTCGGGAAAGGCCCAGACGGCGACATAGGGATCGTGCTTCCACCGCCATGCCGCTTTGCCGGTCCGCCGCAGGCCATGCCGCGTCAGGTGCAGGGCCTGGGCCGGACTTAGAAAGGGATGACGCCCCTGCATCCGCTCCACCGCCTGCTGCACTGAGGAAAATTCCCGGATCGGCGCCATGGAAGCCGCGCGGCGTTCCGCAAACCAGTTGCGCATTCGATCGTCGGCGGTTTGCGTCGCCCGCCGCCGTTCGATTTCAGGCGGCGCGCCCACCGCTTCGATCGTAACCATCCGGCGTATCCATTCAGGATAGATAGCGGCGAGGCGCAGGGCGATATGCGCGCCGAGCGAGTGGCCGATCAATATGGCCGGACGCCCGGGACCGACTGCCAGCGCCTCACACAGGCTGACAAGATCGGCAAGATAGGCGGCGAAATCATATCGCCCATCCTGCGCCCATCCGCTGTCGCCATGCCCGCGCAGGTCGGGCGCCACGACATGATAACGCCTATGCAGGACGTGCGCGACCGCATCCCAGCTCCGACTGTGATCGCGATTGCCGTGAATAAGGATGACCAGGGGTGCGCCATCGTTGCGCCACTCCGTATAAGCGAGCGGCATCCGGACATTCGTGAACCGGCCTTGGTTGGGCTTGATACGGTTCGTCAAAGCGAGACGATCCACAGAATTTCCTGTCGGTCTGAGTTGTGCCGATCGTAAAGATCAGCTTCGTCTGTGTAGCGAGACGCAAATATTGCTTTCCGGGTGACCGTAAACGCACGGTGGCCGACGTTTTACGGTGGCTTGAAACGCTGAAAATCTCGGAATAGGGTGTTAAAGTCAGAATGGGATTCCGGGACAACCGAGAACCGAACTGCGATACCGACAGGAGGGTGTGATGAGTTCCAGTTCACAGCAGGGAGAGGGCCGTTCCCGAGGTCGTGGGAGCGTGAAGTCGTGCTTGCGCACGCTGGAAGTCATCGAGTATTTCATGCGCTCCGGCGGGCCGGCGCGGACGATCGAAATCAGCGAAGCCCTTGGTATCCCCAATTCGAGCGCGGACGAAATCCTGCGGACACTCGCTGCCACCGGCTATCTGGGCTATAACCAGACATCCAAACTTTACGCGCCGTCCTACAAGATGGTTACCAATGTCGGCTCGATCGAACGGAGTTTCTTCGGCGGCGGGCGCATCGCCGACATGATGGAGGATATGCGGCAGGAAACGGGTGCGACGGTGTTTCTGACGCAGCAGAATGATTGCTGGATGGAAAGCATCGCGGAGATGCCCGGAAGCTGGATTGCCTCGCCGGATACGCAACCCTGTTATGCCAACGAGATGATCTGTTTCGATCGTAACAGCTGGCGCCCGGCGACCAATTTCGCCGCAGCTATGCTCGCGCAGCAATCGAATGTCGCCATCGTTCAGCTGGCCACCCGCACGCAGCGGCTGGGACTGGTTCCCAAGGGCCCGAAGCTGATGAAGAACCTGGTGGATCGCATCGCGAACACGCGCACACGGGGATTTGCGCTGTGCCGTCGCAATGCCGGAATCCCCGTCGATTCCATCGCGATACCGTTGCGCGTGGCGCATCCCGTCGCCTCTTACGCGATCGGCGTCGTCGGTGATCCATTGTTCGAGAATGACAACGATGTCCGCAGCATGTTGTCGGCGATGCAGTCCGTCGTCTATCGTCATACGGATGGTGCGCGCCGCAGGGCCGGAGCCGCGCTGCAATAGGGGCGGTCAGATCAAAGCTGCCGCTATGTCCTGCGCAGTGGCGATGCGCGCGACCATGCGTAACTGCTCTCTTATAATCACTTCGTGCGTCAGCGGATCGGCCGCCGCGGTACAGTCTTCCGCCACGATCACATGATACCCCAGATCAGCGGCGGTCATCGCGCACCCGGAAACGGCGACGTTTGTGGACACGCCCGTAATGACGACCGTGTCGATCCCCATCCGCCGCAGCATCGCATCGAGCGCGGTGCCGTTGAATCCGATGAGCCCCGAGCTGCGGCCCACCACGAAATCCTGCGGTGCGGGCCTAAGCTCGGCGACGATTTCCGTCTCGGGACTACCCGCCACCAGGAGGCGATTCCTGCGCGCCATCATTGCCAGCAGCGTGTTCGGCTTAACATCGGCAAAATCGCTTCGATGTGCAATCGGCAGGTGAACAACAGGCAGGCCTGCCTCGCGGAAATTTTCGGCGAGACGGGCGATGCGATCTAGGATGCCGCGCGCCCGAACCTGCTCGACCAAGCCAGCAAACCCGCCCATTTCGGGTTCGACGATACCGCGCTGGCATTCGCTGACGATCAGCGCCGCGCGGCCATGGACGGTGACAGGCATCAGGGTGCTCCGACGGGAATTCTCCCTATGTGAGCGCTTATTCACGTCGTCTTGCAAGGATAGCGGCTTCGCCTCCATGAATATGGAAAGGTCGGCTTGACCCTTGGTTGATCGCGCGCGCCGATTACCATACTCAGCCAAGAAAACCTCTAGGCTGGGATTCCGTCGAATGGCTGCGAAATATGCTGAACTCGCCCCTGCGTCCGTCGATCTTTCGGCGCGCAGGCTGCCGATGCAGGACACGCCCGAACTGCGTCAGGCGCTGGACGAGGCTGAAACGCACACGCTGCTGATGACCTATGTGCACCTGAGCGGCGACGAGGCGATGCTCGATGCGTTCGCGCCGCATCTAAAATCACCTTACGCCTATCCGCGAGAATCCATTCCGTCGAACCTCATGGAGGAATTGCGCGCGAAATTGCTGCATGTGCTCGTAACGCCCGGCGCCGCGATGGAGGGTGAGCTGTCGGAATCGCTCATGCACCGGATGATGACCGTGGGCCTTGCCGAAGAGGTCGCGCACGAATTTCTGCCGCTGCTCTACGATCAGATAGGCTTTCGTCCGGAAACGCCTCGCCGCGAGCGCAAGGATCGCAAGCCCGCTCCGGCCGGGTTCAAGGTGCTGGTGATCGGCGCCGGCATGACCGGTCTTGCCGCCGGCGTAAAGCTTGAGGAAGCAGGTTACGACTGGCAGATTATCGAGAAGAATGAAGATGTGGGCGGCACGTGGTGGGAAAATCGATACCCGGGCGTCGGCGTCGATACACCCAGCCATTTCTATTCCTTCTCGTTCGCGCTCAATTCGGAGTGGCGCAACTATCACCCGAAAGGCACCGACATGTTTGCCTACCTCAAGCGGGTAGCGAACGAATATGACCTGGGCCGTAACATCCGCTTCAACACCATGGTCGAAAAGCTGGTGTGGGACGAAAAGGCAAGCGTCTGGAACGTAACGGTCCGCAAGCGGGACGGCAGCGAGGAAGTAATCCGCGCCAATGCGGTCATCAACGGCCACGGCCCGGTCAATCGCCTGAAATGGCCGGACATAGCGGGCCTCGACAGCTTTAAAGGCCCACGCCTGCACACCGCCACGTGGGACGAATCAATCGATCTTGCCGGGAAGCGGGTGGGTGTCATCGGCACGGGCGCGAGCAGCGCACAGCTGATCCCCGCCATCGCCGACGACGTCAGCGAACTGCATGTCTTCCAGCGCAGCCGCCATTGGGTCATGCCAAGCCCGGCTGGCGATGATCTGGTGTCGGATGGCGTAAAGTTCGCGATGCGGCATATTCCCCATTATCTGGAATGGTATCGCTTCCGTATCTATTGGTACGCGGCCGATGGCCTGTATCCCAATGTGCTGCTCGATCCCGAGTGGCCGGCGGACTCGCCTTCCGTATCAGCGACCAACGAAGCGATGCGTCAGGTGTCCATCGGATATATCGAGCGCAGCTTCGCCGATCGTCCGGACCTCAAGGAGAAATTGACGCCGGAATTCCCGATATTCTCCAAGCGCATCATTCTCGATCGCGGCCCCTATTTTCCAGCCTTTCTCAAGCCGCAGGTGTTCCTGGAGCAGACGGGGATCGAACGAATCACCCCAACGGGCATCGTGCTGAAAGATGGTCGTGAGATCGAACTGGATGTGCTGATCTGCGCCACCGGATTCGACGTTGCCAACATGATGGGTAATCTCGAGATCATCGGTGTCGGCGGTAAAAGCCTGCGCGACGAGTGGGGCACGGAGGATGCCCGGGCGTATTTCGGGCTTACGATTCCCGGCTTCCCCAATTATTTCCACACGACCGGTCCAAACAGCGCGCCCAATCATGCAGCAGGGCAGAATCTGATTTCAGAACGGCAGGTGAATTACGCCATCGAATGCCTCGACTGGGTCAATGCGCAGAACAAGAAGGCCCTGCAGCCCACGCAGAAGGCGTTCGATTCATGGCAGACGAAGGTGGCCAACCAGATGACCAAGATGATCTGGAGCCATCCGCGAGCCTATAGCTACTACAATAACAGCGAGAAGCGGAACTTCCTGTCATGGCCCTGGCGACTGATCGATTTCTGGAATGAATGTCAGGGGCCGCGCAAGGAGGACTTCGAACTTATCTGACAGAGTGCGGGATGGCGACCGGCGTGATGGCTGTGCCGGATCGCAAGCGGGGACGGATGGCCCGTCCCCGCATTGTCAGGCCTGCATGAACTGACCGCCGTTCACGTGAATCAGCGCACCGGTCATCGCGGCGGACAGGTTGGACAGCAGGAAGATCACCGCACCGGCACATTCGTCGTCGGTCGCAAATCGGCGCAGGGGCAGGGCCGCGGTCAGCTCGTTGCGCAACTGATCGGGCGTAATGCCTCTCAATTCGGCGCGTGCATCGAAATTGTTGCGCAGCGGCTCACCGTCCATCCATCCCATCAGCGCACCGTTTACCCGCACGCCCGACGCACCAAGTTCGCCCGCCAGCTGCCGCGTCGCCTGATCGAGCGCTGCCTTCGACATGTTGTAGCCGCCCGCCGCCGGATTGGTGACTCGCGTGCCCACGGTGCTGACGTTGACGACGCAGCCTTTCGATTGACGGAGATGGGGCAAGGCCAACTGTATCAGGCGGAGCGCGCCAAAGCAGTTGACCTCCATCGCTGCGCGCCAATCGTCGAGATTGGCCTGTTCGAAAAGCCCCGTCGTCATGCGAAACGCGCTGTTGACGAGGCCATCGATCCGGCCAAATCGCGCATAACCCCCCTCGATCAACGCCTGGCGATCCTCTTCGCGCGTTACGTCGCAGGGCACCGCCAGCGATTCCCCACCGGCGCTCGCGATTTCCTCCGCCACTTCGCGAAGGAAAGGGGCAGATCGCGCGCCCAGCACGACTCGCGCGCCTTGCCGCGCGCATTGCAGGGCCAGCTTGCGCCCCAGGCCGGGACCTACTCCACTAACGATGATCGTCTGGTCAGCGAGAAGGCCGCCGCTCACCAGATCTGGTCCGTATAAGTGTCGGTGCCCGGAATAGTCGGTATGAAGGGAGATGCGATGGCAATGGTGCCAATGCCGGCATCTTCGATCGCCCTGGCCAGGGGGACATATCGCTCTTCCCAGACGGTCTTGGGATCCTCGATGGAGAAACTGAGGAAGACGACACGCTCGCTGCCATCCTGTGGAACATCCTTGGGGCTTGTCGGATCGAGAGGAAGCGGGGATCCGCTGAGGGCTACGTCACCCGGCAGGTTTCGCGCGTTCAGGAGGGCCGTTACGTCGGCGCCGCTCTTCCCGGGCGCGAGGTCGATGATGAAGGCGACGACGCCGCCATAGCCGCGGTCCAGCGCCAGTTCGATCGGCATGATGCTGCCTGGCGCGTTATATTCCGCGTCCAAACCATAGAAGCTGGTGTGGATATGGTCACGCTCCTTGAACATCCGGCCGGTAGCGTGGAGATCGTTGACCTGCTTTACCGCCCAGGCGTCCCAATCCTGATGATGCCCGTCCAGAATCCAGTAGAGCGCGAGATAGGAACCCTTGTTCAGATCCGTGTTCGTCCCGAACCGCTTCGCTTTTTCAGCGAGGGTTGCGACGTAACGGCCACCCGAAACCGTATAGGCGCCGATCATGCAGCCGCTGTAGAAATGATCGCGTTCGTACCAGCGATTATAAGCGACCTCATAGCCGGGACGCGGCTCCACCATCGTGAAGAGCAAGGATCCAAGGCGGATGGGCCTGTCCGCGCGGGGGATGACGGCATTGCTGAAAAGTGATTCTGACGTCTGCATCGATCTCTCCCTGGACGACGCGAACGGCAGATGGTCCGATGCCTTCGCGCGATAGTCGAATTCTCAATGCACCGGCTCCGAAAGGTGCGTCAAAGGTGTGTCGCGCGTCTTCCGGGTTTGCGGAACGGCCGCTCAGGACGGATGGCGCGCCAACGCTCGATAGGCGGGGTGGCCTATATCATCGAGAATATCGAGTTGCCGGGGACCCCAGCCCAGATCCCGCCGTGTGCGGGGACTGCGGGATCGGCTGGACGTGGCCATGCCGATCAGCGTTTCGAACTTGCCCCAGCGACGGACGCCTTCGGCAAAATCGACGCTTCGCGCGGCCAGCCCCAGATCACGGGCGACGGCATGGGCAAGGGTCCGGTTGTCGCATTCGCCGGCAACGGCATGATAGAGCGCGCCCGGCGTCCCCTTTTCCAGGGCGAGCCGATAGACCTCCGCGAGGTCATCGACATGCACATTCGAATAGAGGTTGAGGCCTGCGCCAAGATAACCGACGTCACCGCTGCGGCCCGCGTCAGTATAAAACATCCGCAAATGCCCACAGCCGCCATGCCCCCAGATCATGGGCGGACGTACGACCATAGCGCGGATCCCGCCGGAAGAGCCCCGCTCGCGAACCATCGTTTCCGTGACCAGCCGCAAGCCAATATATTTGGAGGGGATGAATGGCTCATCCTCCGCAAAGCTGTCCTCACTCCAGGCGCCGTCGGTCCTTTGGGACAACAGGCCGGTCCCGCTGGTGAAGATGAAGCTGTGCCCCCGGCCGTCCAGCGCGCGCAGCATGGCCATGATGGTCTCGAATTCGTCCTGCAGCATCAACTGCGCGGCATAGATCGTGGCGTCATGCTCACGCATCATGTCGATCACCCCATCGCGGTCCGCCAGATCACCGCGCAGTGGGACGGCGCCTGTGGCCGAAACCGTGCCGTCACGATCCTTATTCCGGCTGAGACCGCTGACCCCGTGGCCTACCTGGACGCACTGGCGGGCGATATGCGATCCGAGATAGCCGGTCGCGCCCAGAACGAGAATGCGCATCGGGTTTTCCTTTCGCCGCTGACAAGCGGCAGTCCTACGCCGGGGTCAATCGGCGAGATGATCCTTTCCATAGTCCTGGAAAGGCGGTCGGCCTGTGACGCTATAACGTGTTGACGGTGTGCCCGCCATCGACCGTGAGGTCGGCGCCCGTGATATAGGCGCCGAGGTCGGAGGCTAGCAGAAGCAGTGCACCATCCAAATCTTCGGGCCGCCCCAGACGGCGCTGCGGATTCCGGCGGACCAGCGCCTGCCCTGCGTCCGTCTGCAAGAAGCTCTGGTTGAGCGGTGTTTCGATATAGCCCGGACAGAGCGCGTTGACGCGAATGCCGTAGCGCGCCCATTCCAGCGCCATCAGTTTCGTCATCTGGACGACCGCGGCTTTGGATATGGCGTAGGCGCCGACCTGTGCAGCCTGCCGCAACCCGAGGATCGAGGCGATATTGACGATGCTGCCTGGCCGATCGGCGGCGATCATTGCACGGGCGGCGCCGCGCGCGACCAGATAAGCGCCGCGTGCGTTGGTATCCATGACCCGATCCCATACGGTTTCGTCCTGATCGAGCAAAGAGCCCCGGCCCCCGATCCCCGCGTTGTTGACGAGAATATCGACCGCGCCGATCTCCTCCCAAAGGCGGTCGATCGCTCCTGCGTCCTGTACGTCCAAGGGGATGGCGCGCGCATTAGGTAATCCCTCCGCAAGGTGCGCGACCAGATCGATGCGCCGCGCCGCAAGGATCAGTGTGACGCCCTCCGCAGCGAGTGTCCGCGAAAAATGGGCGCCAAGACCGCTGCTGGCGCCGGTCACAAGCGCCGTTCGTCCTTCCAGCCCAAAGGTTTTCGGCCTCATATGACGAGCAGCCTGACGCTCGCCGAGTGCTGCCTCGTCCGGCCGCAAGCTGAATGAATCGGGCAACCTTCCCTTGTCCTCGCAATTGAGCCGTCTGCCGTGCTGTCACCCGGCATGGGATGGTCGACGCGGGACAGCCATCAGGCCGCCAGCGCCTCTTCCGGTTCGGGCGGGAAGATTGCGGGCTTCCCCGGATCATAGACCTGTGTCAGCAGCGTGATGAACTTCTGGTCTGTCAGTGGATCGGTCGGCACTTCGAAAGGCGTGCCCCGTCCGCGCATGTCGGCGATCAGCATGTCGAATATCTGTTCGTGGCCAATGTCGTCACTATGGTCGAGCGCGCGCTTGAGTTCGGCATAATCCATGAAGATGTCGGCGCCCCAATGAACGAGAAAGCGGAATTCCTCCTCCGGCACCTTTTGAATGATGTTACCGTTCGTGGTGATCTGCCATCCCGAAGAATCCTGCGGATCGGCGCTTATCACCGAATTGATCGCAAGGCCCTCGGGCCGGCGCAGCGCCGCAGGGCCGGATGCTTCAGCCGTGTGATACATCTTCTCATTTTCGACGACGACGGCGCGGCCCCACATTGGCGCTTTTAGCTGCGCGGGTTCGGCCATCGGTCCGTCCGGCCAATAGTTGAAACCCCCGCCGACCTTGCCTTTATAATACCAGGTTATCACCTGCGCCTTCTTGGCGCGCCAGCGTTCGAACAGGCCGGATTTGACCATGATGTTCATCAGCCAGACCGGCGTGGTCTGATGCGTGATGCCACGAAAGCGAGTGGCGTCCACATGCGGCGTGTCGCTGCCGCGACAAGGCCCCTGGATGTTGAACAGCATGTTCTCTGGTCGGGCATATTCAGCCTTCCAGTAGCCGCGCACCAGATCGAGAAACTTGGCGTTGTAGAAGCAATCGTCGATCTCGGGATGCACCGACGTGCTGCCTTCCGCGAAATAGCCCCGAAACACCGGGGACAGGAACATGTCCCAGGTCGGCTTGAAACCTTCCGGCATCGAGCCGGAGGTCGTTGCCACAACCTCCTCCGGCGATTTGAAATGTTGCGCCAGAATCAGCGACCAGGGACCGTTTTGCCTGACGACGTTCAGCATCCGGCGGTGCTGATCCTCGGTATAGGCGTCCTCAATGACCTGCGGAGGGGCGATGGGACGGAAGGTGGTGGTCATAAGCGCTCTCCGATATCAGGCATCAGACCCGATTTCCTCTTTGGGCAAGGCGGATATCGCCCACGAGCCTCACATCAAATCTACGCTTAATCGTTACTACGACAAGATACCGAAAAGCGCGTTACGGGCATGCGGAAAATCCGGACTGTTCAGGCAGCGACGGACGGCAACCATTCGCGAACGGCGCTCTTGAGCAGCTTGCCGTTCGGGTTCCGCGGCAAAGGTCCGTCCACAATATAGACGTGGTCGGGCACCTTATAGTCGGACAGCTGCGAAGCACAGAATTCCCGCAACCTTTCCCCCGCCACGTCGTCACTGGTGACGACGAAAGCCTCGACGCGCTCGCCCAGCACCGGACATGGCCGGCCGACGACGACGGCTTCCGTCACGGCACCGTGCGCCATCAGCACGTTCTCCACCTCCACCGAATAGATTTTGAAACCGCCGCGGTTGATCATGTCCTTCATTCGATCGAGCACGCGAATATAGCCTTCCGCATCCATCGTTCCGATGTCACCGGACTTCCAGTAGCCGCCCGCGAAATTCTTCTCATCCGCTTCCGGGTTGTTCCAGTAACCCGGCACCGTCATCGGCCCGCCGATCCAGATCTCGCCCTGCGCGCCCGGCGGAAGTTGCCGCCCGTTTTCGTCCATTATGACGACGTCGGCATAAGGCAATGCGCGCCCCACCTTGTCGGGTCGCGATGGCCCTTGCCCAAGCGGCATCATTACGGCGGGTGAGGTGGTTTCGGTCGAGCCATAGATGTTGACGAGCGTCAACTGCGGGGTCTGCGCCGCGAGCGCGTCGATCGTCGCCTCGGCCATCGGCGCACCGCCATAGGCGCCGATCCGCCAGCGTGAGAGATCGAAATCCGCATAATCCGGCTCCATCAGGCAGAGATTATACATCGCCGGGACCATGATCGCATAGGTCATGCCTTCGGCCTGGGCGATTTCGAGGAGGCGTCGCGCCTTGAAGCCGCGCTGCATCACGACCTTGCCCGCCACGCGGATGCTCAGCATGAGCACGAGCAGAATGCCGGTGACGTGCGAGGCGGGTACCGACAGGATCATCGATTCGCCGTCGGTCAGGCCGAGATGACGCTCGGTGCCGATGCAACCCGTGACGATTCCGAGATGGGTAAGCACCGCGCCCTTTGGTCGGCCCGTCGTGCCCGAGGTGTAGAGGATACAGAAGGGATCGTCCTCGTGGGCGATCGGATGTTCCGGATTTTCGCCGGCCGCATTCGACGCACTCGCGTTCCACGCGGCGGTCTCTACGGAATAGGGCAGCCAATGCCGGACCTGCGGCATGTCGCCCCGGTCCGGCATGTTTTCTCCCAGTGAATCTTCATAGACGACTGCAACCGCGCCGCTGTCGCTGAGCGCGTAGGCCGTTTCGGGCGCACGCTGCCGAATGTTCATCGGCACGGAAATCGCTCCGAGGCGCGCTGCCGCCAGCAGCAAGGTGGAATAGTCCGCTCGATTATCGAGCAGAATCGCGATTCGATCGCCGGCCGTCAGTCCCAGAGACGTCAGTCGCGCAGCGCAGCGCCCGACCCGGGCGGCAAGCTGCTGGTAGCTGAGCCGCTCATCACCATCCACCAACGCCGTCGCTTCGGGCGCCCTCCGCACGGCTTCCTTGAACATCATATACACGTTTGCCGGTCGGTCCGCATGGCAGGCGACCAGCCTGCCATGGTGCAATTCCTTCCGCAGGCCGTCATTCATCATCGCGAACGTTCCATCCTCTCCCGGCTCCCCGCGTCAGTGCGCGTAGGCGCATCATGTGGCTCTCACGCTCTTCAAATGCGCATATTTCATTACATCTTGCATTGTGGTTCCGGGGTTGGCAAGCGTCCGGACCGGACAGGGGAGCTTATCATGAAGCGCGACAGTGAGGATGGCTTGGACATCGCCCGAAGGGTCGAAGCCTTCGTGCGAGAAACGGTCATTCCCTATGAAAAGGACGACCGTCGCGATGCCCATGGGCCGCTCGATGTGCTTGTACAGGAGATGCGGGCAAAGGCACGCGAGGCGGGCGTGCTCACCCCCCATATCCGCGCCGACGGCAGCCACATCAGCCACCGCGCGACGGCGATTGTGCTGAGGGCATCGGGCCTGTCGCCGCTGGGGCCGCTTGCGTGCAACACCAATGCGCCCGACGAAGGCAATATGTTCCTGCTGGGCAAGGCCGCGAGCCAGGAGCAGAAGCGCCGTTTTCTCGACCCGATGATCGCGGGCGATGGCCGGTCCTGCTTCCTGATGACAGAGCTCGCCAGCGACGGCGGCGCCGGGTCCGACCCGTCGATGATGCAGACGCGCGCCGAAAGGCAGGGTGACGAATGGGTGGTCAACGGCCGCAAGGCGTTTGCGACCGGCTTCGAAGGCGCGAAGTTCGCCATCCTGATGGTAAAGACGCAACGCGACGACGGCGGCGCGGCGGCCACCATGTTTCTGGTCCCGTTGCCGCATCCCGCACTGATCACGGAACGGCTGATCGGTACCATCGACAGTTCGATGCCGGGCGGCCATGCCGTGGTAAAGGTGAACGACCTGCGCCTGTCCGACGACGCCATTCTCGGCGCACCGCATGAAGGCTTTGCCTATGCGCAGGTCCGCCTGGCGCCCGCGCGCCTT
>Ga0105248_10006238_pt1 | contig 13070 bp, 11 predicted proteins | sample KBSS34metaG_FD_81524 | JGI IMG/M metagenome (GOLD analysis project Ga0105248, IMG submission 81524) | Switchgrass rhizosphere microbial communities from Kellogg Biological Station, Michigan, USA - KBS S3-4 metaG | ecosystem: Host-associated > Plants > Roots > Rhizosphere > Soil | place... | reverse complement strand
GACCGCGGTGAGCCCGCCGAAGCGGCGTGTCAGTGCCACGGCGCGCAGCAGCGCGCCGTCGTTGCCCTCGCGTCGCGGCGTCGACGACTCAGCCATGCACGGCTCCGGCAGCGAAGCGGCGGCGCAGGCCGATCAAGCCCTTCGGCAGCAGCGCGACGAACGCGATGATCGTCAACCCCAGCGTCATCTGCCAATGACTCGCCAGCGGGCCCAGCAGCGCCTCGAGCTGGAACAGCTCCTTCAGCAAGGTGAACGCGATCGCGCCGATCACCGCGCCGCGCAGGTGACCGATGCCGCCCAGGATCAGCATCAGCAGCACCGCGCCCGACTCGTGCCAGGAAAGCATTTCCGGATTGACGAAGCCGTCTTTGACCGCGACCAGGAATCCTGCGAGACCCGCGAGAGCGCCGGCCAGCGTGAAGGCGGTGAGCTTGTAGCGAAATGTGGAGAAGCCCGCGGCACGCATCCGCTGCTCGTTGTCCTTGATGCCCGCGAGCGCGCGGCCGAAGCGGCTCCGCAACAGCACGACGAGAAAGACGAATACCAGCAGCAGGCATCCCAGCACGACATAGTAGAGGACGACCGGCTTGCCGAGTTCGACCAATTTCCAGCCGAACAATGCAACCTCCGGTTTCACGTTCAGATAGATGCCATCGGTGCCACCACCAAGCTCGGTGTCGTGGATCACGTAGTAGGCCATCTGCGCGAACGCGAGCGTCACCATGATGAAGTAGACGCCTTTGGTGCGAAGCGAAAGTGCGCCCACCGCGAGCGCATAGAGCGCAGAGCAGGCGATCGCTGCCGGCAGCAGCCAGAAGGCGCTGGCGGCGCCATATTTCGGCGACAGCAGCACGGTCGCATAGGCGGCAATGCCGTAGAACGCCGCGTGTCCGAGGCTCACGAGACCGGTGGCACCCACCAGCAGTTCCAGCGACAACGCAAAGATCGCAAGGATCATCACCTTGGTCGTGAACTCCAGATAGAAGCCGGTCGTGGCCAGCGGAAAGACCACCAGCAGTGCGATCACGAGGACCGGGATCAGGACGCGGGGCGCACGAATGTCCATGAATGGCGCTAGCCCTGCTTGAACAGCCCTTCGGGCTTCCAGAGAAGAATCGCCGCCATCAGCAGATACACGGCAATGCCCGCGACCTCGGGGAACAGCACCTTGCCGAACGTATCGACGAAGCCGACGAGCAGTGACGCGAGAAAGGCGCCGCGCACCGAGCCGATCCCGCCGATGACGACGACGACGAAGCAGATGATGAGCACCTGCGCGCCCATGCCGGGATACACGGACGAAACCGGCGCCGCAATCATGCCCGCCAGCACCGCCAACGCGACGCCGGCCGCGAACACGACGCGATAGAGAAACTTGATATCGATGCCGAGCGACTGGGCCATCTCGCGGTTCGAGTTCCCCGCGCGGATCATCATGCCGAGCCGCGTGCGCGCGATGACGAAGTACATGCCCGCGGCGACGACCAGGCATACGGCCGAGATCGCAAGCCGATACTCCGGGTATTGCATGAGATCACCCAGCGAGATGCTGCCCGCGAGCCATGGCGGCACCGGCACGCCGTGCACGTCGTTGTCGACGAGGATGCTGCGGAGCTCCTCGAAGACCAGGATCAATCCGTAGGTCATCAACACCTGTTGCAGGTGATCCCGCTTGTACAGATACGAAACGAACAACAACTCGAGCAGATAGCCGAAGATCACGGCCAGTACGAGACCGGCCAGCAGCGTCAGAACGAAATTGCCGCCGAAGGCCGGCGCGAGCGAATACGCGAGATACGCACCGATCATGTAGAAGCTGCCGTGGGCGAGATTGATGACGCCCATGATCCCGAAGATCAGCGTCAGCCCGCTCGCGACGAGGAACAACAGCAGCCCGTACTGGACGCTGTTGAGCACTTGGATCAGAAATATCTGAACGTCCATGGAAGAACGCGACCGAACAAGACCGTCACCGCGTTAGCCGGCGCGCCGCGGCGCGTTCAACGCAGCGAGTCAGTGCGTCAACGTAGTCTGTGACGCACTTACGGGGACCCTCAACCCATCGTACAGCCGCGTCCGGGATCGGCGAGCGCCTTCGCTGCCAGGCCGATGGATTTGTTCTCCCCGTTCTCGACCTTGCGCAGATAGAAGTCCTGCACCACGTTGTGCGAAGGCGAGAGCGTGATCCTGCCGCGCGGGCTGTCGATCTCCGCCGAGGCCATCGCCCGGTAGAGCAGTTGTCGCTGGCCGATGTCACCGCCGACGGCCCGCAATCCCAGGCCGAGAAGCTGCGCCGAATCGTAGCCCTGCACGGCGTAGACGTCGGCCTTGGCGCTGTAGGCCTTGGCGTAAGCAAGCCGGAATGCGGTGTTGCGCTGTGTGGTCAGGTTGTCAGCGTAATGCAGCGTGGTGAGGAGCCCGTCTGCGGCCGCACCCTGTGCGTCGAGCGTGCCGTCGGTAAGAAATCCCGCGCCGAGCAGCGGGACCTTTTCCTTGAGGCCGGCCGCGGCGTAGTCCTTGACGAACTTGACCGCACCCCCGCCGGCGAAGAAGGCGTAGGCGCAGGAGGGCTTGATCGAAGCGATCTCGGTCAAAAGCGCCTGGAATTCCACGTTCGGGAACGGAACGAACAACTCCTTCACCACCTTGCCGCCACCCTTCTGGAAGGTCTCCTTGAACCCGCCGATCGACTGCTCACCGGCGGCGTACTTCCACGTAATCGTGACCGCGGTCTTGTACCCCCTCTGTGCGGCGACGATGCCCATGGCGAGCCCCGGCTGCGAATTGGAGAACGAGACACGGAAGATGTTCGGCGCGCACAGCGGACCGGTCGCCTCGTCCACGCCGGCATTGGGGATGATCAGCAGCGTGTTGTTTTCGCGCGCGGCCTTCACGATCGCCATCTGCACGCCGGAGTGGACGGTGCCGACAATGACATCCACATTGTCGCGCTTGATGAGCTTGTTGACGTTGTCGGCCCCCTTCGCGGGTTCCGATTCGTCGTCGACGGTGAAGTACTCGAGTTCCCGTCCGCCGAGCTTGCCGCCCTGCTCGCTGACATAGAGCTTGAAACCGTTCTCGATCGCGCGCCCCAGCGCCGCATAGGTGCCGGTATAGGGCAGCATGAAGCCGACCTTGATCTTGGCGGCCTGGGCCCAGGCCAGCTTCGCTCCACCGACTGCGCCAAAGGCGCCTACAGCACCAAGCGCCTGGACCACCCGGCGGCGTTGCCCCGACTTTTCGTTCGTTGCCACGGTCTCTCCTCCTGGAAGTTGATTCGCGTTCTCGCAGCGGTTCGCGCGTCATCCTACACGACTCATCACCGCCCGCGCGGGTCGAAGCGCTGGATCCTGCCCGTGGCGATCGTCCTCCCGAATCATGAACGGGCCGCCACGGCCGAGCACACCGGAACCTGTCGATGTTCGTTCAGAAACGCCACTACCGCGTCGGTCAGCGCGGCCGGCTGATCGCGATGCGGCGAGTGGCCGCACGCGGCGAGCTTCAACAGCCGCGCATGCGGGACCCGCTGCGCGATGCCCTCGATTTGGGCCATCGTCCCGTATTCGTCGTCTTCGCCCTGCACCGCCAGCAGCGGGGATCGGATGTCAGCCAGCCGATCCTCGATGTTCCACATGCGAAATGCCGGGTCGAGCCAGATGTCGTTCCAGCCCCAGAACGCCGAATCGGGGTCGGCGTGATAGCGCGCCAGCCGCTCGCGCAGGTCCGTCGTGCGGTAGAGCGTGCGCGCGGCTTCGATGCTGCGAATGCTGACATCCTCGACAAAGATGTGCGGCGCCACGGCGATGACGCCGGCCACGCGCTCGGAATGTGCGGCTGCGAATAGCAACGCGATCGAGGCGCCATCGCTGTGGCCGAAGAGCCACACGGGTTCGGCAATGGACAGATGCGCGAGCAACGCAGGAAGGATGTCGCGCGCTTGCCGATGCATGAAGTCGACCGGCCATTTCTCGTCGGCCGCGCGCGGCGTCGAGCGCCCATACCCGAGGCGCGAATACACGAGTCCGCGCGCGCCGGCGGCCGCGCAGAGTTGCCGCGGGAAGTCTCTCCACATACCCAGCGAACCCAGGCCTTCGTGCAGGAATACGATGAGCGGCGCGCAGCGGTCGGCCGCGATCCGTTCGTATTCGAGTTGCTGCGTGCGACCCAGGACGGCAAGCGTTGCCACGCCCGACGCCCGCGGATTCGCATCCGAGGAGACCTTCGTCGCGTTCACCCGGCCACCGGACCGTCCGAAGGCGAGCGCCCTTCCGTGGGAACCATTCCAGCAGCGCGCTCGCGCAGCCGGAATCGCTGGATCTTTCCGGTGGCCGTCTTCGGAAGCTCGTCCAGGAAGCGGATGTCGCGCGGATACTTGTACGGCGCCAACAGTCCCTTGACGAACGCCTTGAGGGCGTCCGCCAGCGCGTCGTCGCCGGTGCGTCCGGTTTTCAGCACCACGTACGCCAGCGTCTTGGTGAGACCGTCAGCGTCGGCATTGCCGACCACCGCCGCTTCGAGCACGGCCTCGTGCCGCATCAGCGCGGCTTCGACCTCGAACGGCGACACGTATTGCCCGGCGACCTTCAGCATGTCGTCGCTGCGGCCCGCGTACGTGAAATAGCCGTCGGCACCGCGCACGTATTTGTCACCGCTTTTCGTCCACTCGCCTTGAAACGTCGCGCGCGTCTTCTCCCGGTTTGCCCAGTACATGAGCGCCGCGCTTGGCCCGCGGATGAACAGGTCGCCGATCTCGCCAATGGCGACCGGTCGCCCGTCTTCACCGCGCAATTCGATGTCGTAGCCGGGGACCGGCGTGCCCGTGGTGCCGTACCGCACTTCGCCGGGACGATTCGACAGGAAAATGTGGAGCATCTCGGTCGAGCCGATGCCGTCCAGAACGTCGCAGCCGAACCGCGCCGCGAATTTCTCGCCGACATCCTTTGGCAGCGGCTCGCCGGCCGACACGCAGCGGCGCAGGGCAACCGCTTCGCGTGTCGGAAGCTCGGGCGCGGCGAGCATCGCCGCATACAGCGTGGGCACGCCGTAGAAAATCGTTGGCCGGCGCTCGATGAGCCGTTTGAACACCGCCTGCGGCGTCGGTCGCTCGGCCATCAGGATCGTGGTGGCGCCCACCGAGAGCGGAAACGTCAGCGCATTGCCGAGACCGTAGGCGAAGAAGAGCTTTGCCGCCGAGAAAGCGATGTCGTCCTCGCGGATGCCAAGCACCGGCTCGGCATACGCTTCCGCCGTCCAGTACAGGTTGGCGTGGGTGTGCACCGTCCCTTTTGGCCGGCCGGTCGAGCCGGATGAATAAAGCCAGAACGCAATATCGTCGGCACCCGTCGCCGCGGGCGGAGGCGCGGGTCCCGAATGAGCATCGAGCAGCGCCGTGAGATCGTGGGTGCCTGCCGGGACTGTCTCCGTGGGCCGCGACACGATGACCCGTGCGACATCGTGGGCGCCCCGCGCCAGCGCCTGCCGCAGTGTCGGCAGCAGCGTACCCGACACGAAGAGCGCCTGCGCGCGACTGTGCTCGAGCATGTACGCGTAGTCGTCTGCCGTTAGCAGGGTGTTCACGGCAACGGGGATCACCCCCGCATGCAGCGCACCGAGGAACACAATCGGGAAGTCCACCGTGTCGTGCAGGCATACGAGGACGCGTTCTTCGCGCCGTATGCCGAGTCCTGCCAGCGCGGCGGCCATCCTTTGCACGCGCTGCGCAAGCTCGCCATACGAAAGCGATTGCTGGTCGTCGATATAGGCGGTCTTGGCGGCGCGACCTCCGTTGCACCCCAATAGATGCGCAGCGAAGTTGAAGCGGGAAGGCGGCGGTACGGCTGGCATCCCCATCTGGCCTTGCTCCTCCCTTCATGATCGCCGCCAAGATGGCCGGTCGACTCCCATTGATCCCGCGATCCTGCTCTGTTACCTTAGTGCAACATAATTCACGTTGTCAAGCACTATAATGCAGCTACCAACCCGCCGTCCGTTCAATTCATGAACCAGAATGCCGAGCCGGCTGATCCTGCCACGGGCAAGGATCCCTTCCTGACCGTCCTCGGCGAACGCGTCCGTACTTTACGCGCACGCCGAGGCATGACTCGCAAAGTGCTGGCGCTCGAGGCGCGCGTCTCGGAACGCCATCTTGCCAATCTGGAAACCGGACAGGGCAATGCTTCGGTGATGCTGTTGCGCCAGCTCGCCGCTGCCCTCAATTGCTCGATCGCCGAGCTGGTCGGCGAAGATTCCGTGATGTCGCCCGAATGGTCGCTGCTCCGGCAGCTGTTGCGCGGCCGCGACGAAGCGTCGCTTCAACGCGCGCGCCGCACGCTTGCCGAGCTGTTCGGAACCAATGCGCCCGATCCGGCGCGGACCGGTCGCATCGCACTTATCGGTCTGCGTGGCGCCGGCAAGTCGACGCTCGGCCGCATGCTGGCCGACGACCTGTCGATTCCGTTCGTCGAGCTGAACCGCGGCATCGAGCGGCTGGCGGGCTGTGCGGTCCGCGAAATACATGCGCTGTACGGCGCCTCAGCCTATCGCCGCTACGAATTGCGGGCGCTCGAAGAGACCGTCGCCGATTATTCGAAGGTCGTCATTGCGACGGGCGGCGGTCTCGTCTCCGAGGCCGCAACCTTCGACCTTCTGCTCACGCACTGCTTCACCGTATGGCTCCGCGCGACGCCCGAGGAGCACATGAAGCGCGTGATCGCGCAAGGCGACATGCGACCGATGGCGGGCAACACCGAAGCGATGGCGGATCTCAAACGCATCCTCGCCGGCCGCGAGGAGTTCTATGCGAAGGCGGATTTGCCCTTCGACACCAGTGGAAAACCGCTCGCGGAAACCTACCTGGAGTTGCGGACCGCGTTGTTGCCGAGGCTTGCGGAAGCCCGATAAAAATGCATTTTACTGCTTGACTGAGGAGCTAACATGCATTATTGTGCAGTCTACGCAAGGCGCCACCAAGCCGAGGCGCCTGGACCTGGAGACATGCATGCCCACCAACCCCAAGGTTGATTACCGGACCGACCCGTCCCGCTACCGGCACTGGACGCTGAGCATCGAGGGTCCAGTGGCGACGCTCGCCATGAACGTCGCCGAGGATGGCGGCGTGCGCGACGGCTACAAGCTCAAGCTCAATTCGTACGACCTCGGCGTCGATATCGAGCTGCACGATGCCGTCCAGCGCATTCGCTTCGAGCATCCGGAAGTGCGCAGCGTCGTCGTCACGAGCAGCCGCGACCGCATTTTCTGTTCGGGCGCCAATATTTTCATGCTGGGGCTGTCGACGCACGCGTGGAAGGTGAATTTCTGCAAGTTCACCAACGAGACGCGCAACGGGCTCGAGGACGCGAGCCGACATTCGGGCCTCAAGTTTCTGGCCGCGGTCAACGGCGCCTGCGCGGGGGGCGGATACGAGCTCGCGCTCGCCTGCGACGAAATCTATCTCATCGACGATCGCTCATCGTCGGTTTCGCTGCCGGAAGTCCCGCTGCTGGGGGTGCTGCCCGGCACCGGCGGTCTCACGCGCGTCACCGACAAACGCCACGTGCGCCACGACCTCGCCGACCTGTTCTGCACGGTGACCGAGGGCGTGCGCGGCCAGCGCGCGAAGGACTGGCGCCTCGTCGACGAGATCGTCAAGCCTGGCGAGTTCGCGGCGGCGATCCGCGGACGCGCGCTGGCGCTCGCCGAGAAAAGCCATCGGCCCTCGGGTGCGCTTGGTGTCGCACTGACGCCTTTGGTGCGCCGCGACGACGATACCGGATACCACTACGAATACGTCGACGTGACCATCGATCGCCCGGCGCGCACTGCCACGTTCCTCGTGCGCGCGCCTGCCACCGCGCAGCCCTCCGATCCTGCGGGCATCGCAGCGGCCGGGGCGACCTGGTGGCCGCTGCAGCTCGCGCGCGAGCTCGACGACGCGATCCTGTCGATGCGCACCAACGAGCTCGAAATCGGCACATGGCTGCTCAAGACCAGCGGCGACGCGCAGGCGGTGGTGGCCGTCGACGCAATGCTGGTCGAGCATGCGCAGCATTGGCTGGTTCGCGAGACGGTCGGCTATCTGCGCCGAACCTTCGCACGCCTCGACGTCTCGTCGCGCACATTGTTTGCCTTGATCGAACGCGGGTCGTGCTTCGCCGGCACGCTGCTCGAGCTCGCCCTCGCCGCCGATCGCACGTACATGCAGCGCCTCCCCGACGACGCCGCGGCCGAGCCGCGCATTGCCGTATCGCAGCAGAATTTCGCCGCTTATCCGATGGTGAATGGCGAGACGCGACTGGCGCGACGTTTCTACAATGACGCTGCCGAAATCGCGGCGGTCGAGCACACGCGCGGCACCTTCCTCGCCGCGGAAGATGCAAAGGCGCTCGGTCTCGTGACCAGCGCTCCGGACGACCTCGACTGGGACGACGAGATCCGCATCGCGCTCGAGGAACGCGCGAGCATGTCGCCCGACGCACTTACGGGGCTCGAGGCGAATTTGCGCTTTGGCGGAACCGAGACCATGGAATCGCGCATTTTCGGGCGCCTGTCCGCATGGCAGAACTGGATCTTCACGCGTCCGAACGCCGTGGGCGAAAAAGGCGCACTAAAAATTTACGGCAAGGGCGGCAAAGCGCAGTTCGACCTGGACCGGGTCTAGGAAAACCGATGGAAGCCATCAACTACAGCGAGAAGATTCCGAACAACGTGAACCTGGCCGGGGATCGCGCGTTGCAGCGCGCGCTCGAGCACTGGCAACCGAATTTCCTCCAATGGTGGGCGGAAATGGGGCCGGAGGGGACGCGCAATTTCGACGTCTACCTGCGCACGGCAGTCAGTGTCGACCCTGGCGGCTGGGCGCATTTCGACTTCGTCAAGATGCCCGATTACCGGTGGGGCATCTTCCTCGCTCCCGCCGCGAGCGAGCGAAAGATCCATTTCGGCGAGCATCTCGGCGAGCCGGCGTGGCAGGACGTGCCCGGCGAGCATCGCGCCAACCTGCGCCGCATCATCGTCACGCAAGGCGACACCGAGCCCGCGTCGATCGAGCAGCAACGCCATCTCGGGCTGACGGCGCCCTCGCTGTACGATCTGCGCAACCTTTTCCAGATCAACGTCGAGGAAGGACGCCATTTGTGGGCGATGGTGTACCTGCTGCATCGTTACTTCGGCCGCGACGGGCGCGAGGAGGCCGATGCGCTGCTGCAGCGGCGTTCCGGCGATACCGACAATCCGCGCATCCTGGGCGCCTTCAACGAGAAGACGCCGGATTGGCTTGCGTTCTACATGTTCACCCATTTCACCGACCGCGACGGCAAGTTCCAGCTATGCGCGCTTGCCGAATCGTCGTTCGATCCGCTCGCGCGAACGACGAAATTCATGCTGACCGAGGAAGCGCATCACATGTTCGTCGGCGAAGCCGGCATATCACGCATCCTGCAGCGCACCTGCGAGGTGATGAACGAGCTGCACACCGACGATCCTTCGCGGCTGCGCGAGGCGGGCGTCATCGACCTGCCGACGATTCAGCGCTATCTCAACTTCCATTTCGCGGTCACCATCGATCTCTTCGGCGCCGACCAGTCGTCCAACGCAGCCACGTTCTACGGCGCCGGCCTCAAAGGGCGCTTCGACGAGAGTAAACGCGGCGACGATCACCGCCTGCACGACGCCACGTACAAAGTCCTCGACATGGCTGAGGGGAAACTGGTCGAGCGCGATGCGCCAATGCTGAACGCGCTGAACGAGGTGCTGCGCGACGACTTCATCAAGGATTCAGTCGGTGGCATCGGCCGCTGGAACCGGATCATGGAGAAAGCGGGCATCCCGTTCCGGCTCGGGCTGCCGCACAAGGCGTTCAACCGCAAGATCGGCTCGTTCGCCAACATGCGTGTTGCGCCCGATGGGCGCGTCATCGACGAAGCCGAATGGGCGGCGCACGAGCGCGACTGGCTCGCCTCGCCCGAGGATCGCGCATTCGTGGCTTCGCTGATGGGCGGCATCAAAGCGCCGGGCCGGTACGCCAACTGGATTGCGCCGCCGGCGATGGCGATCAACAAGCAGCCCGCCGATTTCGAATACGTTCGCTTCAACTAGCAATGTCCGGATTATTTTGCCGATCGCGATGACCGCCGAATCCACTACCGTGCAGGTGCTGCGCCAGCACCTCATCGATCCGGAGATCTGCATCCGCTGCAACACGTGCGAGGAAACGTGCCCGGTCGACGCGATTACGCACGATTCGCGCAACTACGTCGTCGACCCCGCGATCTGCAACGCGTGCAACGCCTGCATCTCGCCGTGCCCGACCGGCGCGATCGACAGCTGGCGGCAGGTCGAGCGCGCCAGCGCGTATTCGCTTGCCGAACAACTCTCGTGGGATACGCTGCCGGCGCAAGAGGACGTCGAGGCGGTCGCCGCCGCCGACATCCCGCTGGAGATCGCGCGGATCACGGCCGAGGCCAGCGCAGGCCAGGGCGGCGTCGCCGCCGCGCCGTGGTCGGCCGCACATCCTTACGTCAATTTGCACACGCTTGCCAAGCCGGCGGTCGCCACGGTCACCGGCAATCACCCGCTGACCGGCAGCGGAGCATCGAGCGACATCCGGCACATCGTCCTCGATTTCGGTGCCGTGGCATTCCCCGTGCTCGAAGGACAGACGCTCGGCATCGTGCCTCCAGGCACCGACAGCCAGGGCCGCCCCCATTACGTGCGGCTGTATTCGGTGGCGAGCCCGCGCGACGGCGAGCGCCCGCGCTACAACAACGTGGCGCTGACGGTGAAGCGCGTGACCGAAGACCACACGGGCCAGCCGGTCGCTGGCGTCGCGTCGAACTATCTGTGCGACCTCGACAAGGGCGCGACCGTGAACGTGATTGGTCCCTTCGGCACCAGCTTCCTGATGCCGAATCATCCGGGCGCAAGCCTGCTCATGATCTGCACCGGCACCGGTTCGGCACCCATGCGTGCGATGACCGAGCGTCGGCGCCGCCGGATCGCGGACAAGGAAGGCGGCGCGTTGATGCTGTTCTTCGGTGCGCGGGCTCCCGAGGAATTGCCGTACTTCGGGCCGTTGATGAAGCTGCCGCGCGACTTCATCGACGTCAATCTTGCGTTCTCGCGCGTGCCCGGGCAGCCGAAGCAGTACGTCCAGGACCTGATCCGCATCCGCGGCGACGACGTGGTCCGCCATCTCAACGACGATGAGTGTTACGTGTATGTCTGCGGATTGAAAAGCATGGAGGAAGGTGTGAACGAAGCGTTCCGCGATGTATGCAGGCAGCACGACCTCGATTGGGACACGATGCTTCCCTCGCTTCGCGAAAAAGGACGCTACCATCTCGAGACTTATTGAGGCCCCCCTGGCCGCCGCTTCGCGGCGTCCAACCCCCGAGGGGACAAGGAAACTTGGGGCGGCCGGCGTTTCCTTGAGAGGCGGGTCTGCCATGCGCTTTGCCGAGCTCACCGTCGGACGCGTCATTCAACTCGGACCCGCTTCTCTGACAGAACAGCAGATCGTCGAATACGCGCGCCTCTACGATCCGCAATGGTTCCATATGGATCCGGCCCGCGCCGCGACCAGCCAGTGGCAAGGCCTGATCGCCAGCGGCTGGCAGACCTGTGGCGTGGCGATGCGCCTCGCATGCGATGGAATCCTCAACGGGTCGGAATCGTTCGGATCGCCAGGGCTCGCCTACCTCAAGTGGGAGAACCCGGTGCGCGCCGGCGATGAATTGCGCCTCGGGGTCGAAGTCCTCGACCAGCGGGTAGCGAAGAGCAGGCCCACGCTGGGCATCGTGCGCTGGCGCTGGCGTCTCCTGAACCAGCGCGCGGAACCCGTCCTTGATCTCGAGGCGACGAGCCTCTTCGACCTTACTCCGCCGGCTTGAGCGCCAGCGCACGCGCATAGACGACGTCGCGCGCAACGCCCGAAACCGCGGCCACGACCCGTGCGGCCCGCGCCGGTGGCATTTCGGCCAGCAATGCGACGAGCCAGTGCTCGACGTCGGGCGTCAGCGCCACCTGCGCATTGCGCACCGCCGCCGGCGGCGCATCGACGATCAACACGAATTCGCCGCGTTCACGATTGGCGTCGGCCGCGATCCACGCCGGGGCCTCGGCCAGCGGCATCCGTGCGATGGTCTCGAACGTTTTCGTGAGCTCGCGTGCGACGATCAGCATGCGATCGCCGTCGAGGCTGGCCAGCAAGTCGTCGACGGTAGCGCGGACGCGGTGCGGCGCCTCGTAGAACACCAGCGCCGCGGCGACGGACCCGAGCGCCTGCAGCCGCTCCCGCCGTGCCTTGCCCTGTTGCGGAAGGAATCCGGCGAACAGGAACGCGTCGGCATCGAGTCCCGCCGCGGACACGGCCGCGATAACCGCCGACGGGCCCGGAATCGGAATCACCGGGAATCCCGCGTCGCGCATCGCGCGCACCAGGCGCGCACCCGGATCGCTGATCGCCGGCGTCCCGGCATCGCTGACCAGCGCGACACTGTTGCCGCCGCCAAGCAGCGCCGCGATGGACTCGATGCGTTGCGCCTCGTTGTGCGCGTGCAGCGACAGCGTGCGCGTGGCGATGCCATAGCGTCGCAGCAGCGTCGCCGTCGTCCGCGTATCTTCGGCCGCGATGACGCTGGCTGTCGCCAGCACGTCGCGCGCGCGCAGCGTCAAATCGCGCAGGTTCCCCAGTGGTGTTGCGACCACATATAATGAGCCGGCTTCCGCGCGAAACACGGCAACGGCGTCGCCTGTCGCCATGGTATCGCTGACGTTCGCTTCGACCGCCATGCGCTTTCACTCCCTGATGCCCGTTTTCGTCGCCGCAGCGCGGCTTGCCCCGATGGTCGCTCATGCGAGCGCCGTTGTGGCGTTGGCAATGACGCTCGGATCCTGCGCCAGCGGGCGGCCTGCGGCACGCGCACCGGCCCCTTCATCTGCCACCGCCCCCGCCACCATCATAGCGGTACCCGCTCCCGCGAGGCCGGTGCCGCCGCCACCGGCAGCGGAGACCGCGCCGATGGTTCAGCAGCCGCCGATCGAAGCCCCCGTCGTGACCCGCGCCCAACCGCCCG
>Ga0105248_10006237_pt1 | contig 13070 bp, 14 predicted proteins | sample KBSS34metaG_FD_81524 | JGI IMG/M metagenome (GOLD analysis project Ga0105248, IMG submission 81524) | Switchgrass rhizosphere microbial communities from Kellogg Biological Station, Michigan, USA - KBS S3-4 metaG | ecosystem: Host-associated > Plants > Roots > Rhizosphere > Soil | place... | reverse complement strand
GGCTCAGCCGATCGATAAGGAGAATAGCATGGCCAGTTTCCCACCAGGCTGCACGCTGATCTTTGGAGGGAGCGGCGGCATTGGCAAGGGCGTGGCCCGCACCTTCGCGCGCGAGGGTAGCGATCTGGCGATCAGCTATCGCAGCAATCGCGAACAGGCCGAGGCCGTTGCCGCGGACGCCCGGGCATTGGACCGAAAGTCCAGTGTCCACGCCGTCGACGTAACCAGCGCGGCACAGGTCCATGCGACGATTGCCGCGGCGATCGCCGAGCATGGTCGCGTCCACACCATGGTGTGGGCCGCTGGGCCGCTGGTCAATCAGCGCTATCTGTCCGAAACGCCGATCGACGAATGGCGGCATGCCTTTGATGTCGAGGTACACGGCTTCTTCACTTCGGTCACAGCGCTTCTCCCCCACATGCGTGACGCCGGCGGCGGCAGTTTCGTGACACTTGGGTCCGCCGGGCACAACTGGTGGCCGGCCAGGGACGGCATGTCCGTCGCGGTGAAGGCGTCCAATGAGCAACTGGTCAAGGGGATCGCCAAAGAGGAGGGGCGCTTCAACATCCGCGCCAATTCCGTGTTGGTCGGAGTGATCGACGCCGGTCAGTTGCACGAGCTGACCCGTCGGGGACAACTCGACGCCAGCTGGATCGACAACACGCAGAAATTGCTCTGCTTGAGGCGCTGGGGCACCGCTGAGGAGATCGGTCACGCTTGCGTATATTTCGCATCGAACGAGGGTGGCTATACGACTGGGCAGTCGATCTCCGTGTCGGGAGGGTTCGGCGTATGACCTCGAGCGAACGGCATCCGAACCGGCCCGAGCCAGAAGTGCGGCTGGCAGCGAAATGGCGGGCCTTTTGCGAGCAACTGGCAGACGCCGGCGAGATTTTGTCGCGACCCGCGGCGCCGACCACGCCGCTCGATCAGGCCGAGGGACTCCGCTATCTCAGTCGATTGACTCGCACCGCGCTCAACATGCTCGTGGATTCGTCCGACCCCGACTTTCCGCGGCTGTTCCAACTCACCGACGATGCCATCAAGATCGGCGCCGACAATCCCGACAACATCTACCAGCAGGTCGTGGTGCGCGGCGACCGCGAGTACCGAATTCGTGGCAGGCGCGGAACCGTGCCCTATCTCAGCATCGGCTCCAAGGCGAACCGTTACGCTATTGATGGCACGATGGCGTCGACCGGCGAGATCGAGCTCGCGGACATGATAATCGAGGCGGACGGAAGCTTCGAGATCGTCGCGAGCAGCCAAGAGCAACCCGGCAACTGGTTGCCGATGGCGGACGATACGAGTCTGCTGATCGTTCGCCAGACCTTTGACGACAAGGCGGCGCAGACCGCCGCTGAAATCCAGGTCGAGCGCATCAGCGTCGGACCGACTTTGCCGGGGCTGCTCACGCCAGAGCAAATCGAAGCCCAATTGGCGGGAGCGGCGCAGTGGGTACGCGGTACTGCCAATACTTTTGCCGATTGGGCGGAGTGGTTCAAGGCGCAGCCCAACCGCATCTTCGATGGCGACCAGTCGGTCTTTTACCGAGCCGGCGGCGATCCGAAGATCTGGTACGGCCATCTCTATTTCACCCTGAAGGCGGACGAAGCGCTGGTGATCGAGGCGATGCCGCCTCGCTGCCGCTTCTGGAACTTCCAGCTCGACAATTGGTGGATGGAATCGCTCGATCACGTCCATCGCAAGGTCTGGATCAACAACGCGCAGGCGCGATACGAAGCTGACGGGCGCGTCGTGGTGGTGTGCGCCGATCGCGATCCCGGCTTCGGCAATTGGATCGACCTCTCGGGGCACCGGGCGGGGACAGCGCTGTGGCGCTGGATCGAGGCCGATGCGCATCCGGTGCCGCAATGCCGGATCGTAAAGCTCTAGGATGGCCGACTCCATCTCGCGCCGCATCGCCGCGCTCGAGGACCGTGAGGCGATCCGCGATCTCATCTCCCGCTACGGCCCGCTTGCCGATCGCGGCGATTGTGTCGGCGCGGCGGCGCTGTGGACTGAGAATGGGATATACGATGTCGGTGGCTATGGCGTGCACCACGGGCGTGCCTCGATCCAGGCATTGCTCGAAGGCGAAGCGCACCAGGGGCTGATCGCCGGCGGCGCCGCACATGTCCTGACCATGCCGGTGATCGAACTCGACGGCGAGGAGGCAACTGCTTGGACCTATTCCTGCGTATTCCGTCACATTCAGGGACGCTTCGAACCCTATCGCGTGGCAGCGAACCGGTGGCGACTGGCGCGGACCCGAGCGGGTTGGCGCGTCGCCGAGCGCGTCCATCGGATGCTCGATGGAGACCAAGCGGCGCGGTTGCTGCTGGCGCTTCCCGACACATGATCGAACGCCGTGGGCCCGTTATCTAGGGGAGCCTTTACTCTGCGGCGGGAGCCGAAAGCCAGGCGCGCGCTTCAGCTTCGTCGAAGAAGACCTTGATCAACGGGCTGTCCGTTATGCGCTCGGCTTGAAGCTTGTTCAGCATCCTGGCCACCAGAATGGCAACTTTCCCGCTTGGCCGCATGATCTCGCGGCTCGAGACCGCGGCGAAAGCCGCCGCAACTTCCTTCGTCGGCAAGGATATCTCGCGGCTATCCGACAGGACTGAAAATATCGCGGGCCTGGATTTCAATCTGCGCAAGGTCGTGCCCAGTTCTTCCCCGAAACGCTCTACCTCGGCAATGTCCCAAAGACCGCAACAGCGCGTCGTCAGGATGCGATTTCGCTCGTCATACTCGATCGTGTACACGACCTGCTCCCGCTGATGTCTTGCGCAAATCTATAGCGCCTCCACCCGAGCGAGGCGACGGGCCAAGCGCTTTTTCACACCGCGCCCTCGGCGGGCTCCTCGACGGCGGCAAAGTGGCGCTGGAGAAACGCGCACGCGTCATCGAGCGCGGCCTTCGCGGGGGGGAGAAAACCCGCCCAGGATACGAACCCATGCACCATCCCGGGATAGCGCCGAAGCTCCACCTCGACCCCGGCCGCCTCGAGCACTCGGGCATAATGTTCCGTCGCGTCGCGGATCGGGTCGCATTCGGCAGTTGCCACGAATGCTGGGGCGAGATCGGCATGATCATGCGCCTTGGCGGGGCTGGCGCGGAAATCGTCGAATTGAGAGGGGTCGGCGAGATAGAGTTCCCAGAAATAATGGGCATCGTCGAGGCGCAGGATCGGGCCGTTGGCATATTCCCTGGCCGAGCCTTCCTCCGGGATCGGATGGGTGCCGGGGCCATACCAGTTGACCTGCGCGGCCAGGCGCGGCGCTCCCGCATCGCGCGCCTGAATCGCGACCGCGCTAGCAAGTACGCCGCCGGCGCTGTCGCCGGCGACCGCCAGACGCGTGGGATCGCCGCCGATCTCGGCGGCATGGGCGGCCACCCACTGCGTCGCGGCCCATGCGTCCTCCGGCGCGGCGGGAAATTTATGTTCTGGCGCCAGGCGATATGCGACCGAAACCACGATGCTTGCGGCACCGGCGGCAAGCCCCCGCGCGATCATGTCCTGCGTATCGAGATCGCCAACGACAAATCCCCCGCCATGGAAATAGACCACGATGGGGAAGGGCCCGTCGCCCTCCGGCGTGTAGATGCGAACCGGAATGGCGCTAGCGGGCCCGGCTAGGGTGCGGTCTGCGACCGAGGCAAGCGTGACGTTCGGGGCCGGGATCGCAATCGAACTCGCGCGGACGGATTCGCGCAGCTTGTCGAGCGGAATTCCGCGGATCGGCGGCCATTCGGACATTTGCGAGAGCATCGCTTCGATCTGTGGGTCTAGCGGCACGGTTCATCCCTCCAAGGCTATGCGGTGCGCTCGAGCGCGCGAAGTTCAGTCTTCAAGATCTTGCCGCCGGCATTGCGCGGCAGTTCGGTTACGAACACGAAGTGGCGTGGCACCTTGTAATTGGCCATGTTGACGCGTGCCCATGCGGTCAGCTCGCGCGCGTCGGAGACGGCACCCGGGCGGAGCACCACATAGGCCTTGCCGACTTCGCCCAGCCGCTCGTCGGGAACGCCGATCACCGCCGCCGCTTGGATCGCGGGATGTGCGCTGAGCAGGCGCTCGACCTCCGCCGGGTAGCAATTGAAGCCGCCCGAAATGAACATGTCCTTCTTGCGGTCCGTGACGGCAAGATAGCCACGCGCGTCGATCGTGCCGATGTCGCCCGTGTGGAGCCAGCCTTCTGCGTCGATCGCTTCTGCCGTCGCCTGCGGGTCGTCGACATAGCCGCGCATTACCGCATGGCTCCTCACCCAAAGCTCGCCGGTTTCGCCGGCCGCCACGTCGCGGCCCTGGTCGTCGACGCAGCGCACTTCGGTGCCTGGAAGCGGATAGCCGCAAGTGGTCGCGATGGTGTGTGCATCGTCGCCCTGGCGCGTCATCGCGATCGCCCCGCATTCGGTCATGCCATAGCCGTTGACGATGTTCGACATTCCGAGTTCGCGGCGCATCCGTTCGACCAGCGCGGGCGCCACGGGCGCCGCCCCGGTGACCGCGACCCGCAGCGACGAAAAGTCGCGCGGCTTGCCGCCGGCGAGTTCCTGCAGCAGCGACTGGTAGATGGTCGGCGGGCCAGGCAGGAAGCTGATTCGGTCCTGTTCGATGTGACGCACGCAGGCTGCCACGTCGAACGTCCGCATCGGCACTATGGTCGCGCCGCGCAGCAGGCACGCCACCCATCCTGCCTTGTAGCCGAACGTATGAAAGAAGGGATTGACGATCAGGTAGCGGTCGCGCCTGCGCAGGTCGACGCGGACCGCCCAGTCGCCGAAGATCTGCGTTGCCTGGCGATGCGCCGTGAGCACGCCCTTGGGCTGTCCGGTAGTGCCGGAGGTGAAGATGATGTCGCAGATATCGTCGCCGTCAAGCTGTGAAAGTGCGCGGTCCACCGCCGGATCGCACGCGCCGCCGCCCCGCTCCACGAACGATTCCCAGCCGGTGTCGAGGAAGACCGTCTCCGCCAGCTCGGGCAGCTCCTCGCTCGCGATCAGGGCGCCATAATCGGTGTCGAGGAAGCGCTCGACCGTGAACAACAGCCTTGCGCGGCTGCGTCGCAGCAGATCGCCAGCCTCGCGACCCTTGAACCGGGTATTGAGCGGAACGATCGCCGCGCCGGCCGCTTGCGCCCCGATCGCCGCAACGATCCACTCGCGATTGTTCGGCGCCCAGATCGCGATGCGATCGCCCCTGCCGATGCCGGCCGCCAGAAACGCCGAAGCAGCCGCGCGGGCATCGCTCCACAGCGCGCTGAAGCTCCAGCATTGGCCATCGACGATCAGCGCTGGCGCATTGGGCCAGAGCAGTGCCGCCGCCGCGGCCGCGTGCGGTATCGTTTCCGGCCAGCTTCCCTTCGCCGCGCTCATGTGCCTCGCGGCTCCTTCGGCAAGCCCAGTGCGCGCTCGGCGATGAGGTTGCGTTGGATCTGGTCGGTACCGGCATAGATGGTGTCGGCTCGGCTCATCAGGAACATGTTCGTCAGACCCTCGAACCGGTCCTCCGGCGTGCCGATCTCACCCTCCTGGCCAAGCACGTCCATCGCCAGCTCGCCAAGGTCACGGTGCCAGCGAGACCAGTAGAGCTTGTAGGTATAGGCGGCGCCGCCTGTCGTTCCGCTCCCGTCGGAGAGCATGCGCAGGGCATTGTAGCGCATGATCCGTAGCCCGGCATGCGCGTGCGCAAGCTTCTGACGCACGATGGGGTCACACGCCCGGCCATTAGCCTTGGCCACGGCGACGATCGCGTCGAGTTCGTTTCTAAAATGCATCTGTTGCGCAAGCGTCGAGACTCCGCGCTCGAAACCAAGCAACGCCATCGCGACCTTCCAGCCTTCGCTCTCGGCACCGACGCGATCGACGGCAAGCGCTTCGGCATCGTCGAAAAAGACTTCGGCGAACTCGGCCTCGCCGGTCATCTGGCGGATCGGTCGCGCCGATACGCCGGGTTGGTGCATGGGGACGAGCAGGAACGACAAGCCTTTGCTGCCCATGCTGCCCGGCGCAGTGCGCGCGACGACGAAGCACCAGTCGGCAAGAGTGCCCATGGACGTCCAGATCTTTTGACCATCGATCCGGTAGATGCCGTCCTCCAGGCGTGCCTTGGTCTTGACATTGGCGAGGTCCGAGCCGGCCCCGGGCTCGGAATATCCCTGGCACCAGATCGAGCGTCCCAATGCAATGTCGGGCAGAAAGCGCGCTTTCTGTACGTCATCGCCAAATGCGAGCAGTGTCGGCCCCAGCAGTTCGACGCCTAGATGTCCAAGGCGCGGGGGCCCCTTGGCGCGAGCATATTCCTCGGCGAATACGACCTGTTGTGCGATGCTGGCATCGCGTCCGCCCCACGCCGCCGGCCAGCCGATCACGCTCCAGCGGGCGGCTCCAAGGGCTTCCTCCCAGGCACGCCGCTCCTCGACATGGTCGACCTGGTTCGTCTGGCCGCGAACGACCTTGAACGGCCCGGAGAGCTGCGTCTGCAGCCAGTCGCTGGCCTCCTCGCGGAAGGTTTCGAGCTCGGGCGCGAAGGCCAGTTTCATCCGGCGACCTCGAACAGGCCTGCCGCGCCCATGCCGCCCGCGACGCACATCGACACGACGACATATTTGATGCCGCGCCGCCGGCCCTCGATCAGTGCATGTCCGACCAGCCGGCTGCCGGTCATGCCGAACGGGTGCCCCAGCGCGATGCCTCCACCGTTGACGTTGAGCTTCTCGGGATCGATGCCGAGCTCGCGCTGGCAATAGATCGCCTGGCTGGCGAACGCCTCGTTGATCTCAAACAGGCCGATGTCATCGATCGTAAGCCCGGCACGCCGCAGCAGCTTGGGGATAGCGAACACCGGACCGATACCCATTTCCTCGGCCTTGCATCCGGCGACTTGGAAGCCGCGATAGACGCCGAGCACCGGCAGCCCTTCCTTCTGCGCCGTGGCGAGGTCCATCACGACCTGCGCCGAAGCGCCGTCGGACAGCTGGCTGGCATTGCCCGCCGTGATGTGCCGGCCTTCCTTGACGACGAGGCCATCCTTGAACACCGGCTTGAGGCCGGCGAGAATCTCATAGCTGGTATCTCCGCGAACGCCTTCGTCGCGGTCCAGCGTCACCTCTTGTTTGCCGGTCTCGGTTCCGTCCTTTTCGAACAGCGCCTTCTGCACGGTGATGGGCACGATTTCGTCCGCGAAGCGTCCCGCTGCCTGTGCCGCACCTGCGCGCTGTTGGCTCGTCGCTGCGAACCGATCCTGATCCTCGCGGCTGATGCCATAGCGCTCGGCGACGACTTCGGCTGTCTCGATCATCACCATATAGGCATGCGGATCCTGGGCCAGCACCATTTGCGAGCGGTTGCGGAACTGCGGCGCGTGCTTGTTGATCGTGAGCGAGACGCTTTCCATGCCGCCGGCGACCGCGACGTCGATCTCGTCGCACATGATCCCGCGTGCTGCGAGCGCGATGGCGTTCATGCCCGAGGAGCATTTGCGGTCGAGAGTGAAGCCGGCGGTCGTGTCGGGCAAGACCGATGCATGGACCGCGAGCCGGCCGAGATTGTAGCTCTGGGTGTTCCAGTGATTGCCGACCCCCAGATAGACATCATCGACACGCGCGGGATCGATGCCGGCGCGTTCGATCGCCGCATTGACGACGTGGGCGGCGAGCACTGGAGCCTCGGTGTCGTTGAATGCGCCGCGATAGGCCTTGCCGATCCCGGTACGCGCAGTGGACACGATTGCGGCTTCGCGCATGATATTACCTTTCAAAATCGGTGCATGTTGGTGGGGCCCCAGAAAGCGCGCATCTCGACGACTTCGTTCGCGTCGCTGAATCGGAAGGTGTCGATCACGTCGATCCGCTTCGGGCCGCCTTCATAGTTGAGGTGCACCGAGAAGGGGAAAACGGCATAGGGACCGGCGACGCGGATCGGGCCCTCGAGCCGGAGCTTGGCGCCGGTCTTCATCGCTTCGGCGTAGAAGGCGCGCACCGCCTCGCGGCCGTGCTGGATGTCTGCGCCGATCGGATCCTCGACTGTCCCATCTGCCGCGTAGAGCACGGCGACGGCGTCGGCATCGCTCTTTTCGAAGGCTGCGACATAGGCATGGACCGCGGCAACCATCTTCTCGGGATCGGGCATGTCGTTCACTCCGGATAATAGCGGCTGATCGTGTCGACGACGCAGGCGGGCTTGTCCTGGCCTTCGATGTCGACGCTGACGCGGACGGTCGCCTGGATCGCATCGCCCTTTTCCTCGACCCTGAGGATCTCGCCGCGCCCACGGATGCGCGCACCGACAGGGACGGGGTTTAGGAAGCGAAGACGGTCGGCGCCGACGTTCACGCCGGCGGAGAAACCGCGGACCTCGAGCAATTCGGGAAGGAAGACGTTGACCAGGCTGAGGGTCAGATAGCCATGCGCGATCGTGGTCCCGAACGGCCCAGTCGCGGCGCGGATCGGATCGACGTGAATCCATTGATGGTCGCCGGTCACTTCAGCGAAGCCATCGATCCGTGCCTGGTCGATCGTCAGCCAGTCGCTGGTGCCGAGATCGGTGCCCTCCTGGCCGAGGAGATCGCGCGGGGAAGCGTAGAGTGCCGTCATGGTCAGGCCCGCTGGCTCGAGACCGCGACCACTTCGCCGGTCATGTATGAGGAAAGGTCGCTGGCAAGGAACAGCATGACGTTGGCGACTTCCCACACCTCGGCCGGCCGCTTGAATGCTTCCTTCTCGGTCAATTGCGCGAGCGCCTCCTCGCTGGTCACTTTCGCCAGGAACGCATGCATGGCGAGGCTCGGCGCCACCGCATTGATCCGCACGCCATGTTCGGCGGCTTCGATGGCGGCGCAACGCGTGAAGGCCATCACGCCCGCCTTGGCCGCGGCATAATGCGCCTGGCCCTTCTGGGCGCGCCAGCCGAGCACCGAGGCGTTGTTGACCATTACCCCGGCCTTCGCGGCATACATTGCGGGAAGGAAGGCGCGCGTCATGCGGAACAGGCTGGTCAGCGTGACGTCGAGCACGCGGTTCCACTGTTCGTCCGTCATCGCGACGATATCGGCTTCGCCACCTAGCCCGGCATTGTTCACCAGGACATCGACGCGCCCGAATTCGGCAAGTGCTGCATCGCGCAGTGCCCGGACGGCGTGCTCGTCGGTGACGTCGCAGACGCAGGTGGCGGGACGGGTCCCGACTTCCGCCCCGATCCGCTCCGCGGCTTCGCCGAGCCTGCGTTCATGAAAGTCGCTGATCAGCAGTGTCGCGCCTTCTTCGGCGGCGCGCTTCGCCACCGCGAAACCGATTCCGCTGCCCGCGGCGGCGGTCACGACGACGGTCTTGCCTTTCAGCAGCCCACGCGGCTCGGGATAGGCGGGGACGGGAAGAGTCGCGGTCATGCTGCTTCCTCGAACAGGATGGCTGCCAGCGCTTCTCGATGCTGTTCGGCTGTGCCGAGCCAGCTTGCTGCCGCGCGGGCGCGCTTGAAATAGAGATGGGCGTGATGTTCCCAGGTGAACCCGATCCCGCCGTGGAGCTGGATCGTGTCGCCGGCGACTTGCCGAAAGGCGTCCGACACATAGCTTCGCGCGATCGAACAGGCCTCCTGCAGCTCGCCTTGATCCTCGTCGATCGCCGCGGCGGCATAATAGGCTGCGGAACGGGACGCTTCGACCAACAGCATCATGTCGGCGAGCATGTGCTTCACTGCCTGGAACGAACCGATCGTCCGGCCGAACTGGATACGCTGCGCGACATAGTCGACCGTCGAGTCCAGGCAATATTGTGCCGCTCCGGTCTGTTCCGCTGCGAGCAGGCCGGAGCCGATGGCCAGCGTCCGCGCGATCGCCGGTCCGGCGCTTCCAGGCGCGCCAAGCACCATGTCCGGTGACACCGCGCAATCGAACGTCAGCCTAGCGAAGCGGCGCGTGCGGTCGAGACTGGCGAGGAGCTCGATGACCATGCCCGGAGCATCGGCTTCGATTGCAACCAGGCTGTCGTCCGCTGTGGCGACGATGATCAGGTCGGCGACATGGGCAAAGGTCGCGAAGGTTGCGTTTCCGACCAGCCGGCCTTGGTTCAGCGTCGGACGGTCCGCAGTTCCGGCGAAGCTTGCGCGCGTGCCTGCCGCGAGCTTGGGAAGCAATGCGGCGCGCTGGGCCTCGCTGCCGGCGGCGAGCACTGCCTGCGCGGCGAGCACTGCCGTCTCGAAAAAGGGAATCGGCGCTAGGCAGCGTCCGGTCTCCTCGAGGACCAGCGCCATCTCGACGGCACCGAGGCCGGATCCACCATAGGCCTCGGGAATCATCAGGCCGGCGAAACCCATCTCGGTGGCGGGCGCATGACACAAAACAAGGTCGAACCCGTCGGGTCCGTCCACGGCGCGACGTAGGGCATCGCCATGGGCTGCGTCGGAGAGGAAGCCGCGCGCCGTATCCTGGATAGCGCGCTGGTCTTCGGTGAGCGCGAAGTCCATCTCAGCCGCTCCCATAGACCGGCTTGGCGCGCTCACGCGTCTTGATCAGCCGTCGAACGATCGCGTCCATCTCGCCTGGTTCGAAGCGCGCACCTTTCTGGTGCGCCGGGCTGTCGGTCCAACCCTGCGAAAGAAAGACCGTACCGCCCTTCAATTCGAACACTTGGCCGGTGACGCCACTCGATCGCGTTGAAACCAGATATGCGACGAGCGGCGCCATATTCTCAGGGGCGTAGACGTCGAACTCGTCGGGCTTCGCGGCCATGTCGAAGCCGCCCGTCGCAGTCATGCGGGTCCTGGCATTGGGGGCAAGCGCATTGGCCGTGATGCCGTAGCGCGCAAGTTCGGCGGCTTGCACCAGCGTCAACGTCGCAATGCCGCCCTTGGCCGTCGAATAGGCGGATTGTCCGATCGAGCCCTGCAGTCCGGCGCCGCTGGTCGTATTGATGATCCTGGCGTCGATCGGCTTGCCGAGCTTTTGCTGCGCGCGCCAATGGTCGACGGCGTGGCGACTGGTGCAGAAATGCCCGCGCAGATGGACGCGGATCACTGCGTCCCATTCGTCGGGAGTGCAGGATACGAACATCCGATCGCGAACGAATCCGGCATTGTTGACCACGGCGTCGAGCCGCCCGAAATGGTCGAGCGCCGCCTCGACCATGCGCTTGCCGGCATCCCAGTCGGCGACATCGCCGGTGTCGTGGACTGCCTCGCCGCCGGCGGCGCGTATCTCCTCGACGACGCTCTCCGCCGCGCCTTTGGTTTCGCCGGCCTCGCCGTGCGCGCCGACCCCCAGGTCATTGACCACGACCTTGGCGCCTTCGGCCGCCAGGCCCAGCGCATAGGCCCGGCCCAGCCCGTTCCCCGCACCGGTCACGATCGCGACGCGTCCTTCGCAAATGCCTGTCATTCGTTTCGCAATCCTTCTCCCTGGGCCTCGCGTCCGTCGCGGTCGGTCGAAGCCGGAACGCTGAGCCGGACCGGCCGCGCTTCGGAGCGCAGCCGCGGTCTGTCCGGTTCGGCCCGCGCCAGCGGGGCGACTTCGATGAGATCGGTGAGCGCCTCGCGCGCGAGACGCTGATATTCGCCTCGGCCGTCGTTCCTCCACGTCACTTGCCCGGGCGCGAAGGTACGAACCACCTTGGCAGGATTGCCGGCGAGCAGGCTGCGCGGCGGCGTCACCGTGTCCGATTTGACCAGGGCCAGCGCGGCGACGAGATTCTCGGGGCCGAGTTCCGCGTCGTCGAGAACGACGGCATTCATCCCCACCAGCGTGTTCTCGCCGATGTCGCAGCCATGGATGATCGCGCCGTGCGCGATCGTCGCACCGCGCCGGATGATCGTGTCGCGCAGCGCATTCGCGTGCACGGTCGCGGAATCCTGGATGCTGGTGTCGCCCTCGACCAGGATGCGCCCGAAGTCGCCGCGCAGCGAGGCGCCCGGCGCGATGAAGCAGCCTGGCCCGACGATGACGTCGCCGATCAACGCGGCGAGCGGATGCACATAGCTGCTGGGATCCACCACCGGCACGATCCCTTGATAGGCATAACAGGGCATCGGCGCGCTCCTCAAAGCCGCTCGATGATGGTGACGTTGGCCTGGCCGCCGCCTTCGCACATCGTCTGCAGACCGTAGCGGCCACCGGTGCGCTCGAGCGCACCGAGCAAGGTGGTCATCAGCCGCGCGCCGGTCGCCCCGATCGGGTGGCCGAGGGCTATTGCGCCGCCCTGGACATTGACCTTCTCATGCGGGATGCCGAGTTCCGCCATCCACGCCATCGGCACGCTGGCGAACGCCTCGTTGCATTCGAACAGGTCGATGTCGTCGATCGTCATGCCAGCCTTGGAAAGCGCATGACGCGTCGCCGGTATCGGCCCGGTGAGCATCCACAGCGGATTGGCACCGCGCACCGACAAGTGATGGATCCGCGCACGCGGCTTGAGCCCATGCACCTTCACCGCTCGCTCGCCCGCGATCAGCAGTGCGGCGGCGGCATCGCAATTCTGGCTTGCGACGCCAGCCGTGATGACGCCACCTTCGCGTACCGGCTTGAGGGCTGCCATGCTCTCGAGCGTCGAGGTCGGCCGAACCGTCTCGTCATTTGCGAATTCGCCTACCGGCGCGATCTCGCGCTTGAACCAGCCCTGGTCGATCGCCGCCTGCGCGCGTTGGTGCGACGTGAGGCTGAACGCCTCCATTGCCTCGCGACTTAGTCCCCATTTTTGGGCGATCATCTCCGCCGCCCGGATCTGGTCGACTTCCTCATCGCCGTACCGCGCGCTCCAACCCGGCGAACTGACGAAGGGGGTTTCGAAACCATAATCTCGCCCGGCGGCCATCGCGGCCATGATCGGGATACGGTTCATTGCCTGGCTGCCGCCGGCGACCACGAGATCCTGCGTCCCGCTCATCACGCCCTGCGCTGCGAAATGCACCGCCTGCTGGCTGCTGCCGCATTGGCGGTCGACGGTCACGCCGGGCACTTCCTCCGGAAGCCCGGCGACCAACCAGGCGGTGCGACCGATGTCGCCTGCCTGGCCGCCGATCGTTTCGGTGCACCCCCAAACGACATCGTCGATCGCAAGCGGGTCGATTCCGGTGCG
>Ga0105248_10006230_pt1 | contig 13077 bp, 10 predicted proteins | sample KBSS34metaG_FD_81524 | JGI IMG/M metagenome (GOLD analysis project Ga0105248, IMG submission 81524) | Switchgrass rhizosphere microbial communities from Kellogg Biological Station, Michigan, USA - KBS S3-4 metaG | ecosystem: Host-associated > Plants > Roots > Rhizosphere > Soil | place... | reverse complement strand
CGTTCACCGATACTGCAAGCCCATGGCTCTCAGCACGGTTCGTCAGCACGAGCGACGCACGGTGCCGCTTCGCGACCCGCGATGCGATCGCCAGTCCGAGACCGCTGCCCGGCCCCTGGACATCCGCGCCACGATAGAAGCGGTCGCACACGCGGTCGATCTCGTCGGCGGCGATGCCCGGGCCGTCGTCGAGTACAGAGAGGCACACGCTGTCCCTCCGGCGGCTCAATGTCACGTCCACACGGCCACCCTCGGGCGAGTGGCGGATCGCATTGTCCAGCAGGTTGTTGAGCAGGACCGCCAGTGCAGACGGGTCGCCGAGGATCATATAGGCGTCGCCGGGCCCGGTCGCGTGCTCCAGTTCGAGCCCGAGATCGATCGACTTTGCCTCGGACAGCATCGAAAAATCGCCGACGCATACTTCTCCGAGACGGCGCAGGCTCATCGGCGCCATCGGGGTCTCACGCTGTGCGTCCTCGCGTGCCAGTGCGAGCAACTGATGCGCGAGGTGAATGATGCGATTGAGCCTGCCTTCGAGCCGCGCGAGCGTATCGTGGCTGCCGTGAAGCGAGCCGTCGCGCACGGCGGCCTGTATCTGCAGCTTCAAGGCGGCGAGCGGCGTGCGCAACTCGTGCGCAGCGTCGGCGACGAACGTGCGCTGTGCCTGCGTCGCGGCGTTCAGGCGAACCAGGAGGCCGTTGAGGGCGTCGACGAGCGGCCTGATCTCGGCCGGCACCGCCTGCTCGACATGCACGATGTCGAGCGATTCGGCGGACCGGCTCGCGAGCGCCCGCGACAGCCAGCCGATCGGCGCGAGTCCGCGCGCCACCACGAACCACACGAGTGCAAGCGTCACGGGAAAGAGCAGTGCGAGCGGCCACAGCGTACGCAGCGCGAGCTGCAGTGCCAGTTCGTCACGAACGATGAACGGCTGTGCAACCTGCACGAAACGATCGGGTTGCTCCACGCCGAACACGCGCCAGTGAAGGCCCTCGCGCTCGATCGAGCGAAACCCGTCCCCGGCGCGCGGCAGCGCAGGCTCCCTCAACGAGTGATAGATGAGCCTTCCGGTCTTGTCCCAGATGTCGATGACGATGCGGTCATCGGCGATGTCGTGGAAGTCGTGATCCTGATGTTCCACCGCGTTGGCGGCGGTAATGTTCATCGGCAGCGACAGGGCGACGGTGCGCAGTTCATAGTCGAAGAGTTCGCCTGCTTCCCGCCGCGCGGTGTGGAAAATGCCGTAGGCAGCCACCACGCACGCCACAGCGAGCCCGAAGACCAGCCACGCAAGCAGCCAGCGCCGGATCGATGTCATCCGGTCCTCTTGAGCCGATAGCCGACTCCGCGAACGGTCACGATCTGCTCCGCGCCGATCTTGCGGCGCAGGCTATGCACATGAACCTCGATGGTGTTGCTGCCCACCTCCTCGCCCCAGCCATACAACTTCTCCTCCAGTTCGGCGCGCCGGAACACACGCGCAGGTGCCTCGATCAGCGCCTGCAGCAGCGCAAATTCCCGCGGCACCAGATTCAGCGTGACGCCACCTTTCGTTGCCTCATGCGCCGCAGGGTCCAGCGCCAGGTCTGAGTGCGTATACACGGGATGCTTCTGCCCGGTCCGGCGCCTGAGCAGCGCGCGCACGCGTGCGGCGAGTTCGTCGAGGTCGAATGGTTTCAACAGGTAGTCGTCTGCGCCGGCGTCGAGGCCGCGCACGCGGTCGTCGATCGCGTCTCGCGCGGTCAGGATCATCACGGGCGCAGAGCCGCCAGCGCGCCGATACGTGTCGAGCACCTCGATGCCATCTCGTCTTGGCAGACCCAGATCCAGCAGCACCAGGTCATAGACGCCATTGCTCAACGAGAGATCGGCGGCGCGGCCGTCCTCTGCCCAGTCGACGGCATAGCCCGCTCGCCGCAGCGATTCGAGCACAGTCTCGGCGATCATGCTGTCGTCCTCCACGAGTAGCAGCCGCATGCGGTTCTCCGTCGTTTCGAATTGTCCCTGCACTCATTGTCCGGCGTGGACGCCTAAGACTCACTTAAGCGTTCCTTAAGCTCGCGATGCATGGACTGAGTCGCTCCTTACAGACGTGCAAGCTTGCGCGCCGCCGCTTCAGTGCCCAAAGTGCCCGGCTTGCCCGCTTTCGCTCTCGCAGACGCGGCGCGTGCTTTGAAGCGCGTGCGCCGCGCGAATCATCGCAGGAAGTACGACGATCGCGGATGCAAGAGTCTTCACGATACGTCCTCCGTAAAAAGGATGTGCAGCGAATGTGCGCCCTTCCGGGGCTTAAGGCTCTCATAAGGAACGGCGCCGCACTATCGTGACTCGCGCATGCGGCCATGCGGTCCAGGAGAAAGTCATGCAGATACCGACCCTCGTTTCAATGCGCGCGAACTTCGTGCTGTTCGGCATCTGCGTGGCGCTGTCGGATGCGGCATCACTCATCGCCACCGCACTTGTCGGCAAGCCCCAGTTGGTGGGAGCGCCCGTCGTGCGGGCTGCCACGCTCGCCGCGGCTGTCGCCATTGCGATGATCGTGAGATGGTTGGCCAGGCGCGCCTTCGAGGCCGCCGATTCGGCGAGGCATCTCGCGTCGGCCACAAGGGTACCCGGCTTGCCTGTGATAGCCGAAGGATGTTCTCGTGACTGGCTCGTGCAGTTGCATCTCGAACTTCACGCCACGCGCGCGCAGCGCGGCACCTCCCAATCCTCGGGCGCGCGGGACGTGCCTTAGAACACAGCCACCCGGATCCACGTGGACGGACGCGACCTCGGAAATCATGTCCGTCCTTTGGCCCGGCATGATGCCGGGCTTTTTTTCATCCACGGATCGATTCGCGTGAGAGTGCCGGGATGTCTAAGCCCGCGCTAAGTCCCTGCAGACATAGTGAATCTCAGCACGAGCCCATGAACCACCACGTCGAGGACGACTGGATGCATGGCATTCGTCTGACCAGCCAGGGAGACGGAAATTGATCAAGCCTTCACGCAGCCTTACGGTGCACACCCTCAACAAGGTGCCAGAAGTCACACTGGCCTTCTGGGCCATCAAGATCATGTCGACGACAGTCGGCGAGACCGGAGCGGACTATCTCGCGGTGAATGCGGGCCTCGGCGCCGCATTCACGGACGCACTCATGGGGACGCTGCTCGCCGCCGCGCTGTTCGGCCAGTTGCGGGCCCGACGATATTTGCCGTGGATCTACTGGCTGACGGTGGTGCTCGTGAGCGTCGTCGGCACGCAAATCACCGATGCGCTCACCGACGGCCTCGGCGTCAGCCTCTACGCGAGCACGGCATGCTTCGGTTTCGCTCTGATCGTCATCTTCTTCATCTGGTTCCGAACCGAACATACGCTGTCCATTCGCGCCATCGACACACGGCGCCGCGAACTCTTCTACTGGGCCGCGATCCTCGTCACCTTTGCCCTCGGCACCGCCGCCGGAGACCTCGCGACAGAAGCGCTGGGGCTCGGGTTCCAGCTCGGTGTCATCGTGTTCGGCGCGCTGATCGCCGTGACGGCGGTTGCGGCAGCGCTCGGCGCAAATCGCGTCCTGACCTTCTGGATCGCTTACATCCTTACGCGGCCTCTGGGCGCCTCGCTTGGCGACCTTCTCTCGCAGGCGCGCCCGTATGGCGGCCTTGGACTGGGAAACGTCATCACGAGCGCCGTGTTTCTCGCAATCATCGTCACGCTCGTCGCCATCGTGAGTGTCGCGCAGGCGCGCGTGGACGGATCACGCACTGCCTGAACGTTCGGCTTATTACCCACTCACGTAGATGGAGGAAACAATGAACGTAGCCAAGCTGTTCCCCGCCCTGCTGATGGCCGCTGCCGGCGTCATGGCCGCCGGCGCCTCACGCGATGCGCCGACGGTCTATCTGATCTCATCCGCGCACGCCGCGAGCACAACGAAACTCGGCGATCTGTCGGCGTTTCGGAAGATCGTCGTTGATACCACCACGCTCGTGAACGCCGGCAATCTTGCAGGCGCCAAAGCCCGCATCAAGGATCTCGAGACCTCCTGGGACGAAGCGGAGCCGGCGTTGAAGCCACGATCGGCTGCGGACTGGCACTCGGTTGACAAGGCGATCGACCGTGCGCTCGATGCATTGCGTGCAAGCACGCCCAATCCGGCTGCGTGCAAGAAATCACTGGCCGACGTGCTGACCTCGATCGATCACGCAAGCGGGCAGGCATGAACGTCTCGATTCCGGTCCAAAGGATGTTGAGTGAGCGCAATTCGATCGCGTCAAGCGCGAAGCCGCATGCCGCCCGTGCAATGGCCGGTGCGTGCGTGCACGCTTAAGCATTCCTTAAGCATCGCCAAGGCAGCCTCTTGAATCTTGCAGCACGGCCTGTACAAGGCCGCGGATCATACAGACGAAGGACCTGCCAGGGAGGCTCGCGTGACCGACAGCAATCCGACAGTAACGCTCACCATCGACTGCACGCACGCCGTGACATGGAGGCGCGGATAATGGCGCCGGTGCTTCCCTTCACGGAGTGGGTGTTCATCGGGCTTTGCTGTCTTGCGACATGCTATGCGGCCGTTGCCGCGCTCGTGCGCTCGGGATCGCGCGACGCGGCGGATGCACTTGAAACAGGCCATCGACAGGCGGCATCGCACCCTTCGCCTGTGAGCGTGCTCAAGCCGCTCTGCGGCGCGGAGCCGCGTCTGTTCGAGAATCTCCAGACCTTCTGCACACAGACACATCCCGCGTTTCAGCTGCTGTTCGGCGTGTCGTCGGCAAGCGATCCGGCAGTCGCGGTGGTCAAAAAACTTCGGGATGCGTATCCTCATCTCGACATCGGGATTGTGATCGACAGCACCGCGCACGGCAGCAATCTCAAGGTCGGCAACCTCATCAATCTGGCCGCTCGCGCGCGGCACGACCACCTCGTGCTGGCCGACAGCGACATCGCGGTTGACCCCGACTATCTGACCCGCGTCACGGCACCCCTATTCGAGCGCAACGTGGGTCTCGTGACGTGCCTCTACCGTGCGCGGAGTATCGGCGACTTCTGGACGCGAATGGGCGCGCTCTTCATCGACGAATGGTTCGTGCCCTCGGTGCATGTCGCGCACGCCGCGGGTTCGCGGCGCTTCGGCTTTGGCGCGACCCTCGCGCTGCGGCGTGACACGCTCGCTGCAAGCGGGGGGCTGGAGGCGCTGCGCGACAGCCTCGCGGACGACTACTGGCTCGCCGAACATGTGCGTGCCCTCGGCCTTGCTACGGTGCTGTCCGACGTCGTCGTCACGACCGATGTCGTCGAGCGCGACTTCGCCTCGCTGTGGCGCCGCGAAACACGCTGGCTGCGCACGATTCGATCGGTGAACCCGCTCGGCTTCGCGTTCCTGTTCATCACGTTCACGTCACCATGGCTCATCGCGAGTGCGTTGCTCGGCGTCGGCATCGACGCAAGCGGTGGAAACATCGCTCATTCGAATGCCGACACGCTCGTCGATCTGAGCACGTCGCTCGGACTGAGCGCGCGCATCCTGCTGCACTGGCGCACTGCGCGCAACTGGCGCCGATTCTGGCGCGACCTGCCGCTCGTGCCCTTGCGCGACGCTCTGCTCTCGCTGCAATGGCTCGCATCCGCATTCGGCACGCACGTGTCGTGGCGTGGCGCACGCATTCCGGTCCGCGGCTCCGGGATTGTCACCGGACGAAGCCTGAGCGATGTGCCCGACACGTCCGACTTGTCGGACAGTTGATGAATCAGTTCAACATGGAGAGGCGTTCAACATGAAGACGCTATTTCTGCAGGTCCCGTCGTTCGACGGCTTCGACGGCGGTGCCGGTTCACGCTATCAGGCGAAGCGCGAAATACGCTCTTTCTGGTATCCGACGTGGCTCGCGCAACCCGCCGCGCTCGTGCCGGGAAGCCGCGTGCTCGACGCGCCCGCCGACGGACTCACCGCCGACGAGACACTCGACATCGCGGCGCAATACGAACTCGTCGTGATCCACACGAGCACGCCGTCGTTTCCGGCCGACGCGTATTTTGCCGAGCGGCTGAAAGCGCTCAACCCGTCCGTGCTGGTCGGCATGGTGGGCGCGAAGGTGGCGACCGACCCGCACAATTCGCTCGAGGCGAGCACGGCGCTCCACTTCGTATGCCGCGAGGAGTTCGATTTCACCTGCAAGGAGATCGCCGAAGGCCGAGCGTTCGCGGATATCCGCGGGCTCAGCTATCGGGCGCCGGGCGGCTCGATCGAGCACAACCAGGCACGCGCCGTCCTCGAGGACATGGATGTGCTGCCCTTCGTCGCGCCGGTGTACAAGCGCGACCTGAACATCGAGAACTATTTCATCGGCTACCTGAAACATCCCTACGTGTCGATCTACACAGGTCGCGGTTGCCGCTCGCGCTGCACGTTCTGCCTGTGGCCGCAGACGGTCGGCGGTCATCGCTATCGCGTTCGCTCGGTGGCGAACGTGCTCGCGGAAGTCAAATGGATTCGCGACAACATGCCCGAAGTCAAGGAGATCATGTTCGACGACGATACCTTCACCGACTTCCGGCCGCGCGTGGAGGAGATTGCGCGCGGCATGGGCGAACTCGGCGTGACGTGGTCGTGCAATGCCAAGGCCAACGTGCCCTACTCCACGCTCAGGATCATGAAGGAGAACGGGCTGAGGCTCCTGCTGGTCGGCTACGAATCGGGCGACGACCAGATTCTCCTCAACATCAGGAAGGGGCTTCGCACGGACATTGCGCGGCGCTTCAGCGACGACTGCCGCAAGCTCAGCATCAGGATTCACGGCACCTTCATTCTTGGACTTCCCGGCGAGACGCGCGAGACGATGGAGAACACGATCCGCTACGCGAAGGAAATCAACCCACATACCATTCAGGTTTCGCTCGCGGCACCCTATCCCGGCACGACGCTTTATCGTCAGGCAGTGGACAACGGATGGCTCGAAGAGAACAAGGTGATCAACCTCGTGAGCGCGCAGGGCGTGCAACTCGCGGCGATCGGCTATCCGCATCTCTCGCGCGAGGAAATCCATCAAGGGCTCGAAACGTTCTACAAGCGATTCTATTTCAGGCCCTCGAAGATCTGGGACATCGTGCGCGAAATGCTCGTGAGCTGGGAGATGACCAGGCGCCGCCTGCGCGAAGGCGTCGAGTTCTTTCGCTTTTTGCACACGCGCGAGCTCTAAGCATGCTTGGAATCATCGTCAATGCCGACGATTTCGGCCTGCACGAGCGAGTGAATGACGCTGTCGCGCTCGCATACCGGCACGGCGTGCTCACGTCCGCGAGCCTGATGGTCGGCGCGCCGGCGGCGCCGGGCGCGATTGCCTATGCGCGGCAACTGCCGGGGCTGCGTGTCGGCCTGCACATCGTGCTCGCGGACGGATACGCGACGCTCTGCCCTGCGTCGATTCCGGATCTGGTTGACCGGCAAGGCCGTTTCAACGACGCGATGGCCCGCGACGGTGTGCGCTTCTTCTGCCTGCCGCATGTGCGCGCGCAACTCGCCGCCGAGATTCGCGCCCAGTTCGAGGCATTCGCGGCAACCGGTCTCGTCCTCGACCATGTGAACACGCACAAGCATTTTCATCTGCATCCCACCGTGCTCGCGTTGATCCTGAAGATCGGCCGGGACTTCCGCCTGCGCGCGGTACGCCTGCCCCGCGAATTGCATGGTTCGATATTGCTGCGCCCCTGGATCGCGCTTGCGCATGCGAAGCTCAGGCGTGCCGGCATCGATCACAATGACCACGTCGCCGGGCTCGCGCAGACCGGCCGGATGAATGAAGCGGCGTTCCTGAGCGTGCTCGCCCGTCGGCCTCCTGGTGTGCTGGAAATCTACTGTCACCCGGCGAATGCAGGCGCGCACGCGCTCACGCCATCGATGCGCGGATATCGCCACGCCGACGAACTCGCGGCCCTGCGCTCGCCGGCGGTCGCCGCCGCGATTGAAGCGAGCGGTGCGATGCATGGGGGCTTCGCGGATGTCTTCGGTCACGAGCAATATCGTGAAGTGAGGGTTCGGGCGTAAAGCGCGCGCTCCGTTGGCTGTCATTCATTCGACAGACTTGCTGATCGCCGGAACATTGAACGCAAAGGTGGCGCCCCAACGGGCATTGTTTGTAGCCCACACGGTTCCTCCATGAGCCTCGATAATCGAACGGCAGATCGACAGGCCCACCCCCATACCCTCAGGCTTCGTGGTGAAAAACCGCTCGAACAGCCTGTCAGCGTTTTGCGCATCGATTCCCGTTCCCGAATCCCGCACCGCGACGATCAGATCATTTGCGATGCCGCGGCGTGACTCGATCATCAGTTCGCGGGGCCGATCCCGAACCTCGTCCATCGCCTGAATGCCATTCACAAGCAGGTTGATCATCACTTGTGCCAGTTCAGTCCGATCGCCCAGGATCGCAGGCAACTCGGGTGCCAGCGTCGCCCTCAACGTAACGTCGTGATTCAAGACCTCGCGCTGCACGAGCGCGATGACATCGTTGATGACATCGTTTATGGCCAAAGATGTCATCTGCGAGGGTGTCCGCCTGGTGAGCATTCGCACGCGCCGCAAGATTTCTCCCGCGTGCAGGCCTTCCTTAATGATGCGTTTCAAGCTCGCTAGCGCTTCGCCCACCTCGGGGGTGTCCCGATCGAGCCATCGCAGAGCGGCTCCACCGTCGGCAACGATCGCGCCGAGCGGCTGTCCGAGTTCATGAGCCACCGATGCGCCCAATTCCCCGACGGTGGTCACTCGCGCGAAGCGTTGCAGCTCTTCTTCGATCCGCTTGCGCTCGGTGATATCGGTGCTCGTCTCAAGCATGGCGATCGGCCGGCCCTTCTCATCACGCAGCAGTGCCCAGCGGCTCGCCACTGCGGCTTGTGAACCGTCCCGCCTCGCGTTGATGAGTTCCCCCTCCCAGCGTCCTGCCACGAGCAAGGTTTCGTTGATATCACCGAGAGCCGCGGGAAAACGCGTGTGCAAGAGTGAGTGCGCGACTCTACCGATCGCCTCGTCCTTCTTCCATCCGTAGATCGTCTCAGCGCCACTATTCCAGTAGGTGATGACGTCGTCCATATCCCGAACCATCACGCTGTCGCGGGTAAGTTCAAGAAGCTTTGCCTGCTCCCGATGAACTTTTCCGAAGCGGCGAAGGCGTTGCACCAGTGAGGTCACGACCAGCGACGCCGTGAGAAACGCAATCAGCGCTACGACGTCGTTCACCGGATCTATCCTGAAGCTGAACAACGGCCGAACGAAGAAATAGTTAAGGCAACCGACAGCGATCACGGAAAATACGGCCGATGCAACGAGGCTGTCCAGCAGAGACAGCAACACGACTTCAATCAGGTAGACAAGCGCAACGACCGTCAAGTCGCTTCCGAGCCGGAAACACACCCAGGTCGGGACCGCCAGGCCAACAGCGCCGACGGCCAGGATTGCGCTAATCGAGCGCAGCCCGGCGATTCGACTCGACCTCGACTCCGGGAAGACCGTTTGGTACGCATGGAACGCAAAGCGACGATTCATTCAGTCTCCAATTCGAATTGGAACTCGAATCCGCGGCGCGCCGCAACCATGAGCGGCAAGGCAAGGCGAAGTTCGCCATGCGCCACGCCAACAGAGATCCCGCACGGGCTTAGTGCTGCCTGATCGAGCCGGCGGCCGCTGTCGGGTCGCGTACGTGCCACCACGGGCGGGCCAAGCCATATGACGGAAAGTCTGCCACATGCGAGAAGATAACCCGCAGCGTAAAAACCCGGTAGGGTGCGGCGGTCATTCGCGAAGCGTGGTCTGTGGCCGCTTTTTGGAGTGACCGCCATTGGATCGCGCGGCGGCCATTCGACGCCCGCCGAGCAATCGGATAGAATGTTGCGCCGCAGCGCACGATGGTGCGCCCTTTCCTCGCTCTCTTCAAGCCACCCATGTAACTCTTCGCGAACCTCCCTTCGTCAAACAGCCTGACCGACACGAGGTTTGCGGATCTGTTGCGTGCTATATCCGTCTTCGCTTCAAGCGATGCATCGTCGATGCCGCTTTCGATTTTCTTGCATGGCTCCGTTCGCTTGCGACGCGTCGAGCGCTGCCACGCATTCCGGTCGGACTTCCCAGCAGGGGACGCTTCACGACCGGCCTGTTCGTCAATTGATTTTTTCAAGCCCTTCCAATGAAAACCCAAACCTTGCGCGAGGAGTGGTTCTCGAACATCCGAGCCGATATTCTCGCTGGCGTCGTCGTCGCACTTGCGCTGATTCCCGAAGCGCTCGCATTCTCCATCATTGCAGGCGTTGATCCAAAGGTCGGCCTGTACGCCGCATTCAGCATCGCGGTGGTATCAGCGATTGCTGGCGGGAGGCCCGGCATGATCTCCGCCGCCACCGGTGCGGTGGCCTTGGTGATCGTCTCACTCGTCAAGACCCACGGAGTCGAGTACGTGCTCGCGGCAGGCATTCTGGCCGGCGTATTGCAGATCGGCGCTGGCCTCCTCAAGTTGGGCGCGCTGATGCGATTCGTGTCCCGCTCAGTGATCACTGGCTTCGTCAACGCGCTCGCGATTCTGATTTTCCTCGCGCAGATGCCGCAATTGCAGAACGTGCCTGCGTACGTGTATTTGATGGTGGCCGGCGGTCTTGCAATCATCTATCTATTACCGCGCGTCACGAAAGCGGTGCCGTCTCCTCTGGTCTGTATAGTCGTTTTGACGGCTATTTCGATGGCCATGCATCTGCACTTGCGCACCGTTGGCGATATGGGCTCGTTTCCGGATCAGCTGCCGGCATTCGCTCTGCCGCAGGTGCCGTTCTCTTTCGATACGCTGCGGATCATCTTTCCGTATTCGCTTGCCATCGCGGTGGTCGGTCTTCTTGAGTCGCTCATGACAGCCGCAATCGTCGATGACTTCACGGACACACCCAGCGACAAGAATCGTGAATGCCGCAGTCAGGGTTTGGCGAACATCGTGGCCGGCTTTCTGGGCGGCATGCCCGGTTGCGCAATGATCGGCCAAACTGTCATCAACGTAAAATCCGGGGGGCGCGGCCGCCTGTCTACATTTGTTGCGGGTGCCCTCCTGCTGGTGCTCGTTGTTTTCCTCGGACCCTGGGTCAAGCAGATACCGATGCCTGCGCTTGTTGCGGTGATGATCATGGTGTCGATCAGCACCTTTAGCTGGCGTTCGATCCGCAACCTGCGGACTCATCCAATAAGCTCGTCTGTCGTGATGCTGGCAACGGTCTCGGTCGTCGTGGCAACGGGAAACCTAGCGATAGGCGTGCTTATCGGTGTCCTGCTAAGCGCGCTCTTTTTCGCCTCGAAGGTACGTCAGGTATTGATCGTTGAATCGACACTGGACGAAGCACACAATCAACGCCGCTATCTTGTGCGTGGACAGGTTTTCTTCGCCTCCTCCGAAATGCTTGTATCGGAGTTCGACTTCAAGGAACTGGTCCAGTCGGTGCGTCTCGATCTGTCACATGCGCATTTCTGGGATATCACGGCAATCGACGCGCTCGACCGGATCGTGAACAGGTTCCGTCGTAACGGCATCGCCGTCAACGTTACAGGCCTGAATCGAGCAAGCGCCAAAATGATTGAGCAATACGCGACGCACGACAAAGATGGCGCGTCAGCAGACTTCGAAACTTCTCACTAGGCCGCCATCCACGGAGACATGCCTATTCGAGCATGTGGTGATGGACCTGAACAGATACGCCCCTAATTCGCTTAACCATTCGCGTGACAATGACCCACCTTACAGCAGTTATACGCCCGTATAACCAGGTAACGCTAACGCGGTATCTCCATATCCGAGCATAGAGTAGATTCGCCCTTCGGCAAAACCTATTCTTCTTTCATCGAGAAAGCGTTCGCTGCTTGCACATGGTGCGAGTACGAGTCAGTGGCGGTTGATCAACGCCTCCGAATCACCGACGAAGCGCGCCGGGCTCGCTGATAGGGAATGCCAGAGGAGATTGCCATGTTCATCTATTCGATCCGATATCGCGATGGCTTCGGCCGTTGGACGGTTGGCTTCGCACAGGCCGCTTCACAATCCGACGCTGAAGGGATTGCAACCTGCCGTTATGGCGTTTTCCATTCAGTGAGCCGGGTCAGGTTGGCCCCTTCACATGCTTAGCCTGGTAACTCCGACAGCCAAGCTGGGTTGAAGCGGCGATCTAGCGCATCGCGTCGCGTGCAAGAGTTCCTGGATCGTTGCTTTCGAGACGTCACAAGGAACGCCTTTAATCACCACCATTAGTGCGTCAGGCGCTGAGCGCCAATAGACACAAGGACGCCCTCCAGCGCCGAGGCGCATTCAGATGCTGGAGTGGTACAAGCGAAAGCCACTGGAGAATCAGCATGACCGTTGAGATCATCGTCCGTGAAACGAAAACCGGCCTCGAAATCGTCAGTGGCCAACGGCGGCTCGATGCGCTGCTCGCCTTGCGTGACGAAGTCGTGGTGATGAGCCCCGGCATCGGCGAGATCGTCATTGCGCGCCTTCCGGACGGGCGCCTGCAGGCCTCGGCGAATCCGGAGCACGTCAGGCTGTTCCGCCAGCCGGAAGCGGCGTCGGGCCACAAGAGTTTCGCCTGAGCGGTTCATTGCCCTCATGGTATCGGACGTCGAACGCCGCCCGCTGTTTCACATGTTCATCCAAGGGCCGGTCTTGTCGACGACATGAACAGTGCGGACGCAGGACAATCGTCTGACCTTTCCCGCCGAAAAGCGTCGAGAGCGTTCATTCGGGGCGGTCATCGTATTTGCGCTCGTCGTCCTCTCCGGAGTCAGGCGGCGCTGGCGGTCGCGGCCGGAACCCTTCCAGTTGCGCATGCGCCTCGGCCATAAACACCTTGGGCCAAGTGCCGACGAGGATATCGAGCGCTGCACACGCATCAAGTAACAGCGTGGAGATCCGCGCATCATCCAGGCCTTCACCCCACAGCGCACGCTGCACCATCTCGACCGCGCCGCAGTCCGCGATGCACTCTATTACCGGGATGAAGCGCTCGTCCGTGAGTGACGAGCCGTACACATGCGCCAGCGCGGTTAGCACCGCGAGTTCGGTGCGCGTCGGCTTGATCGGCCG
>Ga0105248_10006229_pt1 | contig 13081 bp, 11 predicted proteins | sample KBSS34metaG_FD_81524 | JGI IMG/M metagenome (GOLD analysis project Ga0105248, IMG submission 81524) | Switchgrass rhizosphere microbial communities from Kellogg Biological Station, Michigan, USA - KBS S3-4 metaG | ecosystem: Host-associated > Plants > Roots > Rhizosphere > Soil | place... | reverse complement strand
GGCGGGACGCCGAACGCGGTCCACACCGCGCACAGGTCCGCCTCCCCTGTCGCCTCGTTGCAGGAGACGCCGACGTGGTCGCCGTCCACCAGCCGCAGGTTCACGCCATGCTCGAGTGCCCGAGCGACCACCTCCGCCGCCCGGCCCGCGACCGTGGCGACCACGGTGTCGAAGAACGGCTCGTCACCGACCGCGACTCCGCCCGCGCGCAGCCCCGCCGCGAGCCGCACTGCGTGGTCGTGGATGCGCCGCGCGATCGCCGTGAGCCCGTCCGGCCCGTGGTAGACGGCGTACATCGAGGCAAGCACCGCGGGCAGGACCTGCGCGGTGCAGATGTTGCTCGTCGCCTTCTCCCGGCGAATGTGCTGTTCCCGGGTCTGCAGGGTGAGCCGGTAGGCGGGATCACCGTCCGCGTCGATCGAGACGCCGACCAGGCGGCCGGGCAGCGAGCGCTCCAGGCCTGCCCGGACGGCGAGGTAACCCGCGTGCGGACCGCCGAACGACAGTGGCAGACCGAACCGCTGGGTGCTGCCGACGGCGATATCCGCCCCGAGCTCACCCGGCGAGCGCAGCAGGGTCAGCGCGAGCGGGTCCGCGGCAACGGTAACGATGATCTTCCTGGCCCGCGCGGCGGCGATGAGGTCCCGCGGGTCCCGCACCGCCCCGCCCGGTCCCGGGTAGGACAGCAGGAGCCCGAACGCCGAGTCGAGGACGTCCGCGCCGACACCGGACAGGTCGGTGGCACCGGCGAGGTCGACCACCCGCACCGTGACACCCAGCGCCTCGGCCCGCGTCGCCACGACGGCGATCGTCTGCGGGAGGGTGTCGGCGTCAACGAGGTAGGTCCGCCGCCCGCCGCGCTCCTGGCGCAACGCGATCTGCATCGCCTCGGCCGCCGCGGTCGGCTCGTCGAGCAGGGAGGCGCCGGCGACCGCGAGGCCGGTGAGATCCGTGATCATCGTCTGGAAGTTGAGCAGGGCCTCGAGGCGGCCCTGGGAGATCTCCGGCTGGTATGGCGTGTAGGCCGTGTACCAGGCCGGACTTTCCAGGACATTGCGCTGGATGACGCCCGGCATGACGGCGGTGTGGAATCCGAGACCGATCATCGACGTCACCGGCCGGTTCGCCCGGCCGAGCGCGCGCAGCGCCGCCAGTACCGACGGCTCGTCCAGGGGGGCCGGCAGCTCCAGACGGGAGTCCTGGATCCCGGCCGGGACGGCAGCGGCGGTCAGTGCCGCCAGTGTGTCGTAGCCGAGCGCGGCCAGCATCACCCGCTGAGCGTCGGCATCCGGACCGATATGCCGCTCGGCGAACCCTCGCCCGGACGCGGCGCCAGCGGCTGGTGGCTGCGACGAGGCGACCCGGTCGGTTGGGGAGGCCTCGTGGGATGCGCGGGCCTGGTCGGGTGCGAGGGCCGGCACGGCGCTCGGGGCGGGGGTGTCGTCGGGCATGAGGAGCTGCTCCGGAGGTCGGGCGACGACGGCTCGGAGCCGGCGCCGCGGCGGGCCTCCCCCTCTGTCATTGGCCTGAGAGCTTCACCGGGCGCCGTCACCGGGCCTGACAGGCCCGGCCACGGCCGCGGCTTTCACCGTCGGCGGGGCATCGGAATGCCCACTTTCCAGAGTTGCCTGACCCGGCGGTTGGGGGCCTGAGAGTTTATGGGGAGAGCTTGCTCCTTCGGCGTCCCGACGTGGCACGGCCTGCGCCAGGACTCTCCCGCACGGGTGTGAGCGGCAGCGGTATGCAGTTCGTAGCCCGCACACTAGCTCCGAAGCCGGGCGCAGGCCACGCGGATGCCCCGGTCCCCCTGTGACACCCGACACCCGACACCCGACGGCCTTCACCAAGCGGCGCCGATCCGCGCGGCGATCCGGTTCTGATGCGGCACGAGTGAGGTTCGGCACGAGTGAGCTGCGGCACGGGTCAGATGAGGACGGTCTCGGTGGAGCGCAGCAGGCGGGCGAGGCTCCCGGGGGTCAGCACCGCCGCGTCGGCCGGATGCTCGGACAGTGGCGCGATCTGGGATCCGTAGTGCTCGACGGCGCGCCGCTTGGCCTCCTGGACCCCGCTGGGCAACGTGACGCTCCGGGCCCGCGCCCATGGGACGCGTGGGTCCTCCGGGACCGCCCAGTGCCAGGTCCAGACGGGGTATTCCACGAGCCGGGCGCCGATCCGGCCGGCAGCGAGAGCCGCCGCCCGGCCCGTGGCCTCATGGTCGGGATGACGGTCCTCCCGCCAGGTCGTGAGCACCCAGGCGCCGGGGGTCAGCAGGGGCGCGATCAGGTCCGCGAGGGCGTTCTCCTGTCCAGACACCCTGCCGTCCCCCAGTCCGGCGCGGTGGATCGGCACGTCACCGAGGCCCAGTTCGGCGAGCGCCGCCGACTGCTCGGCGATGCGCTGACGGGCCAGCTCCGCCGGTGCGAGTGTCGGTGAGCCCGGGTGGGAGGCATCGCCGTCGGTGACCGCGACAACCGTCAGTTCGGTGCCCAGCTCCCGCAACCGCACCAGCAGCCCGCCAACCCCCAGCACCTCGTCGTCCGGATGGGGAGGCACGACGACCGCGCGCGGCGGGGGGCTGGTCAGATCGAGCTCCGCCCAACCGGGCTGCCAGGCCTGCCAGTCCGATTCGGGGGTGCCGACATCCGTGAAGGGCCGGCCGGGCACGGCGGGGTGCTCCTGCATCGGTCATGCATACGGCATGTGGAGCCATCCCGCCGCACCCGGCAGGGCCGATCAGGGGTGAAGCACCTCGCTCTTGGCCGCCTCCCGGTCCGTGAGGGCCCCGTCGCGCTCGCGCCGGAAGACCTGCTCGGCGAGACGGTCGGACGACGTCTGGCTGGCCACGTGCTGTGCCATCTCGTCGTTGGACATCTCCGCCCCCGCCGGCCGGGTGCTCCCCATCTCCGTCTTCGCCATCACTGCCTCCTCACCGTGCCATCCGCGGTCAGCGGCCCGCGATCACCATCACCCGTGATCAGCGGGATCGCCCGTTCGGGGGATACCCGGCGAACGCGCCCAGGAACCACCAGCACGAACGAGCCCATCCCAGGAATACCGACCTGCGCGGGCCATCTGTAGATCGCGCGACCGTCCGAGGTGTCATCGCCCGATCGGCCTCCTCGCCCGGGACGGCCGGAGCGCGGAGCCGGTGGGACGGTCCGCCGCGTGCTCTGGCCCGGACGGGCGACGGGCTGCGCTCCCCCGGTGGCTGGCGTGGGCCACCGGTGCCGGGAGCCGTCGCAGCCGGCGGATCTCGGTAGCCACGGTGCGCGGCGCCGCCTGGTGCACCCACCGGCGGCGGCGGGCCACCGCGCGGCGCAGCGCCTGCTCGAGCGCGTCCACCTGACGCCACGCCTCGTCCGCTGCCCGACGACCCGCGAGGGCCGCCCATCGGTCGGCGGCCGCGTCGTCGAACAGGGCCAGCGTGGCGAGGTCGGCAAGGCCCCGCAGGGCGGTGCGGCCGGACTCGTCGACCAGGTCCGCCGCCCCGGCCACCACCTCGTTCGGAGTCGCCGCGGCCGACATCGGTCGGCCCGCGTCCGCGAGCAGCTCGATCGTCCGTTGCCAGGCTGCCGTGATCCGGGGCCGGGGACCGCCGGCGCGGGCCGACCGCCGTCGCCGCAGGGCCGGCAGCATCCAGGCGAGGGCCAGATAGCCAGCCAGGAGGAGCGCGGTACCCGCCGACGCCGCCCGTACGCCGTGGGGCCAGTCCGATCGGGACGGCCCCGGGGCGCCGGGGTCATGACCGGCACCACCCGGACGGGTGGCACCCACCGCTGCGGGCCCCACAGCCGCTGTCGCCCGGAGCACGGCGTTGACAAGGGAGGTCTGCGCGGCCGACTCACCCTGCGCCGAACCGGCCACGGACGCCCCCCGCGCGTCGCCCGCGCGGGGAGTCGGGAAGAAGGGCATCCAGCCGACGCCCTCGAAGTCGATCTCGGCCCAGGCCAACGCGTCCGAGCCGCGAACCGTCCGGCCCGCGGCACCGGTCGCGACGAAACCGACGACGAGCCGGGCCGGCAGTCCGATCGAGCGCGCGGCCAGCACGAACGCGGTCGCGAACTGTTCCGAGGAACCACGCCTGGTCTGCTCCAGGAAATGGTCCACGTGGGCGAGGCTGTGTCCGGCGGGCGCGGTGGGATCGAAGGTGAAGGTGGCCATGAGGTACTGCCGCAGGAGCGCGGCCTGCTGGTAAGGGGAGACGCCTCCTCGGGTCGCGAGGGTGGCCAACGCACGCAGCACGCCTGGCACACCGTCCGGAAGGGCGAGGTAGCGGTCGTCGTCGCGGGAGCGGGAGACGGTCAGGGCAAGCAGCTGACAGGCGGTGAGCGCGGCTGGAGGCGTGGAGACCATCCGCAGGCGCGTGCCCGGGCTCAGCGGTGACGTACGGGCCAACGTGCCGTCACCCGGTGCAACCGCGAACCTGCCGGAATCCCGCGCGGTGCGGTCAGCCGACGCCGACGCCGACGCCGACGTCGGCGTCGAGGGCACTGGCACGGGCACCGCCCGATCGGAGGGCGCGTCGATGGTGAAACGGCGCAGACCCGCCATCGCGGGGACGAGATCGCCACCCAGCCCCACGATGGTCAGCCGCTGGTCCACCGCCGCGGAACGCCGCCCGTTCGGGCCAGCCGGACGGGCGGCCGTCGCCTGGCCGGCCGGAAGGTAGCGAGCGGTTGTGGACCAGTCGGCGCCGTCGTAACGGTCGAGTACCGCGAGCCGCAGCGGAACAGGGCCAGACGGGGCGGGTGCCAGGTCCGCCTGGAACAGCACCTGGTCCGGATGGGCGGTCCACCCTGCGAGTCGGCTCAGAGGGTCAAGGTCCATGAGTGCGGTGGCGCGCGGGTCACGCAGCGAGCGCGGATCGGCGGGCGCTCGTCCGCCCGGCCCACCCAGCGGGCCAACCGCGAGCCCGACACCGACCGCCACCACCACGATCAGCGCGCAGCATGCCCGCACCGCCGACGCGAGCCTGCCCTGGCCCACGAACAGGTCCGGCAGCCGCCCGCCCCGGGCGGGGGGAGCATCCCGCCGGACGACGAGCAGCGCGACGACCAGCGCGGCGAAGCCACCCGCGGGGGCGAGCCGCGATCCGGCCGTCGGCGCCGCATAGGCGGTGGCGACGGTCAGCAGGACGACGGCGGGCAGGGCTGGCAACAACCTGGTCCTGGTACGGACGACCAACTCGGCGCCCAGCGCCGCGGCGAGCCAGGTCAGGATGGCGGGGACCAGCAGCAGGTCCGCCTCGGGCGGCGCCGGAACCGCCACGTCGAGCAGGCGGGCCCAGCCATGCAGCGCACCCGATCGGACCAGGCTCAGCCGGGGACCGATCCCACCCGCGGGGGATGCGACGGTGGCCACGGCCCACACCACGAATCCCGCGCTCCAGACGGCGACCGTGACGATCGCCGGCAGCGGGCGCTCGCGACGCGCCGTCAGCGCCGCGACGAGGACCACCGGGAGGATCGCCGCCACCGGGAGAACCACGCGAAGGTCGTGGCCACCGAACACCGGTCCGAAGCCCGCTCCGCCGAGGAGCGCGAGCGCCGCCACCGGCGGCAGCGCCGTCAGCCGGGGGCGGGACCCGCGCGCTGGCCCGGCGGGCTCGGTGACGAGGACGGATGGCCCGCTCGGGGGGTGCGGGCGACTGCCGGACGCGACGTCCGTGTCGGGCACGGCGGGCGATGCGGACGTGGCCACCACCCCGCTCACCGCACGCCGTCCATGGCGATCCCGGGTCCGGGGCGGCCGGACGCCGGCCAGTGATCCGCCAGCTCGGTCGCGCCGGGAATGTCGATCACGGTCAGCCGGCCGGCGATCCGCGGCGTCGTGGTCTCGCCGCGCCGGCGGCCCGCGGCGGCGGCCCGGCCGCGGCCGGCGCCTGCGCGGGCGCGCGCCGACGGCAGTGGCCTCAGCCTGGCCCGATCGGAGAAGTCGCGCCGGCCCACCGCCCGGGCGGTCGCCACCGACCGAGGTCCGACCCGCACCAGCACGACGCGCCCGTAGGCGTGGGCGACCGGGGCCAGCGCGGCCGGGGCCTCCCGGTCGAACCCGCCGGTGACCAGCACGAGCGTGCCCAGGCCGCCGCGGCGCAGGGTGCCGACGACGTCGAGGGAGCCGTCATCGTCCAGGCGGACGCCGGCGAGTTCGTCGAGCAGCATGTCGGCGTCCTGCCGGCGCCGCCGTCCCGACGCGCGCAGCCCGGCCGTGGTCACCAGCCGGACCCCGAACGACTCCCGCGCGCACGTCATCACGGCCGCGGCCGCGACGTCGACAGCGTCCTCGAAGACCGCCTCACCCACCTGGCCTGGTGGATAGGCCGCCGGCCGCACGTCGAGGACGACCGTCGCGGCCGGTTCGGTGGGGTCGACGTGGGTGCGGACCATGAGCTCGCCGGCCCGCGCGCTGGACAACCAGTGCACGGTACGCAGCTCCTCGCCGGCCGTGTACGGCCGCAGGGTGTGGATGTCGAGCCCCCCGGACGTGCCATGACCGGTCTGGCCATCCGGCTCCCGCGACGGCGCCGACGCCAGCGCGGCCAGCGCCTGGACGGCCGGGCGAACGTGCAGCCGCGCCGCGGCGGCGACGGTCTGCCGGCGGATCACGAGCCCGAACGGGTCGGATCGGACCACGTCGGCCGGGCCCAGCATGACCACCCCCCGGGCGCTGGTGCGCAGTTCCAGCGAGAAGGTCCGCGCCTGCGCACCCCCCAGCCGGGGGATGTGCAGGACGAGGTCCGGCGATGCCGGCGTGCCCGGGCCGCCAGACCCAGCACGAGCCGGGGGCTCGGTGCGGGCCGGCACGACAAGCGCGAACGGCGGTGACGACCACGGCGACTGGTTCTGCAGGGCGAGGACCAACGTGGCCGGCTCGCCGCGCACCACCCGGTGGGGCACCACCGACACGGCCACCGCGACGCGGGGCCTGCGCGTGGAGGTCGCCAGCGCGAGGACGATCGCCGCGGCCCCCGTGCCGCCGAGCACGGCCAGGTCGGTGTACCGGAGCAGCCGTGCGCCGGTCAGCAGGACCACGACCGCGACAAGCACCCCCCAGCCGAGGGGTGTCACCCGCAGGCGGGATCGGGCCGGCGCCGGACGGCCGGTGGGCGCCACAGTCAGATGCCGACGAGTCGTCGGGGCGACGGAACCGTCTGGAGGATCTCGTCGATGACATCCTCGGCGAGGACGCGCCGCAGCTCAGCCTCGGGGCTGAGCACCAGGCGATGCGCGAGCACCGGGCCCGCCACCGCCTTGGCGTCGTCGGGGGTGGCGAACGCACGTCCCTGCGAGGCGGCGCGGACCTGCGCGGCGCGCAGCAGGGCGATGCTCCCCCGCGGGCTCGCACCCAACCGGACCAGGTCCGGTATGGCGCGGGTGGCCGCCACCAGGTCGACGAGGTAACGGCGCAGAGCGGGAGCCACGTGCACCGCCAGCGTCTGGGCCGAACGGGCCACCACGTCATCCGCCCGCATCACCGGGGTGAGGTCCTCGACCCGCCGCCCGACCTGGCGGCCCTCGAGGATCTCGAGCTCGGCCTCGACGGACGGATAGCCCATGCGCAGCCGCATCAGGAACCGGTCCAGCTGGGCCTCGGGCAGGCTGTAGGTGCCGTCCATGTCGATCGGGTTCTGCGTCGCGACGACCATGAACGGGCGGGGCACCGGGTAGCCCATCCCGTCCGCGGTGACCCGGCCCTCCTCCATCACCTCCAGCAGCGCCGACTGGGTCTTGGGGGAGGCACGGTTGATCTCGTCGCCGATGACGAGATTGGTGAACACCGGGCCGGCCCGGAAGCCGAACTCGTTCGCCCGCTGGTCGTAGACCATCGTCCCGGTGATGTCGGCGGGCAGCAGGTCCGGAGTGAACTGGATGCGGTGGCAGCCGGCGTTCACCGAGGCCGCGAGGCTGCGGGCCAGCGAGGTCTTCCCCAGGCCGGGGACGTCCTCGATGAGCAGGTGCCCCTCGGCGAACAGGCAGCTGGCCGCCAGCTCCACGACCTCGCGCTTGCCGCGGATCACCTTCTCGACGTTGGCGACGACGTCGTGGAAGGCCGTGGCGAACGCGGCCATGCCGGCCTGGTCACCGCGGCCCTCCCCCCGGCCCGTCACGCCCGGCTCCTGGTCCGATCGGGGCAGGCGGTCTGACTACGCATCACCGTGGCTCCTTGTTCGTGACCTGGCCGGCCGACCGGGTGGGTGGGTGGGTGGGATGGGGTGGCGGACCGTGCCGGGCGAGGGGGCGACCGGCCCGGTCCGCCAGACGGGCGGTGGGGAGATCCGCCCGGGAACGGGGCGCGTGGTGGCCGTCGCCGCCACGGAGGCGATCCGTTCCGCTGCGGTAGACGACCAAGACGCCCGCTTCGTTGTGCCATGGTCCGGAAAAGTTGTTCATCCGATGATCCCAGCGCCCCGACGCCTTCCCTGACGGGGGGCACGGAGCACCGCGACCGGCCTGCGTCGCCGAGGCGTCACGATTGGCGGCAGAAGGATCGCAACCTGTCGGGGGTACGCGGCGTCTGACCCTTCGAGCGGGATGACACCCCCCATACGGGCACCCCGCATCACTAGAAGAAAGCACATGTACAACAACGGCTTCCCGCGCGTGTTGGGCATTCCGCGCGGGATCGGGTGAGCGCTGTGCCCCTCCCATGGCGCTCGCCTGGCGGTGTCTGTGTGGGCGAGCGGGGTGGCATGCCCACACAGACACCGCCTGGGCCGACGCGCCGCGCCACGCCGCCGGCAGCCGTCGGCAGGCCTGGATCCGTTCCGCCGCGGGCCCGCCCGCGCGCCGGCGGGCCACTCGCGCTGGCAACCTCCGGGAGTCCACCATCTCTGTGTTCGTGCGACGGCTTCGTCAGGGCCTGGGCGCGGCAGCCGGCCTGGCGCTCGTCGCCGGCATCACGGTCGCCCTGGCCGCGCCAGGGGCTCACCCCCTCGTCCTGCAGGCCGCGAGTGGCGGCGTCTGGCTGCCCTGGGACACGACCGGGACCGTGACCCACCTCGAGAGCACGACCGGCCGGGCGGACGCGGCGATCACCGTCCCGGGGGCGGCCGGCCACCGGCTCGCCGTTCTCACCGACGGCCCGGACCTGCTCGTCGTGGACCGGACCAGCGGTCTGCTCCACCTGGTCCAGCCCCAGCGCCTAGCGCCGGCCCGGTCGGCCGCCCTGCCGGTGGGATCCGTGGTGACCACGGCGCACGGGGCGGTCTACGTCGCGGATGCCTCGACCGGGCGGGTGCGCCGCCTGGACGGGCGGCGGCTCCTTCCGATCGGGCCGGCCATCGATCTCGGTGGCCCGCTGGGGGCGATAGCCCAGTCGGGCGATGGGACGCTGTGGCTACCCGTCCGCTCCAGCGGCACGGTGGTGGCGGTCCGCGCCGGCCATCCGTCCGCTCCCGTGCGGGTGGCACCCGCGGGCCATGCCATCGACGTCATCCTCGCCGCCGGCCAGCCGGTGATCATCGATGCCACGGCGGGCAGTCTCACTCCGCTCGCCGGCGACCGGACCGGACGGGCACTGGTGCTGCCTCGCGGCTCCACCGCCGGCACCTCCGACGCGAACTCCGGCACGCCCGGCCCGGATGCGGACGCGGATGCGAAGCGCCTGATCGCCGCTGCGGAGGTGCCCGGACACACCATCCCGGTCGTCGACGGGGGCGCCGGGCGGCTGCTGCTCGCCGACCTTCCCACCGGGCGGGTCCGCGGCGTCGACCTGCCGCCGGCGGCGGGCTGGGGCGCTGGTGGGCCGGCGGGCCCGACACCAGCCCGGACAGGCGGTGCTCATCCGCGGTCGGGCGGTGGATCTGGCCCGACCGGGCTGCCCGACATCGACCGTCCCGCCGGAACGACCCCCGGGTCCAGTCCGACCACGAGGGCCACCGCCCCCTCGGCCACGCCCACCACCGAGCGACCGGTCTGGCACGACGGGCAGATCTACGTTCCGGGGCATCGGCAACCCGGCACGGCCTGGGTCCTCGACACCCGCGCCCTCCAGTTCACCGCCCCCGTCACCGCCCCGGTCACCGCCGCGTCCACGCCACCCGATGGCGACGGGGGGCCCACCGTGACCGCCTCGGGCGCGCAGGTGTGGGTCAATGATCCGAACGGGCCGAATCTCGTGCTGATCGACGGTGAGCGGCGGACAGTCCTGTCCAAGCAGACGGCGGGCCTCGCCGGGCAGTCCGGCTCAGCTCCGCCCCGCCCCCTGCCGCCCCCGCCACCCCGGCCGAGCGAGACCCCCGTGCCGTCCCCTTCCGCCGCCCCGGCGGGCACGGACCAGGCGCGACGACGGTCCTCCGTGCCGACGACAGACACCGCCGTCATCCCCCGGACGGACCAGACGGTGTCCCCGCCGCCCCCGCCCACGACACCGACCGGTTCCCCTCCCCCGCAGCCGACCGCGACCCCCAGCACGCCGCCGACCACCCCCCATCCGGAGCCCACACCCGATGGCCTGCCCGGGCCGGTGGTCTCCAGCACGGCCCAGGCTCCCCGCCGGAACTGACGTCCGAGGCACCGGACCCGGCCGCACGGCGCGCAGGCACCACAAGCCCGGCACCCGGCACTGGGCACCCGTCCAGGGGACGGATGGCTGTCAGGTCAGGAAGTCGATGGCGAGGCGGTCCGGTCCGTGCAGCTCGAGGACCCGGAAGCTGGTGGCCCGGGCGAGGCCGATGCCGATGTGCACCATCCCCTCGAAGTCGCCGGCCAGCGCGTAGCTCAACGCGCCGGACGGATCCCGGCCGTCGCTGGGCGTGCCCAGGGTCGAAACGCCCTGGTCGTCATGGGCGGTGGCGGAGGTCAGCACCAGTTCGAGCGCGGCCTTCCCCGCCAGCGGCAGCGGCGCCCCCGAACCGGGACGGACGACCTCGGGCACGTACTGGGCGTGGTAGCCCGGCAGGCCACCGGCGAACTCCAGCACCACCCGTTCGTACCGGGTGCCGCCGTCGACGTTGGGCGCGCTGCGCAGGGACAGCAGACGGACGGGCGCCGTGAGCCGCCGGGCGTTCGACGCCGGCTGGCCCGACCAGCTCCGGGCATCCACCCGCGGACCCACCGATGCCCCGCCCGCCGGCCCGGTCGCGCCCGGAACTCCGCCCGCACCCGCGGAGCCCCCGCCCGGCGACGAGGAGACGCCAGACCCGGCAGGCTGGGACGGGAACGTGGAGGGGAACCCGGACGCCGCGGCGCGGGGCGACGGTGACAGTGACGCCGTGTCCTGCCCACCCGAGCCCGCGCCGCCACAGCCCGCGAGCGACGCGACGAGCACCAGGGCCAGCGCCGTCCCGCCCAGGGCAACCGCCCCCCGGCGCCGCCAGGCGATGCCGGGGCCCTCCGGATGGGCTGGCCGGGCGCCGGATCCGCTCATCATGGGCACGCCCCGCTCTCCGCCACCAGGTGCCACAGGACCGACAGGGGCGACATACCCGAACGACGCCCCGACGAACATCACACGGACGGGGGCGGCCGTCCGGAGCCGAGGAGGCGCCCTCGCGCGACGTCAGCGCTCGACCAGTCCGCGGCGTATGGCTTCCGCTCCGAGCGCGACCCGGCCGGACGCGCCCAGTGCGTCCATCAGATGGGCCACGGACGTTCGCCCGCCGATGCCGAGCCGCACGGCGATCGTCTCGTCGGTGAGTCCCTCGACTAGCCTGGTCGCCGGCGGTGGACATCCGATGCTGGTGCAGGATCTGCCGCAGCCGTTCCCGGCCGACGCCGACGGTCCGGGTTGTCCGCCAGACAGGCCGACAAGTTTGCGCAGGCTCCAGTGGACGAACGCCACGCCGAGTCTCCCGGGCGGGTATGGGCCGTCGCGACGACAAACGCCTCGTCGTCAGAGCTGATCAGGCGGCGACGGCCTCCCGTCCAGCAAGGGTGTCCGGACAGTCCAGACCGATCTCGTTGAACCGGTGGATCACCCCCCGCACCGTGTCCTCGTCGGCCTGGACCAGACTCGCGATCGCCGGCACCGGCGTCCCACTCGCCGACGCCAGAGCCCGGCGAACCGGAGCCAGATCATGATCGAGGCGAGGATGACCTCCTTGCGGTAGTCCTCTTCGAAGATCGTCTGGGCGATACCGCGGCGACGGAGGTCCTCACGGATCGCTCTGCTGCTGTAGGCCTTGTCCGCGGTGACATGGTCGTGGCGGGTGCGGGGTCGGCCGGGGCCGTCCCGGCCGACGGCGAGCTCCCCGAGGACCTCGGGGCACGTGCGTCCGTCGTGGGTCTGCCCGGGAGTGAGCACGATCGACAACGGCCCACCCCGACCATCACAGGCAACATGGATCTTGCTGCTCAGTCCGCCGCGGGGCGGTGTCGATGCGGCGGTCGAGGCATCGGCGGGTCAGGGCGGAAAGTTCGACTTCGGCGATGGTGAGCCAGATGGGGGTACACCGCTTCCACTCAAGCACTCGGGAAGCATCACTCCGCTGCCGACCGTGTCCGAACAGTTGCACCGGGTTCAGCCCGCGAAGCCCCCGTCAACCGCTGCCAACACACGGCGCGGGGTCGAGCTCCCGATTTCAGCAGGCGGACCGGACCACCGCCGCAGCGGCACCGGGCCAGCCGACAACGGCAGCTCCCACTGCCTTCGTGGGGCCTCCCACTCTCCGCACCCACACCAGTCCCAGCCCGGCGGACGCTCCACGCCCGCCGAACCCACCACGTCAACCGACTGCAGCCTGCGATCAGGGCGATCAGGTATCGTCGATGCACCGGCCGGTGTGGCGCAATTGGTAGCGCACTCGACTTGTAATCGAGCGGCTAGGGGTTCGAGTCCCCTCACCGGCTCCGATAATAACAATTTCAGGCCCGGATAATACTGGGTCTTCGCGCGCGGCGGTCACCGCGGACGCGTCGCATACCCCGCGCACAGGCCGTTCGGACCGCCAGGCGGCCGATGCCCCTGGCCGCCGGCAGCAGTTGGAGGGCCCGCTGGATCTGGTCGAGGCTCTCTGAGGATCGGTTCAGGGAGGGGGAAGCGCTCCTTCTTCGTGGTCGAGTTCGTTTTCGAGGAGGCGGAGGGAGACGTCGGAGAGCTGTCCGGTGTCTCGCCACAGCTGCATCTCGTCGCGCTCGGCCTC
>Ga0105248_10006228_pt1 | contig 13081 bp, 3 predicted proteins | sample KBSS34metaG_FD_81524 | JGI IMG/M metagenome (GOLD analysis project Ga0105248, IMG submission 81524) | Switchgrass rhizosphere microbial communities from Kellogg Biological Station, Michigan, USA - KBS S3-4 metaG | ecosystem: Host-associated > Plants > Roots > Rhizosphere > Soil | place... | reverse complement strand
CGTGATACCTGAATCGGGCTGCTTTTGCAGCGAGCGTTTCAGTCCACGGCTAACCGTGCGGTACTAAGTCCCTTTTTACTACCTGGATGGCTTGAAAGCCTGAAAGGCCCAAATAACTAGGAATTACCCCCTTAATGGTCGCTGATCAAACACATGTAGCCAAACCGGGCGATAAGACGCCGGAGACGCCGCCCGCCGGCGCCGATGCCGCTACTCATTTGAGCCAGCAGGCGACCAAGCCGGGAGATCATGCCGCCTTGACCTCGGTTAAAACCTCAGGAGGGGCCACTGGCCTGCCCGAAGTTACCATCGGCAAAGACAGCCATCCCGCTCCCACCGCGGCGCCGGCCGAAAAGCCTCCCACCCTGGACCCCAAAACTATCGAGACCACGGCCCAGGCTTTGCATGAGGCCATCAAAAAGACATCTTATCTTGGGCTGGTCAACGATCCCGACGTCACCAAGATTGGTCATTTGCTCGGCCCTCTCAGTGAGGCCGACCGCCGAGCTGTGGAAAAGGCCTATCACGACATCTATGACAAAAATGGCGCCCCCGACACTCTGCGTCACGACCTGAAAGACCGACTGGGCGAGACCGATTTCCGCCGGGCCGAGTCCACCCTCAACACTAAAGACGGCGTCACCAACGATGCCGGCGCCTTGATGACCGCATTGACCCACGCCAAGGACGACCAGGAGAAGGGCAGCGCCGAAGTGCGGGCAGTCCTGGGCAACCTTAACTCTGTGCAGTTGGCTAAACTGGACGCCGATTTTAAAGAGCAGTTTGGCAAAAGCTACCTTGATGCTTTGAAAGATAGCAATGATTTGACCAAGGCTACGCGCGACAGCCTGCCGATTCTGGAAAAAGGCGTGGACAAGCGCACGGCTGACGATCTTACTGCTATGGCTCGCATAGGTATCGACAACGGCGACCGCCGGGTTTTTGCCGAGGCCGTTCGCGGTAACTCGCCCGAGGCCGCCACCACGCGCCAGCACATTCTCGCCGACAAGGATCTGCAGGCGAAATTGGCAAGTCAATTTCCCTCCGATGCCAGTCTTCAGGCGGGCTACGGTCAACGTAGCACAATGCCCTTCGAGCAAGCTGTCGACCCGGTGGCTCTGGACTATCTGAAAGAGGGGCGCATTTCACTGGCCACAATTGCCACTGCCAATACAGGCCAATGGATTCTGGACAACAAGGACAATATTGAACTGGCAAGCAAAAATGCTACAGATGCCGAGCGCCAGCAATTTTCCCACGGTCGGGAGTTGGCCCAGTCAGGCAAGAGCCCGACGAATGCCGATGAAACTCGCGACCTCAATTTCTACAACAAGATTCACGGCGCCTTCAAAGGCGGCGGTAATGATCGCGAAACTTCAATCTGGGAAGACCAGCTTATTCACGGCCGTGAAACGCTCGTCAGCCAGATGGCCAAAACTCACAGCGACGGTTTTGTTTTTGGTATTGGCTCGGGTCATAACACAAACGAACTGATGGGTAAGGTTGAAAATCTCAGCAAGGACGACTGGAACTTGCTCAGAGGACCGGACGGTGCGAAGTTCCGCAAGGAAATCGAAAGCTCGCTCGATAGCTATGATGCTGCGGACAAAACCCGCATCATGCAAATGCTCGAACAAAAGGCGCAAGCAACAAGCTACGAAGATGCGGCAAAAGTTCACCGCAGCTTCAGTGAGACTGTGCAGGACAGCAAAGGCTCGGTCTTCCTCGGCATGGGCACTGCCTATGAAGGCAAGGCTCTGGTCCGCAACGTCATGGAAATGACTGCTGACGATGCAGCCAAATATAAGAACGATCCCGAATTCAGGCGCTCTGTCGACGATTTCGTCAAAGATAACCTTGCCCCTACTCAGCAGGTTCTGGCAAAAACATTACTAACTGAAGTCGCTCAAACCGGTCAGCCACCGCATGTAGACGGAGTAGCGACGGTACTCAACGACTCTATACAAGGTGTACCGAATAGTCAGATTTTTGCCGATGCCGAAAAAGCCTTGCAGGATCCAGCCCTGCGTCAGGCGATGAGCAAACCCGACGCTGAGCTGACCGAAGCCCAGAGACAATTTAAACGCACCATTGAAAATGCTGTTTCCGGCACAATTACCGGTCCGATGGTCTATAGCGAAGTGCCGGTGACGGTGACCGACGACCAGGTGGCAAAATACACCAAGAGCCTCTATGAAACCGGTCGCATTCCCGCTGATTTGAAAGCCGAACTTGGATTCTCTAAAGACCAGGTGCTTACATCGGTAGCGGCCGCTCCGCAAGCCGAGCGCGATAATGCCACCAGATATATGAGCGCCGAAGAAAAAGCCGTAGTCGATGGCATACGTCAGAATACCGACGCCAAGCCGGATCTAGCCGACCGCATCAGAATGATGACAATCGGCGCCGGCGGTTCTCCTGATCAGTTTAAAGAAGAGCTTGGCGCGTTGTCCTTTGCTGACAGACAAAAATTAAAAGACGAATACACTAAAAAATACGGCAAGGATCTGGACGAGGATTTCCTCTCCAAAGTCGATAAGGGCGAAGCAGGCGCTTACGCCAATCTATTGCGACCGGCCGAGACAGACGGCAGACAGACTTACTACGACAACTACCACCGAATGCTCGAGAGCGAAAGCGGCTTCAGTGCCGATGGCACGCGACTCACCCTCGAGCGCGCCAACGACATGTACGCGGAAGGTCTGGAGAGTTACCAGAAGATCTACAAGACCCTGCCTCCCGAAAAGCAAAAAGCTCTCGATGACTTCTTCAATCAATCACTGGAACAGTACAAAAATTCCAAAGAAAAATTGGCGGAGATTGTAGTTGACGCCACCATTACCGCCGCCGCCCTCGCCGCGGCGCCTTTTACAGGCGGAGCCAGTCTGGCTGCTGTGGTGGCCATGTCGGCCGCAGCTGGAGCAGCTTTCCGCGTCGGCGCCATGAAAGTAATTGAAGGCAATGATTTTGACGGCTCGGCCAGAAATATCGCCAAACAAATCATAATCGGTGGATCAACAGCGGCCCTCAACTTTATCGGTGCCGAAGTTATCACCGGCGCCGGCGGCCTGGCCACGGGTGTCAGTGAGGAAGCGCTCGTCGGTCTTGTTGTTGGCCGCGATGTTCTCGCCCAGGGTGGCAAAGAGATTCTGGAAAAAGGACTACCCTCCTTGATTGCTCGTGGCGGCAAGCAGATTTCCGAAACTGAACTGGCCGCCCTCGTGACCAAAGCGGCACCGGCTGCCACGGTGGCCGAGAGAGAAGCTATCGCGCGCGGAATTCAGGAGACTGTCGCTAAAAACTATGATCTGGTGCAGTCGCGCATAACACAAGAAATTGCCGATCGCACCACGGCGCAAACACTCGGTCATCTTGGTCGCGAAGCTCTGGCTAACAGTGTGGTAGCAGCCGGCGGCAATGTCAGTTCCGAAATACTGGTCGCTCCATTTAACGAACATGGCGTTGACTGGAATGCACTTAAGAACGGTGGTCTCCAGGGAGCGGCTATTGGCGCCATTCTTCCAGTTGCCTTCAAGGGTATTTTCCGGGTCGCCGGGCACGCCAGCGAAATGATCACTAATCTCACTAAACGTGCCGACGGCATATACGTAGATCCCAAAAATATTACTGAGCCTGCCGTTTTCCGCAATAGCACTACCGGTGAAGTGCGTACTATTGAACCGGGCAAAGGTGACGCCCTCAAACTGACTCACGAATGGCAACCCGAAGTTAGTGCCGCCGCAGATGGTGGCTATGTCGGTCATAGACCGTCTGCTCAAGCCGTTGAACAATCCAATGGTTTTTCCGCCCACCATGAAGTGAAAGGACCGATTGAAGACGGTTTTACTTATGCCTCTGCCAATCGTCAATTTGACAATTTGGGTAGACCGACAACCGGCAGTGATCCCGCTTTCGTTGTCGACAAAAAGGAACTGGCACCGGTAATCGCCGAGGCCAAGTCACGTTTCATGGACCTGCCGCCGGCAGAGCGCGCCGAAGCCCTTAGCAAATATGTGCATGAAAAATTCAACCCTCCTGGAATGAAACAGCAGGACATAAACAAATGGTATCTGGACTATCTTGAAGCACATCCCGGTCAGAAGTTGACCCTGGGTCAATTCTTGAAGGAAGGCAAAGGCGTCTGTACACAAGAAGCGGTTTTACTAAAAGTCCTGGGCGATGAGCTCGGCCTCAAACCCACACTGATCAGAGGCAATGGTCTAAATGGTGGTGACGATATCAACCATGCCTGGACTACCTTCGACTTTGGTGATGGTCATGGCCCCCGCGTTTTCGACCCGCGTCAGGAAATTCACGGTGTGCCTGCCGATCAGGTGCCTACGCACAAACCTGGCTCGGACATTGTGGCTCGGCCGGGCGTCGATGGTAATGGTGCCGTTGGACCAACGAGCCCCGAGCAATTCAATTACAACGGTCGTGACGGCTGGAAGATAGAGGGTCATAATGCTGACGGCACGGTAAACATCAGCCGTCCAGGCATCGAGTCTGTAAAACCTGGCGACGCACTCAAAGATTTCCAGGCTCTCAATATGGATCAGTTGAGCCGTGATGGTGGGCTGAAAGTTGGACAGCACTACAAAATGCGTCGCGCTGACGGCACAATCGATGAAAGCTTCAAGCTCGACGGTGCTGAAACTGATGGCTCTCTGCGACTGTCCTCAGAGCGCGCTGTGCACGAGCAAAACGTCCGTCCCGAGCTGTTGCGCGGAGCGAGCCCTGAGCTGGCCGGCGCCGGGGAGCATAAGCGCAACTTACTGATTGACGAAAATCAGAAGAGAAATATCGAAGCGGGCAACGAGCAGCACCAGAGAGATTCGCGGGCCGGCAAGGGCGGCCCCACCGGTTTTACATATCAGACTTATCTCTACAAAGACCTGAAGCAGACCCTGGCGAGGCTTCAAGAGTCTAATCAAATCGGCAAAGACTGGGAGATCATGCCGACCCGCATGGGCGGACCTGCAGACCAGGTTGGTGGCGATTATATTCTCGTAAATAGAAAGACCGGTGACTTCCATCTACTTGATGCGAAGTGGATGGGTAAGGCAGAAAAAATTCCAAGAATCCGTGAAGACGGAGTGCTTGAATATGATCCTAAGTGGTTCGATCAGGGCGGCAACCTGATTTATGAGCGGGGCGCTATAGACGCACACGGTAAAATAAATGAATCCAAGATGGGAAATAACGTCGGAGAAGCCGAACGCGGCGCCACGCAATTCCAGGCTGACATTATTGAAAGACTGAAAGAATTGAGCAGCACTCCCTCGCTTTTGAACATCAACGAAGCTCCCTTCCCGCGCATCTGGGACGCAAAGGGTGCACCAGGCAATGATGAACAGGTAAGTGCATTTATCAAGTATCTCAAGGATAAGGCCGAGAGCAGTGAAGTCTCTGGCCATGATAGAGAGATGTACCGAGACTACGCTCAGAAGCTGGAGCATGGTGTTGCGATACACTTGCAAAAGACAGCCGAGCAAATCGCTGCGCCACCGGAAATGGTGGCGTATCTTCAAAAACAAGCTGATGGTGTGATGCTTGATGTTGCTGTAAACAGGTTGTTGGGCGTCAAACCCACTGGTACGCCTACCAAAATCGGTCAAGGCGCGGCTCGAAAAATCGGTGATAACCTCATTTTTGAACCTCCTGGTGGTCATGTAAATTACAAGGGGCCAAATCCGGAAGATCTACTGAAAGAAGGCCGTCGGCACTTGCTCAACCCTGACGCCATATTGAAAAACATGAAGCCCAAGCAGCTAGATAAGCTTCGTGCCGCGTATCCACGCCTTTCCGATGACGCAATTGCGCGCAAAGTCGTAGATGAAATTCAACTGTCCGGCAGAATACTGGGTTCGAAAGACGGTAATAGCGAATATTATCCTTATCTGACTGAGTATATGGATCGCCTGCGCGGTAGAACCGAAGACCAGATGTTGGGTCGTGTCACAGAAAACGGCAACGGACATGCACACGCTAACGACAATAAGAAGCCCACTACTGAGGGCGCGTCTGCTGGCGACAAATCATCCGCGGTTAAGGACCAGGGTGAGCCTGCCCAGCCGCGCGCGGCGTCATCTGGAGGCGCTCAGGCAGAACAGATATCCGCGCAAGATATACAATCGACACTGACGTCTTTAAAAGAAGCCTGGACTAATTCCGGCTTTACCGGCGGCGCCGGTGCAAGCAAAGAAGAAGTAGAATTTATATTGGAATATACGCTTAACGAAAATTTGAAAAACTGGCGCCCCGAGCAACAAGTTTTTTGTCAGCAGCTCTTGGAGCGTTACAAGGCCGGTGACCCCCAAGCCATTGCCCTGGTAGCTAGTATACTTAAATAATGAGTCAGCAAAAATTATCGTGGGTGGGACTGATCGTCGAAGACTCGATGATCGAAGCAAATCTGGGCGAGGGTTCCTTTTCTTTTATCTACAGAGGCCGCTCGCTCTCCTCTGGCACGGCTACGGCTTTCAAATTAGCTAAGGCCAGTGATCTGGTAGAGCGTGTATCGGACAGCGTTCCGACAGTAACAAACGCTCTTTCCTTTTTTACTGGCGGCACAAGAGATATACGTCCCGATGCAGAAGAACTGCTGGCTTTGCAATTTGCGAAGATCGAGGCCGCCTCCGATACTGCTCTGGTCAAAGTCAAAAAATTGTCGCAACAAAATGGACTTTGTTATTACGAAATGGAGCATCTGGCCGGCGTATCTTTTCGTTCGTTGGTAACCGAAGGTAAGGCTACGCTTGCGCACTTTGCCAGTCTGGCTCTGATGTTGGATAGGCTGAGCGGTAACAAGGATTTCGCCTATCATGGCGACCTAAAGCCTGAAAACATCATCGTCGGCCCCGGCAGCATGAAACTTATCGACCCTGGATATTTTGGCCCGCTCAAATGCCAGGAAGGGATGATGAGCAAAGTAGCCATTACTACAACCAGTTACTATCCTTCTCTTACACCTGATGATCTCTATGCTTTCGGGATTATGCTCTGGGAGGCCTGTTTGGGACAGCACCCACTTTCGGCCCGGGGCGCCGAGACTATCAATGAAACTACCTGTGGTGACAAGTTGAAGCAAAGAGTCAAGCGTCACAGTGCCATTGGATTTTATGGATTTGAACCGCTTCTCAATATACGGCCGCCATCGGCTATCCGTCCGGGTTTGGCTAAGCCAGTCGAAGACTTCCTATTGAAAGCGATGCGCTTGAAGATAGACGAACAAGGTCGCCTGGAAGATGCGGACAAAGGGGAAAATTTCGCTGATTTTGCCGCAATCCATAATCAGATTACGACGCTACAGTCTATGGACCTTGATCTGTTTGGTAAATACTAGTATCGCAGAGCCGACTCAGCGGGTGAGCCTGTACCGGTCTCTAGATACCATGTGTTCACCGGCATTTTCTTTGAGATAGACTTCGACTATTAGCGTCTTGTCTCCAGCGGGACCAATTTGTCTGCGGCGCAACTCCGGTCCTTTATTGTTGACGGCAAGCTTAGTCACCGTATCGCCTTTGATACTCATGACCAGCTGTTCTCCGTCCTGATGGCAATCAATGGCAACAGCCTGATTGTATGGATTCTTGATTTTTAGATCAGCGCGTCCGTACCATACTGTCGCATCCAGACCCGGCGCAACCGACGCTACTGTATTGGTATGAGGCGTGCGTTCTATGACGTCCAGGCCGGACAGTAGCGCCACCTGGTAGAGGGTGGAGGAAACAAGACATATGCCACCACCGGCGCTGTTTTGTTTTTTGCCGGCCAGATAACTGGGCGCTCCGACGAAACCTCGGTCCTCATTGCGTGGGCCGACTCTGCCGTTAAACGAAAAGACGCTATGGGGCTTAATTACAGTACCGTCGAGATTCTTTGCGGCGGTATAAAAATTGAGCCTCTGGCTGCTTGTGTATTTGCTCAGATCTACCGACCTGCTGGCCAGCGTTTCTTTAAATGGATGCGCTGTCAGGTAAAAGGCAAGCAGTGCCAGAGGCGTCAGCAGCAGCAGCAGAGCAAGTTGTAGTTTTCTCATGGTGATTATTAGTCCAAGTAGGCCTATTAGTCCGTCACTTGTAGCTGCTGTACCAGCGGCGTTGAGAAGCCTTTGATGCCTTTGGTGTACATGCCTTCCATCATCACAGGATTGACATTGATCTTACCCGGCAATTCCATGCGTAGTAGAGTCGTAAACTCGCTCTTGCCGCTGCGCAGGTCCGTGCCGAAGAAGACAATCTTGTCGTCCAGGATGTCCTGATGTGTCCACCAGGGTGTGGCCCAGTCGCCCATGATTGTATTGTTGGTTGTGCGATCGTCATTGTCTTGTTCGACCGCCGCCGATTGGTTCTCTGATTGGACCACTTCCGCGCCGCTGGGCAGGTCTGCCTGCACCATGATGTAGGGCATGGAGAAGGGGGCGCTGACTTTCACTTTCATCAGGATGGTTTCGCCGGCTTTGACCTTACCGTCGGTTATAGGCACGGTCTTAACGTGGATGGTACCGTCAGTAGTGCTGGCCTGCGAGGTCAGGTGATAGAAGGACCGTTCTATTTTTAGATCGGTGGGCAAATTGGCAACCGGCGTATTGGCACTGTCACCGGTCAGACCTTTGTAGTAGTCGGTGGTGACTGTGTAATACAGGCGACCGGCGCCGGTTTTCTTGAGGTTGAGCGCACCGGTTGGCGGTAGATTTATGCTCGTTTCAGGTGCGTAGCGCGGATTGCCCAGGGTGACATCCCGCAGCAGGTGCCCGGCAAAATTGACGGCAATTTGCTCCAGCAAACTGGCCGAATCTGCTGTTCCATTTTTATTGACCGCCAGTTCGTCGGACAGGAGAGCTTTAAAAACAGAGGCTGTTGTTTTTGTATTGCCCCAGCCGTCCTTGCCTCTCTGCATGAATAAGCCGGCTTTGATTTTCTCTATGATTGCTTGATTGGCACTTACTGTGTCCTGACTACTGCCATCGCCCTCAGCCTTGGGGCTCACTTCTACAAGCGCTTGCATGGCCAGAGAAGAGACTTCTTCTTTAGTGAAGCGATAGGAAAATGTATAGATGTCCTTCAGCGCCAGTTTCTTCAACATGGCTTCGGTCAGATCCCAGTCCACTGTCGATTCGCTGGTGTTGGCCAGGAAGAGCAATCTGGCCACGCATTTCTGAGCTTCGGCTGTCCTGCCCCTGTTGTTGAGGGCGCGGGCCAGGTAGGCCAGAGCCACAGGAGGAAGAGAGTCTTGTTTGGACAGGAGGTATCGGACCGCTCTTTCTTCGGGCGGCGCCGCGGCTATAGTAGATTTGCCCTTGATTGCTTTGCTGGGTGCCGCTGTGTTGATCTTTTGACGAGGCCAGAGCGACTGTGAGTAGAGCATGTAGCTCAGGTCGATTGTGCGTTCGCGATCGATGTAGTCTTCTTTGACATGTTTGGGATCGGACAATTGATCGGCCAGTAAGCCTGTATTTGGAACGAGCCAGCGCAGACCGCCATCGGTAAGTGGGGCCTCGACTTTATAGCCGACTTCGCTCAGATTTTTGAAACCTTCCATTACGAGCGCAGTCAAATATGGATTGGTAGTGTCGTCGGCCCACCAGCCCCAACCGCCGTCGCTGTGCTGATAGCCGGTCAGTTTCTTCATTGCTTCCTTATATACGTCGGCGAAAAGTTTGATGTCTCTTTTCTCCAGCGGTACACCCAGTTTTTTGTTCAATTGCATTGCCACTATCGACGGTACCAGGCGGCTCATCGTCTGTTCGGTGCAGCCATATGGATAGTCAATCAGGCCGCTAAAATTGCCGAGCACTGGGCCTATTGATGAGGTGGCCAGACCAAGCGTGCGCCTGAGTCTGCCGGAAGCGTCCATGTCGGTCGGCTTTGTTATTTGCAGGTTGGCCTCGTCGTTGTCTTTCAACAGCAGACCGCTGGAGACCAGGGTTATGGGAATGCCCATCGGTTTGACATAGAGTTCCTTTTCCAGTGCGTCGCCGCCTGTTGGACAGGTAGCGACCAACTTGATTTTCACCTTGCCGACGTCAGCCGCGGTCACAGGGAAGCTCAAACGACCGGCGCCGTCGGCGGCCAGGTCTAGTGTGGTGCCGGGATTGGCTCCCAGTTTTAGAGCGGCCTGGCCCAGGCCGGCGAGCGGACTGATGCTGAGAGCGACGTTAACCTTTTGTGCTTTACCTGAGTAGTTGTGCACTATAGCCGTGACAAAACCTTGATCACCGGCGCTGAAAAATCTGGGCAGAGCCAGTCTGGCGATAATGTCCTGAGTGGCTATTACTTTATTGATGGTGGCGCCTACTTCGGTGCCGCCGTTGATACCGCGTACAGTGGCGCGCCAGGTGGTCAGGTTGTCGGGCAATTTGACTTGTGTATGCGCTTCACCCTTGGCGTCGGTTACGAGCTCAGGCTGCCAGGCAGCGGTGTCTCTGAAGTCCTTGCGCACGCGCGGCTCCATTTTGTCCGGTCCACCCGAATATTGCTCGGGGAAACTGCAGAAAGTAGAGACCCAGTTGGGCACACGGTCATAGAAGAATTTTTGAATATCGGGTGCCGTTTCTGCTCTGATGGCATAGATGCTTTCGTCCACAACTCCCAGTGAAACTTCCACATCCTTGACCGGTTTGCCGCCTTTGTCGGTGGCCGAAATTGTGTAATTTATAGTTTCGCCCGGCTTATAGCGTTCTTTGTCGGTGGCCAGGGCCAGCTTGAGGAAATGGCTCTCAGGGCTGACCTGGACCATTTCTTCCTGGGTGTAGAATTGACGCTTGGCACCCACCATCGATACCGTCACATAAAAATTGGGGCAGTATTCATCCTTAATAGGTATTTCAACCAGTTGCGCCGAAGAGGTAAGTTTGACTATTTTCAAGTCGTGCAGCTTCCGTCCTTCGATACCGATCATGGCGTCCATACCGGAGTTGCCGTTAAATGGTCCGGCAATCATGACTCGTGCGGTTTCGCCGGCCTTATAGACTTTTTTGTCCATCTTGACGGTGAGCGGCTCGGCCTGCGCATCGCGCAGTGAGAGCGAGAAGGGGCTGCCGCCGTTACTGACCCATACTGAGGAGACGTCGGCGATATCGTGGCCGCCTGCGTCCTTACTGGTTACTTGTATAGAGTAAGAATCGGACGGCATTTGGTCGCCGCCGGCGACGACTACGTGTGTCTTGCCGTTTTGATCCGTGGTAGCTGGTGATTCTGAAATCAACACCGGAGGCTTGTACTCGCTCTTGATGCGATCGTAGGGATAGCGCACCATTTTGACGTTGACGTTTTTGCCGGCGGCTGGTTTGCCCTCGTAGTCTCTGGCCAGTACGTCTATGCCTATGGGCTCGCCGCTCTTAACTACATAATTTTCGGGATTGGTGGAGATGAAGAATGAACCGGGCACAAGGCCAACCGAGCCGGAGCTGACTACCGACAGTCTGCTGATGTCTGTTACTTCAGCTTCGATTTTTAGTTTCTTGTCGGCAAATTCCTGGCCGATCGGACTGTCCTTCGGCATTTCTGCGGCTTTGGTCTGCACTTCTACGATTGCTTCGCCGTTGGCGTCTGTGACGGCGAATCCTTCAGCGACAAAGTCTCCTGTGCCGTCGTATGAGCCCTCGCCTTCGCTTTCATCATCGCTTGTCCAGTTGTTGAAGAAATCAAAGTAACTGGGGCGATCCATCAGTCGCCAGCGAGTCGTATAGTCAGTGGATGAATAGACGCTGTATTTGACTCTGGCATTGGCCACAGGTCCGCCGAAGTAATAGCTGGCTTTGACTTTTGCTCTGGCTTTTTCACCGGCAATGTATCGCGCTGCCAGCGGGGTAACTTCGACTTGATATTCTGGTTTGCGATATTCGGCTACTTCAAAGGAGCTGTAGTCGATGTGGCCATCGGGGTAGGTTATTTGCACCTGATAGCCGCCGGTTTTGCTGTCCTCGGGTATTTCTATTAGGCCGTGGAATGTTCCGTGTTTATTGGTTTTTAGGTCGAAGGACTTCATTTCATTGTTGTCCGGATCTTCAACAGCTACGTGTATCGTTTTGCCTTCGCCGATATTTTTGACACCGTTCTCGTCCACTACTCGGCTGATGCCTTTGTAGTAAACAGTTTGCCCCAGTCGATAAACAGGTCTGTCGGTATAGAAGTATGTCTTGTGTGTGTCGTTGTCCGATTGATAGACGCTAAATCCGCCATAGGCGCGGCTCTTACCCAGCTCGCCGGTGACTATTAGATTGCTTCCCAGGGCAGCTTTTATGGCCGCGGTGGTGGGGATAGAAACGAGGCCATCACTACCGGCGGTGTCGGCGTGGGCGATTTCCTTGAGATTTTTCTCGTCGCTGCGGTCGTAGAGTTTTACGTTAACGCCGCTCAGACCTTTAAGTGTATTGAGATCAATAGCCCTGACGATGGTCTGGGTGGGCGAATGTTTGACGACCAGACCTACGTCGCCAACGCTAAACCAGGTGACTGTGCGGGCGCTGTTTTTGCCGAAGGGATCGAGCACTTCAGCCACGGCGAAATAGTCACCCGCTTCCAGCGCTGAGTCAAATTTGAATTCAGCGTGGGAATTATCTTCTACGTCGAGATTTAAATCACGTTGGAAGGTTTTGAGCGGCTGAATGTCGTCGAAGGGGCTCTGGAACTTCTTTGAGGAATCCACATACATGCTGAAGTCGTTGGAAAAGTTGAGATGATATTTGGCAGCGGTGGTCGGCTCCATCATCGAGAAGAGATCTTTTTTATAAACTTTTACGGTCGCTTTTGAGGCGCCGGATGCGTTTATCCAGAAATGCGGCGGCTCTTTGGTAGTGAAGACGCGGCTTTCAGCGGCTATGTTAACTGTGGGATTGAGCAGGGTCAGGCTGACAGGTTTCGGTATTTTGTTGACATGGCCTTCTTCGACAAAAAGTGTGTCGATAGTTTGGTTGGCAAATCCGGGCGCGCGCACACGCAAGTAATATTCACCCACCGGCAATTGGTCGATTTCAAATGTGCCGTCGGCTTTTACCCAGGCGCCGCGTTCGATCGATTGACCGCTGCGGGGACCGTTGACGATGGCGTAAACGCGGTTGTCGCGCATGTTGTAGGTG
>Ga0105248_10006226_pt1 | contig 13083 bp, 10 predicted proteins | sample KBSS34metaG_FD_81524 | JGI IMG/M metagenome (GOLD analysis project Ga0105248, IMG submission 81524) | Switchgrass rhizosphere microbial communities from Kellogg Biological Station, Michigan, USA - KBS S3-4 metaG | ecosystem: Host-associated > Plants > Roots > Rhizosphere > Soil | place... | reverse complement strand
GGCGCGTGAACCAGACCCTGGCGTAGGACGTGCTCGTCGGATGCGGGGCCGCACCCGAGGCGCCAAAGTCATGATCCCGAGTGAGAGTTGCGCCAGGCATGGGATCGCATGACGAGTTGGCTGCATGGACGCGCGCCCGTCGAGCGTGCAAGATGGCTGGATCCGATGGCGCGTACACCCTGCGTCCGCCCCGTGACGTCTGTTCCGGGCCGCACCGTTTTCGTCTTCGGTCTCGTCGCATCGATGATGGTGGCGCACGCCCCGCCGGCGAGCGGGGCCGCCAACACTTGCCGAGCCCGGGATGTCACGCAAGGCACGCCCCGTCGATCGGACCTGCAAGCGGTGATCGACGCAGCGCGTCGAGGTGACACGATCAATATCCGGAACGTCTGCGTTGGCCACTTCAGGATCGACAAGGGCCTGAAACTCAAGGGCGTATCGAACCCCGTGGTCCCTCAACCGATCCTGCATGCGGATAGCCCGGGTACGGTCTTGCGCATCGCCGCGCCGGATCAAGGATGCGGATGCTCCGAGGACGATGTGACCCTCACGAACCTGGCGATCACCGGGGGCGATGCCGCGGGCCTCGGGGGTGGGATCAACAACGACGGAGCGACCGTCACGCTGGTTCGCTCGACCGTTCGTGGGAACCACAGTGATCGCGGCGGTGGAGGCATCTACAACTCCGGCACCCTGAGCGTCCAGAACTCAGCCGGCCAGCAGGGTCGTGCCTCATCGATCACCGGGAACACCACGGGGGACTCGGTGGCGGGATCTACAACGACGGTTCGCTCGTCCTGCTCGGCGCTTCCGTTGCCGGCAACGTGGCCGCTGGATACGGCGGCGGGATCGCGAACTTCAACTTCACATCGTTCTACGACGCCACGAGCGTGCAGGGGAACCGGGCCACTCATGGCGGTGGCGGCGTCGCCAACTTCAGCAGCCTCTGGATGGAGGGTTCGTCCTCCGTCGCGGGGAACACGACCGCCGGCCGCGGCGGAGGGATCTACAACGGAGGCACACTCAGGCTGGTCGGCCAGCCCTCCGTCAGCGGGAACACGTCCGGCGCCAGAGGCGGCGGTGTGGCGAACTACGGCACGTTCAAGCTCGAGGGCTCATCCGTCGTCAGCAACAACGAGAGCAGCGACGGTGGCGGCGGCATCTTCAACTGGAGCACGCTCGCGATGAGCGATGAAGCTTCCGTCAGCGGCAACGTCGCTGCGTCCGAGGGCGGCGGCATCGACAACTGGGACACGCTGACGCTGAACGGCTCGGCAACGGTCAGCGGGAATACGTCGGGCGGCTGCGGCGGTGGCATCGACGCGGCCGATGGCACCACGACGTTGAACGGGACCGCATCGGTGTCTGGGAACACCGCTGACTTCGGGGGCGGCGGCATCTGCGGCTCCTTCGCGACGATCGTCCTGAACGACTCGGCTACGGTGGACCACAACTCCGCGACCTTCGGAGGCGGCATCTACAGCTTTACATCCAACGGCGGTGGGGTCTTGCTGCACGACGCGTCGTCGGTGACCGACAACACCGCTCGCCGAGGTGGTGGGATCGACAACCGCGATGGACCCCTCATCTTGAACGGCACGTCGACCATTCGTGACAACCTCGCCACGCGCGCCGGCGGTGGCATCGCCAACGAACCGAACGGCCTGGTGACCCTGGCCGGCTCCGCCACGGTGACCCAGAACCGAGCCGATGTCGATGACGACGGACACGGTTCCGGCGGCGGGATCCTCAACTGTGGCGCATCAACGGGCGCGGTCGACGGCGGCAACGTGGACGCCAACTACCTGGGCAGCGTGGGGACGGTCGAGGACAACGTCCAGACCTGCCCGTAGGCAGCGGTTCCACGAGGCGGGTACGCCGGGAGGCGGCAGCGCCGCCTGGGCGATGCACGCTCGCGGCGGCGCGGGTGTTACGCGATCCGCACGGCCTTCCAGCAGACGGTCATGACAGCCATGACCTGCAGAGTCTGTGGGTGCTGAGGGGCTCGAACCCCGACCTTCGCCTTACAAGGGCGGACGAAAGCGCTGGTCAGGGAGTTGGAGGACCCATTCGGTGTACCTCTAGGGACCTCTGAGTACCTCCGGCTCAGGACATGTCCGTCGAACTTCACCGAAGGTCGCGATGATCAGTCGGCGAACTGGATCGAATCGAGAAGCCGCAGGAACAGCTTGCGATCACGAGCATCCGACGCTGCGTGCACCGAAGGATCCCGTAACCCGAAGAAGTAGCCGACGCCGTTGTGCACCGCCACAGCCTGATTGATCAGGAGGCCGCAATCCCACTCCAGAAGCATGCCCGGATGGCCGCCGATCTGGATCGGGTGCTGAGCAGCCGGACGGGCGGGGCAGTCCCCTCCGTGGTCTTCGAGCGTCCCTGTAATGGTTGCCCTCCCGTACTCGCCGAGAGACTTCGTCGTCGGCGCCGCAAATGCCCATACGTCGGCAGCCGTGAGACCGATGAATTGGTCTGCGACCACATCCTCGCTTCCCGGCGATCCCTTGCCATCCCACTGTGCCGAAGCCTGGAATGCGGTCCACCCCTTCGGCAGCGTCACTGAGTATCCGTACGTTTGAGATGCGAACGTCACCCGTGGGGACAGCGATGGTGTCGGTGACGTCACCGTGCTCGCCGAGGGCGTTGACCCATCTGCGGGAACCCATGAGCTGCGGAGTTCGCCGACGCCGGCAAAGCCAGCGAGCGCGATGACAGCGATAGCCACCATCGCGACGGCACCGTTCACTGCGAGCCGCCCACGAGCGCGTCGGGACGCTTTCCGTGCGTCGACCACGGGTGTGCCAAGCGCGTTCGCGCGGCGGTGCAGCATCTCGCGGAGGTCGTGCTCGTCCATCATCGAGGCATCCCTTCGAGCTGTTCGCGGAGCGTCTTCATGGCGCGCGAGACCAGCGAGCGGACCGTACCGGCAGAGCACTGGAGGATCTCGGCGGTCTGCACGTCGGAGAGGTCTTCGTAGAAGCGCAGCACGATCGCGGCGCGTTGACGTTGCGGGAGTCGCAGGAGGATCGCCTGCATCGCCTCATCGAGGGCCTCGTTCGCATTGCCGAGCTGCTGTGGGAGTCTCGCTTCTCGCTCGAGGTAGGTCCGCTCGACGCGCCGGTGCCGGAAGTGGCTCGTCGCGAGGTTCACTATCGTTCGGCGGAGATACGCACCGAAGGCCGCGGGATCGCGGAGGTGTCGGAGCCTACCGACGAGCCGCGCGAATGCGTCTTGGACGAGGTCTTCGGCGAGGCCAGCGTCGCCGGTCAGCAGGAAAGCGAGCCGAACGGCTTCCGGAGCGTGAGCGACATACAGGTCCGCGAGCTTGTCGCGATCGAACCCGGCCTGCTGCCCCGTCGAGCCAGACATGGTGTTGTTGGTTTCCTCCCGCACACACTAGAGACGCGCAGGTGACGGCGAAACGCTGCACCAGCTTGCGATCTGGGTGCCGCGGAGCGGAAACGTCGTGCCTATGGTGGTGGGAGTGACGGTCTGTCCGCTCGCAGCGACAATCGTCGATGCGGAGATGCTTTCGCGATTATGGAATCTGATCAAAGTCTCCTGCGTGTCGCTCCCCTCGCCCGATCTACGATCCTTGGCGGCCGAGACGGACCCAACGACTCCGGCAAACCGCACCCGTCTAATCGGACGAGAAACAGGATCCAACATCCTCACGCTGCGGCTACCGGACGTTGCGCGAGAGTTGGAGAACTACTTTGCCACTGCTGTGTTGGCTGAGCGTCGCCCTGCTGGGCCGATCTCGTCAACCCGTCTACTGGTGGGCGCTGAGGGGCCTCGAACCCCGACCTTCGCCTTATAAGGGCGGGGCGGACCTGCAGGTCAGAGTGTCGAAGCCTCTGGACGGCGTACCTTGTGAGTCCCTCTCAGTACCCGCGAATACCTCTGGGTTATTGCGCGAGGTGTTACGCAAAGAGCGGCTACGGCGCGGCAGCTCCTAGTCCTTCGCGGTCCGGATCGAGTGCGAAGCGTATGTCTCGTTCATCGTGCATCGCCTCGACCGTCGCAGCACGTAGGAGCCTAGCCTGCTCGTCGAGCGCTTCGATGCGCTCCGGGAGCGCGACCCGGCGAAGATCCGCAAAGGCGGCGACAAGTCGGCGCGAGACTTGGGGTGAGCCCGCACCGGCCATCCGGATCTCATCGAAAGCCAGATGAACGTAGTTCTCCCAGGTCATCGCTTTCACGAGCAATCGGATCTCGCCATGCTCGTCGGCAACGCGACCGTCGGGGAACGGACGTCGGGCGAGCTGCCTCAGGATGTCGTGCAAGCGGTCGATCGCCTGCACCGCCGTCGTGGGGTCCTGGAATGGCGACTCCGACAATGATCGCTCCGCGATGTCGACCAGAAGCCGCATGCCGTACGCGACGTCCTCGTCGAGGGTCGGCTCGAGCTTCAGGCTCAATGCCGCGAAGAGACGACGCTCGTTCAGGTCGTCGGGAGACCCATGGATGATGAAAAGCGGGCCGCCCGCGGGCACGAACGCACCAAGAGCCGGGACAAGCTCAAGCACGCAGTCGGCCCGTTCGGCCTCGGCGACGAGGGCATCCGTCCCGATCATCGTCACGACGCCCGACTCTCGCGCAGCGACCACGTGCGGGGCCTCCGGATCCACGGGACGCGGCGAGCCAGCGTCGGGGTATCGATAGTCGACGAGCTTGCGCGTGTCGTGTCCGACGAGCTCGATCAGCGCCGACACGCGCAGGGCCTGACCGAGGTGGTGCACGTAGATCACCAAGGCGGCGATACTCGCCAGTACGAGCAGATACGAGGTCGCCAAGGCGACGCCCGGAACCTGCCCCGTGCCGTCGCCTCGGTCCACAACCTCGCGGATCGTCAGTACGGCGTGCACGAACGTGGCAACGAATAGCCCGATCGCGAGCTGGCTGGGCTTGTCGCGAAGGATCCGCTGCACGATCCGAGGCGAGAACTGCCCCATCGCGAGCTGGACGACGACCATGGTGATCGTCAACACGAGCGTTGCGAGGCTCACCATCGAGACGGCGATCGTGGTCAAGATCGCCGTCGCCGAGGTCGGCCGACCAACGAGGGTCTGCGAGATCGCCTGGTAGTCGGAGGCTCGGTCGAGGGCGATCGTGACGAAGGAGATCGCTGCGCCCGCGACGACGCACATGACCGGCACGAACCAAAGGCTCGATCCGACGCTTACTGCGAGTTTTCGCAAACGCACCAGGGCGGACTACCCAACACGATCGCGGCTCAAGCAACTGCGCAGCGGGCAGCAACGCAAGGCTGGCAAACTCAAGCTTCTTCGGACGAGATGTGTGGCACCCGAGTGTTTGGGTACCGCGATCCCATGATCAATTGGATCTTCCGTTCGATTCTCTTCGCCCTGGCCGCGTGGGCGTGGCGGACATATCGAGATCGCCGGGCCGACGATCCCGCGCTCTCGAGCTAGGGGTTGTCTCGAATCGCTCTTACCGGAAGCACCACCACAGCGAGGTCAATCACGTCGTTCTTGACGAATTGTGGGTCTGATACCCCGATGTTTCAACGCCACACTCACCGGCTTCACATTCCAACTCGACCTGACCGACAACGGTTCACGCGGCACAGACGACCGCTTCGCCCCTTCGTGTAGCACGAACCTCTGGCATCAGGTCGGGACGGGTCGGCACCCTTGTGGTTCAGCGGAGGCCTCATCAACATCCACAAGAGGTGAGCAGGGGCCATCCGACAGGGATTGATAGTGGGCGCTGAGGGGCTCGAACCCCCGACCTTCGCCTTGTAAGGGCGACGCTCTTCCAGCTGAGCTAAGCGCCCGCTTCCGCGGTGTGTCCGCACGCCCGACAGACCACATCACCGAGTTGGATCGACAGCCGCGTACCGCCGCACGAAGCGCACCGGTCGAGCCCGTCGGCCCAGCCCGGTTCCGCCTGACACGACGGGCAGATGAGCACCTGCCGCCCGCCGGCCACCGCTCGCGCCCACGGCACCGAACGCTTGTCGGGGTCGTAGGTCGGGCGGCCGCATCGCCAGCATGCCGGTCGATCCACCGGCGGGTGGGGTCCGTCGAGCGGCCTCACGTCGGCCAGGATACAGGGGCATCCCGACGCGTTCCCGCACGTAGACTGACCGACCTCGGACACCCGGAGGAACGATGAGCGACCCGACACCGACACTCACAACCGGCCTGTTCAAGGGGCTCTCCCCCACCGACGCCGACCAGATCCTGGGCGCCGGCGAGCGCGGCTCCTACCCGGCCGGCACCGTGATCTTCAACCAGGGCGACCAAGGCGATGCGATGTTCGTGATCTCCTCCGGCGAGGCCCGGGTGGACGTCGGCGGCCGGTTCCACATCCTCAAGCCGGGCGATTTCTTCGGCGAGATGGCGCTTCTGGCCCCCGGCCCCCGGATGGCGACCGTCAAGGCTGAGGCCGACGTCGAGGCGGTCATGATCCGCGCCGACGCCTTCCAGTCCTTCCTCCTAGAGCACCCGGCCGTCGCGGTCTCGATGATGAAGCAGCTCGTGATCCGACTGCGGGAGGTCGAACAGCGCATCGACGCGTGGATGGCGTGACCCCCCGGTCGGCCATCCGGCCCACACCGACGGGCACGTGCACGCGCAGCCCATCGGCCTATCGGAAACCACGGAGTCGCGTGCCACACTCCTGCGAGGCGTGTCTCGAGCTCGAGGGGTAGACGGGGTGACGATCCGTTCTCGCGCGGTGTTGACGTTGGCATCGGTCGGCCTGATCACGTCTGCCTTGACCGCCCATCCGGCGCTCGCGCGGTCGCCACACGCTGCGCCGACGAAGACCCAGAAGCCGGGGCACGTGACCCTCGGCGACACCAACGGGAACCGAATCGCCGACTCCCTCGACCGCAAACTCGCGCACAGCTCAACCGCGGCTCGGCACGCGGTCGTGGTCACGTTCCACGACCGCACCGCGATGGCGAGCGCCCGGCGCTCTGTCGGCCTCGGGCACGTCTCGACCACCTTCACGCTGATCGACGGCTTCGTCGCGCACCTCACCGACGGACAGATCAACGCAGTGGCGCACCAGGCGGGCGTGATCCGGGTCGAACCGAACTTCGCGGTCCACGCGCTGGACGACGCGGCCAACAACGACTTCGGCGTCACGAGCGCACGCTCGACGTTCGGCGTGACCGGCGCGGGCACACAGGTCTGCATCCCCGACAGCGGCGTCGATCTCAACCACGAGCAGCTCGACTCGAAGGCACCGATCGGCTGGCTCGACCTCGTGAACAACAAGCCGAACCCGTACGACGACTTCGGACACGGCACGCACGTCGCCTCGATCGCCGTCGGGGACGGGGTCGGACCGGGCCCGATCGCGAGCCTGATGCAAGGCGTCGCGCCGGGCGCCGACCTGTCCGCCGTGAAGGTGGTCGACAACACGGGCAACGGCGACGACTCGCTCGAGGTCCAGGGGATCCAGTGGTGCGCCGCCCGTGCGAAGGTCGACGTGATCTCCCTCAGCCTGGGATCCGATCTGCCCTCGGACGGCTTGGATGCGATCTCCCAAGCGGTGGACGCGGCGACCGCCGGCGGCAAGATCGTGGTCGCGGCAGCCGGCAACAGCGGCGACGTCCCGAGCTCGATCACCGCTCCGGGCTCGGCGAAGACGGCGATCACCGTCGGCGCGGTGGCCGACTGGTCCGCGCCGAGCAGCTACCCGTACGCGTCGGACGGCCCGTACCTCGCCGCGTTCTCGAGCCGCGGACCGACGGTCGACGACCGGATCAAGCCGGACATCGTGGCACCGGGCGTGACGATCGGCGCCGCCAAGGCCGGTTCCACCTCGACCTACGCCGTGAAGAGCGGGACCTCGATGGCGACGCCCTACGTCGCCGGCGTCGCGCTCTTGCTCCGCCAGCTGCAGCCGGCGTGGACACAGTCCGACGTTCGGTCGGCGATCGAGGGCACCGCGCTCGACGCGGGACCGACCGGGAAGGACGACGACTGGGGCGCCGGACTGATCGACGCCGATGCTGCCGTCGCCGACGCCGACGGAACGTCGGCGTCGACGACGTTCCCCGCGCACCAGTCCTTCACCGGCACGGTGCCGGACAACGGCACCTGGACGAAGACGTTCACGTTGGGAGCCGGCGACCTCAACGCGCCGATCGCGGCGACCGTCACGACCGACGGCTCCCTCCAGTGCATCATCGACCTCGGGCCGCTCGGGTGCTTCCAGTACGCGTGGCTCCCCGACCTCGAGGCCGAGCTCGACGGACCGAACGGGTTCTCGGTCGCCACGAGCACATGCCCGTCCGGGAGTGCCGACGACTGCACGTACGGACGGCAGGAGACGCTGCACCTCCGACCCACCGACCCCGGCACGTACACGATCACCGTCTACCCGGCCGCCGACGGCGACGGCTCGGGTGGAACCTTCTCGGTGGACCTGTTCACCGGACCCGTCCCCGGCGGGGCGACGCTGCACGTCGGCGACCTGGACGGCACGGGCACCACGCTGTCGACGACGAAGTGGCGCGCCAAGGTCACGATCACGGTTCATGACGGGCAGCACGCCAAGGTGGCGGGCGCAACGGTGAGCGGCATCTGGACCGGAGGAACCTCAGCGACCTGCGTCACGAACCAACAGGGCAAGTGCTCGCTGACGCGGCAGTTCGCGCGCAAAAAGACGAGCGTGCAGTTCGCCGTGACGAACCTGTGGTCGAGCGGCGACGCCTACAACGCGTCGAAGAACCACGACCCGGACGCCGACAGCAACGGCACGACGATCACCGTCGCCCGGCCGTAGCCGGGTCGTCTTCAGCGGCCGTACACGACGCGCCCGGCGGCGATCGTCGCGGTGACCTTCGTGTCGGCGATCTCGTAGACCGAGCCCGCGAACGGGTTGCGATCGATGATCGCGAGGTCGGCGCGCATGCCCTCGGCGATCGTGCCCGCCTGGTCGTCGTGGTTCACGTAGGCGCTCCCCCGGGTGAACCCGGCCAGCGCCTCGGCGAGGGTGATCCGTTGTGACGCGTCGAGGACCGGCGCGTCCGGTCCGTCGCCGATCACCTGCCGCGTCACGGCGACCTGCATCTCCTCGAACACGTTCGGCGTGCTGATCGGCCAGTCGCTCCCGAGCGCGAGGACGGCGCCGCTGCGCACGACGTCGCCGATCGGGTACAGCCGCTCGGCGCGGTCACCGACGCGCGGGCGCGTGAGCGTCTCGATCATCGGGTCGGGACAGGCCCACAGCGGCTGGATGTTCGCGGCCACGCCGAGCTGGCGGAGTCGCGGCGTGTCCGACGGGTCGGGTAGCTGCAGGTGTGCGATGTGATGGCGGGTGTCGTTCCATCCGTTCGCCGCGCGCGCGGCTTCGACCGCGTCGAGCGCAGACCGGAACGCCCGGTCGCCGAGGGCGTGCTGGTGGATCTGGAAGCCGAGGGCGTCGAGCCGAGTGACCGCCTCGCGGAGCGCGCCCTCCTCGACGAACTGGATCCCGAGCCAGTGCTCCTCGCCGAACTGGCCTTCGTAGGGGGCGAGCATCGAGCCGGTCGCGCTCTCCGGGCAGCCGTCGAGCATGATCTTGACCGTGCCCGCGTCGACCAGACCCTTCGTTCCCCAAGCGCGCTGCTCGACCAGCTCGTCGACCTGCTCCATGCCCCGATGGCGGTCCCACCACAGCGACGTGACGACGCGCGTGGTGAGCTCCCCCGCATCGTCCAGCGCCCGGTAGCCGGCCAGCAGATCGGGACGGACCCAGGCGTCCTGCCACCCGGTGATCCCGAGTGCGTGCAGGAACCCCTGGGCGACGCGGATCGACGCCATCCAATCCTCGGTCGAGTCCGCCGGCACGTGGTCGGACCAGAACGTGTAGGCGGTTCCCTCCTGCAGGCAGCCCGTCGGGCCCTCGGCGTCGCGCACGAAGTAGCCGTCCCACGGATCGGGCGTGTCGGCCGTGATGCCCGCGAGCTCGAGCGCCTTCGTGTTCACCCACGCCGCGTGCGTGTCGGTGTTCATCAGGTAGACGGGTCGGTCGGGCACCACCGCGTCGAGTTGTTGCCGATGCGGGCCGTCGTCACCGAACAAGGGCGTGTACCAACCGCCGCCGACGATCCAGGCGTCGTCCGCGTGTGCCGCGGCGTGCGCAGCGATCCGGTCGAGGTAGTCGGGCACGCTGTGCAGGTCGTCGAGGTTGCAGTGGCGGCGGATCCGCCCGGCGAACGCGGCGTGGATGTGGGCGTCCTGGAACCCAGGCATGACGCACGCACCGCTCAGGACCTCAGCCGTGCCGACGCGGTCGCGCACATCGGCCTCGGTCCCGACCGCGACGATCCGGTCGCCGCGGATCGCGACCGCCTTCGCCCAGCTCCGCGCGGCGTCGACCGTGTAGACGTCGCCGGTGACGATGAGGTCCGCGCGTTCCACGGCGGCGGACGCTAGCACGTTCGGCCGCTGGGCCTCAGGTCACCATGGTGATCGCGCCGTGCATCCCGTAGGCGTAGTGGCCCGGCAGATGGCACGCGAACTCCCACCCGGGCGCGAGCTGGTCCGGGAAGGTGAACGTGGTCTCGACCGTCTCGCCTGCTGGTACGGAGATCTCGCCGGGCCGGGCGCCGTGCGAGGCCTCGGTTCCGTCCTCGTGGATCTGCTGCATCTCGGCGTCGCCGACCAGGAACTCGTGGTCGATCGGATCGGTGTTCGTGACGACGAAACGTACGGTCTCGCCGGGCGAGACCCGCAGCGACGCGAGGTCGAAATGCGAGAAGCGGATCGTCACGTCGACGGTGCGCTCCGCGGGCGGCGCCGCCGCCGCCGTGAACGCGAGGACGCCCACGGCGACGACGACCGCGAGGACCGCCGCCGCCGCCGTGCCGCGATGCTTCATCGGGTTCGCACCGCCGAGGCGTGGATCCGTCGCCGGACGAACAGGGCCACGATCGCGACGCCGACCCCGAGCCACAGGATCGTTCGCGCGCCCATCGTGCCGTCCACCGGCGCCGGCAGCGTCGGGAAGGCGAACCCAGCCGCGACGGGATCGGGGTGCCCGTAGCCGCTCGCGTCGATCGCAAGGTCGTTGGTCAGGTCGCTGGCGCGCTCGTCGATCTTCAGATAGCTGAGCCACATCGGCTGGTCCGGGATCCAGTTCGACCGTTGATCCGAGCGCAGATCCTGCATCAGGCTGTTCGAGGCCCAGCTGCTCCGCTCGAGGATCGTTCCTTTCTGGTCCGTGTTCCCGTCGGGCGAGACGGCCTGCGGCAGCATCGCCGGATCGCGGTCGGTCAACAGGAAGACGTCGGCCTGCACGAGGTCCTGGGGCTGGCGTCCGAGCGTCAAGATGCGCAGCGGCACCCACGGGTTCGGCGTCGGGATCACGACGTGCACCGGGATCCCCTGTCCGTCGGCGACGCCCTGCGCGGCGGCGCGCTTGGCACTGAACTTCGTCGCCATGAAGATCGGGCTGCGCTGTGCGTAGAAGTCGAGCACCGCGGGCGCGTCCGGCGGCAGGAAGAACCCGTGCTCCCGTGCCCAGTTGCCGACCGCCGTCGCGCCGCCCTTGAGGATCGTGATGTTGAGCGCGTCGACCTGCGTGCGCATCAGGACGACCGCTCCATCGGCCGCGGGGGCGGCTGCCGCCGTCAGCGCGAGCCGCTCGAACTGCGGCGGGTTCACCTCCAGCTCGAGGCGCTGCAAGGTCCAGTCGCCGCCCTTGATGACCTTGGTCGGCACGCCGGGCAGCGGGGTGATCGCGCCGAGCGACTTGACCTTGCCGCTGAACTGGAACGACGTGAGGTAGTGCTCGATGCCGTCGTGATACGCGGCGAGCGTCGAGGTGCGGGTCAGGCTGATCGTGCCGTTGGGTGCGACGAGCCCGCCGCACGCGAGGGCGGAGATCGCCGAGCCGAGCACGAGGACGGCGGCGACGGCGGCAACGGCGGCGGCACGAGCGATGGATCGGCGCATCGGAAGCTCCTTCCGGTCCGTGATCGACGTTGGACGTCACGAGCGGCCGCTGCGGTTCCCACCTATGCTCCGGCCGATGCAGCTCAACCCGACCGAAGAGGAGCGCCTGCGCGTCTTCACTGCGGCGCAACTTGCTCGGGCGACGCTCGACCGCGGGTTGGCGCTGAACGTTCCCGAAGCGGTGGCCCTGGTCTGCGACGAGATGCACCTCGCCGCGCGAGCGGGCGGCTCGTGGGAGCAGGTGCGCGAGGCCGGCACGTCGGTGGCGGCGTCGACGCCGGTGCTCGACGGCGTCCCCGAGCTGATCGCCGAGATCCGCCTCGAGGTGCTCCTCGACGAAGGGACCCGATTGGTCGTGCTGCGCTCCCCGTTCGGCGAGGGCGACCCTGGGGTGCGGTTCGGCGACGGCGATGTCGGGTTGGTCCCCGGCCGCGAGCGCCGCACGCTGTCCGTCACGAACACCGGCGCTCGTCCGATCCGCGTCTCGAGCCACTTCCCCTTCTGGGACGCGAACCCGAACCTCTCGTTCGACCGCGAGGCGGCACGCGGGTTCCGGCTCGATCTCCCGGCGGGCGACTCGGTGCGCTGGGTTCCCGGCGAGACCCGGGACGTCGCGCTGGTCGCGCTCGGAGGCACCCGCGATGCCTGACCGGATCACGCGCGCCGAGCACGCGCTCCGCCACGGTCCGACCGCCGGCGACCGTGTGCGCCTGGCCGACACCGACCTGTGGATCCGCGTCGAGGAGGACCTGACCGAGCCCGGCGACCAGGCGCTCTGGGGCTACGCGAAGAACTGGCGCTCGCGGATGGCGCAGCAGGACGCCGCGACGACCGCGTCTGAGCTCGACACCGTGATCGGGTCGGTGCTCGTGGTCGACCCTCTGCTCGGCGTCGTGAAGTGCGACCTCGGGATCAAGGACGGCCGGATCGCCGGCGTCGGCCGTGCCGGGAACCCCGACATCACCGATGGCGTCGACCTCACGATCGGCCCGAACACATGGCCGATCCCGTGTCATGGCCTGATCGCGACCCCCGCCGTCGTCGACTCCCACGTGCACCTGCTGTCGCCGCGGCTCGTGCCGGTCGCCCTGTCGGCCGGCGTGACCACGTTGATCACCGCGGGGTTCGAGGAGCCACCCGACCG
>Ga0105248_10006218_pt1 | contig 13091 bp, 10 predicted proteins | sample KBSS34metaG_FD_81524 | JGI IMG/M metagenome (GOLD analysis project Ga0105248, IMG submission 81524) | Switchgrass rhizosphere microbial communities from Kellogg Biological Station, Michigan, USA - KBS S3-4 metaG | ecosystem: Host-associated > Plants > Roots > Rhizosphere > Soil | place... | reverse complement strand
GTATCCATGCTCATTTTACCTGGCGCCTGGTCTGCGGGCTTTTGAGCTGGAACTTCAATTGTCTTTTTCACTATAGTCATTCCGCATTTAGGGCACTTCCCTGGTTTATTCTTTTGAACTTCGGGATGCATGACGCAGGTATAATAGGTCTTTGTAGTTTGTGCAGAGACTGCGGAAAACACAAAGGCAGAAATAAGTATCAGTAATAAAACCCTCATGCTCTTTAAATGTAAAAGCTATTGAATCGTTTCCGTCACCTCGCCGCAGGTAAGCATTGCACTACCGTAATAGGGATTTTTAATGGCCTTTTCATTGCTTAACCAATATGCTTTTTTCATGGGGCAATAGGCCAGATAAACAGGTTGGTTAGTTAGTTTAACGGCCTTCGCAACGGCCGCCATATTGGTAGAGAAATTGACGAAGCAGATCCGTTGGTTTTTGATGTCTTTGGCTTCTGCAATCTTAGTGGCGTCCTTTACCAATGTATTAATGTTGCCCTCGGAAATGAGTTTGTAGTCGATACTGTTGGCTGTTTTTACAAATGCCCGTGCATTGGTGGAGGCCGAAGCAAAATCGTCTGCGACCAGGGCATTTTTGATGTTGTAGTAGTAAGTGAGGAGCTGGGATAAGGGGTACTGCTTTGTACTATCCTGCGAAAGACAGTTTTGCGAAAAGGCAGTTGCGACCATGGCAACGATCAGAAATAATGTTTTCACTTTATTTAAGATTTAATGTTTTAGAAATAGATTACTCACATGGCAAATACCATGCTGTCACATCAAACTGCTTATTTTGTGCAATATCTGCAATTTTGCAATGTAAGTCGTCTATCAAAAAACCCATCAACTCAAAAGCTGATGGGTTTTGAAGTCCCGCACGCACCAGTCACCCTACATCAAATCAATTTCAATCTTGTTATCCCTGAGGTACATTTTATATATATCCTCCGATAACGGAACTTGAGTTTCCTGCAATCTCCCTGTCGATAACGACTGCAATATGGAGAAGATATCATGCTCAAATTTGAGTACCCGGTATTCTCCTTCGGGCAAATAGCTCAATTCATTCATCGCCATTTCCAATTGTAGCACCTCCCTGAGATAAGGCATATTGATCAAACCTGTATCAATCTTGTTCATCAGGAACTGCCCAAATTCGAGGACCTCCTCCCTGAACTGGAGACTGGGCTTCGTCAAGTGCCGCCAGAATTCTTCCACCAAAGGAATTAATCCATCCCCCAGCAATGAGCAGGTATTTGACAATTGCGAGTAAACAGGGGTTACCCGGTTCATCCTGTAAAGCGACAAGCAGGCCGCAATTCCCCTTTGCCTAACGATTGCGTGTAACCGCAGTTTTTCCTTCACCGTTAAATCAAAGCGTGTAAAAAAGGGTTCCTCTGCCTGTATCATTTCACGACAGGTCTCTGGCGATGCGACCAATTGAGCAAATGCAAGCTGAAAATCACGCGCACTCATGTTCCGGAAGCTTTTGATGGTGATTTGTCCAGGTTCTTCTCGCAAGCTCCAATTGCCTGTTCAGTCCATCAAATTGAAGCAGGGGAAAATAAGATTCATGGAATTCAAAAGTGATACCCCTTAGATTCGGCGCCTTGCTCACTGCATACTCCAGCAGCTCCCAAACTTCATCGGGACAAGGGCCCGCGTGCGAGTCCATATAAGTCCCATTCATTTCATTTCCACCTGCAATGTGCATTTCAATCACCGCTTCCATATTCAACTCGTCTATGTATTCTCTCGATTTCACTTTTTGATTGATGGAGTTGGCATAGAGGTTATGGATATCCAGCAGAATTCCGCATTGGTGATTTTCTGCAAGCTTGTTCACAAACGCCGTTTCGGTATAGTCCTGTTCCGGATACTCCACGAAGTACACATTGTTTTCAAGAAGAAAAGGAATATCAATTGCATTTCGGATAAAATCCACTTTACGGCCAATCATTTGAAGGTATTCTTCGTCATAGGGAACCGGAATGGCAATTCCTGCATTGTGATCGTGCAGCCCCTTTGTTGGCAGTTTCAAAAATGAGAGGTGATCGCTATGCCATTTGAATTGATAGCTCTTATTCATCTCCTGCATAAAGTAGATGTATTCCTCGTCAAAATAATCCATCGTGCCAATGGATATCCCAATATTGTGCGCGATCAATGGCACGCGCGCTGCAATCCAATCCAACTGATGCACCCATTGTGACATAGGGCGGAATCGTGGAGTCTGGCCCCTTCCCTCATCAGACCAGAACATGTCAGGAATGATTTCGATGTAATCCAAATTGCCAATATATTCTTCCAGGTATTCCGGTAAAGAAGCATTGTACAATATGCCCACTCCCAGGCGTTCATCATTTTTCATGAATCATGATTGAGCGGATGAAATAAAGTACGGCCCGCCCACCCGGCAAGCCGTACATGAAGTTCAAATCGGCCTAATGTGCAGCCAGACTAATTTCGGCAATGTCAATTGGTAGCACCTTTTCAAACCTTTCCCTTATGTTCAGGTCCTGCCCCGATAGGCAGGCGCCACAGCCGGAGGGCCTGAACTTGGCAATTAGATCACCCAGGCTCACTTTGGAGAGTTCCTTATGGGAAAGCCCTTTGGGAATGATGATCTCGAGCGTGTTGTGGGTCTTGTCTTCCCTGAGATGCACTTCACCTTTGAATTGTTCTGTCATAAACTTGATTTTTATGATGAAAAAATGAGATACCCTATTAGCTTTTAGCGTGCTATTCAGTGGGGGATCATTTTCATCTTAGACTGGAGAGCTTAGGAGTATGAAGTGGACTTGTGAATGAAGAAGAAATCGATGCATAAAGGTAGAGTTCTCGTATCGCGACTGGTATACCCTTTTAGTGGTATTTTGACAATAACAATTTTAGCGCGAAAGAATACCTTTAGAGAGCCAAAAAACCAGCCATGAAACAAGTATTAATTCTTTTGACAATTACAATGAGTCTTGTCAATTTAAACTGCCAGGCACAATCCAAAGGATACCTGCTTGCACTTTCGAAAACTGATCATACCCTTTCCATTGTAGATCCTGCATCATTCAATATCCTGGCCAAACTTCCGGTTGGCAGTGATCCACACGAAGTGGTTGCATCAACAGATGGCAAGACCGCATACGTATCCATTTATGGAGGGGGTAGCCTCCACGAGCTGAACGTCTTCGATCTCGTTGGGCTAAAGCCACTCGCCACAGTTGACACCAGGCCGCTGTATGGTCCGCATGGATTGGTTTTCGTCAACGGAAAAGCCTGGTTCTCTGCAGAAGGTTCCAAGGCCGTCGGCAGTTATGATCCTGCAAGCGGGAAGCTCGACTGGAGTATGGGCACGGGTCAGGATCGAACGCACATGATTTATGTTACCGGGGATCAAAAGAGTATCTATACCACGAACATGGGTTCGGGAACGGTAAGTATTCTTTCAAGCACTGTGATTCAACCCGGCCAAATGCACCACCCGGCGCAAGTCCTCGGGAAGAATGGGTTCAAACGATCGTTCCGGCATCCGTAGGCTCCGAAGGATTTGATGTAACACCGGATGGTAAGGAACTGTGGACCGCATCCGGTCAGGATGGCTACATTACGATCGTTGACCTGGCTGCAAAGAAACAGGCGGCTAGAATCGATGCAAAAGTGAACGGGGCGAATCGTCTAAAGTTTACTGTCGATGGTAAACTGGCTTTTATTTCAAGTCTGCAAACAGGCGAGCTCACTGTCTTTGATGTTAAATCACGCAAGGAAACAAAACGCATTAAGCTGGGCCGTGGTGCCGCAGGCATCCTGATGGATCCGGATGGTTCGCGTGTTTTTGTAGCGTGTTCGGCCGATAATTATGTTGCCGTCATTGACCTTAAGACCTTGGAGATAACCCGCAAGCTGGATGTTGGTGGCAACCCCGACGGACTTGCATGGGCTGTAAAAAAATAAAACGAATCTGATGAAATCTCTCTCATTGCTTGCCTTCCTGTGCTGTTCGTCAACAATCTTTGCCCAGGTCACCGTCAACATGATCAATCCATTGAAACTGGAAAACGTCAAAATCGACGATCCCTTCTGGTCGCCAAAGCTAAAAACGTGGGATACGAAAACGGTGTATGATGTGTTTGACAAACTGGAAGGCAAGTACGATCCTGACAGAAAAGATCTCATCGATGAAAAACAAAAATGGGGTAGAACACGGAATGCCTTTCTAAATTTTGATCGCGTAGCTGCGGGACAAAAAAGCACCCAGGTTCATGATGGTCCACCCTGGTATGACGGATTGGTTTACGAAACAATCCGGGGCGCGGCCGATTTGCTCATAGAATATCCCGACGCCAAACTGGAGAAAAAGATTGATGGCTACATCAATCGCATCGCTGCAGCACAGGCTGCAGATCCCGATGGTTATGTCAACACCTACACCACGCTCATGATGCCTGGCAAACGCTGGGGCACAAATGGGGGTGACGACAAATGGCAGCACGACATTTACAATTCAGGGATGCTTGTTGACGCTGCCGTACATTATTACAAAGCAACAGGAAAAACAAAATTGTTGGCTGTTGCGGTGAAGTTGAGCAACTACATGTGCCAGGAAATTGGTCCTTCGCCAAAGAAAAACAGGATTCCCGGTCACGGTGGTCCGGAAGAGGACATGGTAAAACTTTACTGGCTTTTTAAACAAGAGCCTGACCTGAAAAAGAAACTGAACCTGCCTGTTGATGAAAACAATTATTACGCGCTCGCAAAATTCTGGATTGAAGCAAGGGGAAATTATGGTACGGGAGATTATGCCCGCACCAACGATAGCAGCTATAACCAGGATCACATGCCCGTTCTTCAACAACAAACCATCGAAGGTCACGCCGTTCGCGCCACGCTCATGGCAACCGGTGTAGCTGCGGTGGCCCTGGAAAGCCAGGATCCGCGATATGTTGAAACGGCAAGTCACTATTGGGACAATATGGTTGGAAAGCGTATGTTTATTACAGGAGGCGAAGGTGCACTTGCGCAGGGAGAACGATTCGGGGCCGACTACTTTCTTCCGGAATCGGCATACCTCGAAACCTGCGCAGCCATTGGCGCCGGATTTTTCACGCAACGTATGAATCAACTTCGCGCCGATGGAAAATACGTGGATGAATTGGAAAGGATTCTTTACAACAACCTGCTCTCTGGCGTGTCGCTGCAGGGTGATAAATATTTTTATGAGAATCCGCTGACTTCAGCCGGACAAAACAAACGCTGGACCTGGCATGATTGCCCCTGTTGTCCGCCCATGTTTTTGAAAATGGTTTCAATTCTTCCTTCTTTTATTTATGCGCAAACAGATTCTTCTGTTTATGTGAATCTCTTCATTGGAAGCGAAGCCAGGATCAAACTCAATCATCAAAATAACATTTCTGTAAAACAAATCACCCAGTATCCCTGGAAGGGAAATGTGCAGGTTGACATCAACCCGGAAAGACCATCCACCTTCACGGTTCATGTGCGCATTCCGGGATGGGCGGGAGGAAAGGAAAATCCCTTCGATTTATATAGCTCTCATCTTCCGCAAGCAGCTTCGGTTAAGGTTAATGGTAAGGAAATCAAGACAGCGGTTACAAACGGGTATGTTGCCATTCGCCGCGACTGGAAGAAAGGCGACAAAATTGAAATCAGTTTACCCGTACAACCAAGGTTGGTTTCTCCCAACCCTGCCATTGAAACCATCAAAGGAAAATTGGCGATAGCGGCCGGACCGGTGGTCTTCAGCCTGGAAGGAATTGACAACCCGGCGCTGGATCAATATTCCATCGATCCAAATTCAACCTTAAAAACTGAATACAAGAAGGATTTGCTGGGAGGCGTGAATGTGATTAGGGGCGTGGCAATGACAACAGACAATAAACAAGTATCACTTACTGCGATTCCTTTTTATGCAATTGGAAATCGGACTACATCGGCGTACACCGTTTGGCTACCGGCAAAATATTGATTCAGGAAAGAAAGAATCCCGACACAAATGTGTCGGGATTCGATTTCAAAAAAGCCCTTAATAGGAAGTTTAATGGTTAATGGCTTCTTGAAATGCATCATTCACAAAACCACAAACTTTGAAATGAGTTGATGTGGTTCACGGTTAGCAGCCGGCTGAATGGAGGTAACAACCTACATGTGGCGTTAAATGATGCTGCAATTTAACTAAGGCGTTAACGCCAGCCAATACCTCAAACTGGTAATATTCGCAGTTTTTTAAAGTGTATAATTCACACAAAATTAATGTTGATGGTTAAACGTTTAACTGACACTTTGCAGTGTGACTAAGGCTTTCAGGGTGTTACACAATTTTAAAATCAAGAAATTAAACAAGCGTTTGTGCGACACTTTTCACATTTTCTGACTCGATATTCAAACAAATTACCCAGAGACCCCGAACAAAGAATGCAATCGATTGCACAATGAATGTTCATCGAAAACAATTTGTCTTTTTCACAGGATTTCAACTCATTTTCTTTCCAATGAGCAAGATTCGCCGGAATCTTAACTTTGAAAGATGTCAATAAACAGGGAAAAACTTAACGCCAAATTTGAATCGGAATTCAAAAGACTGAACAAAGAGCAGGCACATGCTGTGGAAACGCTGGAAGGACCCGTGATGGTGATTGCTGGTCCCGGCACCGGTAAAACTCAGATTCTCGCCAGCAGGATCGGTAAAATTCTCCTTGATACCGATGCGGCTCCCGACAACATTCTTTGCCTCACCTATACGGATGCAGGTGTGGTGGCCATGCGCAGGCGCCTGCAGGAGATGATTGGTCCGGAAGCTTATGCCGTCAATATCTACACCTTTCACGCATTCTGCAATGACGTGATCCAGGAAAATCTCTCGCTTTTCGAAAAAGATTCGCTGGACCCCATTTCAGAACTTGATCGCACCACCCTTTTAAAAGAACTCGTCAGGCAATTTCCGAAAGGTCATCCTTTAAAGCGGTATCGCGGTGACCATGAGGCCGAGATCACCAACCTCAAGTGGCTCTTCAGCGCGATGAAACGTGAGGGATGGACGCCGGAACACATCAATCAACGCATTGATGAATACGTCAAGGATCTGCCCTTCCGCAAGGAATTCATCTATCAAAAGAAAACAAAGCAGTTCAACGCGGGCGATCTGAAGCAACACCTGATAGATGATGAGCTCCTTAAGATGGAAAGACTTCGGGCCGCGGCAAACGAGTTTGACAAATTCCAGCGCATGATGCGCATTAAGGGCTGGTATGATTTCGACGATATGATCAACTGGGTCATCCATGCATTCGAAACGCATCCGAACCTGCTGGCACGCTACCAGGAACAATTTCTTTACATGTTGGTTGATGAGTACCAGGATACGAGCGGCACACAGGAAAAACTGATTGACCTGCTCAGCAATTTCTGGGAAAATCCAAACGTGTTTGTGGTTGGAGACGACGATCAAAGTATTTACCGTTTCCAGGGTGCGAGTGAAAAGAACATGACCCATTTCCGCTGCAAATACCAGGACAGCCTTGAAACGGTGATGCTCACCCGAAATTATCGTTCCACTCAAAATATCCTCGATCTTTCCATATCGCTCATCGAACGGAACAGGTCCAGGCTTGTAAATGATTGGTCCGGACTGTCAAAAGACCTGGAGGCATCCAACCCATCCATGAGCCATTCGGTTCAAACGCCGATTATCAGGGAATTTGGCTCTCAGCGGGAAGAAATGGCAGGCGTATGCATGCAAATCAAAGAGTTGGTGGACAAGGGCGTGCCGCCAGGTGAGATTGGCGTAATCTATAAGGAAAACAAATATGGAGAGGAACTCTCCTCTTATTTGAAATGGCTCGGTGTGCCCTATTATACAAAGCGTCACCTTAATATTTTCACTCTTCCTATTGCACGCCAGATTCTGCTCATCTGCGAGTGGATCGCTGCCGAGCACGACACGCCCTATAGTGGTGACGAAATGCTTTTTAAAATCCTGCACTTCTCCTGGTTCGGCATCGCGCCACTGGAGATCGCCAAATTGAGTGTTCAGGTAAGTCAAACCCAATTTGAAACGAATCCAAAATCACTACGCTTATTGCTGCACGAAAAATCGGTTGCACCGCCAAGGGATTTATTCAGTCCATCTTTCCCCGAGCCCTTAAAAAAAGCATCGGCGATGCTGGAGAAATTAGTAGCCGCAGTGCCCAATATGACCCTTCAACAATTGTTTGAGAAAATCATCCTCGAAGCCGGCATCCTGAATCATGTGATGGGAAGCCCGGACAAGATTTCCCTTATGAAGATCATCACAGGCCTGTTTGATTTTATCAAAGATGAAACGCGTCGTCAACCGTCCATGGATCTTGCCAAGTGGATCGAAACCATTGAAACGATGCAGAAAGAAGATATTGAACTCCCACTGGCCGAAATCAACGGCAATGAAAGGGGCGTGAACCTCATGACTGCGCACGGCGCGAAGGGTCTTGAGTTCGAATGGATATTTCTCATGGGATGTAGCGCCAAACTCTGGGAGAAGAAACGAAAGGTTGCCGGAAAATATTCCCTGCCCGACACGCTCACGAAGAACCCTGATGATGAGGTTGAAAATAAAGGTGGCGAAATTGCCGGAACGACTCTGTCACCCAAGGAAGCGTCTCTCGAAGAATTACGACGCTTATTTTATGTGGCACTTACAAGGGCCAAGCGACATCTGCAGGTTTCGTATTCAAGAATGAACAACGACGGAAAGCCAACGGAACCCAGCCAATTCATTGCCGAATTGAAAGAAGCAGGCCCCTTCCTGGCGAAAGAGGGCATCGTTTCGGAAGAAGACATGCTAAAATTTCAAGCGTTGCCATTCGGAAGGAAATTGGCTCCGCAATTGAAACAGGTGGAGGACGATTTTATCCGCCCGCTGATTGAAAAATTTGTGATGAACGTAACGGCGCTGAATAATTTCCTGGATTGTCCGCTGAATTTTTATTTCAACAGTTTGTTGCGCATTCCTGCCGGGCGTTCGGAAGCTGCCGTATTTGGACAAGCCGTGCACTATGCATTGGAACGGCTGTTTTCAAAAATGAAAGACAACAAGAATATATTCCATGGCGCCGAGGTTTTTCTTGATGATTTTGAATGGTACATGAGAAGGCACCGTGAAAATTTTACCAGGGAACAATTTGATCGCAGGTTAGAATACGGACATGAAATTCTGCCGGCCTATTATCATCACTCCCTCGAATCCTGGAATAAAATCGTGAGCCTGGAAATGTCGGTCAGATCAATATTGTCAAACGGTGTTCCCATCAAGGGGAAAATCGACAAGATGGAATTCGACCGGAATTTTGTGAATGTGGTTGATTACAAGACGGGGGATTTTGACAAGGCGAAGAAAGTCAAGAAGCATTTTCATCCACCCTCAGAAGACGTTCCGAACGGTGGTAATTATTGGCGACAGGCCGTTTTCTACAAATTACTCGTTGACAATTTCAAGGGAAAAAATTGGCAGGTGGTCAGTACCGAATTTGACTTCATTGAACCCGACAAAAAGAAAGCCTACCACAAACTAAAGATCGAGATGAATCCGGAAGACCTCACCGCGGTAAGCGCCCAGATTAAGGAGGTGTGGGACAGAATCCAGGCCCACGACTTCTACAAGGGTTGTGGTAAAGCGACCTGCCACTACTGCAATTTTGTTAAGGATAACCAGCTTTACATTTCACTAACAGAATTGAAAGATGAAAATGGCGAAATAGAGGAAGATTTAGGGGATTCTTAAGAGAAACCAACGGTGAAATCGACTTAAAGCCATTATGTTTGCGCAAATCTTCACCATTCCAGGGGCATGAGTTTTTCCAGGTCTTTTACGGGTTTTGTTCTTTTTATTCTGGCCTGCGGATTCCTGTGCGGTCTTGTCAATTGTGCGCAGCCGCTTCCTCCCGTTGGCGGTGATAAAGATACCCTGCCGCCGGTTTTGGTAAAAGCCAATCCAAAGGATTCTGTGATCCATTTCCAGGGCAACAAGATCGTACTGGAGTTCAATGAATACATCCAGCTCGATAACAACCTGCAGGAAAAACTCGTATTCTCTCCCGTACCCAAGGTCCAGCCCTTTCTCGAAGCGAGGCTGAAAATATTGACGATAAAAATCAAGGACACGCTTGAAGCCAATACCACCTATTCCATCGACTTCGGGGACGCCATCAAGGATATCAACGAAAACAATCCGCTGAAGGGCTTCCGATATATCTACACAACTGGAAATGCGCTCGACGACAATGGCATCAGTGGAAGAGTGATATCGGCAGAAACGGGTAAGCCAGATAGTACCCTGATCGTAATCCTTCATCGCGATCTTACCGATTCTGCAGTTGCCAAAGTAAAGCCCAGGTATTACACCCGGTTAAACGGAAGGGGTGAATATAATTTCCGCAACATTGCTGCAGGGACATATAATTTGTTTGCCTTGAAAGATGTGGGTGCGCTCAGGTACGATTCCAAATCGCAACTCATCGCATTCCTGGACAGTCCCGTTGTCGTGCAAGGGCATCATCCTCCCGTCGCGTTGTTTGCATCTGCCCAGGCACCCGAACCACCCAAACCTGCATCCGCCACAAGTTCCATCGCTCCGTTGAAGAATCAAACGAAAGCCGTTTCAGAAAAGGAAAAGGACAAGCGAATAAAATTTACAACCAGCCTGGAGAACAACCAACAGGACATTCTTTCGCCCCTTGTGCTCAGTTTTGAAAACAAATTGAAAACAATTGACAGTTCAAAAATTCATTTTACGGATACCACATTTAAATCTGTAACCCCTTTCCATCTTGAACCGGACACGTCGAACACTAAACTGGTTTTGAATTTCCCCTGGACAGAGAGCACGGTTTACAAAATGATTCTTGAAAAGGATGCGCTTACCGATTCCGTGGGCAATACCATTGTGAGGGCGGATACTATTACCATCAAAACCAAACGGGAGTCTGACTACGGAAGCCTGAGAATTCGGTTTTCACAATTCAGTGCTCAAAAACACGCGCTGCTTTTATTTTTAATCAATAACAACATTGCCAAAACAGTTCCGGCTACTTCGTCGGAAATCAGTTTCAGGCTCTTCAGGCCCGCCGAGTACGAACTCAGAATTGTTTACGATAGTAATGAAAATGGGAAATGGGATACGGGTGATTACTGGAAAAAAATCCAGCCCGAGCGAACCGTGGCACTTCCGAAAAAAATGAATATCAGAAGTAACTGGGATAATGAAATGACGGTGGAGTTATGATGGATTGATCCGAAAAATAAGATCTTAGTAACTTTACAAGATGATTTTCTCCTCCTCACTCCTCGAAAGCGCAGTCAATGAATTTGCCAGGTTGCCGGGTATCGGCAAGAAAACAGCGTTGAGGCTGGTTTTGCACCTCCTGAAACTGGATCCTTCCGAAGTAGAGCGTTTTAGCGAAACCTTATCGAAGATGCGAAACGAGATTCAGTTTTGTTCGAAGTGCCACAATATTTCTGATGCCCCGGTTTGCCAGATTTGTGCATCGCCTTCGCGACAGAAACATCTCATTTGCGTGGTTGAAAGTATCAGGGAGGTAATCGCTATCGAGAGCACTCAACAATACAATGGCCTTTATCACGTGCTCGGTGGGGTCATTTCACCACTGGATGGCATTGGTGCCGACCAGCTTAACATTTCCACGCTCATCAAACGTGTGGAAGAAGAGAAGGCCGAAGAGTTGATTTTTGCCCTTAGTCCTACCATCCAGGGCGACACCACAATCTACTATATTCAGAAAAAACTTCAGCCCTTACCCGTTAAGGTTACCACCATTGCGAGGGGAATCGCCTTTGGAGGTGAGTTGGAATATGCAGACGAGATGACCCTGGCCCGGTCCCTGGCTAACCGCCAGCCCGTTGACCACTACGTTAGAAATGCCTGAACCCTTATCCCTGCTTGATTTCCTATTTTGAATTGATTGCATTCTGCCTTATCTTTACAGCAGAAACAAGGCAGATTTGTTTATTGTTCGGCCTTTAATTCTGCAGTTCGACTTACCACGAACGTCAACGGAACTAATAAACGATTAAAACCATGTCCCGCTTCGGGATGATTTTCTCGTTCATTATTCCGCATAAATAAGTCGGTTGCTTTTCAAAAGCTAAAATCAAAGTCATGAAACAAGCCATCAGGGATTGTTTGGAAGAAAAAATTTTGATCATTGACGGTGCCATGGGGACCATGATTCAGCGGCATAACCTTTCGGAAGCCGACTACCGCGGTGAGCGCTTTAAGGACTGGCCCATAGATATCAAGGGAAACAGTGACATTCTGAGCATCACGCAGCCAGCTATTATTGAAGGCATACATCGTGAGTATTTGGAAGCCGGTGCGGATATTATTGAGACCAATACATTCGCTTCAACTGCTATCGCGCAGGCAGATTACCAAATGCAGTCGCTGGCTTATGAAATCAACCAGGCCGCTGCAAAATGTGCCAGAAATGCCGTAGGGGAATTCCTGAAGAAGGATTCATCAAATCCAAAGTTTGTTGCAGGAGCAATCGGTCCGCTTAACAAGACGCTAAGTCTGTCTCCGGATGTTAATGATCCCGGTTTCCGCGCCGTAAGTTTTGACGACGTGGCCAGTGCATATTATGAACAGGTGAAGGGCCTGGTGGAAGGTGGCGTTGATCTGTTGTTGATCGAAACCATTTTCGACACGCTGAATGCAAAGGGTGCGATCTATGCGATTAAAAAATATTTCCGCGATACAAAACAGGAAGAGTTGCCCATCATGATCAGCGGAACCATTACCGATGCGTCTGGTCGGACGTTGAGTGGACAAACCCTTGAAGCTTTCTACATTTCCGTTAAACATGCAAAGCCCCTTAGTGTGGGACTGAACTGCGCACTGGGCGCAGCAGAAATGCGGGCTCATATTGAAGAGTTGAGCCAAATTGCAGAATGTTATACCAGCGCATATCCAAATGCCGGTTTGCCGAATGCGATGGGTGAGTACGACGAGCAGCCTGAACAGACTGCACATTTTATCGAAGACTGGGCTGAACACGGATATGTAAATATTGTGGGTGGTTGTTGCGG